>WNGF01000415.1_pt1 | contig 83013 bp, 61 predicted proteins | sample 5400641 | NCBI WGS metagenome assembly WNGF01 (sample SAMN13153371, study PRJNA577476) | soil metagenome | isolation source: 80 cm soil or saprolite under grassland replicate 2 | place: USA:California | collected 2016-06-15 | reverse complement strand
GCGGGTTGTCCCGCAAGGTCACGGTGTAATTGACGACGGCCGAGCACTGGCCGAGGTCGGCGACGACGATGAGATTGGTCGGCGTGATGATGACCGGCGGTTCGGCGCCCACGACCGTGACGGTGAAGCTGCCGCCGGCGAGGTTGTTCGCAGCGTCGGTGGCCTGGCAGTTGACGCCGCTGTTGCCGACCAGAAAGGTGGACCCGGAAGGAGGCGTGCACACAACGGAGACGGCCGAGCAGTTGTCGGTGGCCGTGACGTTGAAGGTGACGACGGCGGAGTTCTTGCCCGATTCAGCCGGCACGCTGATGTTGTCGGGCAAATGGAGCACGGGCTTTTCCTGGTCCACCACGGTGACGGTGAAGGCATTGGTGGTTTTGTTGCCCGCAACATCCGAAGCGACGCAGACGACGGTGGTGATGCCGTTGGAGAAGGTCGAGCCGGATGGTGGAGTGCAGACCAGCGTGGCGCCGGGCGAGTTGTCGTGCAACGTCACCTCGAAGTTCACCACGGCCGCGCATTGGCCGAGGTCGGTGACGACGATGAGGTTGGTGGGTGTTGTAATGACCGGCGGCTCAGTATCGACGATCGTCACGGTGAATGTGCAGGTGGTGGTGTGGTTCGCCGAGTCGGTGGCCGTGCAGACGACCATGGTGATCCCGATGGGGAAGAAGGAGTCGGCCGCGGGCAGACAGCTCACCGTCGTTCCCGGGACATTAGTGACCGCGGGAATGGTGTAATGCACGACGGCGTTACTCGAGCCGGGATCGGTGGAACGCAGGATGTCCGGCGGGCATTGGAGCGCGGACGGCAGATTGTTCGTCACCGTGATCTTGAAGGTGCCTTCAGTCCGGTTGCTCGAAGTGTCGAGAGCGATGGCGGTGACCGTCGTCGTCCCGATGGGGAAGGCGTTGCCGGAGGGCGGTTGCGAGGTCACAGTCACACCGGGGAAATCATCAGTCGCGGTCACGATGTAGGAGACCACCGCGGTGTTTTTGCCGGGATCGGTTCCGACGGTGATGTCCGGCGGGAGGTTCAGGAGGGGAGGGGTGTTATCGATGACGTTGAGCAGCGTGGTGAAGTTACCGCTGGCTTGTCCGTCGTTGGCGGTGAAGAGCACGGTATGCTGGCCGAGGCTGAAAGCGTTGGTGAGTCTGAGGGTGCCGGCGGTGGTGGGCGAGCCTGCGGGGATCGAACCGAATTGGACCTGGGTTTCGTCGCTGCTGATGGTATAAGTCAGCGGGTTGCCATCGGCGTCGGTGGCTTCGGCCTCGAGCACGATGGGATTGGGAGTGTGGACGGTCACTTGCGGTGTGCCGATGACGACGGGCGGGCGGTTGCCCGGTGGGGGCGCGGCGCCGGCGGGCAGATTGATCGCCGCGACGACGAGGCTGATGCAATCACGGCCGATGTAGCCGTGGGTGAGCGAAAGCGTGTTCGTGCCGGGGGTGAAGAAGGAAGTGATCTCCCAGGTTTTGATATCCCAAAGATTGCCAAAGCCCATCGGGCCGCTGTTGGCGGAGGGCACGGTGTGGCCTTGAAAATCGTTGCCCGCGCGTTGGAGCACCTGGCCGTTGAGGATGACGGAGTCGTCTCGATAAAGCTGACCGTCCGAGACGTGCAATTGAAGGTAGCCGCGGCCGGTCGAATAATTGATTCCGGACAAGGTCACGTTCCAGCCCAAGACGTCGTACGGGTTGGGAGCATTGGAATCGTTGCCGTCGAAAATCACGACGTCACGGTTGTTGGCCGGGTGGTTGTCGTCGAAGAAGACGAGCAGCGACGCGCCATTGGCGTTGATGTTGGTCCCCTGCTTGACGAACTGGGTCAGAACGTAGGCGCCGTTGCGCGTCGCCCGGACCAACGAGGTCACGTCCGCGCGGTAAGCCTGGCTGTTGTCGAAGCCCCAGCAATTGTCATCGGAGAGTCCAATGCTCAGGCCGGTGATGGCCGTGCCGTTGAGTCGAATCGTGGCGTTGGCCATCGGGTCGGTGGAATTCATCGGCCCGTGCCAGTAGAGGTAGGCCAGGTTCACGGTCCCGCTGATGCCCCGGAGGTTGATCGTGGCGCGGCTGGCGTCGCGCATGCCGCCAACGCCCGCGCTGGCGAAGTCGGTGTTATAGATCGTTTCCCGGTAGGCAATGTTGTTGGCCCAAAGGTTTCCCGGGCCAGCTCCCAAGGTCCCCAGCACGCCAATGAAGGCAGGGCCGAGGCGCTTCCATGCGAACGAACTGAATCCTGTGGCTTTCATAATTAGCAATGGTGCCCAACTAGCCCGGATCTCCACCCGAGCGGGGCCCTGCAACGTCGGATGCCCGCGCCTGCTTCCGCATCCCGGGGCATGACACTGCTTCTATTTGGTCAACGGATGGCTGTCGTCTAAAGGATTCTCCGGCGCTTGTCGAGCCGGCGTGTGATCCTCCAGAGTTTTTTTCAGCGGGATTACCTCGTGGCCAGACGTGGCCACGACCTCGGCGTGGCCGGGCAGGCGCGCGTGACGCGGATTTAAATCGCGGCCAGCTGCGGATTCTCCATGAAGGCGTAACAGAGCAGGTGGCAGATGCCCATCTGGGCGTCCTCGACCCGGCCGTAATGCGGCGATTGAATCACGAGGACGATGTCGGCCAATTCCGCCAGCCTGCCCTTCTTGCCGCCGACCAGCGCGATGGTGCGCAAACCATTTTTCTTCGCCCACTCCACGCCGCGGACCACATTGGGCGAATTGCCGCTGACACTCAGGGCGAATACCAGGTCGCCCGGCTTCCCATAATTCATCAGTTGCCGCGAGAAAATCTCTTCGTAGGCGTAATCATTGCCCAAGGCGGTCATCCAACTGACGTTGTCGTTGAGGGAAAGGCAGCGGAAGCGGCGACCGATCTTGTCCGAGGCGCCCTTGCCCAGGTCGGTGACGAAATGCGAGGCGTTGGCCGCGCTGCCACCGTTGCCGAAGACAAAAATCTGGCGGTCTTCCTGAAGCGCTTGCCGGAAGGTCTCGATGAGGTTGACCACCGCCTCCACCGGGATGGAATCAAGCGCCGCTTTTTGCGCGGCCAGATAGTCTTGGATCCACTGCTGCATGCGCCGACTATTGCAGGAGCACGCGGCAAAGCATAGCCGGATTTTTCCTTCGCTCCGCTCCGGGTGCGCGAATTGAGATTGCGCGTTCTGTGCGGGGTTGTTCCACTGGCGCTCGATTGTTTTCCATGAACCGTTGCACCCGGAGCGCGCCCGGTCCCCGGGCGCAGCGCTCACGCCAGGACCAAGGCTTCCGGATTTTCCTGAGGCCTCCGAGCTGGCGACGCGCTGCGGCCGGGGACCGGCCGCGCTCCGGTGCATGTTCCCAATGCGCGGTCAACAACCCATCGCGGCTCTCCACGAGTCCAGGATTCATGACAAAAATTTGGCTGTTCCAGGCTGTTCTCACGCTGAGCCTGTGGAGTGTCGCGAACCGATTGCGGGCCGCGGCGGCCGAGGATTGGGCGAAGATGCGGAGCATCGTTCCGCAAGGTTACGTTTGCTACCGCGCCACCGGGCCGATCCGCATCGACGGGCAACTGGATGAGCCTTCCTGGCAGGCCGCGCCCTGGACGAGTGATTTCGCCGATATCCAGGGCCAGGTGAAACCCAAGCCGAGGCTTCGCACGCGCGCCCGCATGATCTGGGACGACGATTACTTCTACGTCGCGGCCGAGCTGGAGGAGCCGCATGTCTGGGCCACCTTGACCAACCACGACGCGGTTATCTTCCAGGACCCGGACTTCGAGGTGTTCATCGACCCGGACGGTGACAGTCACGACTATTACGAGTTCGAGATGAACGCGCTGAACACTGGCTGGGACTTGCTCCTCAAGAAACCGTACAAGGATGGCGGTCCCGCCTTGAACAGCTGGGAGATCGTCGGATTGAAAACCGCCGTGTTCGTCAATGGCACGCTGAACGAGCCGAAGGACCGCGACGCCGGTTGGAGCGTCGAGATCGCATTCCCCTGGAGGGCGCTGGCGGAGTTCGCGCACCGGCCAACGCCGCCCCGCGAAGGGGACCAATGGCGTGTCAACTTCTCGCGCGTCGAGTGGCAGATCCAAATCGACGACGGTCATTACCGCAAAGTCAAGGATACGAAGGAGGACAACTGGGTCTGGTCGCCGCAGGGTATTGTCGACATGCATCGCCCGGAGAAGTGGGGCTACGTCCAATTCACCCGCCGGGAGCCAGGAACGGTGCAATTCAGACCGGACCTATCCATGCCCGCGCGCCAGGTGTTGCAGGAGATTTATTACGCCCAGAAAGATTATCAGGAAAAGAACAAGAGCTGGGCCCGAACTCTCGATCAACTCGGTTGGGAGGGCCGAGGCGACGCCGGCCTGGCTGGGCCGCCCTCGCTGCAATCGGCGCCGGATGGCTTTACGGCGACGGTCGGCCTCAAACCGGCCAACGGCCAGCTGCAACTCTGGCACATCCGCCAGGACGCGAAAGTTTGGCTGGAATCGCCCGGGGTTCCAGGGAATTAATTCCAGCTGAGCGGCTCTTGCGAACGCTCGACCTGGAGCTTCTTTCGCGTCATTTCGATCTTGGCCTGGATCAACTCCAGATTCTGTTTTCCTTTGGCCGCCAGTTCCACTTCCAATTCCGCGATGCGCTTCTCGTAAGCCTTGAGCCGGTCTTCCAGCGGCGCGCGCAGGTTCTCCAGGCGTGTGGCCAGTTGCGCCACCTCGCGTTCGGCCTGCTGTTGGCTGGTCAGAATTTCCGAACGTTGCGTCAGCAGTCGCTGCACCAGCGCCTGCGTCATCCACCGCGCCAGGTGAGGCAGGAGGTTGGCGCGCAACAAAACCGTGGCTTTCTCCGCGCGGGCCTCCGCCAGGAGCGCGCGCTCGCGCCAGCCGGTCTCCGCCGCCATTCCGTCGACTCGAGTCGTGACCGCCAGCGCACTGTTCTCCCGGAAACGGTCAGCGGCGCACCGCGACTTCACGCGCCTGACGACGACCAGCAGGCAAATCACGCTGGCCATCCCCAACCCTGGGCCCAGCCACGGAGTTGAGCGCGGTGCCGTTTCGCCGGCATCCTGGGTCGTTTTCGGCTGTTCTTCGACTCCGGATCGTGCGAACCCCGGCGTGGCCCGCGCGCGATCCACGCTGATTCGGGCCCGAAGCTCGTCCAGGGCCAGTTTCGTCCTGGCGCTGATCCGGTCGCCTTGCCGCACGAGAACCTGGCCGGCGGCGTAGCGGTCCGCGGCGTTGATGGACGCGGTGCGCCGCGCGCGCGCCTGCCGGCTCAATGCCTCGTCGAAGTGGCAATTGGGGTGCAGAAATCCGGCGACAAATTCGAGGGTGACCTCATCCTCCCCCGGCTCGGCATGCAGCGCTTCCTGCCGGATTTTCGTGAGGGAAAACAGGTTGGTCCGCGCCAGGGTCCTTCCTCGTTGATCCACGGTCGCGAGGGTCGGCGCGGCATCGGTCGGCCCAATCGTGATCAGACGGACCGACCCCGCGACGAGCCTCTCGCCTGGCGGCAGAACATCGCTTCGGACAACGCGGCCCGCGCATCGCCGCAGCTTCTTCAGCAGGGCATCCAACACCACGTCACCGGGATCGCCCAGCGCCCAAAGTTCCGCCAACTCGGGCCGCCATGGGGCATTCGAATTCTCCTGTTGAAAAGCCTTGAGGAATTCGCGAAAGCGCGGCTGTGCCACTTCCGAGATAAGCAGCGGCGGTGGATGATCAAAGCGATCCTGCAGGCCGTTCAGAAAACGCCCGCGCAGGGCCGCAAACGCGCGGCGCAATTCCTCCTCGGATTGCCGCGCGGCATCCGGGTTGAAGCGGAAAATCGGCGGCACTTTCTGGGCCTCAGCCTTCCGGAGCAGTTCCGTGCGGGCGGGATCGAAAACGAGCAACGGGAGGGGAGTGACGATGTCCGCCGCCGCGTTGTCTCCCACGCGGTAATCAGGAACCACCGGCACGTCTGCCGCCAACCTCAGGGCGAAAAAGGATCCGCAAACCAGGCCGAACGCGAGCCGGCAGCGCAAGCGGCGCGATAAATTCAGAATCTCGATGGCAACACCGTGACCGATGTTGCTCGATTCGGGCAAGCTCGAAACGGGTGGTAAATTTCACCGGAGCGCAGGACACGATTCTTCTGCTCGACCGCGAGCAGTAGACAGTCGTTGAGGGCGCGACGTGGGAGCCGGTGAGATTGAGTATGGACGACCTGTTCAGGTCGCAGCCTCAGCGATCCACACAGGAGTTGGAGGACGGATGGGCGCATTTTAATGATGTTTATTCAAGGAACAGCGACCATTCTGCTATTTCGTCATGCGCCTATTGCGCCGAATGCGCGATCACAGCCGGTGCAACGTGACGGAAGGCTAACCGGCGCGTGACGATTCGGTGTCGATTGCGTCCAATTTCGAACATGGCTGCGAACTATTCCGGAGCCATGACCGTTAATTTAAATAAAGCGGCCCGTCGGTCAGTCTCCTTAAGGTCGCGTCGAGCTGCCGGATGCGGGCATGTCCGGGCTTGAAATTGTCGGAGAACCCTGTTGCATGGAAGGAATGATGAAACGAATCACTCTGCTTCTGGTTGCCGTGCTGGCGCCGGCGTTGCTCACGACAAGGCTGGGGTCGGCGGAGGGCAAGTCTCCCAAAGCGAACGCCGCGGCCACGGGCGAGGATCTTTTCGCCCAGCCCAAAGTCTACCGGATGAAGATCGAGTTGTCCGATTCGGCGCGGGACGCCTTGCGCAGGGAGCCGCGTCACTACGTCAAGGCCACCATCCAGGAGGGCAGCCAGGTGTACCAGGAAGTGGGCGTGCGACTCAAAGGCAACACGAGTTTCCAGACGATCGACAAAAAGCCCGCGCTCTCGATCAAGTTCAACGAGTTTGCGCGTGACCACGATTTTCATGGGCGCAGCCGGGTGCTCCTGAACAATGGGTTGCAGGATCCCACCTATTTGTCCGAAGCCATCGCGGGTGAGATCTTTCGCGCCGCCGGGGTGCCGGCGCCCAAAGTGACCTTCGCGCGGGTGGAGCTCAACGGGCGGGACCTGGGTCTTTACGTGATGGCCGAGGCCGTCAACCACGACTTCCTCTCGCACTATTTCAAGAAAGCGAAAGGCAACCTTTACGAAGGGGTGAATAGCGACGTGGGCGACAAACTGGAGAAGGATTCCGGCAACGGATCCGATGACCAGGCGGATCTGCGGGCGCTGGCCAGCGCCGCCAAAGAGCCCGACCCGACGCTGCGCTTGAAGAAGTTGACCCCGCTGCTCGACATCGATCGCTTCCTATCCTTCGCGGCAGTGGAAGTCATGACCTGGCATAACGACGGCTATTCCATGGACCGGAACAATTATCGCATCTACCACGATCCCGGGTCTGGCCAGATGGTGTTCCTGCCGCACGACCTGGACCAATTATTCACCAAGACCGACGGCCCGATTCTGCCGGAATGGAAGGGTCTCGTCGCCAAGGCGCTGCTGACGCCACCGACGGGCCAGCAGCTCTACCTGGAAAGGATGTCCAAGCTGCTGCCCACCGCTTTCAAGGTGGAGACGTTGCACGCCCGGCTCAACGAAATGGCCGGAGTGGTTCGCCCGGCGCTGGCCGAGCGGGACCCCAATGCCGTCAAGCCCTTCGATGCCGCCCTGGCCCAACTGCGGGATCGCATCGCCAAACGCGCCACCTTCATCGAACAGCAATTAAGGGCGTTGTCAGGGGCAAAATGAGGAGGTAGCGGACCCTCTCCATGAACCGACTTGTCACTTGTCACTGGCGATTGGGAGAGGCTCATCCCGAGCGTGACCCTGTTTTCAATTTCCAGTTACCAGTTACCAGTCTGAACGGTTCATGGCCCCAATGCGCGGTCATTAAACCGTGGAGACTTCCCATGAACCTGGCGATTCGGACCGGGCGGTTTCTCGGGCCCGGCGATTTACGATTTACGATGTACGATTTACGAGCTTCCGATGGAGGGATCGCGGCTCTACGCGATTCGCACGCCCGGCGATCTGCGCTGCGCTCGTAAATCGTACATCGTAAATCGTACATGCCTGCGGGACCGGCGGCGGTGCGGTAGATGGACCCAACTCACGTCAAATTTTTGAGGTGTTCCCTTCCAGGGACCTTCCCGGGCCGTCCGCCGGCAGGCTCGCCTACCTCCTTCCCGGCCGCGGAGAAGTGTGCCAGGTGCCCTTGCCGTTTTTCAAGGTGAGCGCGACTATAAGAGCGCCATGTTGCGACGGCGCTCATTCACGGCAAAGAACTGGCCCGCTTTGGCGGGTTGTCTCCGCCTGGCTCTGCTCGGCCACTTCGGCGCCATGCCCGGCTTAGCCGAGTCAGGCCATCGGGCGTTCGGCAAACCGGCGCCTGGTGACGAGCTTTTCAATAGCGACAGGATTCGCACCTTTCGGATCGAAGTGGTTGAGCCGGCGCTTTCCGTCCTGCAAAGGGACAATCGCAGTTACGTCCGCGCCACCGCCACCGAAGGCGGCCGGACCTACCGGGATGTGGGCGTTCACTTGAAGGGGATGGGAAGCTTCCGGCCGCTCAACGAAAAGCCCAGTTTCGTGGTGAAATTCGACCGGTACACTCCTGATCAGCATTTCCTTGGCCTGAGCAAATTCATGCTCAACAACTCCAGCCAGGACGGCACTTATCTTGCCGAGTTGATGGCCACGCAGATGTTTCGTGACGCGGGCTTGCCGGCGGCGCGGGTCACGCACGCCTTTGTCGAGTTCAATGGCCGGAAGCTCGGCCTTTACGTGCTGATCGAGGCGATGAACAAGGATTTTCTCCAGCAGCATTTCAAAAGCCCCGAAGGCAATCTTTACGAAGCCTACCTGGCGGACATCGATGCCACGATGGATCAAGATGGCGGCACCGACACCAGCCAGGCAGACGTCAAGAAGCTTCTCCAACTCGCCAGTATCCAGGATCCCCTCGAACGCTGGAAGCGCCTGCCCGAAGCGCTGGATGTGGACCGCTACATCTCCCACGTCGTGGTGGAAATGTTCACCTCGCACACCGACGGATACGCGATGAACCGGAACAATTACCGCATCTATCACGATCCCTTCAGTGATCAGTTCGTTTTCATCGCCCACGGACTCGACTGGGGCTTTGCCAACACGGCGGTGTCGATCAACCCGCCGAAGAACAGCATTATCACCAAAGCCGTTTTGCAAACACCCGAGGGCTGGCGGCGGTACAGGGAGCGCCGGGCGCAATTGTTCACGAACGTCTTTCGCCTGGGAATATTGACCAACCGGGTCAACGCCGCCGTAGCCAGACTCAAGGTCGCCGCCAGAAATCCCACTGAGGCCAACGAGTTCCAGAACTATGGAGTCGAAATGCGCAACCGCCTCGTGGCGCGCGCCAGGAACATTGCCGATCAGCTTGCCACGCCGGAGCCGCAGTCGCTCATCTTTGGGGCCAACCGCATCGCCTTCCCCACCGACTGGAAGAAGAAAACCGACCGGGGCGAGGCGTTCGCCGACCAGCCCGTGATTGACGAGAAGCCCACCCTCCACCTGCGCGTGGAAAAGGGCGACGCCATCTGCTCGTGGCGCACCAAGGTCTTGCTCGAAGAGGGGACCTACCGGTTTCAGGGATTCGCCCGGGTGTCCCAAGTCGTCGGCCTGACCAACAATGTCGAGCTCTACAACGGTGTCGGCCTGCGCGTCTCAGGCAGCCAACGGACCAACCAGCTGACCGGCAATGCCACCTGGACGCTGCTGGAACACGTGTTTGAAGTGGTTTCCAGCAGTGAGGAAAAGGAGCTGGCTTGCGAATTGCGCGCCAGCCACGGCGAAGTGTGGTTCGACGCCGCCTCGCTCCGGCTGGAGCGGAGCAAATGAGCGACCGGCGGCTGCTTTCCAGCCACCAGTCGTTCCCGAACGCGCTCAGTCCAAATCGATTCGACCCCAATCCTCCGGGCGCCCCATGACCCCGGAGCGCGGCGCCCAGGCGATGCGCGATTTGTTGATGTTCTCCCCGAGGGCGGCGTTGGGTTTGTCGCCGTCGTAGATGATGAGGTTGAAGCCGAGCCGCCTCTGGCCTCGGGCCAACCCCACTTCTTCGAACGGGATGGCCGCCTGGATCCGATAGCCTTCCGCGGTCCGGCGTGAATTCAATCTTGTTTTGGGGGCGGTTTCTTCAACCGGACCCTGGTTGGCATCGGCGTCACGGGCCGCCCGGACCACGCCTGCGGTGTCGAAGGGGAAGATGCCCAGTTTATAGCAGCCCATGGTGTCCTCGGCGCCGCCGATCGGGTCCAGGCAAATCTCGATCGAATCACTGCGCCAGTGACCCTTGATGTCGTTCGGGGCGATGTTGGTGACAAGGATATCATCCTTCACTGCCACATCGAGGAAGAGGGTGTGGCCGTCGTGCGCGAGCCGGAACACAGCGCTGCTGTCCGCCTCATCGGCCACCTTGCCCTGGACGAGATTCGTCGGTGCGATCGGGAGTGCAACGGCCGATTGCCAACCGCGATCCGTGCCATCCAGGTCGGGCGGGACCGCCACGCGGACCACCCGCGCGCGAGGCAGGGGATGGCCCCGGGTTGTCGCCGTGAACGACCGGCCGTTCGCCACGAAGGTGCCGGTCAGCTCGGCATCGGTCCGCAGGCCGGCGGGGGGCGTGACGCGCAGTTCGAGCCGCGCCACGGTTGCGGCCGGTACGTGCGTGCTCTGCCGCGTCGGTTCAACCACCCAGCCTGCGGGCGCTTCGATGTTCAATTCACCTTCAACCGGAACGGCGCCGGAGTTGGCCAGTTGCAGCTGGACGTTGTTCGCTTCGCCCGCCACGAGCGGGAGGTCGGCTCGAAACTGCGCCGCCACGTGCTCGATGCCCTGCTCCTTGACCCAGGCGCGGTAGTGGGTGACGGCTGGGCGCGGGATGAATTCGAGATCGAGAGGACCGTGCGCCGGCGGCCGGGCAAAATGGATTGCGGTCAAGGCCGGGGAGGTCGTGGGCAGTCCTTGCAGCAGGTCGTCTTCCGCGCCGGGGACGGGGACGAACGTCTTCACGAGTGTGAATTTCTGCGGGCGTTGCAGCCACGTCGAATTGGCCATGTTGCCGAAGGCTTGGGACCGATGAAACGCCAAAGCCTGCGCGGCGATTTCCGCCGAAGTTTTCCCGGAGGCGAGCGGTTCATTGACCTTGATGGTGGCAAGAACGCCGGTGCTGCCCCCGCTGAAATAAAGCTTGCGCGGCTGCCAGACGGTCAGGCCTTCCTTGCTGAGCTGAAGTGGAAATCGATGAGGATCGGCCGCCGCCGTGAACGCTTCGGTGGCGAGGACGCCGGCGGCCTGGTGATGTCCGTGCTGGCCTGGTGAAGGCGCGGGATTCATCGTGACGATGACTTCGGGCTGGAGGGCGCGGACCAGGCGGACGAGTTTCTCGAGAGTTGAGTCCTTGCCCCATTTGCGCAGAGTGGCCGAGACGCTCTCGGTGTAAGCCCAATCGAGCTGATCGAGGAAGTAACAATAGCGCACGCCCAACATGGCGAGACAATCGCGCAACTCCGCTTCCCGCAATTCCCCAAGCGCAGCGCCGGACTGCGTGCCGACCATGTTGCCGCCGCCTTCGCCGCGTGTGCAGTAGACATTCGCCACCACGACGCGCCGACCCAGAGCGTAGGAGGCCAGGCTGGCGGCCATGCCCGTCTCATCGTCCGGGTGCGCGAAGACGCCGAGGATGTCCGTCTTTAGGAATTCCGCGCCTTGCTTCGGAGGGGTCGAGGCGGGTTGAGCTTCAGCGAGCTGCTCCGGCGCCAGCGGGTTCAAGAGCAGCGCCGCCGAGATGATTTTGAACAACGCCCGGAAACCACGCTTGCAGCCGGAAGTGTTGCGAGTCATGCGGCCAGTTGAACAGTCCGTCCGTCAGGATGGCAACGCCATTTTCGAAAGGAACGATCCTGACAGCGGAATGGTGCCAAGAGCGCCAGAACGACCCGCTGCTGTTACGCCTTGGCGCAGGGCATTTGGCACACGGACACGGTTGGAGGCCGGTTCTCGCGCACCAAGTTATTGCTCATGAGCCAATTAGGGAATGTGAACCGCTTGGCATTCTTTATGTTTAACGAGAGGTTTGTGGGCTGGCTCGGACCGCAGGGGTAGGCCGAGCGATTTTGAGCGTCGGGCTCGGATTCAGGCGGTTGACGACCCGGCGGAAGTGCCACGTAACCGCCGACGAAAGGCAAAAATATGAGTGCACTAACTCGTTGGGATCCGTTCCAGGAAATGGATCAATTGCAGAAGCGTTTGACGTCGATCTTCGGTCTGGGCGTGCCTCGGGTCATGGACGGCAAGGAAGAAACCATGACGGTGTCGCAATGGCTGCCCCTCGTCGACATTACCGAGAATGAGAAGGAATATCTCATTAAAGTCGAATTGCCCGAGGTCAAGAAGGACGACGTGAAAGTGACCGTGGAAAGCGGCGTGCTGACGATCAGTGGCGAACGCAAGTTCGAACGGGAAGATAAGGACAAGAAATATCACCGGATCGAACGCTCCTACGGCAGCTTCACGCGCAGCTTCAGCGTCCCGGACGACGCGGAAGACTCGCAAGTCTCGGCGGAGTTCAAAGAAGGTGTGTTGACCGTGCATCTGGCCAAGAGTGAAAAAGCCCGGCCGAAATCGGTCGAAGTGAAAGTGGCGTAATTCGGGAATTCGCCCAAGCCGGGTGCCGCGCGGCTTCGCATCGAGCACCCGGCCTTTTTCGTTTCCGCGGTCGGTCGCCCCCCACAGCCTGGGACGAATTCGTCTCCTTGATAGGGTTCCCCGGGCTAGAGCAAATTAAATAAAACGGTGGCCACAATAGAACGCAAAGAAACACGAAAGAGAAAAAGATCTTTGCGTTCTTTGCGTTCTTTTGCGGCCAATTGAGCGGCTACAGAACTCATGAAACGCTCTAAGGGCGCAGGGTGAATCGGCCTTTCCACTCCATGCGGTAAGCCTGACAATGCGCGAGCCAGGTGCTGAAGAGCTCGATGGTTTCGCCGGCCGCGAATCGCTCCTGGCCCAGCAGCCTGGCGGGTAGTTCCATGATGGCGACACTGCGCGCGTTGAGTTTGAGGCCGGAAAGGTTCTCCACCCGTACCCGGTCATTGTTCACCAGAGGTTCGCGTCCGGCTCCAAGTCGGGCGCGCACTGGTTCGTGGCCGTTGATTTGAGCGATCCAGAGGGCCCGGTCGTTCTTCGGCACGAAGGAGTCGCGGTAATAGGCGGCCTCGGCAATATCGCTCGCGAAGACTCCCAGGTAGATGGCTTGCGAATTCCAGCAGACATAGAGGTCCGCCAACGGAAACTCGGTCGAGGCTTTGACGAAGCCGCGTTCGCGATCCCAGTGCATGAGTGCCTCGGTGGGTGTGAAGCGTGCAAACGGGTCGTCCGGCGCGCGCGGGACGCCCTCCGTCGCATCGGCCCGCCCCGGCGCGGGCCGGCTTTTTAGACGAGTCGTGTCCAAGGAGGCAAACATTGAACTGACTTCCTCGTAAGGTTGGTCGGCCACATCCACCAGGCCAAAGTTGAAGTTTTCGCCATCTTCACGCCCGTGTCGTGGCTGATCCGCGTATTGGAACCAGTCCGCGCCGATGACCCAGGGGATTTTCAGGAGGGCTTCAAGGGTGCGGCGGGCGGCCGACGCGCGTTCCGCTTGCGTTGCGGTCACGGGGTAGAGCCCGTGCGAGTTGCGATTGCCGCTGCGATTGTCCATCGCGGCGAGGTAGAATTCGCCCACGATGATCGGCTTGCCGGTGAGCGCGTGCAAAGTTTCGAGATGCCAGCGAACGAACGTGCCGTCGCTCCAACTCGCGTTGAGGTTGCTGGAGACCGCGTCCACGTAAGGGGCGCTGGCCCGCGCCACTTCGGGGTAATAGAACGACTGGTAACGGTCGCCGAGATAGAGCGCCCGGCCATCGTATTTTCGGATGATCTCGCGCATCAGTTGGTAGTAGCGCTCGGCGAGGAGGCCGAGAAATCGGCGCATCACCCGGATCCCGTTTCCGCCGGACTTCAAAAACAGCATGCCGCTGCGCCGGAGCTGACCCCAGCTTTGCGCGTTCTCCGGGTCGAAGTCTTGCAGGAGTTTCGTCCAGTCGTCCTGATAGGTGGCGCGCAGGAGTTGGATGAGCCGGCGCCGCTGTCCGCTGCCCGGGGGCTGTTCGAGGGTCATCTTCCACAAGGTCGCGTTCCACCAGCCCAGTTCATTGTCGCTATAGTAGCCGACCAGGCGCGGATCATCGCGGAGGGGGAGGATCTGTTCGCGGGCCACGTCGTCCATGCGCTGGAGGTTCTTGGGATCCCACATATCCCACCATGGCGCGCCGGCCGTCGATCCGATATGCAGGACGGGCGTCAGCCAGAGGGTCTGCTCCTTGCACTTGCGCAGTGTCGCAAAATCGCTCCAACCGCCGAGCGTGGTGAAACCCCACGACTTCAGTCGGCGCAAGCTCGCTTCGCCCCAATGGAGGGGATTGTCGTAATGCTGCCAGGCGGCGTAGCCTGGGTTTTCCGGATCAAAAGTGCTGCGCAGCGTGCCTTGGTGAACACAACAGACGCCCAGGGAGAAAAAGCGTTGCCCTTCGGGGGAAAACAGCCACCAGGTGCCGGCGTCATTCCGGATCGAAAATGGAGGTGCCGCGGTCTGCGCGCGAAACCCCGGCGCAGCGCTGCTCGCTTTGCCCGGCGAACCGCTCCATTCCGCGGAGCTCAATGCTGCGGGCAGGAGAGAAAGCAGGAGCAGGGTGAGCGAGACGAACGCGCCATGACCGGATGAGACGAAGGCTGTTCGTGTCCCTCGCGAAACGCGCTTGGGATCTTGGGAAACAGGGTTGTCGTCCGTCGGGAATTTGCCACACCCGGCGAACCGCGGCCGCCCCATCGTCTGGAAATGAGTTCGGTTCACACGGAAAGGACGACGGATTCGTATCAGAATCGCGCCGCTGGGCCAAGGCCACAATTCAAAACGAAAGCTGGCGCCCTTGCGGCGCATGACCGCGCAAATTCTGGCGCCCCCGCCTGCGGATAGAAGGCAAAAACGCCTTGCCATGGCTTCCGCCATGCTGATGATGTGACGACAACCATCCGCCCCATGATTTTAACCGCGCCCAAATTGACCGGCGACAACTGTCAGACGAGGCCCGGGGAGCGCAAGTTGGGACAAGCTACGTTTGTTCTGTGGGAGAAGGCGCGGCGGCACGACTGGGCCGGCGTGGGTTGCTCATCCATCAAAACGTTTTTCAACGGGCACGCGCTCTACAGCGTTGGACGCGGCTTCCACGCGGTTGATTCCTCCCGTTATCTGGTGCTGAACGACGGGCAATCCTATGCAATCAGCATCGATTCTAAAACGCCAGTCGAGTCATTCTGCATCTTCTTCGAGCACGGTTTCGTCGAGGAAACCGTTCGCTGTGTGCACGAAAGAGCCGAGCGGCTTTTGGATGAGCCTGAGGCCGGGCGCCAGTCGAGGGTGGAGTTTGTGGAAAGAACTTACCCGCACGACGCGGTTTTGTCGCCAGCCTTGTTCTGCTTGCGTGAAAAACTCGGAGCGGGCAGGCACGAGTCTCTCTGGCTCGAGGAGCACCTTCACCAAGTCACGGAACGGCTCTTGGCGGTGCACCAAAACGAGCTGCGCCAGATGGCGCGACTCACCGCGATGCGGGCGGCAACGCGCGAAGAATTGTACCGGCGCGCGTACCGGGCCAGGGATTACGCGGAGGCACTTTTTCATGAGCGCGTGAGTCTGCGGCATTTGGCGCAGGCGGCCTGTCTTTCGCCGAACCATTTGCTGCGCGTGTTCAGGCAGGTTTTCGGAATGACGCCGCACCAGTATCTCTCTGCCCGCCGCTTGCAAGAGGCCACCCGTTTGCTCTCGCAAACGGAAACGTCGGTGACCGAAATCTGCCTGGACGTCGGCTTCGAGAGTCTCGGTTCCTTCAGTGCGCTTTTTCGCCGCTCGTTCGGGCTTTCGCCCCAGGCCTATCGCCGTCAAAAGGGTGATTTTGGAGAAGCCACAGAGGCGTTCCCTGGCGCAGGATGACCGGATGATGAAACTGCGCAGGCTGTGGACCGAGGCCGGAGGTCGGCCTTGCCGGCCGTGCGGACAAAGCCAGCACACATATATGTCACCAGAAACTCAGCCGCCCCAATGTGGCCTTGGCCCCATCGGCCAGATCGCCGTCAATGTTCACAACTTGACCCAATCCGTGGAATTCTATCGGGACAAGCTCGGCATGAAACTGCTCTTCAGCGCCGGTAACATGGCGTTCTTCGACTGCGACGGCATCCGGCTGATGCTGTCCCTGCCGGAGAAGCCCGAGTTCGACCATCCCAGCTCAATCCTGTATTTCAAGGTGGACGACATCCAGCGACATTTTGAAGTCCTCAGCGCTCGAGGGGTGGATTTCGTGGCGGCGCCTCATTTGGTGGCCAGGATGCAGGCCTGCGACCTTTGGATGGGCTTTTTCCGCGACCTCGACCAGAACACGCTCGCCTTGATGTCCGAAGTTCGGCGCGCGCCGGGTGGGAGCTGAGACGCGCGTATTGCGCGTTTGACCGGCGCGTTATTCGCCGAAAAAGGGAAAGAGCCGTTTGAGTTCTTTCTTGTTCGGGATCTGGCCGTACTCACACACCTCGAAGGCTTCGGCGTACTTGACCTGGCCGGCCTTCTCCTGGCCATACCAGTCGGCTAATTGGGCGCGAAAGCGATCGGCCAATGATTGATCGCGTTTGGCCATGCCGTCACGGACCTGTTGATGGCGGCGCTTTTGGCCTGCCGGATCGCTCGGCAGTAAATTCGCAGAGCCGTTCGCGCCCCCTTCGGCGAATTGAGAGACAATCACCCCGAGCGCGTCGAGCTTCTTCTCCATCACCGGCCCGATGTCCACCACGACGTCGGGCTTGAACGGATTCGGCTTTTGGAAATGGTCCGGGTAATACATGAAGACGGGATTTTTTGTCAGGATTTCGACGTCCGGACAGAAATGGGGGACGGTGACCATGTAAGCAGCGTCCTGCACGAGCACGCCCGTGTAGCGGTGGTCGGGGTGGTAATCATTCGGGCGAGGGCTCAGCACCAGGTCGGCCTTCCACTCGCGGATGAGGCGGGTGATCCAACGGCGGTTCTCCAGGGTGGGCAATAATTCGCCGTCGTGGATGTCGAGCACTTCGGTGGTGATGCCAAGAATTTTGGCCGCCTGTTCGACCTCGGCTTTGCGCCGGCGCGCCAGCGGTCCGCCGGCGTCGCGCCAGTGGCCGATGTCGCCGTTGGTGACCGAGACGAATTTCACCTTGTGCCCGCGCTGGGCCCACATCGCGGCGGTGCCGCTGGCTTGCAACTCGCAGTCGTCCGGGTGCGCCCCAAAACAAATGATGCGCAGCATGCCGTCGGCGGCGGGGGCCTCGGCCCCTGCGAACGAAACAGGAAGCAGCGCGCAACTGGCGTAGAGCCCGAAAGCGAGGCGGAGATCAGTTCTAAGTCCCGGTCGGTCGTTCTTCATACGAGTTCGATTTGGGTTGAGGAGAATGAGTTGGTTTCAGTCCTCGAACTACTAAGGAGAGTCGACCCGGTCGTCAAACCGGAAAATAGAAGTCGACGGCGGGCGGCTCGATCCGGCGGGTTTGAATCAGGGTGAAGTCAGCCCGGCGTGAGCTTGCCACGAGGGCCGGCCAATGCCGGGTTCATGCCGAGCGACTGGCGAGGCGGGGCTGGTCTTGACAAGGAGATTGACCCGATGGCTGTGAGCAGGATGCTGTGGCCAACATGAACCAACCCGAACTGTTCTTCAAAGGCTGGGCGAAGCCGGGGCCGGTGGCGCCGGGGGCGATCCGTGGCCTGCCGGCTGTGGAACCGGGCGAAACACTCGACGCCATCAGCGGCCACTTTCGCTTATTTCAACTCGAGAAAGGGCATCGGTTCTCGACCGACGACGTGTTGACGGCCTGGTATGGGACCAGTTGGTGTCCGAGCGCGCGGACGGTGCTCGATCTCGGCAGCGGCATTGGGACTCTCGGGATGATCGCGGCCTGGCGGCTGCCGGGGGCGCGCTGTGTCACGGTCGAGGCGCAGGCAGAGAGCGTTCGATTGGCCAACAAATCGGCGAAGTGGAACGGACTCGAAGCGCGTTATGACATTCGACTGGGCGATTTTCGGGATCCGGGCGTGCTGAGGGCGGGTGAAACGTTCGATCTCGTGCTCGGCAGTCCACCTTACTTTCCCCAGGGAAGTGGGCTGGGCGGGGATCACCCGCAAAAGATCGCTTGTCGCTTCGAGCTGCGCGGGACCATCACCGATTATTGCGCCGCGGCTGCACGGCACTTGGAGCGCGGCGGGTTCTTTGCCTGCGTGTTTCCTGTCGCGCCGGAGGAGCAGGAGGCACGAGTGAAGCAGGGCGCGACGGACGCGGCCTTGGCCATCGTCCGGTGGCGCCCGATCGCGTTCCGGGAGGGTGAGAGTCCCTCGGTCGGACTTTTCGGAATGATGCGCGCGGCAGATTTGCCAGCGTGGCTGCGCCGGCCGACCTGGCGCGAGCCTCCGCTCATCATCCGCGCCCGCGACGGCACGGTGCATCCAGAATATTCGGCGGTGAAGCTGGCGTTTGGCTTCCCGCCGTAACCAACCGGCGCGCAGCGCATCGCCCAGAGCCGAGAGCCTGGACTGTCCCATACCGGCGCTTCGGGTCACACGCTGCGGGCGGGGACCGCCCGCGGCCCGGCGTTGCCCGAGACGCGCCGAGGCTGGCCGTCCGGCCAAAATCGGTTTACGCTGCGGTTTGATGCAACGATTTCAATTCCATCCCGCCGTCGCGCGGTGGTTTGAAGAGAAGTTTGGCTCCCCAACGGAACCGCAGGAGCGCGGCTGGCCGGCGATTCAGTCGGGCGGGCCCACCTTGATCGCCGCCCCGACGGGGTCTGGCAAAACGCTGGCCGCGTTCCTGGCGGCGCTCGATCGATTGTTCCGCGAGGGATTGGCGGGCCAACTCCCGGACGAAACGCGTGTGCTCTACGTGTCGCCTCTCAAGGCCCTGAGCAACGATATTCACAAGAATCTGGACGAGCCGTTGACCGGCATCCGCAGCGCGTTGCTGGCCAGCGAAGGACGGTTGGTCGACGTGCGGGCGGAGGTGCGCACCGGCGACACACCGGCGGCGAAGCGCCAGGCCATTCTCAAGCGGCCGCCGCACATCCTCGTGACCACGCCCGAGTCGTTGTATCTGCTGCTCACCTCCCCGTCCGGCCGGAGGACGCTCGGCACGGTGCGCACGCTCATCGTGGACGAGATCCACGCCGTGGTGAGCAACCGGCGCGGGTCTCATCTGTCGTTGAGCATGGAAAGATTGGAGGCTCTGGTGGGCGGGCCGTTGCAGCGCATTGGCTTGTCGGCGACGCAGAAGCCGATTGAGGAGGTGGCGCGGTTTCTCGTGGGCCGCCGGTCGCGCCAGGAACGACCGGCGGAGGCCAGCCGTTCTGAGCAGGATTCGGCTCCCTCGATTTCCGACCGGCCGGGAGAGGAGCGGCCTGTTTGCGCGGTCATTGATGCCGGTCACCGGCGGGAGCTGGACCTGGCGATCGAGCTGCCTGGTTCGGCCCTCGAAGCCGTCATGTCGAACGAAGTCTGGGTGGAGGTTTATCAGCGGCTGGCGGAGTTGATCGAGGCTCATCGCACGACGCTCCTGTTCGTCAACACGCGCCGGCTCGCGGAGCGCGTGGCGCATCAACTGGCCGAGCGGCTGGGCCAGGACCGGGTGGCTGCGCATCATGGCAGTCTTTCGGCCAAGCTGCGACTGGACGCGGAGAACCGGCTCAAACGCGGTGAATTGAGGGCGCTGGTGGCCACCAGCTCGCTGGAACTGGGGATCGACATCGGGTCGGTCGACCTGGTTTGTCAGCTTGGCCCGACCCGTTCCATCGCCACGTTCCTGCAACGGGTCGGTCGGGCGGAACATCGGCGGGGCGGATTGCCCAAGGGCCGGATCTTTCCCCTGACCCGCGACGAACTCGTCGAGTGCGTGGCGACCGTCCGGAGCGTGCGCGCCGGTGAGCTGGACGGCTTGCGCATTCCGGACAAGCCCCTCGATATTCTCGCCCAGCAGATCGTCGCTTGCGCCGCGTGCGAAGATTGGGACGAGCAGGAGCTTTTCGATTTGGTCCGCGGCGCCTATCCCTATCGCCATCTCTCTCGCGAAGAATTCGACGATATTCTGCGGATGCTGGCGGACGGCTTCAGCACCAAGCGCGGACGGCGCGGCGCCTTGATCCATCACGATGCCGTGAACCATCGTGTGCGCGGGCGCCGCGGGGCCCGCCTGCTGGCGCTGACGTCCGGCGGCGCGATCCCGGACAACGCCGATTACCGCGTGGTCCTGGATCCGGCCGAGACGTTCCTCGGGACGGTGAACGAGGATTTTGCCATCGAAAGCATGGCGGGGGACATCTTTCAGTTGGGCAACGCCTCCTGGAAGATTCTTCGAATCGATTCCGGCATGGTGCGGGTTGAGGATGCGCACGGTCAGCCGCCGGGCATCCCGTTCTGGCTCGGGGAAGCGCCGGGACGGACGCGGGAGTTGTCCGATGCGGTGTCTGAGCTGCGTCTCGAGTTGGAGAAAAGGATCGAGGAGGCGCGCGGTTGCGGCCTTTCGAAAGAACCGGCCGATGCGCCGGCCTTCTCCGGAGGGGAGGGAGAGCCACTGGAACCGCGCGGGAAAGACTCGCCCTGCCGCGAGCGTTTCGACGCGGCGACGGAGCCCGCGCTTTGCCCGGAGGCGAGCATTGGGTCGCAGGCGGTCCAAACGTTGGCTGGCTGGCTGGTTTCGGAGACGGGCCTTGGCGCATCCGGCGCACGGCAAATGGCGGAATATTTCGAGGCGGCTTACCACGCCCTGGGCGTGATCCCGTCGCAAAGGAAGCTCGTCCTGGAGCGGTTCTTCGACGAATCGGGCGGGATGCAACTGGTCATCCACGCGCCATTTGGATCGCGTCTGAACCGCGCCTGGGGACTGGCGCTGCGCAAGCGGTTTTGTCGGTCATTTAACTTCGAGTTGCAGGCCGCGGCCAGTGACGACGCGATTGTGCTGTCGTTGGGCACCCAACATTCCTTTCCACTCGAGGAAGTCTTTCGCTATCTCAACAGCCGGACGGTGCGCGATTTACTCGTGCAGGCGGTGCTGGACGCGCCGATGTTCCCGGTCCGCTGGCGCTGGAACGCCGCGCGCGCCCTGGCCCTGCCCCGCCAGCGCGGCGGACGCAAGGTGCCCGCGCCGCTCCAGCGCATGGAAGCCGAGAACCTGCTCGCCGCTGTGTTCCCGGACCAACTCGCCTGCCTGGAAAATATCGCCGGCGACCGGACAGTGCCTGACCACCCCTTGGTGCGCCAGACTCTCGAGGATTGCCTGACCGAGGCGATGGACATTGACGGCCTGGAAGCGCTGTTGCGACGAATGGAACGCGGCGAAGTCGAATGCTTCGCGCGGGACTTGCCGGAGCCGTCGCCGTTGGCTCACGAAATTCTCAATGCGAAACCTTACGCGTTTCTGGACAACGCGCCGCTGGAGGAGCGGCGCACGCAGGCCGTCTACGCGCGGCGAGCGAGCGAAGCGTCCACGGCCGATGGCCTGGGTGTGCTGGATGCCGCGGCCATCGAGCGCGTGCGCGACGAGGCGTGGCCGCGCGCGACCAACGCCGACGAATTGCACGAGGCACTGTTGTTGCTGGGCGTGATGACGGAAGAGGAGGCGCGGCACTGTCTCGGCTCCCCAGACTTGGCGAACCTGCACTCCCTGGCGTCGGAAGGGCGAGCCGGCTGTCTCACCATTAAACCTGCCGACCAGGAGAATGAGGCGACGCAGTCGAGGCGCGATTCCGTAGCCGATGCCACGGCTCGGCCGGCCCAGTTTTGGGTCGCGGCGGAGCGCCTGCCGATGGTTCGCGCGGTTTACTCCGAAATTGAGATCGAGCCGCGGCTGACTCCGCCGGACTCGGAGGCCCGTCGCCCTTGGGAGCGGCCGGACGCGATTCGCGAACTGGTTCGTGGGCGGATGGAAGTGTGCGGTCCAATTACCTCGGCTACACTGGCCGGGCTGTTCAGTTTACCCGGGCCGGAAATTGCCGCTGCGTTGTTGGCGTTGGAGGCGGAAGGATTTGTTTTGCGCGGGAAATTCCAGCCGGGAACTGCGGCAATTGAATGGTGCGACCGGCGGTTGCTGGCGCGGATCCACCGGCTGACGATCCATCGGCTGCGCGCGGAGATCCAGCCGGTAACGATTGCCGAGTTTTTCCGCTTCCTGCTGGTGTGGCAACGGGTCGCCGACGAACATCGGGTGGAAGGGCCCGAGGGTGTCGGGACCGTGCTCGAGTTTCTCGAGGGCTTTGCCGTGCCCGCCGGCGCGTGGGAGCCAGACGTGCTCGCGCTCCGCGTCAAGGAATATGCTCCCCAGTGGCTCGACCAGCTCTGCTTCACCGGCCGGATCGGTTGGGGACGGCTGACTCCGCCGCTCAACGCCAAGGCCCGGGCTTTTGCGCCGCTGCGATCCACGCCGGTGTCGCTCTTGACGCGCGAGAACTTGCCGGACTGGCTGGCTCTGTCCGGGGCGCCGTCGGCTGGCGAATTATCGGCGGATACCGAGAGGGTGCTGCACGCACTGGCGCAGGGCGGCGCGTTGTTTTTCGCGGAGTTGGTTCGCCGGACCGGCTTGTTACCTTCACGGGTTGAGCAGGCCCTGGGTGAACTGGCGGCGCAAGGCTGGGTCACGGCGGACAGCTTCGAGGGGTTGCGCGCGATGCTGGTGCCGCAGGAAAAGCGGGCGCCGTTTGCAGACCTGGCCCGCAAACGGCGGCACAAGAGCGTCACGAGCATTGAATCCGCCGGCCGCTGGTCGATTCTGCGCGCGGCCGGCGCCGGGGGCGCGGGGACCACCGCCGGCGAGTCGTCGGGTAGCAGTCTCGTCTTGGGGCGGCACGGGCCGGCTAAAGCCGGGACTACGAACCAAAACGGATCTGTCCCGGATCCGGCACCTGGGAATGACGAGGCCATCGAAATGTTCGCGCGGGTTCTGTTGCGTCGTTATGGAGTGATGTTCCGCCGGCTGCTGGAGCGGGAAGCGCTGCACGTTTCCTGGTTCGAGCTGGCCCGCGTCTATCGCCGCCTCGAAGCGCGCGGGGACATTCGCGGCGGCCATTTCGTAGGGGGAGTGAGCGGCGAGCAGTTCGCGTTGCCTGAGGCGATCGGTCTGCTCCGTTCGCTCCGGAAGACTGCGGCCACGGGAGAGCTTATCACCCTCAGTGCGGTCGATCCGCTCAACCTGGTCGGGATTCTGACGGCCGGACCGCGCGTCACGGCCATCGCCGCCAACCGCATTCTCCTGCGGGAGGGCGTCCCGATCGCCGCGCTGGAAGCGGGCCAATCCAGGAAACTGCAAGAGCACACGGACGTGCCCGACCGCCTGATTGAACACGCCTTGAAGGTCGGCAAACTGCCGGTGCTGCTCAGGCCTTATTATGGGTAGGCTCCAGGTCGATTGAACGTGGAGCGGGACCAGGAACCGGTCCGCCGCCATTGACGATTTACGATGTACGATTTACGAGCGCCGCGCAGCGCAGATCGCCGGACGTGCGAATCGCGTAGAGCCGGGATCACTCCATCGGAGCCCCGTAAATCGTACATCGTACATCGTAAATCCCTGGGCCCGGGAGACGGTCCGGTCCGAATCGCCAGGTTCATGGAAAGCTTTACCTGCTGAAAAGGCAGTTGCACGGTAACCTGAACAAGAACAGGCCGACGATGAGCGCCTTCATTCCAGAGGAATTGGTCGCGATGCTGCGCGCAACCGCCGAACTTCAGCGGTCCTACCTGGTCGGTGGCGGCGTGCGGGACTGGTTATTGGGGATCCCGAACAAGGATTTCGACATCGAGGTCTTCGGCGTGAGCTACGAGCAGCTGGCGGCGGGGTTGGCCCAGTGGGGGCGGACGGACCTGGTCGGCCGATCCTTCGGAGTCGTCAAGCTGACGACGGGCGGCGGCCGGACGTATGATTTCAGCATCCCGCGGCGCGACTCGAAAGTGGCCCCGGGTCACAAGGGATTTGAGATTTCCTTCGATCCGTCGATCACGCTGGAGGAAGCGGCGGCGCGCCGCGACTTCACCATCAACGCCCTGATGTTCGATCCGCGAAGGGGCGAAGTGCTGGACTTCTTCGGCGGTCGGGCGGATCTAGAGAGGCGCGTGCTGCGGCATACCAGCGCGGCTTTCAGCGAGGACCCGCTCCGCGTCTTACGGGGCATGCAGTTCATCGCGCGGTTCGGACTTGCTCCCGCCCCTGAGACCGTCGAGCTTTGTCGCCGCATCATGGCTGATTTCGGCGAGCTTGCTTTGGAGCGCGTACGGGAGGAATGGTTCAAGTGGGCGCAGAAAAGCACCGTGCCATCGCTCGGCTTGAAGTTCCTTGTCGAAACGCAATGGGTGGAACATTTCCCCGAGATCCAGGCGCTTCTCGGCACGCCCCAGGACCCGGAGTGGCACCCGGAAGGGGATGTCTTCACCCACACCTGCCATTGCCTGGACGCGCTGGTGCAACTGCCCGACTGGCAGGCGGCGGATGCCGAGTCGAGGATCGTCTATACGCTGGCGGTGCTGGCGCATGACTTCGCCAAGCCGCAGACGACCCAGGCCGGCCTGAAAGACGGACAACCGCGCATCGTCTCGCCGGGACACCAAGAGGCGGGCGGCCCGTTGACGGAACAGTTCTTGAATCGGATCAACGCGCCGGCGGGTGTGCGCGAGCGGGTGATTCCATTGGTGACTCATCACCTGGCACATCTGCAACGAGTCACGGATCGCTCGGTCCGTCGACTGGCCAAGCGACTGGAGCCGGCCACGATCCGGGAACTGGTTCTGATCATCACCGCCGATCAGTATGGGCGACCGCCCAGGCCGCAACTGGTTTCCGAACGCGTGCGCGAGTTGCAGGCCAGGGCCGAGGAATTGCAAGTGCAATCCGGCGCGCCCAAACCGATCCTGATGGGCCGTCATCTCATCGAGCTGGGGCTCGAGCCGGGCAGGGACCTGGGCACGATTCTCGAGGCCGCATACGAGGCCCAGCTCGAAGGCAAGTTTTACGACCTGCCGCACGCACTGCAGTGGCTGGCGGCGGAGGAAACGCTGCCGTTGCCGGAAGCAGTGCGGGCGCGGTTGTAGGGTCAGTCCGTGCCTTTGTGCAAGAACGCTCTCTCAAGGCGCGACGTAGATCATCCAGGACACCCCGAAACGGTCTGCGACCATGCCGAAGCGTGGAGAAAAGAAGGTCTTGGCCAACGGCATTTGCACTTGCCCACCATCGGCCAGAGCAGCGAAGAACCGCTCGGCTTCAGCCTCATTGGGGACGGTGAGCGACAGGGAAAAGCCCTGGAAACTCGGCTTTCCTTCGCAGCGACCGTCGGAGGCCAACACGTCGGTTTGCCCGATGCGAAAGCTGGCGTGCATCACTTTGTCGGCGGAACCGCCCGGGCACATGCCGGGCTGAGGGGGTTGCGGGCTATCCTTGAAGCGCATGAGCATGGTCACTTCGGCGCCGAGGGTGCGGCGGTAGAATTCGATCGCCTCCTCGCAGCGGCCATCGAAGAACAGGTAGGGCTGAATCGCGCGATTATTTTTGGTCGTTGTCATAGTTTTTTTACTCAGAGTTTCGTTTGAGTTCATTTCTACGACGAACGAGGGGAGACGTTGAGGACATTTTTTTTGCCGGTTTCGCCCCACGTTTATCTGTTCGCGTGATTTGGCAGCCGTTGCTAGGATTTTGAGATGAGTCAGTTGTTTCCTCTGCTGCTGGTGTTTGTTTTCCTTGGAACGAACCAAGGTGGGGCGGTCCGATTGGAAAGCGCTCCGTAAAATTCCCTCGGAAGTGAGGATTGATTTGCGCCATCCGATCAAACAATCATCGATGCTCGAAGGCCAACTCGTCAGGCAAGGAAAACTGCGATAGAGAGAGAGAGTTATAAGATGCGCATTCGACCTGGAGTGATTATTGGGATCGTTGTGGTATTGGGTCTGCTGTTCGGCGGCCGGTACCTGGGTTGGTTCGGCGGCAAGGCAACCGGAGTTCCCAACGGCGGCGAGACACCGGCGGACCTGTCATCAGGTTCCCCGCCGGACATGGCGCCGTCGGCGGCGCCGTTGCCCGCGTTGCCCGTGCGGAATGGTCTCAAGGCTGCCCAGGCCGTGGTTGCGCCAGCGAACGGCGGGGCGACACCGCCACCTTCGGTCGCAGTGCCCATCGATCCGGCGACCGGGCTCATCGCCGATTGGGAACAACGGATCGACGATGTTCTGACCGCCAAGGACGATGAAGATCAGAAGGCAAAGCGTCTTCTTGAGTTGCTCCCGAACCTTCCCGAGGAAGGGCAAGTGGAAGCGGCGCAGCACCTCTCCAACCTGCTGCCCGATGAGCAATACCCGGCGCTGGCCCAGACGCTGACCAACGCCCACACGCCCGAAGCGGTGCTCGATGTGCTGATGACCGACGTGCTGAACCGGCCCAACCCGATCAAGCTCTCGACGCTGCTCGACGTGGCGCGCACTCCGGAACATCCGAAGTCCGAAGAAGCCCGGGACGTGTTGGAAGTGTTCGTGGACGAAGATTATGGCACCAACTGGGACGCGTGGGAAACCGCCGTCAAGAAATGGCTGAAGGAGAATCCGGACGAGTAAGCGGGATTTGCGATTTGCGATTTGCGATTTGGCAATCGCAAATCGGAAATCGGAAATCGCAAATCCTCTGGCGTCTCAGGCCGGCCGGGTGGCGAAGATTCCCTGGCGGGCCGCCATGACCGAGAAGCTGCCGCCGGCTTTGACCAGTTCATCAAAACTGCCGGTCTCGATGATCCGCCCTTCGGCCAGGACGATGATGCGGTCCATGGAGGCGAGAGTGGAGAGTCGATGGGCGACACAGATCACGGTGCGATGCTCCGTCAGCCGGTCGATCGCGGCCTGGACTTCCGCTTCCGCTTTGGAGTCGAGCGCGGCGGTGGCTTCATCCAGCACGAGAATGGGGGCGTTGCGGACGAAGGCCCGCGCGATCGCCAGGCGCTGGCGCTGGCCGCCGGACAAGTTCACTCCACGCTCGCCGACCGGCGTGTCGTAGCCTTGGGGCAGTTGCAGGATGAACTCGTGGGCGAACGCGGCGCGGGCGGCGTTTTCGACTTCCTCGCGTGAAGCTCCCAGGCGTCCGCAGGCGATGTTTTCCGCCACCGTCTGGTCGAAGATGACGATGTCCTGGCTGACCAGCGCCATCTGGCGGCGAAGATCCTGCAGCGAGATCTCGCGCAGATCGATGCCGTCGATCTTCACACAGCCTTTCGCCGGGTCATAGAACCGGTAAAGCAGGTTCAGCACGGTGGTTTTTCCACAGCCGCTTTCCCCCGCCAGCCCAAGCCGAAAGCCTCGTGGCACGGTCAGGTTGAAGTCGCGCAGGACAATTTTGTCGCCGAATCCGAAGGTGAGATTTTCGAACGTGATGCTTTCCCGGAAGGGGGGCAACGGTCTGGGAGGGACGGGATCTTTCACGCTGGGCTGTTCGCTGAGGATCTCCTGGAGGCGTTGGACGCCGACGCCCGCCTGCTCGAAGAGGATATGCAAGCCGGCCAGCTTTTTGATCGGCTGAAAGAAGAACGCGACACCGGCCAGGAAGGTGGCCAGGTCCTTGCCGCTGCGCCCGCTCTTGAAGATGTAAAGCAGCAGGAGGCCCAGGCCGATCACCGAGATGATTTCGATCAGCGGGTTGACCAGTTCCTTGGCCTGCACGCCTTTCATGCCGGCGTGGACAATCTGGCCAGAAGTTTTGCGGAAACGCGCCAGTTGCTCGCCTTCCAGGCCGAACGCTTTCACGACGCGGATGCTGCCGAGCAGTTCGACCAGTTGGCCGGATTGGCTGACGTTGGCTTTGAGGCCGGCCCGGGTGGCGCGACGCGCTTTTTTGCCGAGGACAATCATCGGGAACAGGCACAACGGCACCAGAACCATCGCGCAAAGCGTCAGCTTCCAATCCTGCAGGCACAAGCCGCCGAACACGGCGACGACGGTGAGTGGTTCCTTGATCAGGTCGGCCCCGCCCACGCGCAGGCAGCGCAGCAGGTTTTGCGTGTCCAGGTTGATCCGGGTGAGGAGATCGCCGGTTTTGAACCGGTTGAAGAAATCGAGCGACAGCACGCTCAGCTGGCTCATCAGGTCCATCCGCATGTCGCGAATGACCCGTTCGCTGACCCAGCCCATGCAGTAGTTGTTGAGGTAATCCGACACCGCCCGGATGGCGACCAGCAGAGGCAGGAAGAGCATTCCGCCGACGACCTGGCGCCAGGCCAATGGCTGGCCGGCCCGCGGCAGCCAGGAATCCAGGGCTTGCTCGATCTCCTGGCCCGTTCGCTTGAGCCCTTGCAGTTGTTTGGAGAAAAAAGAGCGGGCCGGCGTGGCCGGCCGGACCAGCGCGGCGGGGGCGCCCTCGAATCGCCCCGCCAGCGTACGGGTCGCCCAGATGAAACTGGCGTTGGAGAGAGCGAAGATGAGACCGAGGACAACACTCGCCACGAGCCTTCCCCAGTAACGGCGAAGATAGCTCCAACTGAAACCGAGCACGGTGGCGATACTGCTCATATTGCGCGGCTATAGTTGGGACTTTGAGTCGAGAGTCAACGCTGGACGCGTGGCCTGGCCGAAGCGGGGCCGCGGGCGATTCTTCCCGTGTCCGTTCGTTGGGCATTGCGTCGTTGCTCGATGGTCCATTAACGTTTGGACATGGCGGAACAGCCGACCATCGCACGCCTGCTCAACGGTGTGCAGGAATTCTTCCGGCGTCATCGACGGCGGGCGCTCATCATTCGCGATCGGCTGCGCCTGAGCGAGGAGGCATTTCATCTGTTGCTGGCCGCGGCGATTGGCATCATCGGGGCGCTGACGAACCTGGTGTTCCACGCGGTGAGCCAATTGACCAAGTGGCTGGCGCTGCATCGGACGGGGGACCTGGTGGAGATTGCCGAAGCGCTCGAGCCCTGGCAGCGAGTCCTGGTTCCGACGCTCGGCGGGCTGGCCGCGGGCCTGGTGCTGTATCTTGGGCTGCGGCTGATCGGCAACCCGGGTCTGAGCAACCTGCTCGAAGCGGTCGTGGCCGGGGATGGCCGGCTGCGGTTGCGTCCCGCGCTGACCAATGCGGTTTCCTCACTGATCAGCATCAACACCGGGGCTTCGATCGGGCGGGAAGGGTTGCTCATCCAGCTCTCCTCCACGCTGGCCTCCAAGTTTGGACAACTCGGCGACTGGCAGCCCTATCGCCTGCGCTTGATGGTGGCGTGCGGCGCCGCCGCCGGCATCGCGGCCGTTTACAACGCGCCGATCAGCGGGGCCGTGTTCGCGGCGCAGATCGTTCTCGGCAATTTTTCCATGAACTTGTTTGCGCCGCTCCTGGTGTCGTCGGTGGTCGCCTCGGTGTTGTCGCGGACGTTTTTCGGCATTGGCCACTGGTTTGAAGCGCCGGAGTTCGAGTTCACCCGGCTGAGTCAATTGCCATGGTTCCTGCTCCTGGGTGTATTCAGCGGGATTGTCGGCGCAGCCTTTCTCAAGGCGCTGCAATTTTTCGAAAACATCTTCGGGCGCCTGCGCGTGCCTCTCTATGTGCGACTGGGGTTGGCGGGGTTGGTGGTGGGGACGATCGCGTTGGTTCATCCCGAGGTCTGGGGGAACGGCTACGGAGAAATCAACGGGTTGCTGCGGCGGGAACCGCAACTGGCCTTTCTCGCAGGATTGTTCGCCGCCAAGTTTCTCGCCACGGCGGTGACGGTTGGCTCCGGCACGGTGGGTGGGGCCTTCACGCCGACCCTGTTCCTGGGGGCGGCGTTCGGGAGTTTGTTTGAAGGGCTGTTGCGGGATGCGGGCTGGGCATTGCGGCTGCCGGTCGGCTGCTTCGCCATGGTCGGCATGGGCAGCACGCTGGCCGCCACGACGCACTCGCCATTGCTGGCGATGATCATGATGTTCGAGCTTTCCCTCAACTACTCGCTCATGCCGCCGCTGATGCTGGCTTGCGCCGTCTCCACATTAGTCGGACGGGGACTGCTGCGGGAGTCGATCTACACCGAGCCGCTGCGTCGCAAAGGGCTGGAACTGGATCGGGAAAGCCCCGCGCTCGGGGCGGCGACGGAAAAGACGGTAGCCGACCTGATGCGCCAACCGGTGCCGCCGCTGCGGGAGAACACTCCTTTTCGCGAAATGGCCGACCGTTTTCTCACCTCGCCCCACAACTTTCTGCCGGTGGTCGACGATCATGGACGGTTATTGGGCCTGGTGGCGTTGCACGATCTCAAGGAGTATCTGAACGCGGGCCACGAATTGAACAGCGTGATCGCGGCCGACGTGATCCGGGCCCCGCCCGCGTGCCTGACGCCGAACCAAAGGCTTTCGGACGTGTTGCCGGTGCTGTTGACGAGCGAGTTGCGCAATGTGCCGGTGGTGGACAGCGTCAAGCAGTTCCGCCTGGTGGGCACGGTGGCCCGGGCCGAAGCCCTCGGGCTGCTTTCGGAAGCCATCAGCGCCCGATCCTCTTCGGATTAAGGGCCGTCGCGAGGCTGGGAGACCTTCCCGGCGAGGAGCGCGTGCCGCCGCGGATCCTTCTGCGGGAAAGGCCGGCTAAACCCTTTCCATTTGCTGCCGATGTGATCTTGTCGAAAGACAATGGCGGTCGGCAGCCACTAAAGCCGGCGGGGACAAATGCGGACGCCTCGATTCAAGGTCTGCGAGCGGCAAGGACGTCGTTAACACGAAAGCCCTCTCTACGGGGGTAATCTACGGAAGGATTGTATGGTTATTAATACGAATATATCGGCGCAGAGCAGCGCTCGCTTGCTCGCGGAGTCATCCTCAATGTTGTCCAAATCGCTGGCCCGGCTGTCGTCCGGTTCGAAGATCGTTTCTCCGGAAGACGATGCCGCCGGCATGGCTGTTTCCATGCGCTTTGACGCGCAGATCAACCGCGTCAACGCCTCCAAAAACAACGTCATCAATGCCATCTCGTTCAACCAGACGCAGGACGGCTTCATGGCGAAGGTGGCCAAGGCGCTGGACCGCATGAGTGAGCTGTCGATTCTGTCGCAGGACGTGACCAAGTCCGACAGTGATCGCGCGTTGTATCAGAAGGAATTTGCCAAGATTGGCGCCTACATTGACGACCTGGCGACGAAGGATTTCAACGGCGTGAGCCTTTTCGGCGGGGCGAGCTTAAACGTGACCACGGACAGCGAAGGCAATACCTTCAGCATGACCGGCGTGGACCTGAGCGCCACGACGTACTCCACGGCCACCACTGGCGACGTTTCGACGAGCGCGGGCGCCGTCTCCGCCTTGACCGATGTGAAAGCCGCCATCGATCAATTGGCGTCGGATCGCGCCACGGTGGGCGCGAACATCACGCGCTTGTCCTACACCAGTGAACAACTGGGGGTGCTACACGACAACCTCAGCGCCGCCAACAGCCGCATCAAGGATGTCGATGTGGCCGATGAAAGCACTCAATTCGCCCGATACAACATTCTCGTCCAGGCAGGCACGGCGATGTTGGCGCAGGCGAACGCGACTCCTCAATCCGCGCTGAGACTGCTCCAATAAGCAGCCCGGCTCGTCTTGCGAAGTAGCAACTCGGACGGCGCGACAGTGCCGTCCGAGTCTTCCTTTCCTGGGGTCGCCCAGGGGTGTGTGGCAAGGGCTTTGCTAAGCCAGGTAAGAAGAAAGTGACCTTATGCCCGAAGGATTAGACCTGGGAGTGTCCGGACTGGCCTCCAATTTCGACTGGCGCTCGCTGGTGGACCAGTTGACCACAGTGGAACGCGCTCCGCAGCGGCGGATGCAGCAGGAGCAGCAAACCATTCAGGACCGCCAGTCCGCCTACACGAGCATCGTCACCCAACTCGCCGCGCTGCAACGGCGTGTCGCGACCCTCAACGACCCCGACCTCTTCGACGCGCGCCAGGCGACGACCTCGGATGCCGCCCTGGCCACCGCGTCGGCCTCGGCGGGTGCGCCCCTGGGCAGTTATGCCTTTCACATCATGCAACGGGCCACCGCGGCGGTGCGTCGCGGCGCGGGCAACATGGCCGGCCCGCTCAATGCCAGCGTGGATGTTTCCGGCGTGGTGTTGAACAGCGCCTCCTTCACCACCGCGGTCAAAGCCGGCACTTTCACGGTCAACGGCCAACAGGTCAGCATCGAAACCACCGACACGCTCCAGGCCGTGTTCGACAAGATCAGCACCGCCACCCGTGGAGAGGTCACCGCGAGCTACGATCCGTCGGCCGACACCATCCAGTTGACCAGTGGCAGCAACAGCGAAATCGTGCTGGGCAGCGCCACCGACACGAGCAATTTTCTGCAAGTCGCGCGCTTGTTCAACAACGGCACCGATGCCATCGTCAGTTCGTCCGCGCTCGGTTCGGCGCGCCTGGGCAGCGTCCTTTCCTCGGCCAACCTGGCCACGCCGATCGACGACGGAGGCAGCGGGGCGGGCAAGTTCAAGATTAATGGAGTGGAGATCACCTACGACGCGATCCGCGATTCGATTGCCGACGTGCTCAAGCGCATCAACGAGTCGAACGCCGGGGTGACGGCCAGCTACGACGGGGCGGGCGACCGCTTTCTCCTGACCAGCAAGGTCACCGGCGACCTGGGCATCGCGTTGGAAGAAGTCCCCGGCGCCGGCAATTTCCTGAGCGCCACCGGGCTGGTGGGAGGCACGCTGGAACGGGGCAAGGACCTGCTCTATACTGTCAACAACGGCGGCCAGTTGTCGAGCCACTCCAATACCATCACCGAGGACAGCCTGGGAATCGCCGGCCTTTCCGTGTCCGTGCTGGCCACGGGCGACGTGACGGTGGACCTGACGAGCGACGCCGACCGGATCAAGTCGGCGGTCACGAGTTTCATCGATGATTACAACAAGGCCCAGGCGCTGATCGACACCAGCACCGCCAGCTCCACCGATGCCAAAGGAGAGGTGACCGCCGGAACCCTGGCCGGGGAGAGCGATGCCTATGGAATTGCCTCGGATCTGCGCCGGCTGGTCACCACGACCTTCGCCTCCCTGACCGAGACGGTCAAACGACTCGAAAGCCTCGGCATCACTTCCAATGGCGACAATAACAATCTCGCCCTCTCCGATTCCGGGAAGTTCGACTCCGCGCTGGCCGGCAACCTCACCGAGGTAAAGTCACTGTTCACCAATTCAACCGACGGCCTGGCCGTCAAGCTCGATGATTACCTGGAGAAGACGGTGGGGGTGGACGGCACGCTCACGAGCAAACAGGATCGCCTGGGAAAGCAAGTCAGCGGGATTAACGATCAGATCGCCGAGCAGGAGCGCCAGGTCCAGGCAAATCGCCAGCAGTTGATCGACAGCTTTCTGGCGATGGAACAGGCTCAGATGAAGATTAATCAGCAGATGCAGTTCCTCTCGCAACGGTTCGGGAGTGGCAGCTAGAACTCCAAATACATACCGGCGTAGCGTGCCGGGCGCTCAAGGACAATGACCAATGACCAATGAACGCAGCCGAAGAGGCTGGCGCGGGTGATTGGACATTGGTCATTGGTCATTAGGGTCCCTCAAGTCCCCCGGCCTTTCGACCGATAAGGCTGGGATGTCGGAAGCCAACACAGCGGCGCCGGGTCGGAGACCAGCGGCAACTCGACGGGCTGTGCCCTGGTCCTGGCGCCGGGCGGTCGGTTGCGCGGCCTTGCTGCCGCCACTCTTCGCCGGCTGCGCCACTTCGCCTTTCGGCGGTCAGGCCATGGTCCCCAGTTACAAGCCGTCGAACGTGTATCGCGAAGAAGTCTTCCTGCCATCGAGCATCAAGCGAGTCGCCGTCCTTCCGCTGACCACCCTGACGGACGAGGCATCGATTGAATCCGGACGCGAAGCCCTGGGGCCGATTCTCCTCGATGAACTGGGCCGGTCCCGCCAGTTCGAATTGGTGGCGGTGACGCCGGATGAGTTGAGCCTGCTGACGGGCCGGAGCGCCTGGACCGCTGAGGAAAAGCTGCCGCTTGATTTCTTCGAGAAGCTGCGGGCCAGGTTGGGCATTGATGCAGTGCTGTTCTGTCGGCTGACGCAATACCGGGCTTACGAGCCGTTGGCCATCGGATGGCGTGTGAAACTGCTCGATGCCGATGAGCCGCATGTACTTTGGGCAGTCGACGAGGTGTTCGACGCACGGGTGCCGGAAGTGGCGGCAGCCGCCCGGCGTTATGCCCAGCAGCATCCGGACAGCGCATCGTCCATCTATGGCTCCCAGGGGGTGCTGATTTCACCGCGGCGGTTCGGACAATACACCGCCAGCGCGGTGGTGGACACGCTGCCGGGGCGCCCGGGGCCGGCCCGGGACTAAAGTATTTGGGCACATGGCCGATAATATTCCTAACGTGAGATAATCACGGACGCCTGCCGAAGCGAACGAATCATTATGGAAATCAGTTTCCATGTTAGAAGTTTGGATACCGTTGGCACCGCCTACGTGAGCAAGCCCGGCAGCCGGGATACCAGGAATGTTCAGGACGAAGTGGCCTTCGAGAACAGCCGCGCGTTGACGACTGCCCTGCAGAACACCCCTGAATCGCGGGCCGACCTGGTTCGGCGCGCCATGGAGCTTGTCGGCGATGTCAATTATCCGCCGCCGGAAACCATTCGGATGATTTCCCATTTATTGGCCATCCAAATGCACTCCGAAGGCGACCCGTCCTGAGCCGCCACTATGCCCCCACCCACCAGGGCCTGGCAGGCCTACCGCCAGGTGGCGACCCAGACTGCCTCGCCGGGACAGTTGGTCCTGCTGCTCTACAACGGCATTCTTCGATTTCTCGAGCAGGCGCGCCTGGGGTTCACCAAGGACGACCCCAAGGAGTTCAACGAGACGATCAACAACAATGTGCAGCGCGCCCAGGCCATCATCAACGAGATGAACCAGTCGTTGAACATGGCCGAAGGGGGTGAATTTGCCTCCCGCCTGCGTGGTCTCTACAACTATTTCGACCGACTTCTGCACGAATGCAACGTCACCAAGACCGAGGAAGGCATCAAGCAAGTGCTCAAACACACTACTGTCCTGCGCGACGCGTGGGCGGAAATGTTGCAGCAGGGAGCGCGCGCCATCGACACCGCTTTTCTGCTGCGCGCCCAAACGCCGCCTCCGCCGCCCCCGTCCTACAGCCCATGAGCCCGACTGAGGAACTCTCCGCGCTCTACGCGCAATGGCGTCGGCTCACCGTCGATGAAGGCGAAGCCATTGAGGCGGGCGCGTGGACGCATGTCGAGCAATACCAGTCGGCCAAATCCCGCCTGCAGCCGCGGATCGTCGAGGTCTCGCAACGACTGGATGCCCTGACCCACGAAGAACAGTTTCGTCCGCTCATCGAGCAACTGATGGACCTGGAGCATCGCAACCGCGAACGAGTCCAGGAACAACGCCGATCCGGCCGGCGGCAACAACAGGAACTGGACCGGTCCAGCCGCCAGCTGCGACAAGTTCATGATTCCTACGTGCCGCAGGCCCGCGCGCATTGGCAGTCCTATTCCTGAGTTGGCCGTTCCCGCTCCCGCCGGTTGGCGGCGACCCGGGCCGTCTGCGCGCCTGCCGCTGAGTGAGGCGCGCGTTTTCCAGCTTTAGGAAGCGGGCCTTTGTCCGATAAGTGCAGGGAATCGCTCAGTGCATGGATTGCTGATGTCTGCCAAACTGAACCTGGCTGCCGGTCAAGCCGCTCTCCCGCCTCCCCTCGCGGAACCGGGCGGAAAAAGTCTTGTCGGCGCGCCTGCATCAGCGGCGGTCGATCCTGACGGGAGCGACTGTCCGCCCGGACCAAGGCCGTCCCCGGCCATGACCGGCTGGCTCGAAGGGGGCAAAGCGATTCTGGATGCCAGCGGGCGAATCACCGAAATCAACGAACCCCTCAGCGACTGGCTCGGTCAACCCGCTGCCTCGGTCGTCGGTGGTTTGTTCTGGAATCTGGTGGTGGAACGTTGCCCCAATTGGACCGAGGCGCTGGCCGCATTTCGCCAGGGCACGGCAACATTCGTTGAGACCAAGCTGGGCCTGCCCATGGCCGGATCTCTTTCCGCGCAGTGGTTCAGCTTGGAGCTGGCCCGGCACGCCGGCGGCAGCTTCGTCCGTTTCAATTCAGTGCTGCCGCCTCTCTCTGACCTGGAAGAGGCGACCTGGGATGAGTATTTGCGCACCGAGTTGGCCCAGCGGGAACTCTTCGTCCGGCTCCTGCGGGCGGAATCGCAGCTCAAAAGCCTGATGGAACGTTGGCCGGGGGTGATTTTCAGCCAGCGCGCCGATTTCACCTTCCGCTTCGTCGATCCGAAGATCGAGGCGTTGACGGGCGTGCCGGTGGCGGACTGGCAAACCAAGCCGCAGTTGTTCTGGCAGGTCGTCCACGACGGGGACGTGGAGGAATTGCGGCAACAGCTCAAGCAGGCCAGGCAATGCGGCCAGCCCATGAGCTGCACCTACCGCGTTCGCCACGCCCAAACCGGGCGCGTCGCTTACGTGCTGGAACATCGCCAGCCGACTGTCAGCCAGGGCGGATTGCTGCTCGGCTATGAAGGGGTCTGGCTGGACGTCACCCGGCAAACCATCGCGGAGAAGCGCCTCTCCAGCGCCGCCTGGAAGGAGACTTTGTCCGTGCTGACCATGGGGCTGGCGCATGATTTTGGCAATGTCATGGCCGGCATCCACGCGCTGAGTGAATCGTTCCTGGATCAGGTCGGACCCGAACACGGCTTCAACGAGGGCCTCACGCTGATCAAGAAGAACGCGCAGCAGGCCAGTCAGTTGGTGCATCGCATCATTAACCTGCACCAGGGGAAGGCGGGCGAATGCAATTATCACAACCTGAACGAAGTCGCCACCGACCTGGCCGACCTCGTGCGCAAGATTATCCCCCGGCGCATGCAGTTCTCCCTCGAACTGGCCAAGGAAGCGCTGCCGGTCTACCTCGACTCGGTCGAATTGCGCCAGGTCGTGATCAACCTGGTCCTCAACGCGATCGATGCCATGCCCGAAACGGGCTGCCTGGTCATCCGCACCGCGGCCTGCGCCGATCGGCCGTCCCTCGCCCACTTCCACGGCATGCCGCCGCGCACTCCCGCGGTGTGCTTGTCCGTGCAGGACACCGGTTGCGGCATCAAGCCGGGCCATCTCTCCAGCATTTTCGATCCCTTCTTCACGACCAAGCCGATGAATAAAGGATCCGGGCTGGGTCTCTATAACGCCCGCTTCTTCGTCGAGAAACAGCGCGGCGCCATCTCCGTGGAGTCGAAGGAAGGCTTGGGCACGACTTTCCATCTCTGGCTGCCGCAAGCCGATTTCACCGAAGCGGAAGCGTCCGCCGGCGACGCCGGGCCGTCCGCGGCGCGCCGCAGCTTGCTCCTGGCCGGTCCGACCGGGGACGCGCTGGACGGGACGGCGCAAATGCTGCGGGTCGACGGCTATCCTGTCGCGAAACATTTTTGACCATGTCCAGCGAACTTTCTGACCAGGCCAAGCACCCCATCCTGGTGGTGGACGACGAGGAAGTGGTGCTCGTCTCGCTGCGCGACACCCTGTCGCGCGAAGGATACCAGGTCAGCACGGCGCCCAACGCGGTCGAAGCGCTGGCCCGGCTGAAAGAGGGGGCTTATGCGGTGGTCATCACCGATCAGCAGATGCCCGTGCTCACCGGCCTGGAATTGCTTGGGCAGGTGAAGCAAATGCAGCCCGATGCCACGCGCATCCTGATCACGGCCGTGCTCAATCTCTCCACCGTGATCGAGGCGATCAACCAGGGTGAAATTTATCGTTTCATCGTCAAGCCGTGGCTGCGCGAGGAATTGCTCGTCACCGTCAGGAACGCCGTGCAGCGTCACGAATTGATCGGCAAGAACCAGCGGCTCCAGCTGGCCACCCTGGCCATGAACGACAAGCTGGTGAAGCTGAACCGGCAACTCGAGGAACAGGTCGCCCGCGTGGCCGAGCAGAACGGGGAGCTGGAACGGCTCAACGGCGCGCTCAACCACAATCTCCAGCATTCCGTGGAACTGTGTTTGAAGACGATGCAGACGTTCCATCCCGCCTTGGGGAGCCGGGCGCGGCGCGTCCACGAACTGTGCCGGGCGATGGCGGAGGGACTCAAGCTGGGCCAGCAAGAGCAACGGACGCTGGAGATGAGCGCCTGGCTGCACGATGCCGGCCTGGTCGGCGTGCCGCGCCCGATTCTCAAGCGCTGGGAAGAATCACCCGCCACTCTCAGCGAAGTCGAGAAGCTGCTCGTGCAACAGCACCCGGTGCTGGGACAGGAGCTGGCCGATTTTGCGCCGCCCTTGCAAGGCGTCGGCGCGATCATCCGCGCGCATCACGAGCGCTTTGACGGGAAAGGTTATCCGGACGGGGTGAGCGGCGCGAAACTGCCCTGGCTGGGGAGCTTGCTGGCGGTGGCGGTGGCTTACGCGGAAAGCCCGCTCGACGCCCCGGCCACCCTCGAGAAACTCAATCAGGGCCAGGGCACGGCTTTCCACCCCGAGGCGGTCCGCGCGTTTCTGCGCTGCCTGCCGCAAGTGACGGCCCCGCGGCGCCAGCGCGAAGTGGCGTTGGCGGAGCTCAAGGCCGGGATGATCCTGGCCCAGGGCATCTATACCGCCAACGGACTTCTGCTCCTGCCCGACGGCCAGCGCCTGAGCGAGTCTTTTATCAAGCAGCTCAATCAACATCACCGGCTGGATCCGATCGCGTCCTCGTTGCTCGTTTATAGCTGAACCCATGGCTGCCCTGCCCGAGAGTCATTCGATGCCGTCCGGCTGGCCCGTCGGGCCGACGCCGGCGACCTGGTGGCGCCATCTGTTCGTCGAGTCCGAAGACGCCCAGGTCGTCTGCGACCGCCGCGGCGGGGTGTCGGAGATCAATCGCAAAGCCGAGGAACAATTCGGTTTAACTCCGAAAAGTTGCCTGTTCGAGGCCGGCCTGCTGGCGCCGGGAGCCGCTGAATTGTTGCGCCAGGCACTCTCCCGCGGGTTGCATCGAACCGAGTCGCTCGGAACGATCGGGATCTCCGATGCGAACGGGGTCTGCCTGGTGGCGGATCTTCAACTGATGCCTTTCGACGCGGAGCACTGTTTGCTTCGGATCAAGGACGCCAGTCGGCGCTGGCGGCTGGAAACGCATACGCAGCGACTGCTGGCGGCGATCGACTCGACGCCCGATGTCATCGTGCTGACCGACGCGCAATGCTGCATTACGTTCGTCAACCCGGCCTTTGAAAATGTCACCGGCTATCCGATCGAGGAGGCGCTGGGGCGGACGGTGGATTGGTTCCAGGCGCCCGAGGAACGGGATAAGACCCGTCAATACCTGGAAGGCGCATTGCGCGGGGCCGACTGGGTGGGCGAGTTGCGCATGGTGCGGCGGGACGGGTCGACCTATCCCGTGGAGATGACCTTCTCCCCGATCCACAACGCCAACGCCGAGTTTATCGGGGCAGTGGCCTTGCAACGGGATGTCAGCGCGAGGAAAAAAATCCACGACGCGTTTTTGGAGGAGCGGAATTTCGCCCGCAGCATCATCAACTCACTGGACTCCAGTCTCTATACCCTGGACGGCAAACTGCGGCTGACACATTTTAACAACGGGTGGGAAAGCATGCCCGATGAACACGGCTGGCTGCGCATCACCAGCCAGCCGCAAGTGGGGCGCTCCTTGCTGGATTACGTCCCGGACGCCACCCGGCGCGCGGAGTTGGAAAAGGCATTCAGGATCGTCCTGGCCGAAGGACAGCCGCAGGAATTGCAAGCCGTCGATTCGAACGGGCGCCACTGGCTGATGAGCGTCTTCCCGTGGCACCACGACGGGCAGATCCGGGGTTTGATTTACAGGGTCACGGACAACACGGCTTTTGTCGGGGTGCAAACCCAACTATTCCAGGCCCAGAAGATGGGCACGCTGGGCGCTCTGGCCGTCGGCGTGGCCCACGACTTCAACAACCTGCTGCTGGCCATTCGCGGCAACGTCGGCCTGGCCTTGCTGGACGCCAACACCAGCCTCGAGACGCGCACCCGCCTCGACCAGGTGGAAAGCGCCGCCGCCCGCGCCTCCGACCTCACCCATCAGTTGCTCTCCTTCGGCCGGAATTCCGACGAGAAGGTCACGGTGCTGGACTTCAACCAGGTGATCGATGACGGGACGGATCTCGCGCTGCGCCTGCTCCGCGGGAAGGTGCAACTGAAGCTGCAGCCGACCGATGGGCCGCTCAAAGTGCAAATGGACGCCACGCGGGCTGCGCAGGTGCTGCTCAACCTTTGCATCAACGCTTATGATGCGATGCCCCGGGGCGGCACGCTCACGATTACCAATGCCCTGGTCGACCTGACGGAAGCCCAGCGGGCCAAGGTCAAGCGCAAGGGCAGCGGGCAGTTCATGCGGTGCAGCGTGGCGGACACTGGCACGGGCATTCCGCCGGAAGTGTTGCCGCGCATTTTCAATCCCTTCTTTACCACCAAGGAAAAAGGCAAGGGCACCGGCCTGGGCCTGTCCATCGTCCACGGCGTGGTCAGCAAAGCCGGGGGGTTCATCGAAGTGGAAAGCGGCGTCGGCGTCGGCACGACCTTCCACATTTATCTTCCGGTCCATACCGGGCCGTTGACCAAAACGGACGTGGAATTCGGCCGGCAATTGCAGAAAGGGAGCGGCCGCCTCCTGGTCGTGGATGACCTCGATCTGGTCCTGGAGTTCGCCGCCAAGTTTTTGAAACAGGCGGGGTACCAGGTCTTCGCCGCCAACAACGCCGAAGCGGCCTTGAAGATCCTGGCGCAGCAACGGTCGTCCATCGACTTGCTGTTCACCGATTACACCATGCCCGGCAAGAATGGCTGGCAGTTGATCCAGGAAGTGGCGGCCCACTGGCCGCTGACCAAGGCGCTGTTGGCCTCCGGGTACCTCGACGACGCCGAGCGGGCCGAGATTGCCAAGAACCCGGCCGTGCGCATTCTCAACAAGCCTTATGGCATGGCCGAGGCCACGCGGGTGATCGCCGAGATGCTTGAGAAGCAGTGAGGCGCCAAGGGCGGGAGGAACTCATGTTGGAGGTCTGTGTTCAGCGGCCAATGACCAATGACCAATGAATGACCAAGCCCCAATGCGCGAGGTTCGATTCACACATGAGCGATGATGAGCGGTTCAATGAGTTTCCAACCTCTTTTCGGAACCGCTAATCCACGCTCCCCGTCCGGGTCAGTATTGTTGAATGCGCGTGCGCAGGGCCTGGCGCAAGCGTTCGATTTCGACGCTGAAGGCGGCGTGAGCTTCGTCGACGCCGGCGAGATCATTTTTTTGGCCCATCATTTCCAGACGCCAGGCGGCCTGCCGGGCGCAGGGCGCGGCCAGCGCGCTGGTGGAGGAGCCGAGCGCATGGGCGGTCTGGCAAAGGGCCTCGGCGTCGCGGCGTTGCACCGCGTCGGCGATGCGCGGCAGCAGGCTGCTTAATTGCTCGAGGTAGAGGCGGATCAGTTGGTCGAGCAACCGGGGATCGTCGCCGATCTGGACCAGGGTCCCCTGGTAGTCGAAGACGACTTCGGGAGACGAAACGGTGGCATCCGGGCTGGCTTTCACAGGCGCGGGCGTGCCGCCGGCGCCGTCGAATCGGTTGAGCAAGGCGAAGAGGTCATCGGCTCGAAGCGGCTTGGCCAGGTAATCATCCATGCCGGCGGCCAGGCAGCGCTCGCGGTCGTCGCGGAACGCATTGGCCGTGAGGGCGACGATGGGGGTGCGCTTGCGGGTGGACTGTTCGTGGGCCCGAATCGCGGCGGTGGCCTCCAGTCCGTCCAGCTTGGGCATGTGCATGTCCATCAGGATGAGGTCGAATTGCTCATGCGTGGCCGACTCAACGGCGTGTTGGCCGTCTGCGGCCACAACGACTTCATGGCCGCGTTTTCCGAGCAGGCAGAGCGCGAGCCGTTGATTGGTAAGGTTATCTTCGGCCAGCAACACGCGCAGCGGCCGGCTGGGAGGCGCGGGAACCATCGGATCGCTCGGGGCAGCCGTTGTCTGGGCGCCGGCTCCCTCGGGCGCGATCTCGAACCGGGCGGTGAAATGGAAAGTGCTGCCCTGACCTGGCTGGCTTTCCACCCAAATGCGTCCCTGCATCATCTGGACCAGGTGAGTGCAGATGGCCAACCCGAGGCCAGTGCCGCCAAACTTGCGCGTGGTCGAGTTGTCCGCCTGGGTGAAGGCCTCGAAGATGCTTTGGCGTTGGTCTTCGGGGATGCCGATGCCGGTGTCGCGCACGCTGAAGTGAAGCTGCCGGAAGGCGGGCCGGGGAGCGGTTGCCAAATCGGGAGAGGCCGGCGTCTCGGGCCGTTCCTGGTCTTCCCCGTCTTTCACCTGCACCGCGACTTCACCGCGTTCGGTGAACTTGATGGCGTTGCCGGTGAGGTTGACGACGATTTGCTGGAGGCGCATCGGATCTCCGACGAGGCAGGCGGGCAGGCTCGGATCCACTTCGAGTCGCACGGGCAGGCCTTTTTCGGCGGCGCGCACCATCAGTGGCTTGAGACTCCTGGCGAGGGTGTCGCGCAGCCCGAAGGGGACGGCTTCCAGTTCGAGTTTTCCGGCTTCGATCTTGGAGAAGTCGAGGATGTCGTTGATCAGGGTGAGGAGGGTCTGGCTGGACGATTTGACCAACTCGAGGTAGTCGCGCTGGACGGTCGTCAACTTGGTGTCCAGGGCCAGATCGGTCATGCCGATGATGCCGTTCATCGGGGTGCGGATCTCGTGGCTCATGACGGCGAGGAATTGGCTCTTGGCGCGGCTGGCGGCCTGGGCGGCGGCGGCCATCTCGCCGGCGCGTTCGCTCGAGCCTTTTAACTGCTGGTTCATGGCGGCCAGTTCGTGGTTGGCCGTTTCCGCGGCGTCGCGGGCTTCGCGCATCGCCAGCTCGGCCTCTTCGCGCAGGCTGATCTCGCGGAGCGAACGGCGTTGGATGAAATACGTGCCCGCTCCGACGAGCAGGGAGAGCAGGAAGGCGGCAACCAACCCGGCGACGGCGGCTTGCCGTGCGGCGGCCAGGTGGCGGGCATAATCTTTCGCCTGCAAATCCACCGCCACCAATCCCACTTGTCGGCCCTGGGCATCCCGGAGTGGGGCATAGCCGCTGACGAACGTGCCCCAGGCATCGGTGTAGGGCTGCACGTCGGCCCGGGCTCCGCCGGTCTGCAGCACCTCGCGCAACGTCTGGCTGGCGTCATCGTAAGGCTGCATGATGTGCGACTTGTCGTCGACGCCATCCCCGTCCCGATCCCCGGGCGGAGTCGGATCGAGCACAAAGTGGACACGATTCGATACCAGGATGCAGGTGTAGACGTACTTGATGTCGGGGTTGGCATCCTGGAATTTCTGGAGCGGCTGGATGGCGCGGAAATATGCTTCGCTGGTCTCCTGGTTGGTGGAGACAAATTGGTGATGGGTGCCGGTGTCAACCAGTGGCGCGGCCGCCCGGGCCAGGTGGATGAGGCCGCTGCGCACTTCCGTCTTGAGGGCCGAAACCGACCGGGTGTGGAGGATCAATCCGCTCAAGCAGGCGGAGGCAAAGACCGCGGCGCCCGCCAGGAACCCGGTCCAGAGCGACCTGGCCACCGGCCGGGTGAGCCGCCTGGCGCCGTTCCGAAAAGAAAGCGGGTTCATGGCTAGAAACTGCGCGAGACGGACGTCGCGTTGTTCGGGCGGTTGCCGTGCCGAGCGCGGTCCTGGGGTGGGGCCGCCTTGTGGGCGCGGGCGCGTTGCAGGATAGCCAGGAATTCGTTTCGATTGATGGGCTTGCTCAAGTAGTCGTCCATGCCGGCGGACCGGCAACGTTCGCGGTCGCCTTCCATCGCGTTGGCGGTCATGGCGGCGATGAAGGTTTGTTGTGGACGCTGGCCGCTGTCGCCAGCGCGGATGCGTCGCGTGGCCTCCAAGCCGTCCATGATCGGCATGGAGACGTCCATGAGCACCAAATCGAAGTCGGCTTTGCGCAGGACTTCGAGGGCTTGCTGGCCGTCACCAGCGACCTGGGCCAGGCAGCCGGACTTTTGCAGCAGGGCCATGGCCAGGGTTTGGTTCACCCGATTGTCCTCGACCAGCAGCACGCGCAACGCTTCCGGCGGGCTGGGTTCGGCGCCGGCCGCGGCCTTCGGCGTCGCAGGCAGGGCCGGGTCAGGAGCGGTTGTGGCGCCGGCCGGGACGGAATCGACCTGCTCGACTTGAGTGGTGAAATGAAACGCGGAACCGAACCCGGGCGTGCTCTCGACGTGGATGCCGCCGCCCATGAGTTCGCACAGGCGTTTGCAGATGGCCAGGCCGAGCCCGGTGCCGCCGTAGCGGCGGGTGGTGGAAGAGTCGACCTGGCTGAAAGGCTTGAAGAGACGGGAAAGCCGGTCGGGCGGGATGCCGATGCCGGTGTCACGCACGGTGAAGTGGAGATCGATGAGGTTGCGGTCGGGGCCCGCGCCGGGTTCGGAAACGCGCAAGGCCGGCCGGGTGAGTTCCACGGCGATTTCGCCGTGGTCGGTGAACTTGAGGGCGTTGCTGGTCAGGTTGAGCAGCACCTGTTGCAGGCGCGCGACGTCGCCTTTGACCAGGGCTGGCACGGATGGATGGACCGTGGTGTGCAATTGAATGCCTTTGGCCGAGGCCCGGGTCTGGAGCAGCGCCATGGTTTGATGGACCGCGGCGCGCGGGTCGAATGGCGCCCGTTCCAATTCCAGGCATTGGGCTTCGATCTTGGAGAAGTCCAGGATGTCGTTGATCAGGGTCAGGAGGGTCTCACCGCTCTGGAAGATGGTCTCGACGTAATCGCGTTGTTCGGAGGTGAGGTTGGTCTCGGCCAGCAGGCCGGTGAACCCGATCACGCCATTCATCGGCGTGCGGATTTCGTGGCTCATGGTGGCGAGGAATTCGCTCTTGGCCCGGTTGGCGACCTCGGCCGCCAGGGCCATCTGGTTGGCGCGCCGGATGGCCGCTTCCAGTTGCTGGTTGGTGGTGGCCAACTCGGCGTTGGCGGCATCGGCCGCTTCCTTGGCGCGCTTGAGATCTTCCTCGGCCTGCTGGCGGCGGCGGCGTTCGGCCAGGCTGCGCCGCAGTTCCAGTTGATCCACCGTCTGGCGGGCCAGAATGATCAGCGCGGCTTGTTGCGCGTCGGTGAGCTGGCGGGGCACGCGATCCAGGACGCAGAGAGCGCCGAGGGCGTGGCCCTGCGGGGTGACCAGGGGCGCGCCGGCATAAAAGCGGATCTGCTGCTCACCGGTGACGAACGGATTGTCGGCGAAGCGGGGGTCGGCCCTGGTATCGGGCACGCAAAGGAGTTGACCCGGATGGAGGATGGCGTGGGCGGAGCAGGCGATATCGCGACTGGTTTCGCTTTGGTCCAACCCCACTTTGGCCTTGAACCACTGGCGTTTAGCGTCCAACAGGCTGATCAAGGCGATCGGCGCGCCGCAAATCAGGGCCGCCAAATGGACCAGATCATCACAGGCCCGCTCCGCGGGCGTGTCCAGGATGTCGTAGGCGTAGAGCGTTTGCAGACGCGCTTTTTCGTTGGCTGGCACGCAGGCTTTCATCGCGGCAGAAGATTATGGACATCCACCGGCTATAACATCGGCTGTTTTGCCGGGGGGCATTACCAGATTAATGGGGCGATAATGACAGAGAGTAGTAGCCCACGGGGCCGCAATTCTTTCGCCGCTCCGCGCCTCTGAAAACTCGCCCATGGCTTTTGGGAACTGTTCAAGTGGAGAGGTTGAACCGCTAATCTCCGCTAATCTTCGCTAATCATGCGAAGAGCGTTTTGGTGGTTGGCTCGTTCCTTCGGGATGTGCGCGAGAGACCTCCCGATTGTTTGTTCTATTAGCGTTGATTAGCGGAGATTAGCGGTTCCGAACCAATGAAAGCAGCCATCGTTTCCGAGGCAGAGGCGCGGCAGGACGCGCGGACTATGGCTTGGCTGACACTCGAATGCCCGCGGCCCGTTCCTGGAGGAGACGTCGGGCGTGCCGGCTCATGAACTCGTTTTTCGAAGGAACGAGTTTTACCAATTCGTCGTCGCTGGCCTGAGCGAGGTCGACTCGGGTCGTCTTCTGGTCCTGGTAAATGATTTTGTAAATCCGCCCGTTGCTGCGGTCATGGCCGTCCTCGCGGTTGTGGTGACACTGGTTTTTATCATACCAGTCGATGATGAAGACGTTGCCGTCATGATCGTAAAGTTGGTTGAGCGTCTGCGACCACGAGTCGTTGAAGTTGAGGAAATCTTTCCCGTGTTTGCCGACGTAGCCGGAGCCGGCACGTTCGGGGATGTCCACGTTGAGGCGTTGGCCATGGATATTACCGATGAAAAGGTTGCCGCGGTAGGCGGCGGGCCAGCTTTGGCCGAGGTAACACATCAAGCCGGCATGGGCGTGGCCGCCCCCGGCGGCATCGCTCCGGGCGTTGGCGGCGTGTGGTCCGGCCTGGCCGGCCCAATGGACGTGGTCGGCCACCGTTTTGAGATCGTCATAGGCGTAAGGGTAAATGGGTTTGCCGCTGGCCTTGTCGCGGAAGGCATCGTTGCGGGCGATTTCCTCGCGACGAATGCAAAAATGTTCTCCACCCTGACGCTCATAGCGTCCGCCTCGAATCATGTGGTTGAGGTGCGGGATGACGCACATCTCCATCCAGCACTGGCCGAACTCGTCGAAGTCCAGGCCCCACGGATTGCTGCCGCCTTCGGCGAACACCTCAAAAACGTGACGAGTCGGGTGATAGCGCCACACCCCGCAATCCATCCATTGGCGCTCGCGCTCGGGCGTGCCCGGCGGGCCGACGCGCGAGGGACAAAACACGCCGTGGCCGCCGTAAAGCCAGCCGTCGGGGCCCCAGGTAAACGTGTTGAGGACTTCGTGCGTATCGGCCGTGAAGTTCCAGCCGTCCAGCAGAAGGCGCGGATCACCCGCCGGTTTGGGGTTGTCCCAGTCGGTGACCGGCACGAACATCAAATACGGCGCCGCGCCGATCCACACGCCGCCGAAGCCCACTTCGAGTCCGCTGACCAGGTTGAGGTGCTCGAGGAAGACGGTTTTCCGATCGAATTTATGGTCCCCGTCGGTGTCGGTGAAGACGAGGATCCGATCCGCCCCGCCGAAAATGTCCTGGAGTTGCGCGGGCGTGGGTTTGCCCCGGTCGGCGCCGGCGGGCAGTTCTTCTCTCGGCGGCGCCCCGCGGCGGCGCGGGTAGGTCACGCCCTCGGCGACCCAGACGCGTCCCCGGTCGTCGAGGGCGAAGGCGATGGGCTGGACGACATCCGGTTCGGCGGCGAAGACGTGCATGCGAAAGCCGGGAGGGAGCGTGGCTTTGTCGCAGGCATCTTGCGGGCTGAGACCGGCGAAGGGAACGACATCGGCGGGAGGCGCCTCGGAAGCGGCGACGGGCGCGAGGGAAGCCGCCAGGAGACAAGGCAAAATCAGCGCGGGCAAAGTCATCTCCAGCCGAATTCTCATATCAACACTTTCCCCAACGCCGCATGACCGCGAGGGTTTTTTCGACACTGACCAGCGGGGGGTAAGCGTCGCTTTCGTATTCGATGATGTACCACTCGACGCCCGCCACGGTTTCACAGAGGTTGAAGATTACCTTCCAGGGCAGTTCGTCGTCGCCGATCAGGGCGTTGGGTTTGGCTTTGGAGAAGGGTTTGACGTGGACGCTGGCGACGCGGCCGGGATGCTTTTTCAAAAAGACGACGGGATCTCCGTCTGCTTCCATGGCATTGCCGGTGTCGAACTGAATGGCGACGTCCTTGCTGGCGCGGCCGAAGAAGGTGTCCCAGGGCAATTCGCCTTCGAGCGGTTTGAACTCGACGCTGTGGTTGTGGTAGCCCAGGCGCATCCCGTGCGGCTTCACGCGCTCGGAGATTTCGTTAAAGAGGTCGGCGGCGTCCTGCCAGCCCTGGCGGGTCTTGCGATATTTTTCCGGCAGGCTCGGCACGATGAGAAAAGGGTTGCCGAGGATGCGATTGAACTCGAGGGTCTTGGCCAGGTTGTCTCCGAGCAAGGTGTCCAGACCGATGTGCGTGCCGCAACATTTGAGGCCGACCTCATCGAGCAGCGCCCGCAACGGCTTGGCATCGCGGCCATGGTAGCCGGCGAACTCGACGGCTTTGTAGCCCATCTTCGCCACCGCGGCGACGGTGCCGGGCAGATCCTTCGCGCACTCGTTGCGCACGGAATACAACTGGAGCGCGAAGGGGATTTTTTTGCCACCGTAGGATTCTGCCGCGAAGAGATTCGCCGGAGCGGCCGCGGCCAAGGCGGTGGCGGCGCCAGTGGATTGAAGGAACTGTCGCCTGGAAAACAGGTGGGCTTGCATGCCCATCGCATAACCTTTCCGCGACGGCGCGTCAAACGCGAACCGAGGAGCTTTCCCCGTGGCGCCTACTTGGCCGCCGCATCGCCGGGATAGCGCTTGGGTTGCGCCTTCTCCCACTCCTCGCGCGGCACGGTTTTTTTCTCGTGGAGATGGACAAAGGTGCCCTTCTTGTTTCCAACGACGATGTCGGGCAGGCCATCGCCGTTAATGTCGCCAGCCACGACCTGGGTGCCGACGCCGGAATCGTTGTCGATCAGGTAGGGGATGAAATCCACGCTCTTGTCGGCGTGGCGAACGAGTTTGAACCAATAGAGGACGGCGGCGCTATTGCGGTCGGGATCCCCGGTGCGTCCGTGCGACCAGAAACGTTTGCCGGTGACGATGTCTTTGAGGCCGTCTCCATCCATGTCGATCAGGTCGATGGCATGCAACTCGGAGAATTTCACGCCGTATTTGTTTTCGCTCGGCTCTTTGTTCATGATGCGGTGCTCGCGGAACTTGACCTGGCCGCTTTCCCGATATTGCTCGAACCAAGCCAGGCCGAAGCCGTGCGCGGCGAGGCTGGTGATGACGTCGTTGAGGCCGTCCCCGTTGACGTCATAAGCGTACATCTGCGCGCCGCCACTGCCGAAGGGTTGTTGGTGGAAGGTCCAGACCGGCTCGCCGGCGAGCGAGGCGGGCTGCTCCCACCAGCCATCTTTTTCCAATAGATCGAGTCGGCCATCTCCGTTGACATCGCCCGTGCCCATGCCGTGAGTGAAGTTGCCGTAATGGTTGTCGGGCGAGATGGGATGGAATTTCCACGGTTTGGCCGGGGCGTCCCAGTCGGGTTGGGCGTAGCCGTAGCGGCCTTGCGTGATGCAGATCAACTCCGGTTTTCCGTCTCCGGTAAGGTCGGTGAAAGTGGGGGACTCGTTGTCGGTCTGTTCGAAAATTTTGTGGCGGACCCAGTGTTCGGCGGCGCCTTTGGGGTTTTCGAACCACGACGTGTCCTGGCCGGGGAAACCCACGATCAGGATGTCGTTCCAGCCGTCCTTGTTGAAGTCGTAGGCCCAGGCGAAAAAGTTGTCCGAGTAGGTATTCTTCGATCCCAGGGTGCCTTCGAAACCGGGCACGGTGACAGTGGTCATCGGGCCGAGCTTCAATTGGAACGTGGCCTTGGCCGGGTAATATTCATGGCGCGTCTTAAAATCCGGTCCTTCCCACCACCAGGGGCCGGAGATGAGGTCCATCTTGCCGTCGTTGTTGAGATCGCCGAAGTTGGCGCCCTCGCACCAGAATTGATCGTTGAGCTGGATTTTCTTGAAATGATGCAGCGTGTAATCTTCAGCGGCGGCGCCGAAGACGAACGCCGACACGCAGCCCGCGAAGGAGAACGTGATTTTGGTCATGACTTATCTCTGTCAGTTTCGCCCCAGAGGGTCAAGCCGATGTTACTGGCCCGGTCCAGCTTGGGCGCATCTCAAGATTTGCGTAGTCCTGCAGCTCAAAGAGGCAGGCCTTCAGCCACGGAGTGGCGTTAGAGAGTAGCCCACGGCGTCAGCCGTGGGACAGGGCGCCATGGATGCGCAGCCCCGGGAGGGGCGACAGAAACAAGGCTGGATGAGCGGTTCTTTCGCCGCTCCGCGGCTCTTGTCCTGCAACGCCGATCCCCCACGGCTCGCGCCGTGGGTTACTTTCTGGCGCTGCTCCGCAGCTACTGCTACAAGGTTCATGGGAAGGCTCCACGGCTTCTTGACCGCGCATTGGGACCAGTGACAAATCGGTTGACCATGCCTGCGCGGGTCTGGCGGTGAAGCGGCTTGAGGAACGACGCTTGAGGGTGGAGAGTTTGAGACGCTTGGCAGAGCAAGGGGGAAAAGAGGAGTGAACAACCTCAATGGATCTCTCTCAAACGAGCCCCAACGTCGCACTGATGCTGATGGACGATCCCCTGCTCCGGAACCACAAACACCTGTCCCGAGTCCTTGTTACCGACTGAATTGACATCGTACGTTCGAGCGAACTGAGCTGGTAGCGACACGGCGGGGCCAAGCTTCCGTGCGGTGAAACGCAATGACGAACGGTTGACCAAGCCGCTGGCTGGTGACGGGATTTACGGCAGCGTGCCGGCGCACTACTTAGGGCTTGGCCGAGGGCTTGCGCTGGCGAAGAATTTGGGCGTGGACACGGGCGATGTCGGCCATGAAATCGTAGGCCGGCAGCAGGCTGGCCGCTTTGCTGATGTGTTCGATGGCGCGGGTGTTGTCCCCAAGTGCTTCGTAATGGAACCCGACGTAGTAATGGGCGAAGAAAAGCTGGTGTGTCCGCTCAGCCTCCTGGGCCTGGCCTGATTCTGCGTCCTTGAAAACGTCCTCCGGCTTGGCCTGGGCGGCGAAGAGCCGGTAGACGGTCATCATCGGCACGCGGGGATCCCGGCCGACGGGAAGCAAAGCGGCGCGGGCCTTCTCCAGGCTGTCGCGACGGGTGAGGCTGAGGAAATGCCAGACCGCGATTTCCACATCGTTGGTATCGGTGGAATGATTGAGGGTGAACTGCCGGCAGGCGTCGTCGTAGCGCCCGGCCAGGTAGTAGGCGATGCCGCGTTGCCAGTGATGCGGCTCGGCTTTCGGGACCCGCTGCAGGTAGCGATCGAAGTCGGCAATGGCCTCGTCGAGGTGACCCAGGCGCAGATGCAACGCGCCGCGCAGTTGCCGCACCCCGGAGTGATTCGGGTCGAGCTCGAGCAGCTTGTTGAAATCGGCCATGGCCTCGGGGTAATGCCCCTCGGTCTGTTGGAGCCGCCCGCGATTGTAGTAGGCGACAAAGTTGGTCGGGTTGGCCGCGATGGCCTGAGTGAAGAGAGCCACGGCGTTGGTCCGATCGCCTTTGCGGAAGGCCTGGTTGCCTTGTTCGACCAGATCGTCGCGCCGGCTTTCCGCGGCGCGGGCCGATTGCGGTGCCGGCCCGGGAATGGCGAGGAGCGAAACCAGAACCAAGGGGCGCGCGTGACGGCGCCACGTCAACCAAGGGCGCGTCATCGGGCGGCTGCGCTTTGCGCGGATTGAGGTTTGGGCTGCGCTTTTTCCCACTCTTCACGGGTCACCTTCGTGGCGGAGTGGAGGTGCACGAATGTCCCCTTCTTGTTGCCGACGACCACGTCCGGCAACCCATCGCCGTTGATATCGCCCGCCACGACCTGGGTCCCGATGCCGGAATCGTTGTCGATGAGGTGGGGAATGAAATCGACGCTCTTATCCGGCCCGCGCACGAGCTTGAACCAGTAGAGGACCGCGGGGGCGCCCGGTTCAGCGTCGCCGGTCGGCCCGTGGGCCCAGAAACGTTTCCCGGTGACGATGTCTTTGAGTCCGTCGCCATCCATGTCGACCAGGTCGACGGCGTGGAGCTGGGAGAACTTGACGCCGTATTTGTTGTCCCGCGGCTCCTTGTTCATGAAGACATGCTGCTGGAACTTCGGTTCGCCGCCGGCATTTGTTTCGGCCAGCTGTTCGTACCAGGCCAGCCCGTAGCCATGGGCGGCCAGGCTGGTGATGATGTCGTTGCGCCCGTCGCCGTTGACATCATAGACGTGCATCTGCGCGCCGCCGCTGCCCAGGTTGACCTTGTGGAAGGTCCATTCCGGATCACCGGCCAACGACGCCGGCTGTTCCCACCAGCCGTTCCGTTCGAGGATATCCTTGCGGCCGTCGCCGTTCACGTCCCCGTAGCCGTACCCGTGCGTGAACCGTTCCCAGTTGCCCTTGGGCGAGATCTTGTGGAAAACAAACTTGTTCGAGGGATTTTGCCAATTGGGTTCCGCGTAGCCGAGGTAGCCGCCGCTGTGGAAGATCACCTCCGGCTTGCCGTCACCCGTCAGGTCGCCGAAGGTGGGCGACTCGTTGTCCGTGACATCGATTGCGATGTGCTGCGTCCACTGTTCGCTCTTGCCTTGCGGATTTTCGAACCACCAGGATTTCTCGCCCGGGAAGCCGAGAATTAAAATGTCGGTCCACCCATCGCCGTTGAAGTCGTAGGTGAAGGCAAAGAAATTGTCCGAATAGGCGTTCTCCTGGCTGAGCGCGCCTTTGAAGCCCGGGATGATGACTTCGCTGCCATCGGCCTTTTTCAATTTGAAGCCGGCGCTGGCCGGGTGGTATTCGTGTCGCTTGATGTAATCCGGTCCTTCCCACCAGTACGGCCCGGAAACGATGTCCATCTTCCCGTCGTGATTGAAGTCGCCAAAATTCGCCCCTTCACTCCAGAACTGGTCGGTGAGCTGGATCTTCTTGAATTGATGCAGTGAGTAATCTTCAGCGGCGGCGGCGAAGACGAAAGCCGACACGCAGCCCGCGAAGGAGAACGCGATTTTGGTCATGACGTATGTGTGTCAGTTTCGTCGCGGAGGGTCAAGCCGATGTTGCGGGCGGAGTGCGAGGAATTCTGTCGGTCAACTTCTGCCGATAAACGCAATGACACCTCGAATCCTTGAACCGGGCACGCGAGGTTGGCACAACCGCAGGGCGCATTCCTCCCTCGGCGAGCCCTTGCGCCTCGGCGTCTTTGCGTCTTTGCGTTGAACATCGAATTTTAACGCAAAGGCGCAAAGGCGCAGAGACGCAACTCAGGCGCGGGGGCAGACCGACTGGCTTGCAGGACTGCTCTGGCACGAGACGGCCTGCGCGGCGGGTTTAATCCTAATCTTAATCTTAATCTCGAGAAGCAGTTGGAGATTACGATTAAGATTAAGATCCTGATTAAGAGTAAGGAACTGTCACCGGTCTTTAATTCAATGGCGGTCGGGCCGACGCGGGGCCGAATTGACTCTTGACGCCCCGTGCCAAACGACGAATCTGGCCGCATGAAGGCCATTTCAGTCGCGTCGAAACGGCTCCTCTTCCCTCTGGCTGCGCTCTGCTGGCTCCCCTTGTGGAGCGGTTGCCAGTCGACGTGGGATGAAAGTTTGACGGCCAGGCTTTGGCACAACCCGAGCTTTCGCAGCGTCAACGAACCGGCCCCCAATCCCAACGTGAGGTTGTTTCAACCCGAGGGGGGCGCCGATCTGCTGGTGCAATACGACGAAGTGCGCGAGAAGGACGGTGCGGCCCGAGGTCGCGCCTTTTATCTGGCCCGGAATCTCAAACGGCTCCAGGCGGGCCGCAAGCCACGGTTCGTCGACACCAACGCGGTGGCCGGCTTGAAACCTGTCCCGGTGCTGGTGCGTCGGCAGGCCGAACCCGTTGCCAAGGGCGGATGGCACGTCGTCGTGTCCGATGACTGGCAAACCTTCACCCTGCAGACGGACGGCGTGGCGGTGGACACGTTTCGCTTGCCCGCTTACGAAACAACGGGCGGCAAGGTTCAGAGGACGCTGCTCACGCCCTTCGCCGTGACGGGCGATGTGGTCTGCGTGGGGTTGTACGTGGGCACCGTGGCCGCGGTCATTTGGTTGCAAAGCGGCGCGCCGGGGCTGACTTGCCGCTGACCGAGAGTTGGACACGACCATGCGTTCGCACCTGGAGATTATTTCACAGCTGACCCGCCCTGGAATCATCGCCGTGGTGCGGACGGATCAGCCGGAGCAGATCCCGCCGATTTGCCAGGCGTTACTGGCCGGCCGGGTCACCGCCATCGAGATCACTTTGACCGTGCCGAACGCGCTGGAGGCGATTAGTCAGGCAACCCGCCAGTTCGGCGCGAAGGCGCTCATTGGCGCCGGGACGGTGCTCAACGCCGCGGCCGGTCGCGCGGCCATCGCGGCCGGGGCGGAATTTATCGTCAGCCCGATCAGCCGGCCGGAAATCGTCGCCGCGGCGCACGGAGCCGACCGGCCGGTCATGCTCGGGGCCTACACGCCCACCGAAGCGCAGACCGCGCACGAAGCGGGGGCGGATTTGATCAAGATCTTCCCCGCCGACAAGCTTGGCCCGGCTTACATCCGGGCCTTGCGCGCCCCGTTGCCGCATTTATGGATCGTGCCGACCGGCGGCGTGGACTTGCAGAACGCCGCGGAGTACTTAAAAGCCGGTTGCGCGGCCCTTGGGGTGGGCGGAGCGCTCGTCACCGACGAGATCCGGCGCACGAATAATTGGTCGGAACTGACTCGGCTGGCCGCAGCGTACGTAGAAATCGCCGACCGCTACCTGGCATCGCGCCTTGAGGGCAGCAGGCAGTGACGAATAACCGATGACCAATAGGGATATTTACTTCACTCAAACGTCCCCAATAGGCAGCATGCGCTGCCTCGCACTTCAGGCGGTCAGCTCAGCAAAGCACACGGGTTGTGGACGACGGATGCCACGGATATTTTTTGCGCCGACCGCCATGAAGAAAGGAACGCGTCGCGGTGGGATGAGCCGTCCCTCAGTATCCGTGAAATCCGGGCCATCCGTGGTCTTCTCCGGTTTTTCTTCCCGAGGTTAACCACGGATTACTCGGATGCCACGGATGATTCTCGCTCAGACCAGCCTCTGGACGACCATCTCACCGAGTTGATCTTCCAGTTCCATCGGCCCAAGTCTGCTTCGGGCAGAAAGGTCCTCTCTCGGCTGGTCGAGCAAGCGGTCTGAATCGAGCCAGCACCCTTGGCTTCGCTGACCCCGACCACCATCGGTCGAGGATTGTTGAGTCTGGTAAATAGCCCTATTAAATATTGGTCATTCTTTGGTCATTGGTCATTCGTCGGTCACGGGCTCAACAGGTCCACAGCCGCGCCACGGTTCTCATGGCACGCTTTGTAACTGCCGCTTGACCTCGTTCAGACGGGCCCGGGGCTCCTTTTTCGTCAGGCGCGGGAATTTGCCGTTCATCATGATGAAATCATTGTGGCGCGTCAGCATGAGCTTCTCGCCCCGGGTCTCGATCACGCTGATGCCGCGCTGGCGGGCCAGCAGTTTGAGATCGGCCACTTGCAGCAACAGTTCCACCGGTGGCGGCAGCGGGCCGAACCGGTCGCGCAATTCGGCCTTCAATCGGCCGATGCCCTCTTCGTCGGTGATCTCGGCCAGCTGGCGATAGACTGCGATGCGCTGCGCGGCGTCGGCGACGTAGTTGAGCGGAACGCAGGCCGACGCGACGCGGAAGGGGTGTTGGGTGACGCGGGCGTCGGAGCGGTTGGTATCTGCCTCGCTGAGGTAACTGGCCACCTCGCGCGGCACCGAGACGTTCAGCGGCTCTGCCTCCGCTTCCGGACGTTGGACCGAGACCTTTCGACTTTGGACCTCCTCGCCTGGATTGAGGGCCAGGAAATCGAGACGGGCCTGCACTTCGAGACGCGGGGCGAGTTTCTCGCCCTTGAGCGACGCCACGCTTTGCTTGAGCAACTGGCAGTAGAGATCGAAGCCGACGGCGGTGATATGCCCGCTTTGTTGGGGGCCCAGCAAGTTGCCTGCGCCGCGAATCTCCAAATCACGCATGGCGATTTTGAACCCGCTGCCGAGGGTCGAGTATTGCTTGATGGCGCTGATGCGCTTGCGGGCGTCGGTCAGCAGGCGGGCGTGGCGCGGGACCAGCAAGTAAGCGTAGGCCTGGTGTTTGTAGCGGCCGACGCGGCCGCGCAACTGATAGAGGTCACTCAGGCCGAAGCGATCGGCGCGCTCGATGATGATGGTGTTGGCGTTGGGAATGTCGATGCCGCTCTCGATGATGGTGGTGGAAAGGAGCACGTCGGCTTCGCCGTTGACGAACCGGCTCATGACTTCCTCCAGGTCGTCGGCGTGCATCTGGCCGTGCCCCACAACCAGCCGGGCCCTGGGGACGAGCGCGCGCAGGCGCGTGGCGACCTGGTCGATGTCGCTGACGCGGTTGTGCAGGTAGAACACCTGCCCGCCGCGGTTCAATTCCCGCAGGAGGGCGTCGCGGATCACCCGTTCGTCGTATTCGGTGACGATGGTTTCGACCGGCAGCCGGTCCTGGGGTGGCGTTTCGACGGTGCTCATGTCGCGGGCGCCGGTCAGCGCGAGGTAGAGCGTGCGGGGAATGGGCGTGGCGCTGAGGGTGAGCACATCGACCAGCCGGCGCAGGAGTTTGAATTTTTCCTTGTGCAGCACGCCGAAGCGCTGCTCTTCGTCGATCACCACCAGGCCGAGATTCTTGAAGGCGATGTCGTCCTGCACCAGCCGGTGTGTGCCGATGACGATGTCGACCGCGCCGGTGGCCAGGTCCTGGATGACGAGCTTCTGCTCGCGCGTGGTGCGGAAGCGCGAGAGCAGTTCGACGCGAATCGGGTAATCGGCCATGCGCTCGCGGAACGTGTTGAAGTGCTGCTGGGCGAGCACGGTGGTGGGCACGAGGATGGCAACCTGCCGGCCATCCATGACCGCCTTGAAAGCGGCGCGAATGGCGATCTCGGTCTTGCCGTAGCCGACATCCCCGCAGATAAGGCGGTCCATCGGCTTGGGGGCTTCCATGTCGGCCTTGGTGGCGAGGATCGCTTTCCACTGGTCGGGCGTCTCCTCGTAAAGGAACGCGCTCTCGAACTCGCGTTGCCAGGGCGTGTCGCTCTGGAAGGAATGCCCGGCCTGCGAAGCGCGCGCAGCCTGGATGGAAAGCAGCTCAGCCGCCAGGTCGCGCACCGCGCGTTCGGCGTGTTCTTTGGTTTTCTGCCACCGTCCACCCCCCAGGGTGTTGAGCGGCGGCCGAGCCTTGCCCGCGCCGACGTATTTGCTGACGAGATGCGCTTCGGCCACGGGAACATAAAGCTTTGGCGGAGGCTGCTCCGGCTGATGCGGCGCGTATTCGATGACCAGGCATTCCTGGGGCGCCTCCAGGGCAGGCGCCGCTTTTTCCAGACGCTTGTTGCCCCCGGAAACAGGCATCATCTGCAAACCGAGGTAGCGTCCGATGCCGTGCTCCAGGTGCACCACATAGTCCCCCTCCGCGAGATCCGTGAAATCGATTTCCAGCAACGAGCGCGACGTTTGGGCGTGCGGCGACTTGAGCCGCCGCGGCCGTTGCACCTTGTAGCGTCCGAAAAGCTCGGCGTCGGTCACGACCACCAACTTCGCTGCCTCGAACAGGAACCCGCGCGCCAACGTCCCGAGGTGAGTCCGGAGATCGGTTTGGGATAGGCCGTATTCGTTCCATACTTCGACAAAGCGCTGCCGTTCGCCGTCGTTGTTGCAGAAGAGATGGACGTCATAGCCCTGGCCCGTCCAGCGGTGCAACTGGACGAAGAATTCCCGACGCTGGGCTTCGGCCACCTGCGGGTCGGGGGCTCGTTCCACGATGGGGCGGAAGGCTTCCAGGCTTGCGAAAGGGGGAGCGGACGGCGGCAAGGTTTCCGCTTGCGTCGATCCCGGTTCCGCCGAATCCAGCCCTGCATCCGAGACGGACACCGCGGTCATGGCCGCCTTCCTCATTCCCTGCTGAAAGTCCTGCCACCCGATGTAGAACGGATCGGCCCGCGGCACCAATTCGGCGTAGTTCTCCGCGTGTTCGGCGAGCGCGTCGGGTTCGCAGAAGATAAAAATCGTTTCAGGGGGCAGATAATCGAGCAGCGTGCCCAGGTTCGTCCCGGGCTTCCGGTCCCGGCTCTCCGGTTCGGGCGAAGGGCTGGCCGGCAACGGCGCGGCGTTTGCATCCCTGAGCCTCGGACCTGGCTCGAGCAGTTTTTTCAAGATCCCCAGTTCACCGCCCGGCGGGATGGTCACGTGCTCGAGGCTCTCCTTGGAGATTTGCGAAACGGGATCGAAGTAGCGCAGCGATTCCAGTTCGTCGCCAAAGAATTCCAGGCGCACCGGCCACGGGCTGGTGAGGGGAAAGACGTCGACAATGCCACCGCGCAGGGCGATTTCACCCTTCTGGTTCACCTGCACTTCGGGCTCGTAGCCCTGGTCTTCGAGCCATTCGACGAGATCAAGCGGGTCGAGGCGGTCGCCTCGTTGGCAGCGGCGTGTCCGCTCGCGAATCATTCCCGGCTGGAAGGTGCACTGGAGCAGGGCGACGACGCTGGTGACGATGAGCGGAGCGGAAGACCGGTGACTTGTGGCCCCCAGGGGCAGGGGTAAGGAATGAAGGGTGAGGGCGACGAGGGTTTCCAGCCGTTCGCTGATCACGTCGGCATGGGGCAGTTTGGCCTCGTGCGGCAACGTTTCCCAGGCGGGATAAAAGTAGCAATTGCGAATTGAAGAATTATCCGGTTCCTGGCCCGCCGGGCTGAGCCAGGTCTGGATGTCCTGATGGAAGCTCTCCTGTGTTTTCAGTCCCTCCGTCACGAGGACGAGCGGACGATTCGGAAATAAATGCCGCAGGAGCACCGCAAAAAATGGCTGAGCCGAAAGACTCACGGCCGTGCAAGACAACACTCCACCCGCCTCCACCCGCTGGCGGAGGGCCTCCACGGCGGGAGTCTGCGCCGCGGCCGCGACCAGATCCATGTTCACCGTCCTGAACTTGTCCGAACCCAAACATGGCGAAGGTTGCAGGCGCGCGAGGGGTCGTCAAGGGGGCCCTTAAATTTCAAATTTCAAATTTCAAATTTCAAATCTTAGGGTGACGCCTCCCGTCATTCGCCGGTAGGGACGGGTTCCACCCCGTCCCATTATTCTCCTCGTGGCTCATGAGCCAAAGGAGGCGGCGCATGGGAGCCTCCACGGTTTAATGACCGCGCATTGGGACCATGAACCGCTTAGACTGGTAACTGGTAACTGGTAACTGGAAATTGAAAGCAGGGTCACGCTCGGGATGAGCTTCTCCAAATCGCCAGTTACAAGTTACAAGTGACAAGTCGATTCATAGGAAGCCTCCACGGTTTCTTGACCGCGCCTTGGGACCATGAACGTGCGAGTGTGGAATCTTGCGCCAGAATGAGCAATGAGCAATGAGGAATCTGAATGGCCCCGGATATTGCACATTGCACATTGCACATTGCTCATTGGCAACCGCTCACTCCCACTCGATGGTGCCGGGGGGCTTGCTCGTGATGTCGAAGACGCAGCGGTTGATCCCTTTGACCTCGTTGATGATGCGGTTGGCGATCTTTTCCAGCAGGTCGTAAGGGAGCCTCACCCAATCAGCGGTCATGCCGTCCTGCGATTCGACGGCGCGCACCGCGATGGTGTAATCGTAGGTCCGTTCGTCGCCCATCACGCCGACGCTGCGCACGGGCAGCAGAACGGCGAAGCTCTGCCAGATCTTGTAGTACCAGCCGCTGCTTTTCATCTCCTCGACCACGATGGCGTCGGCGTTGCGCAGGATGGCGCAGCGGGCGGGGTTGACTTCGCCGAGGATGCGCACGGCGAGGCCGGGGCCGGGGAATGGCTGGCGGTAAACGATTTCCTCGGGCAGTCCCAGCTCGAGGCCGAGCTGGCGGACTTCGTCTTTGAAGAGGCACTTGAGCGGTTCGACCAACTCGAACTTCATGTTCTTGGGCAGACCCCCGACGTTGTGGTGGCTCTTGATCATCGCGGCAGGGTTGCCCGCGATGGGGACAGACTCGATCACATCCGGATAAAGCGTCCCTTGCGCGAGAAATCTCGCCCGGCCGGCGCGCCGCGTGGCCGATTGAAAGACTTCGATGAAGGTTTTGCCGATGATTTTGCGTTTGCGCTCCGGGTCGGTGACTTTCCTGAGCCGGGAGAGAAAGCGCTTCGAGGCATCCTCGTATTGCAGCTTGAGACGGAAATTGCGTCCGAAGACCTGCCGGACGGTCTCGGCTTCGCGGGCACGCAGCAGGCCGTTGTTGACGAAGATGCAGGTGAGCTGGTCGCCGATAGCCTTGTGGATCAGGGCCGCCGCCACGCTGGAATCGACCCCGCCGCTCAAGCCCAGGAGGACCCGTTCCCGGCCGACCTGGGCGCGGATGACTTCCACCGCGTGCTCGGCGTAGTGGCGCATGGTCCAGCTCCTGCCGCAGCGGCAAATGTCGTGGACGAAATTCGCGAGAATCTCCTTGCCCCGCGGTGTGTGGGCGACTTCAGGATGGAACTGCAGCCCGAAGAATTTCTTTTCGTGCTGCTCGATGGCGGCGTAAGCGGAGTTCTCGGTGGCGGCAACCGGCACGAAACCGGACGGCGGCGCCGTCAGGTTATCGCCGTGCGAGTTCCAAACCTGGAGCGTCTCGGGCAGCTTGCGGAAGAGGGCGCAAGTGGGGTCATTGACGGTTAGCAGGCCTTTGCCGTATTCGCGCTTTTGGCCCGGTTCCACCTTCCCGCCCAGGAAGTGGGCGAGGAGTTGGACGCCGTAGCAGATGCCCAGGATGGGAACACCGAGAGCGAAGATGCCCGGGTCGGGCAGGGGCGCCTTTTTCGCGTAAACACTCGACGGGCCTCCGGACAGGATCAGGCCGCTGGGCTTCATCGCGCCGATCGTCTCCGCCGGGGTGTCAAAATGGACGATGATGGAGTAAACGTTGCACTCGCGGATGCGGCGCGCGATGACCTGGGTGTATTGGGAGCCGAAGTCGAGGATGACAATTTGCTCGTTCATGGAAAAGAGGGGCAAGTTATTGAGGGGGCCAGGAAGTTTTGGCGAGAGAAAAAGAGACGGCCGGTCTCCTCGGAAACCGGCCGTCGGGAAAACTGCGATGAGGAACTATTTGTCTTCTTTCTTCTCTTTCTTACCGTTGCACTTTTCGCAAAGCTTGCCGTCCTTGCGAGCGCTGACACAGCATTTGTGCTCGCATTCTTTGCCGGCGGCTTTGGCGCGAGTGCAGCATGTTTCGTGTTCCAGCGCGAGGGCCGGCCCACTCAACACTGCAAGAGAACAGGCGATGACGGAGAATAACCGGAACGGTTTCATTGCTTCTCGTCCTGGGGCGGCCAAGCCTCAGCCTGGCCGATGCGCAAGAAGCGGCTTACTTCTTCTCTTCTTTCTTGGGATTGCACTTCTCGCAGACCTTGCCTTCCTTCTTGGCTTTCACGCAGCACTTGTGTTCGCATTCCTTGCCGGCGGCTTTCGCCTTTTCGCAGCAAGTTTCCGCGCGAACCGCCGCCATGCTACCAAGGAGAACCAAGGCGCAGATGATGGCACTGATGGACTTCATGTTGTTACCTTTCTCGCCGGCCGACTCGGGCCGGCTTTTCTTTTGTTTTGTCGACTCACATGAAGCGTCAAAGCGACTCAGCCTTAACGTCATGTGAATCAATCACCGGCGGACTATAGAGGGCGGCCCGGAATTGACAACTCCGAATTAAAGCGCCTTTTGCAGCGCCCGCCACCTCGCCGACACGCTCGATGACGTGTCGGCAGGTCTGTCGGCAACAGGAAATTGGAAGCGAATGTCGACCTGGGTATTCATCCGGCGGCGGCAGGGCGGGGGCTTGTGAAAAAATTCACGAATTAACCTTGCCTGCCATTTTCTCGTTGATTAGCTTCCTGGAGTTGCGGGTCGTTCCACCCGCGCCACGCTTATGCCGACCAACGCCGAAGTCGGATATAACTCGAAAATCGAGGGCGATGTCGTCGTCACCCGGGTCGATGCGGCGTTGAATTGGTTTCGGAAGAACTCGTTGTGGCCGATGCGCGCCAATCCGACGTGATGATCGTGGCCGGCACGGTCACTTACAAGATGGCGCTGGCGGTCCGGCGGATTTACGAGCAGATGGCCGAGCCGAAGTGGGTCATCGCGATGGGCGCCTGCGCTTCGACCGGCGGCATGTACCGCAGCTACTCCGTCCTGCAAGGGGTCGACCAGATCCTGCCAGTCGACGTGTATGTGGCCGGTTGCCCGCCCCGCCCCGAGGCGCTCCTGGATGCCCTGATCAAATTGCAGCAGAAAGTGTCCACGCAGCCGGTGCTGAAAGAGCTCGAGATTACCTCCGCTTTCCGCCGCGGCGCTGCCGCCAATTCTTTGGAAAAAGTCGGCGCCGCCTGAGCCGGCGGTCGGTTCCCTGAACGTCGCGGTTGAGATTAAGCCATGACCGCCATTGATTTAGCGCATAACCTGAAAACCCGCTTCGGCGACCTGCTTTCCGAGCCGACCGAATTCCGCGGGGAGATCACGATAAAGGTCGCGGACGCGGAGCGCATCCCCGAGGTCTGCGCTCATGCGAAGCAGGAGCTTGGCTTCGATTACCTGGTGGATGTGAGCAGCGTGGATAATTACGGTGAAGACCCGCGCTGGACGTTGGTTTACGAGCTGGCGGGCCTGGAGCATCGTGCCTATTTGCGGCTCAAGGCGGAGGTGAGCGAAGAGAAGTCCGAGGTGCCGACAGTGACCGGGGTGTGGCGGACGGCGGATTGGCACGAGCGCGAGATCTACGACCTGATGGGGATACGATTCCGGGGGCATCCGGACCTGCGCCGGATCCTGATGTGGGAAGGCTATCCCTATTTTCCGCTACGCAAGGATTTTCCGCTCGCGGGCAAGCCCACGGAGATGCCCGACATCGCCTTCAGTCAACCGGCGCCGATGGAAGGCGGGCCGTTTGTCACGATCGCCGGAGGCACGGATGCGGTGGCGCGGGAGCCACGCGTGCGGATTCCGCAAACCGACGCCCTGGAAACCAACGCGCGATTGGAACGGCGCAAGGATATCCAGGAGGCGCACGGGGCTGCCTACGGTCCGGGGCCGATCCAGCCGCGCCAATGAGTTGAGCCATGGCCCACATCCAAGAGATTGAGGTTTCCGAGCCGTCCGCCCGGGCGGGGCTGTCGGCCGCCGACGAACTGCCCGATCTGAAGGGGGAGCGGATGGTTCTCAACATGGGGCCGTCGCATCCGTCCACCCACGGGGTTCTGCGCATCCTGTTGGAACTCGACGGGGAGATCATCACCCGGGCGGTGCCCGAGATCGGTTATTTGCACCGCGGGGATGAGAAGATCGCCGAGAACATGACTTACACGCAGTTCATCCCCTACACCGATCGACTGGATTACCTGGCGCCGCTGGCCAACAACGTGGCCTATGCGCTGGCGGTCGAGAAATTGATGGGCATCGACCAACAGCTCCCGCCGCGCTGCCAGTTCATCCGGGTGATTTGTTGCGAACTGGCGCGCATCTCGTCGCATTTGCTGGGCCTGGGCGCGTTCGCCATGGACGTGGGAGCGATGACCGTGTTTATGCACACGTTCACGGAGCGGGAAAAGATTTACAATCTCTGCGAATCCCTGACCGGGGCGCGCTTTACGACCAGTTACACGCGCATTGGCGGGCTGGCGCGGGACTTGCCGCCGGGCTGGGCCGGGCAATGCCGCGCCTTTTGCCGCGAAGTCGTCGTCAACTTCGACGAGTCAGAAAAATTGCTGACCCGCAACCGCATTTTCGTCGATCGCACGCGCGACGTCGGGGTCATCGGGAAGGCCCTGGCGATCGACTATGGGTTGAGCGGGCCGAACCTGCGCGCCAGCGGGGTGGAGCACGACCTGCGCAAAGCCGCGCCCTACCTGATCTACGACCAACTGCAGTTCGATGTGCCGGTCGGCTCGGTGGGCGACTGTTACGATCGTTACCTCGTGCGCATGGAGGAAATGCGGCAGAGCGTGCGCCTTTTGCACCAATGCCTCCAGCGGTTGCCGGGCGGCCCGGACAACGCGGCCCGGGAACCGATCAACGTGCCCGACGGCAAGACGGCGTTGCCGCCGAAGGATAAAGTGCTCACGAGCATGGAGGAATTGATTCACCAATTCATGCTCGTGACCCAGGGGCTGAATGCGCCGCCCGGCGAGATCTATTTTGGCGCGGAGAATCCCAAAGGCGAACTCGGCTTCTACATCAACAGCAAGGGCGGCGGCACGCCGCACCGGCTGAAAATTCGCGCCCCGTCGTTCGTCAACCTCAGCATTCTGCCCGCGCTGCTGCCCGGCCACATGATGAGCGACGTGGTTTCCATCCTGGGTTCCCTGGATTTTGTCATGGGCGAATGTGACCGGTAGAGGAAAAGCCATGACCTTCAGCGTTCCCGCCAACCTTGAAGCCGAGATCGATGAATTGATCACCCACTATCCACCGGACAAGAAGCGGAGCGCCTCGCTCATGGTGCTGCACGCCTTGCAGGACCAATTCGGCTGGCTCTCCAAGGAGATGATCGAGTGGACGGCGCAAAAGCTCGGCCTGCAACCGATCCACATCTACGAACTGGTCACTTTCTACCCGATGTTCCGCCAGCGACCGACGGGCCGTTATGTGATCCGGGTCTGCCGCACCTTGAGCTGCGCCCTGGGCGGCGCCGGCAAATTGCACCAGCACTTTTGCGCGAAACTTGGCCTCGATCCCCACGCGGCCGGCCTCCAAACCACCGAGGATGGAAAATTCTCGATCGAGTTCGCCGAGTGCCTGGCCAGTTGCGGGACCGCGCCGGTGCTGTTGTGCAACGAAGACTTTTATGAAGGAGTCTCCCCCGCCAAGGCGGATGAGATCCTGGCAAAGTGCCGATGAGGAGAACCGGCTTTTCTGGCGGCCAGGGCGCGGAGGCGCAGGCAAAAAGCCGAACCGCCCGCTCCGCTTCACGGCTCGGCGGCCCGGCGGTTCGGCGGGCAAATGGACCCGGGGATTGGCTGCCCGACATGGATTTGAACCATGACAAACAGATCCAGAGTCTGCTGTGCTACCGTTACACCATCGGGCAAGCCGGTGCGGAGGAAAAGCTAGAGACTTTGCTTTTGGAGTCAAGCTGCCAAAGCAGGACGGGGCCCCTCGTCGTCCCGCCTTCAGGCGGCTCCGCGTGCCCCTTCCGCCTGAAGGCGGGACGACGAACGGCCTTTGGTTGCATTTGATATGCCGCAGGAATACCGACTCATCTTGAAAAACGTGGACGCGCCAGGTTACACCATCGATCTGGAGTGCTACCTGCGCCACGGCGGGTACGAGACGCTCAAGCAGGCGCTCTTCCTCCCGCCAAAGGAGCTGTCGGACGGCCGCAAGATGAGCGGCCCGGAACAAATCCGCGAGGAGGTCAAGCTCTCCGGGTTGCGCGGGCGCGGTGGCGCGGGCTTTTCCTGCGGACTGAAGTGGTCGTTCGTGGACCGCCGGAGCGGCAAGCCGATTTATCTCATCTGCAACGCGGACGAATCGGAGCCGGGCACGTTCAAGGATCGCCAGATCCTCCACAAGGATCCGCATCAACTCCTCGAAGGCATGATTCTCTCGTGCTTTGCCAACGACGTGCACCTGGCCTACATCTACATCCGCGGGGAATTTCCCGAAGGGGCGCGCCTCCTCCACCGGGCCCTGGGCGAAGCCCGCGCCGCGCAGTTTCTCGGCAAGAACATTCTCGGCTCCGGCTACGACCTGGAGGTTTATGTCCACCGCGGCGCGGGCGCCTACATCTGCGGGGAGGAAACCGGCCTGATCGAATCGCTCGAAGGCAAGCGAGCCTATCCGCGGATCAAACCGCCGTATTTCCCGGCGGTGCTGGGACTCTGGATGTGCCCGACGATCGTCAACAACGTCGAGACCCTCTGCCATGTCAAGCATATCGTGGCGATGGGCGCCGCCGAATACGCCAAGCTGGGCACGCCCAACAACAACGGCACGCGCATCGTCAGTCTCAGCGGCCACATCCGGAAACCCGGCTATTACGAGGTTGAAGTCGGCAAAGTCACGATCGGTGAACTCATCCATGACGAAAACTTTGGCGGCGGCCTGCGCGAGCCCGAGCCGGGCCGGCCGGCGCGCAAATTGAAGGCGGTGATTCCCGGCGGCTCCTCGGCCAAGGTCCTCAAGGCCGGCGAAAAATTTCGGCTCAAGAAAAAAGGGCCTGATGGCAAGGATCTCGAGCAGGAGGTGGACATGCTCGACCTGCCTTACGACTTCGATTCGCTCATGGCCGCGGGCACCATGTCCGGCTCCAGCGCGATTATCGTGATGGACGACACGACCGACATCGTGGAAGCGCTGGCCAACATCTGCGAGTTTTACGCCCACGAGAGCTGCGGGCAATGCACCCCCTGCCGGGAGGGGTCCCTCTGGATGAGCCAGGCGCTCCAGCGCCTGACCCACGGCCAGGGCCGCGCGCAAGATGCCGATTACTTGATCAAGATCGCGGACAACATCCCGGGCGGCCGCACCATCTGCGCCTTCGGCGAAGCCTGTTCCTGGCCGGTGCAGAGTTTTGTCGGCAAGTTCAAGGACGAATTCATCGCCCGCGGCGCGGCCGATGAAGCCCGGCGCGCCGGCGCCGCCCAACCAGCAAAAGAGTTTTCGATCCCCGCATCGACGCCGTGAACCCTCCTCCCGATCTCCGCCCGTGCCGCCGTCCCGGCGGATAACCGATCATGCCGACTGCGACCACCATGGTCACCGAGACGAAGCCAATCGAGACTTTCACGGTCAAGGTGGATGGCCAGACCGTGTCGGTGCCGAAGACGATGCCCGAGCCGATCAGCGGCCGGGCCATTCCCACCACGATGATCCAGGCGTGCGCCCTCGCGAAGGTGGATGTGCCCCACTATTGCTATCACCCGAAGCTGCCCGTGGCGGGCAACTGCCGCATGTGCCTGGTCGAGTTTGGCACACCGGCCATGGGGCCGGACCGCAAGCCCGTCCTGCAACCTGATGGCACGCCCAAGATCGCCAGGTCGCCCCGCCCCGCCATCGCCTGTGCCACGCCGGTTTCGCCAGGCATGGAGATTTATACGAAGACTCCCGGCGTGAAACAAATGCGCGAAGGGGTGCTCGAGTTCTTGCTGATCAATCATCCGTTGGATTGTCCAATCTGCGATCAAGCCGGCGAGTGCAAGTTGCAGGAGTACGCGGCCGAGTACGGCCAGGCCCAAAGCCGCTTCGTGGAAAAGAAGGTGCACAAGCCGAAGGCGGTGCCGCTCGGCCCGCGCATCATGCTGGATGACGAACGCTGCATTCTTTGCACCCGCTGCATTCGCTTCACGCGGGATATCGTGGGCGACGACAAGCTCGGCATCATCAATCGCGGCGCCTATAACACCCTCGCGGCGTATCCCGGGACCCAATTTGACAACAATTACACCCTCAACACGGTGGATCTCTGCCCGGTCGGCGCGCTCACCTCGCAGGATTTCCGGTTCCAGATGCGCGTCTGGTTTCTCAAGGAGACCAAGTCCATCTGCACGAGCTGCGGCACCGGCTGCAACATCGTCATCGGTTCGCGCGAGGAGAAGATCCATCGCTACGAACCGCGCGAGAACGAGGCGGTCAATTCGTCCTGGATGTGCGACGCGGGCCGGTTGAATTACCGCTGGGTCGGCCGGGAGGATCGCCTGACCGACGTGCTCCGCAGAGGGCGAAAGGTCTCCTGGACGAGCGCCCTGGGCGAGATCGGCGAAACGTTGCGCCGGGCGCCGGCTGGCTCCGTCGCCCTGGTGGCTTCCGCGCGGCAGACCAATGAAGAGCTTTTCCTGCTCGCGAAACTGGCCAAGGGGATCCAGGCGCTGACCGATTCGGTTCCGCGACCCGGCGCCGGCGACAAGCTGCTGCTCAGCGACGACCGGAATCCGAACAGCCAGGGCGCGCGGCTGACCGGGATTGCCGCCCAGCCGATGGGATCGAACCTGGCCAGGATCGCCGAGGGCGTGCGCCAGGGTTCGATTAAGACGCTGGTGGTTTTTGGCGAGGACGTGACCCGGCACGGGATGAGCGCCGATCTGCTTGGCCGACTGGAGACGCTCATCGTCAGCGACATTCTGCCCAACGCGACGACCGCCGCGGCTGACTACTTGTTGCCGGGTTGCGCCCACGCGGAAAAGCGGGGCAGTTTCACCAACAGCAAGGGGCGGGTCCAACGTTTCATGAAGGCGGTCGAGCCGAAGGGAGACGCGCGGCCCGAGTGGGAGTTCCTGCAGGCGCTGGTTTGCCAACTAACCGGCCAGGACGGCCTGGTGAGCATTGAACGGCTGTTCAACCAAATGGCGGCGGAAGTGCCCGCCTTCCAGGGCCTGACTTGGGCCGCCCTGGGCGATGCCGGCGCGACCGTGCCCCTTTAGGTTAAACCAGGAACCCATGGATCAGGATTTTCTTCTCTTCGCCGCGATCAAGATCCTCTGTGTCATCGTGCTGATGCTGACGATGGTGTCTTACGCCGTCCTGGTGGAGCGGAAGATTTCCGCGTTCATCCAGGACCGGGTCGGGCCGAACCGGACGGCGCCTCCGTTCGTCGCGAAGGTTCCGGGGTTGGGCCGGTTCCTCATCCGGATCGGCATTTTCCAGCCGGTGGCGGACACGTTGAAATTCCTGTTGAAAGAGGATTTCACGCCGGCCTATGTGCGGAAAGCTTACTTCTGGCTCGCGCCGGCCATCACCATGGTGCCGGCGTTTTTGGTCCTGGCGGTGATTCCGTTTGGCTCGAATCTCGGCCACCGGAAGATGGTCATCGCCGACCTGAACGTCGGGATCCTTTATACTTTTGGGATCGTGTCGCTGGGCGTGTACGGCATCGTGCTGGCGGGTTATGCGAGCAATTCGAAATATCCATTCCTGGGCGGCATCCGCTCGAGCGCGCAGTTGATCTCCTACGAAATCGCGATGGGCCTGAGCGTCATCCCGGTGTTCCTGATCGCCGGTGATTTGAACTTGAGCAAGCTCATCGAGTACGAGGTCAACCACGGCTGGATGGCCTTGCCGTTCCTGGCCAGGGAACAAAACGGGCTCAGCTACCTGCTTTGGCCATCCACGTTGCTTAGTTTCTGCATCTTCCTGGTCTCCGCCTTCGCGGAAACCAATCGCCTGCCGTTCGACCTGCCGGAGTCTGAAACCGAACTGGTGGGCGGCTACCACACCGAGTACAGCTCGATGAAGTTCGGGTTGTTCTTCCTGGGCGAATACGCAAACATGATCGCCTCGTCGGCCATGATGGTGACCTTGTTTTTCGGCGGCTGGACGCTGCCGGGCCTAAGCGAGCCAGCCGTCAGTCTTGGCGCCGGCCTGGCGCACATCGGCATCTTTGTCGGCAAGATCGTCGTGCTGATGGTGCTGTTCATCTGGGTTCGCTGGATGTTGCCACGATTCCGCTATGATCAGCTCATGGATTTGGGCTGGCGCCGGCTCATCCCGCTGGCGCTGGCGAATATTGTGCTGACCGCGGTGATACTCTGGGCCAGGAGTTGAATGCCATGATTGTGAAACGCGAGAAACTCAGTTTCTGGGAGCGGCTTTACCTGCCCGCCATTCTCGGCGGACTCAAGGTCACCGCGCGCCATTTCATCAACACCTTCTTCAAGGGCAAACCGGTGACGATGGAGTATCCCGAGCAAAAGTGGAGCGTGCCGGCCGGCTACCGGGGCGCGCCCTACCTCGTGCGGGACCAGGAGGGCAATACGAAGTGTGTCGCTTGCCAGCTCTGCGAATTCGTCTGCCCGCCCAAGGCCATCCGCATTACCCCGCCAGGTCCCGACGGCGGGCCGGCCGATCGTCCGAAGGCGGAAAAGATGCCGCGCGAATTTGAGATCAACATGCTCCGCTGCATCTTCTGCGGGTTCTGCCAGGAAGTGTGCCCGGAGGAGGCCATCTTCCTGATGCAGGACTACTCACTGACGGGCCGGAGTCGCGCCGAGATGATTTACAACAAGGAGAAGCTGCTCGCCCTTGGCGGCGTCCACGGTGGCATCCAGAAGTGGAAGCAGGAATTGGAGGAGGCAAGGCAATAACATGCAGGACGCCTTGTTCTATTTTTTTGCCGCCCTCACCCTCCTGTGCGGTTTGCTCGTGGTGGCGAATCCTTTCAGCCGCAACCCGGTCACCAGCGCGATGTTTCTTGTGCTGACCCTGATTTCTCTGGCCGGGCTGTTCGTGTTGTTGCACGCCTTCTTCCTGGCGGCCGTGCAGGTGCTGGTCTATGCCGGGGCGGTGATGGTGCTCTTCCTGTTCGTGATCATGTTGCTCGACCTCAAGGAAGAAGCGCGCCGCAAATTCAAGACCTTCGGCGTGGTGACCGGGCTGGCCTCGGTGGGCGCCCTGGCGGCGCTGGCGCTCAAGACCGTTTGGACCTCCGGGATTGGCCGGGGGCTGACCCCGCAAACAGACGGCGCCACCGGCACGCTGGGTCGGTTGCTCTTTACCGAGTACCTGCTTCCCTTTGAAATCGTCTCGTTGCTCCTGCTTGTGGCGATGGTGGGCGTGATTCTACTCAGCAAGAGGGACCTTAAATGAACGTCCCCTTGGAACATTATTTGGTCGTTAGCGCGGCGCTCTTTTGCCTGGGCGCGCTGGGGGTCATCCTGCGGCGGAATTTGCTGGTGATTTACATGTCACTCGAGCTGATGCTTAACGCGGCAAACCTGGCGCTCGTCGCCTTTTCGCGATACCAAAACGACCTCAACGGCCAGGTCATGGTCTTCTTTATTATCACGGTGGCGGCGGCGGAAGTGGCGGTGGGACTGGCCCTGATCGTTGCGCTCTACCGCAAGCGCCAGACCACCCACGTGGAAGACCTCACCACGATGAAACTCTAGGCCCCGGGCATGCTCGACGAATTCAAACCCGAAAACCTGGTCTGGATCATCCTGTTGCTGCCGCTGCTGGCGGCCGTGGCGATCACGCTGTTGACGCAGCGCGACGCCAAATTCAGCGCGCAACTCTCCATCAGCGCGGTCGTGCTCTCCTTCCTCGTGAGTTGGGGCGTGTTCCTGTTATTCAAGGACGCGAAGCTGGTTGCGGCCACGTCGCTGCACTGGCTGCCGCTGGGTGACCTCAAAGTCGACCTCGGCCTGCGCCTGGATCCGCTCAGCCTGCTCATGCTGCTGGTGGTGACCGGCGTGGGGAGCGTCATTCACATTTACTCCTACGGCTACCTGCGGGGAGACCGCAGCGTGGGCCGTTACTTTGCGGGTCTGAGCCTGTTCATGTTCTCCATGCTGGGCATCGTGCTGGCGAACAACCTGGTGATGCTTTACATCTTCTGGGAGCTGGTCGGGGTCTGCAGCTATCTGCTGATCGGCTTTTGGTATGAAAGACCGGCGGCGGCCGACGCGAGCCAGAAGGCCTTCCTCACGAATCGACTGGGCGACTTCGGCTTTCTTCTCGGGATCATCCTGGTCTGGGCGACGCTGGGTTCGGTGAATTTCGATGAGCTTCAGCTCCGTCTGCTCAAGGCGCCGGAAGCCTGGGGCGGGGTGGCCGCGTTGGCCGGGGGGTTGATCTTCTGCGGCGCGATGGGCAAGAGCGCGCAATTTCCGCTGCACGTGTGGTTGCCGGACGCGATGGAAGGCCCCACGCCGGTCAGCGCGCTGATCCATGCGGCGACGATGGTTGCGGCCGGGGTTTACCTGCTTTGCCGGGTGTTTTTCCTGTTCGGGTCGCAGAGTGTCTGGCCGGCGCCGCTGGCGTTCCTGAACGGCTGGACGGCGCTGGATCTGGTGGCGTGGTCCGGCGGCTTCACGGCGCTGCTGGCGGCGCTGATCGCAATTCAGCAAAACGACATCAAGCGCATTCTGGCCTACTCGACGCTCTCACAACTCGGTTACATGGTGATGGCGGTGGGCTTGAGCACGCCGCGCGCGGGTCCGACCGCCGCGATGTATCACCTGACCACGCATGCCTTCTTCAAGGCGCTGCTTTTTCTCGGCGCCGGTTCGGTCATTACCGCTTGTCACCACGAGCAGGACATCTGGCGGATGGGCGGCCTGAAGAAGAAGATGCCCGTCACGTTCTGGACCTTTCTGTTCGGCGCGCTGGCCTTGTGCGGGGTGCCACCCTTCAGCGGATATTTCAGCAAAGATGAAATTCTGGCGGTGGCCGCGGAGCGAAGCGTGCTCCTCTTCATCGTCGCCTCGCTGGTCGCCCTGTTGACGACCTTCTACATGACGCGGCTGGTGCTGGTCGGCTTCCTCGGCGCGCCCCGATCCGAAGCGGCGGAGCACGCCCGGGAATCTCCTCCGATCATGACCTGGCCGCTGGTCATTCTGGCGGTGCCGACGGTCCTCGCCGGTTTTTTCGGTCTCGACGCATTCTACGGGCGGCAATTGGCCGCCGAGGCGACGGCGCGTCCCGGTGGATTTTTCGAGCAGCTCTTCGCGCCTTTCGGCGATGCGCCGTTGGCCGCGCTGATCGGACTCGGCGCGGTGGCGTTCGGTTTTTCCCTGGCCTACACGCTTTACCGGGAGGCCGGCCGGGACCCGCTGCCGGCCAGGCTTGGCTGGCTGAGCCGGGCCATGCGGGACCGGTTCTACTTCGACGAACTCTATGGGGCCCTGATTGGGCTGACGCATGAGCGGCTGGCCAGGCTGGCGAATTGGTTTGACCGCTGGATCGTGGCGGGCCTGGCGGTGCGCGGCCTGCACGGCAGCGCCGAGATCCTCGGACGCGGCCTTCGCCTCCTGCAAACCGGCAATGTGCAGACCTACGCCTTTCTGTTCGTGGCGGGAGTGGTGGTGTTGCTCCTTTACGCGCTGGGATGACCGCCACCTTGTGAACTGATCAACCGCCATGCTCACTGCCATCATCCTGCTGCCGTTCCTCGGCGCTCTGGTCATTACGTTGCTACCGGGCAACTATCGTTTTGCCATTCGGATCGTGGCGCTGCTCACGACGCTGTTGTCGATGCTGCTCGCGGTGGATCTGTTTCTCCACTTCAACAACGCGGCAGCCGGCGTCGGCGGTTATAAGTTTGTTGAGCGCGTCCCGTGGGTGGATCTGCTTGGGATCAGTTATTTCGTCGGGGTCGACGGCATCAACGTCGGTCTGATCTTCCTGGGCGCGATGGTGGCGTTCGCGGCGGCGTGTGTTTCCTGGGAAATCAAAACGCAGGAGAAACTGTTTTATGTGCTTCTGTTGGTGATGAGCGGCGGCATCCTCGGCGCGTTTGCGTCGCTCGACCTGTTTTTCTTTTATGCCTTCCACGAGTTCGCCCTGATTCCGACGTTCATCATGATCGGGGTCTGGGGTCGAGGGGAGAACCGGACTTACGCGACTTTCAACCTCACGCTCTACCTGAGCGTGGGCGCGCTCCTGGCGCTGGTCGGATTGCTGGCGCTTTACCTCCAGGGACCGGCGGCCCAGCGGACGTTCGACATCGTTGCCCTGACCGAGTACTTCAAAGGCAACGCCATGCCGGCGAGCACGCAGCACTTCATCTTTCCGTTGCTGATGTTCGGGTTCGGGATCCTGGTTTCGCTCTGGCCGTTTCACACCTGGGCCCCGTTGGGCTACGGGGCGGCTCCGACGGCCACCGCCATGCTGCACGCCGGGGTGCTGAAGAAGTTCGGTCTTTACGGCCTGATCCGGATTGCCTTGCCCCTCATGCCGGCAGGGGCCCAGAACTGGCTGAACGTCCTGGCCCTGCTCTGCCTGGGGAACATCCTTTACTGCGGCTGGGTCGCGATGGGCCAGCGCGACCTCAATCAGCTCATCGGCAACTCCTCCGTCGCGCACATGGGTTTCGTGTTTCTCGGCATCGCCAGCCTCAACCTGGTGGGTGTGACCGGCGCGGTGCTGGTGATGATCGCGCACGGATTGCTCGTCGCGTTGACCTTCGGCCTGAGTGGTTATCTCCGCACCCAGGTGGGTACGCTCAATCTGGACGAGCTGGGCGGCCTGCTCCGCCCCCTGCCTTTCATCGGCGCTGCCCTGGTCATGGCCATGCTCGCGGGCTGCGGGCTGCCCGGCTTCGCTAATTTCGTGGGTGAACTTTCCGTCATGTTCGGCGCGTGGAAAGGTTCATTTGGGCACGCGCATTGGTTGGTGGTGGCGTCAGCCTGGGGCGGCCTGGTGGTCGGGGCGCTTTACATGCTGCGGGCCGTGCGGAGAGTTCTGCACGGGGAGCTGCCCGAACAATGGGCCAACATCAAAGATGCCACGCCCTGGCGCAAGCTGCCGTTCGCCTTGCTGCTGGCAAGCCTGCTGCTCTTCGGCTGCTGGCCACGTCTGTTGACCGATAAAATCAAGCCGAGCGCCGAAGTGATTCTGAAAATGGCGACCGGCACACCGGACAAAGGGCCGGCGCCGTAAAATTTGAAATTTGAAATGCGAAGTCGGACATCCGCAATCCGCAATCCGCAATCCGCAATCCGAAGTCCGCAATCCGAATGAACACAACCTTAATGGGACTGGAAATAGGCGTGGTGGTGCTGGCCCTGGGGCTATTGTTGCTGGACTTGTGGGTTGCACCGGAGAACCGGCGCAAACTGGGTTACGTCGCGGCCATTGGCCTGGCGCTCATCCTGCTCCTGAGCTTTTTCCGGCCGCCCTTTTTTATGACCTTCCATGAGGCCGGGATCACGTTTCACCGGCCGGAATTCGCCTTTGGTCAGAGCTACGTCCTGGACGATCTGGCGCTGTTTTTCAAACGCTTCTTTCTCCTGGCGGCGATCCTCGTGCTGCTCATGTCCGCCGAGTTCGCGGGGCGGATCGAGACCGGTATTTCAGAATTCTACAGCCTGACGTTATTGGCCTTGGCGGGGATGATGTTCACGGCGTCGGCCAATAATTTCCCGATGCTGTTCGTATCCATTGAACTGATCACCGTCACGTTTTATGTGCTGACGAGTTTCCAGCGCAACCGGCTCACGTCTTTGGAGGCGGGGATTAAATATCTCGTTCTGGGAGCACTGGCGTCGGCCTTCGTGGTCTATGGCATTGCGCTGATCTACGGGACAGCGGGCACGATGAGTTTTGTGGAACTGGCGCAGAAAGCGGGTGCGATTGCGGACCAGCCGCTGTTTTTGCTGGGCCTGTTGCTGGTCGTGGCCGGGTTGGCGTTTAAAATCGCGGCTTTCCCGCTGCAGGTTTGGGCGCCGGACGTTTACCAGGGATCGCCCCCGCCCGCCACGGCCTTTCTGGCCGTGGGTTCCAAGGCCGCCGGTTTCGTGCTGTTGCTGCGGGTGCTGTTTGGGGCATTGCCGCCCGGGATCGTGGCGCGCTGGAGGGTGCTGTTGATGCTGATGGCGGCGGTGACGATTCTCTACGGCAATCTTTGCGCGATTCCGCAGCGCAATCTCAAGCGGCTCCTGGGTTACTCCAGCATCGCCAACGCCGGCTACCTGCTCTTGGGCGTGGCGGCAATGAACGCGGCGGGCAAGATTGCGATCCTCTTCTACCTCGGCGGGTATCTCTTTACCGTGCTGGCGGCTTTCACCGTGATCTGTGTCGTCTTGCGCGTCACGGAGACGGACGATATCAGCGCACTGGCCGGCCTGAATCAACGGTCGCCCCTGTTGGCCACGGCCATGACGCTGGCCATGATTTCGCTGGCCGGGGTTCCGCCATTGGCCGGCTTCTTCGGGAAATTTCTGCTTTTGAAAGCCGTGATTGAGCAGGGGCCGGCCTACTATTGGCTGATGGGTGTGGCCATCGTCGGGGTGGTCATTTCCCTCTACTACTATTTCGGCGTGATCCAGGCCATCTACTGGTCGCAGGAACCGGCCGACCTGTCGCCGCTTGCCGTGTCGGTTCCGCTCCAGTGTTCGCTCGGAGCGTGCGTCGCGGGAATGCTGTTGCTGGGCATGTTTCCCAGTGCGCTGCTCAAGCTGGCGAGTGTCGCCGTCGGAGTTTGGAAATAACGCGCCCCCCGGGGGGGACACCCCGCGCGGCATTCGGCGTGGCGACGGTTCGTCCTTTGGGCAGAACGGTCGCAGTGTATGGCAAGAGCTTCACCTTTGCTTCTGAGCCTTGTGGCGCTGCTGGTCGCCTGCGCGGCGCCTCACCAGACGGCCAGCTCCGGCTGGCCCCGTTACCGGTTGGCCGCCGAGCAAAGCACGCTCCTCAACTCCCCGGAAGGTGGACGTTTCGACGCTTCGGGACTTCTCCTGACTCCCTCGGGCGAGCTGTTGACGTTGCGTGACAGTCATGACTCGCAGCTCCATCGGATCGAAATTCTGCCGGGGGCGAAGGAGGCCAAATTGGTGCCGCTGCACAGTTGCTTTACCCCGGAGCAACTCTCCTCCCTGGCGGGCGATGCGCGCGCCTTCGATTGCGAGGGCATCGCGCAGGATGAACAAGGCCGGTTCTATCTCTGCGAGGAGCGGCGTCGCTGGATCCTCCGTTGCGATCCCAAAGCCGGCCGCGTGGAGCGGCTGCCGATCGATTGGTCGCCGGTCCAGGACTATTTCAGCCCGGTCGACTCGAACGCTTCGTTCGAAGGGATCGCGGTCGGGAAAGGGCAACTTTACGTCGCGAACGAGCGCAGTTCGCCGCGGATCATCGTGGTGGACCTGGCCACGTTGCGGGTGAAAGGACACTTTGTGGTTTATCCCCAGAAAAGCAGCTTCTTCGGCCTGCATTATTCGGATCTTAGCTGGTTCGACGGGAAGCTGTGGGTGCTCTGCCGACAGCACCGCGTGGTGCTTGCCGTGGCGCCGGAGACGCATGCGGTGCTGGTCGAGTTTGACTATGGCGACCTCGAGAAGGAACTGGATTACCGGACCGGCCTGCCAGCCGGCATCATGGAAGGCCTGGCCGTCAACCGCGACTTCATCTGGCTCGTCACCGACAACAACGGCGCCGCTCGCGGCGGGACCGGCCACGACATTCGTCCGACCCTGGTGCGTTGCGCGCGACCGGATCGCCAGTAGTGGGTCAGGATCAGCGATTGAGGAGCTGGCCGGCCGCCTGGCCGAGCCAAACGGCCAGCAGGCAAAGGAAGAGGGAAAGGGCGGCGTTGGCCGCGCCGTGCATCCACTGACCGGCTTGAACGAGCCTGAGTGTCTGCAGACTGAACGAGGAAAAGGTGGTGTAGCCTCCGCAAACCCCCGCCATGAAGAACTGGAAGATGAATGGATTGAGTTTTGGATTCAGCCGGCTGTCCGGCCCGACCATGGCCGCCAGAAAACCGATGACGAACGAGCCACTGACGTTGACCAGCAGGGTGCCCCACGGGAAGGTCTCCCCCACACTCCGGGCCACGAGTCCGGAGAGCCAGAAGCGGCCCATTCCTCCCAGCGCGCTGCCCGCCCCGACCACCAGATAAGCCGCCGCTTTGTCCACCGGCCGATTTTGCGGCCAGGCCGGTCTATTGCAAGCCGGCTTTCTCTTGTGCCCCGCCGCGCCTTCCGTGCTGCGCCAAAAATCATCCTCGCCAGCAGTTGGAAAACGCAGTAATCAGCATCGCAACCAAGACTGCTCCGTGAACCGCACCGCCGAATATCTTCAGTCCGATTACACCGCCGAGAAGGGGATCGAGATCGGCGTGTTGGTGAATCACATTCTCGCTGATGCCATCCACGCCGGGGCCAGCGACGTGCATATCGAGCCCTGGGAAAACACGCTGGTGGTGCGCGTGCGTCTCAGCGGCGTGCTCTCGGAACTGGTGCACCTGCCGCTCGACCTGATGGAAAAGATTTCCGGCCGGCTCAAAGTCATGGCCAACCTGATCAGCTACCAGACCGGTCTGCCGCAGGAGGGACATGCTTCCGGCGGACCGGAACTGGGCGGGGTCGAGCTCCGCATCTCGGTTTTTCCCACGACGCGCGGAGAAAAAATCGTGGTGCGCCTCTTCGACCCGCGCAATCGGAGTTTCGACATCGCTTCGCTCGGCCTGGACGAGTTGGCGCTGAAGACTTACCTGAAGCTTTTGACCCGGCCGAGTGGTTTGATCCTGCTCACCGGACCAACCGGCTCCGGCAAGACGACGGCCATCTACGCCTCCCTTTACCACATCGTGCAGCGCACCGGCCCGGCCTGCAGCATCAGCACGGTGGAGGATCCGGTGGAGTTCAATTTGCCCATGATCAGCCAGGCGCAAATCAACCCGGCGCAAGACTTCACCTATCCGAAAGCGCTGCGGTCGCTCATGCGGCAGGATCCGCAAGTGATCATGATCGGCGAGATCCGGGACCCCGAGACGGCCAGCATTGCGGTCCAGGCTGGGTTGACCGGACACCTGGTCATCAGCACCATCCACAGCGGTATTGCCGCCGGCGTGTTTGCCAGGCTGATCAACATGGAGATCGAACCGTTTCTGCTGGCTTCAAGCATCATCGGAGTCCTGAGCATCCGGCTGGTTCGCAAGAACTGCCCGCACTGTGCGCAGCCCTATCAGCCGGAGTCCGGCCTGATGAAGCTCGTGCCGGCGGAACTGGTGCCTTCGGCCAGGTTCCTGCACGGGGTCGGCTGCCAGAAATGCGCGGGAACCGGGTTCATCGGCCGGAGCGCCGTCACCGAACTGCTCGCTCCGGATGAAATCTTTCGAGATGCCGTGCTGCAAAAGTTGCCCACGCGCGCCCTGCAAAACGTCGCCATCCAGCAAGGGATGCAAACCATGTGGCAGGACGGCCTCTCCCGCGTCTTGAATGGCCAGACGACGCTGGAAGAAATCTTGAGGGTCATCGCGATCGACCAGCTGTAGGGATTTACGATTTGCGATTTACGATTTGCGATTTGCAGTTTCAAATCGCAAATCGTAAATCGTAAATCGTAAATGACCCTCTCCTTGCACGAGCATCACCAGGCGCAAGGCGCGCGCTTTACGGACGTCCATGGCGCGGAAGTCGTGGACCACTACGGCGAGCCGCTGGCCGAGCACGCCGCGCTTTGCCAATGCGTCGGCGTGCTCGACCTGAGTTCGCGCAGCCGGCTCTGCCTGACCGGCGCCGATCGTCAGCGTTTCCTCAACGGGCAGGTCACCAATAATGTGCGGGACTTGCCAGCCGGCGAGGGCTGCTACGCGGCGCTCGTCACCGCCAAAGGCAGGATGCAGTCTGACCTGAACATTTACTGCCTGCCGGAAGAACTTTTGCTGGACTTCGAGCCTGGATGGACCCAGACAGTCGCCCGCCGGTTGGACAAATACGTCATCGCCGACGACGTGCAGGTGGTGGATGCGGGGCCGCACTACGGATTGCTCAGTGTGCAAGGCCCAAAGTCCGCCGAATTGGTCCAGGCTTCGGGCCTCGGGCTCGAGCCGGTCGAGCGGCCGATGGGCTTTACCGGCGTGGGCGATGCCACGTTTGGCGAAATCTACTGCATGAACCAGCCGCGCGGTGGGACGAGGGGATTCGACCTGTTCGCGCCCGCCGCCGCCCTCGGCGCCATGGCCGACAGACTGATGGCCGCCGCGACGAAACTGGGCGGCCGCGCCTGCGGTTGGCAGGCGCTCGAGATGGTCCGCATCGAGGCGGGCATTCCCCGCTTCGGCGCGGATATGGACGAAACCAACCTGCCGCCCGAGGCCGGGATCGAAGAGCGGGCGATCAGTTACAGCAAGGGTTGCTACGTCGGCCAGGAAGTCATCGCGCGAATCCGCACCTATGGGCAGGTGGCAAAAGCGCTCCGCGGACTGCTCCTGCCGGATGCTTTGCCCGCGTTGCCGCGGCGGGGCGACAAACTGTTTCACGGGGACAAAGAGGCGGGCTACGTCACCAGCGCCCTGGCCTCGCCGGCGTTCCGGCGCAACATCGCGCTCGGCTACGTTCGTCGCGAATGGCACAAGGCGGGAACGAAGTTGAAACTCGGCCCCACCCCCGGGGAGCAAAGTGTGACGGTGGTGGAACTGCCATTCGATTTCGAGCGCCCTTAGCCGCCGCCCACACGCCACCATGAGAAAAACCAAAATCATCGCCACCCTCGGACCGGCCACGGACTCGCCGGAAATGCTCGGCCGGCTGATCGACGCGGGGCTGAACATCGCCCGGTTGAACATGTCGCACGCGCCCCATGACTGGGTGCGCCGCGTCGCCCGGGACATTCGCGAAGCGGCGGCCGCCCGGCGCAAGGCGGTCGGGATCATGATGGACACGCAAGGGCCGGCCATCCGCACGGGCGATTTGCCCGCCGCACTGGACCTGCAACCCGGCCAGACCTTTACCCTGACTGTCCGCGGAGAACAAAGCGAGGAACTCCATTCCGTCGACGTGAATTACGAGAACTTCATCAACGACATCAGCGTGGGGGACATCGTTCTGCTCGACAACGGGCAGATCCACATGAAGGTGCTGGCCAAGCACGCCAACAAGGTCGAATGCGAAGTCCTGACCCCCGGCAAGCTGGGAAGCCGGCGTCACATTAATCTGCCCGGGGTCAGAGTCAGCCTGCCCGCGCTGACCGCCAAGGACCTGGCGGACGTGGAGGTCGGACTCGAGCTTGGCCTGGACTATGTCGCGTTGTCCTTCGTGCGCGAAGCGAAGGACATCCAGCAACTGCGCAAGATCCTGGCCAAGGCGGCCCGCCCGCCGCTCATCGTCGCCAAGATCGAAGACCAGTTGGCAGTGCAGAATTTCGAGGACATTCTGCGTGAAGCCGACGCCATCATGGTGGCGCGCGGCGATCTGGGAATCGAGTGTCCCTACGAGGAGCTGCCCATTATCCAGCGGCGCATCGTCAAGCACTGCCTGCATGTCGGCCGGCCGGTCATCGTCGCCACTCACATGCTCGAGAGCATGATCGAGAACCCGCTGCCCACTCGCGCCGAGATCACCGACGTGGCCAACGCGGTCTTCGAACAGGCCGACGCCATCATGCTCAGCGGCGAGACGACCGTCGGGAAGTACCCGCTCAAATGCCTCGAGGTGTTCGACCGGATCTCGCGCCGCATCGAACGCAGCGACAGCGCCAAATACCACGAGCGCGCCGAGTTTACCAGCCCGCGGCAGAAGCTGGTCAAGAGCGCCGTCGTCCTGGCCGACCAATTGAAAGCCGACGCCATCGTCGTCTTCACCATCCGCGGCAACATGGCCCGCCACGCGGCGTCGTGCCGTCCGCGTTATTCGCCGATCTACGCCATTTGCGAATTCCCCACGATGGCCGACTCGCTCTCGCTCAATTGGGGCGTCGAAGCATTCGTCCATCCGTTCGACCACGAAAGACCGGAGCAAACCGTCGAGTCCGCGTTGAAGTGGCTGGTCGAACAGGGCCGCCTGCGCCGCGGCAACACCACCGTCGTGATCAGCGCCATTTCCGCCGGCGATCAGATCATCGACGTCGTGGAAATGCGGCTCGTGGCTTGATTTGAACGGGGGCTCACTCTCGCCATTCTGAAAATGAAGGCAGATCAGGCAGGCGGTGGCGCCCTGCCAATCCGCCCGATTCAAGCATCCAGGAATCTCCTGTGACTCTTGGCGGACCTGGGACGCGTTCTTCCTCAGGAGCAGACCGGCTGAGCCGATTGACCAACCGGTTGACATGGCCTCTGTCAGCCGCTAGCGACTGACAGCATGAAAACGATTTCGCTCCGCACCCTGGTCCGCGAGCCGCGCAAGGTGAAACGCATGACGCGCGCCGGCCAGTCGGTGCATGTCACCGACAACGGCCAACCGCTTTGGATTCTCCAACCCGCCCATGGCACCGACGCCGACGAGGCGGAGCGACGCCGCGCGATTGACGAAATCCTGGACGAAGTGCTGCGCGAGGAACCGTCGAAAGTCAGCGCGGCGCAACTTTTTGAAGCATCGCGCCGGTGAGGGCCTACGCCGACAGCAGCTTCATCCTGCGCCTGGTGACCGGGGAAGCAGATTCGCCCCAAACCATTGCCGAGTATCGCCGGCTTGGCTCGCCCCAATTGTTTTTTCTCCCTTGGCACGCGTTGGAAGTGCAAAACGCCATCCTGCAACGCGCCGTTCATAAGCGCCGTTCCATCTCCTCCAGGGAACGCCGGCACGTCGCGCGCGAACGCGACGCCGCGTTGGCACGACTCAAACACCTGGTCGCTCGTCGTGCGTTGCTCGACGTGACGCTGGACATGGATGCCGCCAGCACGCGCGCCGTAAACCTTGCCACCGTCCACACGGAACGTCTGGGCGCACGCGCCATCGACCTGCTTCACGTTGCCGGAGCGCTCACGCTCCAGAGCGATCTCTTCCTCACGACGGATGGGCGCCAGGCCCAACTCGCCAAAGCCGAAGGTTTGAAAGTCGTGTCAGTCGGATGACATGGTCCACGCTGGTCTCTCAACCCTCAACCTATCGGGAATCCTCAGCGTAAATGACTGGCGGAAGGCGCCGGTAACACCGTAACACTCCGCTTTTTGGGCGCGAAAAGCGTTCCACAGCCGTTTATAGCGGGGGGCGATTAGGCGTAAGGGCATACCAGAAAAGTTGTTCTCGTGGTCCGACCAAACCAACTTCTACGCCCGCCGCCCGCTGGCGTCGTAAGCCTACGACGCCAGTGGGGCCAGCACCCTGGCCAAGTGGGCAGAATCCACTTCGTACGATACCAGTGCGGACCTCGACCGCGAAGCGGAGCAGCGGCTTGCTTTACGACAGCAGTACAAGCAGATCGTACGACCGGATCACGGCCCTCCCTGAAAATCCAAAAACGTCCGTCCGTGTCGTACGGCTACGACACAAGCGCGGTTATTCGGACACGAATTACGATGCCAATCAGGCCGCGCGTCCGAAATACCTACGATGCCAACTTTGGCAAAAGTGCGATGGCAGAAAAGTTCGTAACAAGTAGCGCTTGCCGCTCTTGACCTGGCCCAGCGCGTCATATTCGTAATCCCAGAAGCTGCCGTCGGCCAGGTTCACGCGCGTGCGTTGGTTCGCGTCTTTGTAGGAATACCCGTAGCTCACCGCGGAGGCCGCGGAGGGCGCCGAGGCAATCGACGTCAGCCGGTTCAGGTAATCGTACTGCTTGGTGGTGGTCATGATCGAACCTGTCCTCGCGTTCTAAGACAAGGCGATGCGCTGCGGGCGGGGACCGCCCGCGCGCCGGGATCTTCGGGGCCTGCACCGACTTTGAGCGATGGCAATCGGCAGGACTACCTTTTGAAATACGAAGCGGTCAACTCCAAATCTGCCGATCCAGCGAGCGATACTGGATGGCTTCGGACACGTGGTCCGAGGTGAGGCGCTCCGAGTCGGCCAGGTCGGCGATGGTCCGGGCCACTTTGAGAATGCGGTCGTAGGCGCGGGCGCTGAAG
>WNGF01000201.1_pt1 | contig 83044 bp, 91 predicted proteins | sample 5400641 | NCBI WGS metagenome assembly WNGF01 (sample SAMN13153371, study PRJNA577476) | soil metagenome | isolation source: 80 cm soil or saprolite under grassland replicate 2 | place: USA:California | collected 2016-06-15 | reverse complement strand
GTGAGACCTCGCGCGCGCCGCATCTCGTGGGTCAGCTGCTCCGCGTGCTCGCGGGCGAGTTGGCGCCTAAGGTCGATGTCGTAGAGCATGGTTTCCTCCTTTCTTTGCCCGGGAAGCCAATGGCTTGCCCGGCTAGCGCGTCTCCTCGGTCCGCCACTTGCCGTACGGGATCGCCGTGAGCCGTCCGCTGACCGGGTCGCGGACCCAGACGGTGACCGTGTTCCTGAGCACCTGCGGGCCCCGCAGGGTCACGTTCTGGCCGTGCTGGAAGATCGGCTCCTCACAGCACAAGCGCACGTGGTGCCGGTATTGGGCGGCGGCCGCTGTCGACGGCGCAGCAAGGCCGGCGACGACAAGGCCGATGATGGCGAGCTTCTTCATGATCTCCTCCCTTCTCTCTCTCGCATTCGACATCTCGACCAGTAGACGGACGGCCGGTAGCAGGCTGGATGCAGCCCGGTAGCAGAGAGACGAACCTGGTCTCCGGCGCCTGGGGAACGTGGCCGCGCCGAGCACTTCCCCGCATATGGGAGATTGCGCCCCGATGAAGGCGATCAGGATCCACGAGGACGGCGGGCCGGAGGTTCTGCGCTACGAGGAGGCACCCGATCCCGAGCCGGGGCCGGGCGAGGTGCTCGTCCGCCTTCGCGCAGCGTCCCTGAACCACCTCGACCTCTGGATCCGCAAGGGCCTCCCTTCGGTGCCGAAGCCACGCATCCTCGGCGCCGACGGCGCGGGCATCCGCGAGGACACCGGCGAGCGCGTCGTGATCAACCCGGCCCTGGAGCACGGCGAGCGCATCACGGTGATCGGCGAGCACATGGACGGCACCCACGCGGAGCTGATCGCGGTCCCAGAGACAAACGTCTACCCGCTGCCCGACGAGCTCTCGTTCGAGGAGGCCGCCGCCTTTCCGCTTGTGTTCGAGACCGCCTACCGGCTCCTCGTGACCAAGGCACGGCTCCAGGAGGGCGAGTGGGTGCTGCTCTGGGGGATCGGCAGCGGCGTGGCCTCGGCCGGACTTGCGATCGCGAAGGCGCTCGGGGCCCGCGCGCTCGTCACCTCCTCGGACGACCGGAAGCTCGAACGGGCCCGGGAGCTCGGCGCCGACGCAGCGGTCAACCACGCCGCGGGCGACGTGGCCGCGGCGGTGAAGAACGCGACGGGCGGAACCGGCGTGGACGTCGTGCTCGAGCACGTCGGCGAGGCAACGTGGCACGCCTCGCTGCAGGCAGCGCGCGCCGGCGGCCGAATCGTCGTCTGCGGCGCGACCACCGGCCCGAACCCTCCCGCCGCACTGCACCGGATCTGGTGGAAGCAGCTGACGATCTACGGCTCGACCATGGGCACCAAGGACGACTTCGAGGGCGCCTACGAGCTGGTCAAGAGCGGCCGCGCGCGCCCGATCGTCGACTCGGTCTTCCCGCTCGAGGGCGCTCGGGCCGCGCACGAGCGCCTGGAAGCTGCCGAGCAGTTCGGGAAGATCGTGTTGACGATCCCCTAGCAACGACGAGCGAGGCTCGCTGTTGGAATGAGGCAGCGTCACTAGGCGTGGCCGACCTATCCTCCGTAAGCGAGATGACAAGCGAACGGGGCAGCGGAAGGTGGGCGAGGCGCGCCACAGGAGTTCTCTTGAGCCTCGTCGCCGTTGCGCTTGTAACGGGAGCGGTGTTTGTCTTGCGCCCGGTTGCTCCGGTGCTCAGCTTGGGGGTTCTCTACGTCATCGCCGTCGTAGCGGTTGCCGTTGTCTGCGGCTTGGCCTACGCGATTCCGGTCTCGGTCGCATCGATGTTGACGTTCAACTTCCTGTTCCTGCCACCAGTTCACACGTTCGCCCTGAATGACTCGGCGAATTGGGTCGCGCTCGCGGTCTATATCGCCGTAGCCGTTGTCGTCAGCGATTTGGCAACCCGCTCCCGCCGGCTCGCGCGCGAAGCCGTCGAGGCCGAGACGCTCCGGCAGAGCGACGCGGTCAAGACCGCTGTCCTGCACGCGGTGAGCCATGATCTGCGCTCACCGCTCACTGCAATTCGGACTGCGAGCGAAGGGCTCGACAACCCGACCTTCGAGCTGAGCGCAGCGGAGCGGAAGGAGCTCTTCGAGACGATTCGGATCGAGGTGAACCGCCTCGAACGACTCGTCGAAAACCTACTTGACCTTTCGCGGCTTGAGGCCGGTCCGGCCTCGCGCAAGCCTGAGCTGTGGACGATCGACACGTTGCTAGCGCGGGCGCTCGAGCAGCTCGGCGCGGACGCTGATCGTGTCGAGGTGAGGCTGCCATCGGACCTTGCGCCGCTTCGCGTCGATGCTGCGCAGATCGAGCGGGTGCTCGTCAATTTGCTCGAGAACGCCCTGAAGTTCTCGTCCCCGACAGATCCGGTCGACGTAGTAGCCGCTGCCGCGTCGGGACGGGCCATCGTCCGCGTGCGCGACCGAGGCCCGGGTGTCGCCGAGGCCGACCGCGACCGGATCTTCGACGCGTTCGAGCGGGGAAGCGGCGCCGGGCGCGGAAGCGGCCTTGGACTCGCGATCGCGCGCGGATTCGCTGAGGCGAACGGTGGGCGCGTCTGGGTCGAACCAGCAACGCCGGGTAGAGCCGGATCGACCTTCGTGCTCGAGCTGCCGGCTATCGCCGAGCGCATGGCGCTCGCGAGATGAGCGGTCCTCGGATCCTTGTGGTCGACGACGAATCGCAAATCCTGCGGGCACTGCGGACGAGCCTCCGGGGAGCCGGGTACGAGGTCGAAGTCGCTGCAACAGCGGAGGAGGCTCTGGCCACGGCTGCAATGCACCCGCCGAACGGCGTCATCCTCGACCTCGTGCTCCCTGACCGTAGCGGTGTGGAGGTTTGCCGCGAGCTTCGCCGCTGGACCAATGCGCCGGTGCTCGTCCTCTCGGCGGTCGGCGACGAGCAGGAGAAGATCGCCGCTTTGGACGCGGGCGCCGACGACTACGTGACGAAGCCTTTCGGGATCGAGGAGCTGCTCGCCCGTCTCCGAGCCGCGCTCAGGAGAGTGGAGGCTCCGACAGCTCCGGTATTCGAGCTCGGGGAGCTCGTGGTCGACCTGGAGCGCCGTTTGGTGACGGTTCGAGGCGAGCCGGTGTCGCTAACCCCGACCGAATTCGAGCTCTTGCGCCTGTTCGCCCGCAACGAGGGAAAGCTGCTCACGCACGCGACGATCCTGCGCGAGGTCTGGGGACCGGCGTACGGAGCCGAGTCCCACTACCTACACGTCTACGTGTCTCAGCTTCGCCGAAAGATCGAGCCGGACCCGGCGCGCCCGCGCATCCTGCTTACCGAGCCAGGCGCCGGCTACCGCCTCGTGCGGCCGTCTTGAGAGCATCTTGAGCCGCGGCCGCGCGATTTTGAGACGGCCCTGATGCGCCTCGGCCTAGGGTGGCCGAGTGGGGCGTCTCAGCCGCTTGTTCTCCCCAAATGGACTCGAAGTCGCCCGCCGTCGACTGCGACGAACGGCTCATCGCCTCGTCGGCCGTCAACGGATGGTTGTTGTCCCGCTGCTCGGGCCCGAGCACACCCGCCATGCGCTCGAGCTCGCCTGCCTGCTCGCCGCAGATCGGGGTTCACGCGTGCTGTTGATCGCACCGCTTTTCGTCGACTGGGAGCTACCACTCGACGCGCACTTCAAGACCGAGCAAGCTGCGCTCCGCGTTGAGCTGGACGGTGAGCGTGCCCTCGCGGAGAGCTACGGGATCAGCGCGCACGGAAAGGTCGTGCGAGCGCGGCGCGGCCAGCTCGGGCGCGCCGTTGCCGAGGCCGCCGAGGAGGTGCGCGCATCGGTGATCGTGCTCGGATCTGCCGTTGAATCTCAGCGCGGCTTTCGCCAGCCTTTCTCGCGCGACGTGTGGTCCGTGCTCCAGGACGCTCCCTGCCGGGTGATGATCACCACCGGCGGCCGGGCACGCGTGCGGGCCGCGGCGTGAGCCGCGCGGCATCCGAATCGCAGGCGGTCCGGCCGTTCAAGCGGGCGATCGTCGGCCGGCCGATGGCGACCGGCGAGCTCGAGGAGACACTGCTGCCGAAGACCTTGGCGCTGCCGATCTTTGCCTCGGACCCGCTTTCCTCGGTCGCCTACGCAACGGAATCCGCGCTCGTCGTTCTTGTCGCCGCCTCTGCCGCAGCGGCCTATCTCGTCTTCCCGATCTCGCTCGGCATTGCCGCGCTACTCGCGATCGTCGTCATCTCCTACCGACAAACGGTGCAGGCATACGAGACGAGCGGCGGCGCCTACATCGTCGCCAAGGACAACCTTGGCACCCTCCCGAGCCTCGTCGGGGCCGCAGCGCTGCTCACCGACTACGTGCTCACGGTCGCTGTTTCGATCGCCGCCGGCATCTTCGCTGTGACCTCGATCGCCCCCTCGCTCGAGCCGCACAAGGTGCTGCTCTCGCTCGCCTGCCTTGGTGTGATCGTCTTTGTCAACCTGCGGGGCGTCCGCGAGTCGGGGCTTGCCTTCGCGCTGCCGACCTACGCCTTCGTCGCGGCGATGTTCGTGCTGGTCGGGGTCGGTCTTGCGAAGACGCTCCTCGGCGAGACACCGCACGCGGTCGTTCCCGATCCGATCGCGACCGGTGTCGGCGGTGTCACCGTCTTCGTCTTGCTCCGCGCCTTCTCCTCCGGCTCGACCGCGCTGACCGGCGTCGAGGCGATCGCGAACGGCGTTAGCGCCTTCCGGCGCCCGCACGGCAGGAACGCCGCGACGACCCTGGCGGTCCTCGGCGGGATCGCGATCACACTCTTCCTGGGCGTCTCCTACCTCGCGGTCCAGGAGCACGCACGGCCGAGCGATACGGCATCGGTCGTCTCCCAGATCGCTCGAGCGACCTTCCCGGCCGGCTCGGCCGGCAGCTTCATGTACTACGCGGTGCAGGGGCTGACGCTCGGAATCCTCGTCCTCGCTGCGAACACGTCCTTCCAGGGCTTCCCCCGGCTCGCTGCTCTGATGGCCCGGGACGGCTTCGCGCCCCGTCAGTTCACGAACCTCGGCGACCGGCTCGTCTTCTCCAACGGGATGCTCGTGCTCGCGGTGCTGGCAGGACTACTGCTCTGGGTCTACAGCGCGAACGTCAACTCGCTCATCCACCTCTACGTGATCGGGGTCTTCACAGCCTTCACGCTCTCGCAGGCCGGGATGGTCCGCTACTGGAAGCGGGTCCGCGGCCCGGGCTGGCGCTACCGCGCTTCCGTCAACGGGGTCGGCGCGACCGCGACCGGTGTCGTCGCGGCCGTGGTCATCGTGACAAAGTTCGCCGCCGGCGCCTGGATCGTGATCGTGGCGATCCCGTTTCTCGTCTTGATCTCTTACCGGATCCGTCGCCACTATCGGGGGATCGAGCGGAGGCTCCGCGCCGGCGCGGCTGCGGTTGTCGCGGCGCCGCCACCGACCAATACGACGCTGCTTCTGGTCGAATCGATCGACGAGGCGACGGGCGATGCTCTCTGGTTCACCCGGACGACAAGCTCCGACGGGTATCGGGCGATCCACGTCCCGGCACGCGGCACGGATCCAGGCATCAAGCCCCGCTGGTTCCGCTTCTCCGACGAGCGCTCCCACCTCGAGATGCTCGATCGCTCGCTCGGCGTGACCGACGCGGTGCTCGAGCAGGTCTGGCGGTCACCGCGCGGTGAATCGAGTTTCGTCACCGTCGTGATCCCGGAGCTTTTTCGCCGGGCGTCGCTATTCGAGGCAATCAGAAGGCCACGCGCGCTGCTTCTGAAGCTGCGGCTCCTAGCCGAGCCAGGAGTCGTCGTCGCCGACGTGCCCGTCCTGGCTGGGGTAAGCGAAGCAGCGCCCGAGCGGGCAGTCGTGCGCGTCCTTGTCTCGGATGTCAACGCGGCTTCGATGCGTGCCGTCAACTACGCGCGCACGCTGGGGATCAAGGACACCCTTGCGGTCAACTTCGCCTTCAGCGCCGTAGAGAGGGAGGCAATCCGGCGAGAGTGGCTTGCTCAGGGTCCTCGGATCCCGCTCGAGGTCGATGAGGCTCCGTACCGAGACATCGGCACACCCTTGCTCTCGTATCTCCGGCGGCTGACCGAGGACGGGACAACCGAGGCGATCGTCGTCATGCCCGAGCTCGTCCTCCACGGTCCGCGCCGGGCGCTCCACAACCAGCGAGCCCTCTATCTCAAGCGTTTGCTCCTCTTCGAGCCGCGAGTGATCTTGGCGTCGGTCCCCTACCAGCTGATGCGCTAACGAGGCTGCGGCGACCGTGGTCAGGATTCAATGCGACGCGGGCCGGGCTCGGTTGAGCGCGACGACCTTCTTGTCGAGGATGCAGTACTTCGGCAGGTAGAGGATTACCGCGTGCCCGCGGACCTGGAATGACGAGCTGCTCGGCGGATCGCCGATCGTCATCGCACAGGTAGCGCTGAGCTCAGCCACCGCGCGTGGCGTCGCCCCTGGCGGGAGCGCCATCACGATCTTCGTCCGTAGCGGCCTCGGCCTCCCGAGGTCGAGTCGTTTCGACATGCACGAGTACGCGGCGTCGGCATATTCGAGCAGGCGAGTGGTCTGCGTCGGCTTCAGGATCTTGTAGTTCGCAGCGGTGAGCTGTGCGTACGTCTTCTTCCCGGCCGCTCGTTCGGGCTTCGGCTTCCGGGTCTTCTGCGCCTTCCGAGCATCTGCCTTTCCGCCGTGGTTCATCGCGAGGGCGATGCCGCCCGCGACGGCGAGCGCGACTGCGATCGCCAGAACCACGAACGCGTGTCTTCGCGACATCGCCTTCGATTGTGACATTCGTTCCTAAGCGGCAGCTAAGAAACATCGTCGATCGGACGATTTAGAGGGCCGGGCGGCGAGCCGAAGCCCGGGCGCGCGCGCCTTCAACGTCAGAGATCAGCGGATTGGCACGCCGTCGTCGAGTAGAAGTTGGCGGTAGGCAGCTAGGCGCCGGGCAGCGACCAACGGTGTCGAGTTGCGGTTGCGCGGATCCGAGCCGACGAAGCGTTCGAGCACGTCAGGGACGCGGTCTCCGTCAGTGTCGGGGCCAACGCGGCGGACTCGAGTGTCGAGCTCGAGCCGGGCGATCTGCGTGCCGCGCAGTTCCCGCACGATGATCGCGCGCCAACGCTCGAGTTGCGCCGCGGGGCGCGATGGATGGCTGTTGCGGCGGCCGGGCATCGAGCCGAACCTCAGCTCCACCTCGTTGCTATAGCCGTCTCCATCCGAGTCGCTCGCGAGGAGTGCTGGCCATCGCGTGGCGTCTTCCTTTTGTCGCTGGGGTACATGAAAGATGCTGACGTGGCCTGGCGCGACCTTCTGGAAGAGAACGTCGCGGTAGGCAGCGCCGAACCTATTGAAGACGACCGGTCGCTGGGTCCAGACAGCGGCCTCGATGTCCGTCGTGTGCGGCCGGACGTTGTGGCACATCGTGCAGGTGGCGCGCTGTGACGATAGTCCCCAGACGTCGTTGAGGGCCTGCAGGGGAGGGGTCCCGCCGCCGCCGCCGACCTCGGTAACCGGCCCGGGCGCCGTGCGAGCGAGCGACGGGGCTGGCGCAGTCGTGTTGCCCCTCACGACAACGACTACTGTTGCGAGAGCGAAGGCCGTGACGGCTCCGCCGAGGGCAACCCAGGTGGTTCGGCGCCGGAGGCGCTTGTTCTTCTCGGAGCTCATTGACGCTCCTCGGCCGGCGACGGCTGCGTTTTCGAGTCACTGGACACGATATCGCGGGCGCCGCCGGCTTCGGGCGCGTAATACGCAGCGAAGAGGACGGCGCCGACCAGGTTGCGCTCGGTCTCGATCGAACCGCCGCGTCCAACCCTAGAGGGCGCCGGCAGCGAGCCGAACGCCTAGGGCGCTTCCCGAAAGGCGCTCGCGCTCACCCTGCGGTTAAATGCTGGCCCGGCGCGAGAGCCAAGCGACGAGCGCACCGAGTACAAACCCTCGGTGGTGCGTCAGTTCGGCGTGGCGATCGAGCACGTCAGCTCGCAACGTCTGTCCGGCTGCCATTCTGGCGCCAGCTCAAAGCTCGCCGAGACTCTCGTAAGGCTTCGAGTCGACGAATGCGAGGAGGACATCCCCCGCTGTAGAGCTCGAAGCGGAGCCGCGATCCCTTAGCCGAAGCCGAGGATGAACTTCGCGTCGTCGGACATCTTCTCCGGTGTCCACGGCGGGTCCCACGTGAGCTCGGTCTCGACGTCTTCGACCTCGGGCATCGCCCGCACGGTCTCCTCGATGTTCTGCTGGATCAGCGGCCCTGCGGGGCAGCCCATCGAGGTCAGGCTGTAGCGCACCTTTACGTTCGGGCCCTGCGCCTCGACGTCGTAGACGAGCCCGAGCTCGACGATGTCCATCCCGAGCTCGGGGTCCTCGACGGAGCGCAGCACTTCCAGAACGTCGTCACGCGTCGGCATGGGCACCAGGGTACCGCGGCAGGCCGTCCTCCGGGAGCTCGTCCCACGCGGCGCGTGAATCGACGAACGAGTGGTACTGCGGCCGGATCTCCGGATCGCCGTCGAGCGAGCCGAGTCGAATCGAGACCTCGTCTCCGTCTGGCCAATGACCGCCGAAGAGGCTCGAGCCGCAGACCGAGCAGAAGACCTTCACCGCCGTGCCGCCCTCGGGCCTGAACACCTGCAGCAGCTCTTCTCCCTCGAGCAGCCGAAACTGCTCACGCGGAACGCGGCCCTGCGTGAGGCCGAAAGTGCCCGAGTGCTTGCGGCAGAGCGAGCAATGGCAATGGTTCGCGCGACGGAAGGGCAGCTCGACCTCGAAGCGCACGCCGCCGCAGAGGCAGCTCCCCGCGAGCGCCATCAGAAGCCCAGCAGCCGCACTTCCTCGCGACGCTCACGGGCGAAGAAGTGAATGCCGTCCACGAAGCGCACCCAGTTGCAACGCGTGCACATCACGAGCGAGTGCGTGCGGGCGCTGTCTGCGTGGAAGCGCACGCCGCGCAGGAGGTCGCCGTTGGAGACGCCGGTCGCGACGACGATCATCTCGCCCGGGGCGAGGTCCTCGATCGTGAACACCTTCTCGACGTCCTCCACCCCGCCCTCGCGGGCGGCTTCCACCTCGCGGCGCGAGGTCGGCCACAGCTGCGCCTGCAGCCCGCCGCCCAGGCAGCGCAGCGCCGCCGCCGAGAGCACGGCCTGGCGGGTGCCCCCGATCCCGATCGCCAGGTGGTCGTTCGTGCCGCGGATCGCGGCCGAGATCGAGGCGGTCACGTCGCCATCCTGGATCAGCTTGATGCGTGCGCCCGCCACGCGGATCTCCTCGATCAGGTCATGGTGCCGCGGCCGGTCGAGGACGATCGTGGTCACGTCATTGACCATGCGCCCGAAGGACTCCGCGATCGCCCGGATGTTGTCGCCGACGGGCCTGCCGAGGTCGATCGCGTCGCGGGCCTTCGGGCCGACGGCCATCTTGCGCATGTACATGTCGGGCAGCGTCTGGAACGAACCAGGCTCGCCGACCGCCACCATCGACATCGCACCGTAGCCGCCGCGGGCGACCACACCCCGCCCTTCGAGGGGGTCGAGCGCCAGGTCGACCTCGACTCCACCGGAGCCGAGCTTCTCACCCGCTTCGAGGTGGCTCGTCTCGCCCCCGGCGCCGATCACGACGTTGCCGTCGATCGGCAGGTGCTCGAGCGCGAGGCGCATCGCCGTGGACGCGTCCTCCTCCGCGGTTTCCTGGTCGGCCCGGCCGAGCCAGCGCGCGCCCGCCAGCGCCGCCCGCTCCGTCACGCGCGCGTAGCTCTCGCAGAGGCAGAAGCGTGCCTCGCTGCCGAGCGCTCCGACACGCCGGTCCGGCTCGGTTTGCGTCACGGCCGAGCCCTCAACGGCTCGGCGGCTGCCAGCACGAGCTCCATCACCTCGCCGATCGCCTCCTCGATGTTGCCGTTCTCGATCACCGGCACGTCGTGCTTGTGCGCGCGGCCGAGGATGTACGTCTGCACCAGACGGATGTCGTCGAAGGAGTCGAGGTACTTCTCGTACGGCCGCACGCCCTCGGAGTCGGTATCGCGGATCCAGAAGTGGCTCGCGTGCGCCTCGCCGTCGGCGATCCCGAGCACGCACTGCACGACGAGAGCGCCCTCGATCTTCCTCGGCAGCATCCCGGGAACGAGGTGAACGCCCTCGAGCACCATCGACCAGCCCTCCTCGAGCGCGCGGTCGATCGCCGCCTGCACCCCGACGAGCACGTCGCGGGTCTGCTCGAGAAACCCGCTGAGAACGGCCTCGTTGCCCTCGGCGTCCTCATCGGCCATTGCCCGGCCGGCCTCGAAGCTCGAGTGGTGGATCGCGGGCATGAACTCGCGGGAGAAGAAGGCGCGCATGGTCTGGCGGACGAAGTCGGTCGAGGTCACGCGCGTGATCCCGAGGCGGTAGGCCACGTCGGTGGCGACGGTGGACTTCCCGGTCCCGGTCGCGCCGCCGACGAGCAGGATGATCGGCAAATCGAGCTCGTAGAGCTCGCGGTAGAGGCGTAGGCGGCGCATCGCTCCCGGGCCGGCCTCGTCGCCGAGCGCGTCGTGGGCGAGCTCGTCGAGCCGTTCGAACGAGATCGACTGCCGCCCGGAGGCGGTCAGGTCGGCCTCGACGGCGAGGGCGAGCTCGTACGCCCGGTCGGCTGAGAACCCGGCGGCGATCAGCGCACGTGCCATCAGGCCCTTCGAGAAGGGCAGGCCGTCCTCGCCGCCGAGCGGCAGCGGCTGGCGGTAGCGGCGGTCGCTCAACGCGGTACCGCCTCCTTAGCGGCCGCGGAGCCCGCAAGCCGGAGCAGCTCCGTGTCGAGGTCGAGCACGCCGACCGGGACGAGCTCGTTGTCGGCGAACACGACCTCCGCCCCTCGTTCGACCGCCGCCTCGGCGACCACGTCGATCGCAGCGGCCTTGATCTCGACCAGGAACACCTCGGCCTCCACGCGCTCGAGCTCCTCGCGCAGGTCGCTGCGGCGGGCAAGGTTTCCGGAGACCAGCACGACCTCGGCTCCATGCTCCTCATGCAGGTGGCGGGCCAGCGTCTCGTGCGCCTCCGCCGGAGCCGTCGAGAAGTATGCGACTCGCCGGCCGAGGATCGGCTCCACGGGCCGGGGGCGGAGGACCACCGGAACTACGGGCACGTCCTTGACGCCGCCGATCGCGTGCGCGAGCACCTCGTGGCCCGACTCTTCTTCAGCGCCCGTCAGCACGACGAGGTCGGAGACGAGGATGCGATAGGCGTTCAGGTAGCCGGCCGCGACCTCGACGGGTTGCGCTGCGCTTGTTACGAGCACGCGGGCTTCGGTCTCGACGGGCGGAATCGAGGCGCCGCTCCCGTCGAAGACGACGAGGTCCGGCTCGCGTTCGGCGGCCAGGGCGGCGCCCGCGAGCACGTTCGACACGCCGGGTGCACCCGCCAGCCCGCCCCCGCAGCGGCGGCAGCCGATGGTCACGACTCCGGCGAGCGCCGCGGTCTCGAGGTAGTCGGAGGCGGCATGACGCCCCCGGCGCGAGAGCTCGAGCAGGTGCTCGAGCGTCGGGCGCACCTCGGCCACCTCGGGCTCGGGTGGCCCGCCCCTGCCCATGGCCACCACGATCACCTTGCGGTCGGCGGCAAGCAACCGCGCCAGGTGGCCCGTGACCGCGGTCTTGCCGACGCGCTTGCCGGTGCCGACGACCGAGAGCGACGGGAGCGGAAACGGCGCCAGCTCGGGCGGGTCGAAGCGAAAGTCGGCGCCCACATAGGGCAGCCCCAGCGCGAGCACCCGGCTCGCCAAGCGGAAGCGCTCCCGGGGGCCCAGGACCGGCTCGTCCGAGAGGTCGACGACGAGCTGCGGCTCGAGCTCGCCGATCGCGGCCTCCAAGTCGTCCACGACGGGCACGCCGTAGTCGTCGCCGCCGCGGAGCTTCTCGGTCCCGCCCGCCAGCCAGACGCCGAGGAACTTGTAGGGCAGCGCGGCGAGGGCGTCGCGCACCACGGGCGCGTAGTGCTCCCCGTCTGCGATCGCCAGGGCTCGCATCAGGACCTCGCGGTGACCTCGTCCTCAATCCGCGTCGTGTACTTCTCAAATGCGAGCGTCTCGGTCGAGAACTGGATGATCCGCTCCTGCCCGTGGAACGGATACTTGCGCCAGACGTCCACGTGACGATCGGTGACCTCGATCACGTTGTAACAGGGCCGCGTCTTGCCACGGAGCCGCTGCGACGAGACGGTGCCGGCGTTGACGACGAACAGGTTCTCCAGGCGCCAGGCATAGGGCACGTGCTTGTGCCCCGAGAGGACGAGGTCGACGCCGGCGCGCTGGAGGCACTCGATCACATCGCCCGCGTCGTAGACGACGTTGCGCTCGCGCCCCGTGCCGGGGACGGGCAGCAGATGGTGGTGGAGGACGAAGATCCGCAGGTCGGCGGGCTCGGTGAACTGCTCCTCGATCCAGCGGTAGCGTCCGCGGCCGATCTGGCCATGGTCGAGGTCGGGCTCGGTCGAGTCGACCGCGACCACGGTCACGCCGCCGAGCCGGAGCACCGAGTTGCGGTCGCCGAACATGTCCTCGAAATGCACGTAGCCGACGTTGCGCGAGTCGTGGTTTCCCGGGATCACGACGACCGACTCGCACTCGATTCTCTCCAGGTACGACCTGGCCAGCGCGTATTCGTGCTTGAAGCCGAAGGTGGTCAGGTCTCCCGAGCAAATGACGATGTCCGGGCCGAGCTCGTTGATCTCGCTGATCGCTCGCTCGAGGAGGTTCGGGACGAAGTCGACCCCTCCGCAGTGAATATCGGAGATCTGCGCGATCGTCAGTGAGCCGCCGTTCCGAGCCTCCGGCATGCTCGAAGTGTATTTCAGGCCATCTCGGTGCCCATCGCGCCGGCGCTCGACGTGATCCGCAGCTCGACGAGCAGGCGCGAGATCTCGATCCAACTAGGCGTCTTGAATCAAGTCCGCGGAGGGCCCGCGTCCGCACCCACTGCTACTCTTGCGCGGGGGTGGCAGAAATCGCCAATTTCCAGGCGTATTGCGGCAGCGTGCCGCCGCGGTTCGCCAATGACGCCGAACGCGAGTGCGCGAAGGTGCTCGATTTCTACCGCGTGCGCTGGGACTACGAGCCGCGCACGTTCGTGCTCGAGCAGGCTGAGGACGGTCGCGTGACCGAGGCGTTCACGCCGGACTTCTACCTCCCCGAGCTCGACCTGTTCCTCGAGATCACGGTGATGAAGCAGCGTCTCGTGACGCGCAAGAACCGCAAGCTGCGCAAGCTCCGCCAGCGCTATCCCGAGGTGCACGCCAAGCTCTTCTACAAGCGCGACATCGAGCGGCTGGCCCAGCGATACCGCCTCGACCTGGCCTCATAGACGCTCCCGACCCTCGGGTCGGCGAGGTGTTCCTCTCGGCCGGGGAGCTGGAGGCCCGGGTCGCTGAGCTCGGCGCGCAGATCGCCGAGGACTACGCCGGCACGGAACTTCTGCTGATCGCGCTGTTGAAGGCGAGCTTCGTCTTTCTCGCCGACCTCTCGCGCGCGATCCCGAGCACGCACAAGGTCGACTTCGTCGAGCTCGCCGGCTACAACGGCGCCGATACGGGCGGCCATTCCCGCGTGCGCCTGCTCAAGGACACGGTCATCCCACTCGCCGGTCACGACGTGCTGATCGTGGAGGACGTCGTCGACACCGGGCTCACGCTCAACTACCTGCGCAAGCTGTTCGAGCTGCGCAAGCCCGAGAGCCTGCGGGTCGCAGCGCTTCTGGATCGCCCGTACCGACGGCTGGTCGACGACCTGCCGGTCGACTACGTCGGCTTCACGGTTCCGGACGAGTTCTTCGTCGGCTACGGATTCGACGTCGACGAGCGCTGGCGCAACCTGCCGGACCTGCGCCTCGCAAAAGTTTAGGCCCGCCTAACTTTCGCTAGACTCAGCCGCATGATGGCGACACGTCCAGCGGCGGTCGCCCGGGGGAATGTGGAGGTGGCCGAGCAGGCCCTGCGCGGGTTTCCTCGCCCCTTTCGGATCCTCCCCTTCCTCGGCCCCGCCTTCATCGCCTGCGTCGCGTACATCGACCCCGGCAACTTCGCGACCAACATCGCCGGCGGCTCGAAGTTCGGCTACACGCTCTGCTGGGTGATCCTCGTCTCGAATCTGATGGCGATGCTGATCCAGACGCTGTCGGCGAAGCTCGGGATCGCCACCGGGCGCAACCTGCCCGAGGTCTGCCGCGACCAGTTCTCGCGCCGGACCTCGAGAGGGCTGTGGGTGCAGGCAGAACTGATCGCGATGGCCACCGATCTGGCCGAGTTCCTGGGCGCAGCGCTCGGCTTCAACCTGCTCCTCGGGATACCGCTCTTCCCGGCGGCGGTACTCACCGGTGTCTGTACGCTGGTGATCCTCGGCCTGCAGCGGCTTGGCCTGCGTACCTTCGAGGCCGTGATCGCCGCCTTCGTCGGGGTAATCGGCGTCTCCTACCTCGCGGAGCTCTTCTACGCGAACCCGCCGCTCGGAACGGTGGCGCTGCACTCCGTGAGCCCCGCATTCGCCGGCAGCGAGTCGCTGCTGCTCGCGGTGGGAATTCTCGGCGCGACCGTGATGCCGCACGTCATCTACCTGCACTCCGCCCTCACCCAGAACCGCCTCGTGCCCCGCAACGACGAGGAGGCCCGGCGCTTGTACCGCTACACGAAGGTCGACGTGGTGATCGCCATGTCGATCGCCGGCGTGATCAACATGGCGATGCTCGTGATGGCGGCCAGCGTGTTCTACAAGTCCGGGATCATGAATGTGGACTCGCTCGAGAACGCGCACAAGACGCTTCAGCCGATCCTCGGCGGCGCCTCCAGCACGCTCTTCGCGCTCGCGCTCCTCGCGTCGGGGCTCTCCAGCTCGACCGTGGGCACGCTCTCCGGTCAGGTCGTGATGCAGGGGTTCATCCAGCGCCAGATCCCGATCTTCGTGCGGCGGCTCGTGACGATGGTGCCGGCGCTCCTGATCGCGGCGATTGGGCTCGACCCCACGCGCACGCTCGTGCTCAGCCAGGTGGTGCTCTCGTTCGGGATCCCCTTCGCGCTGATTCCGCTGGTCTACTTCACGAGCCGGGGCGACCTCATGGGCACGCTCGTGAACCGGCGGGCGACGACGGCGGTCGCGGTGCTTGTCGCCACCATCATCTCGGCGTTGAACATCTTTCTCCTCGCCCAGACGTTCGGCGTCTTCTAGGGCCGAATGCGGAGCTACAGGTAGCCGAGCGGGTCGACCGGGGAGCCGTTGATGCGCACCTCGAAGTGCAAGTGCGGCCCGAAGCAGTGCCCGGTGCAGCCGACGTAGCCGATCACCTGACCCTGGGTCACCGTCTGGCCGTTGCCGACGGCGATGCTCGACTGATGCCCGTAGGCGGTCGAGAGCCCGCGCCCGTGGTCGATCGCGACGAGGTTGCCGTAGCCGTCCATCCAGCCCGAGTAGACGACCCGGCCCGAGGCGGCGGCGTGAATGGGCGTGCCGGAGCCGGCAGCGATGTCGATACCCGCGTGCAGGCGACCCCAGCGCATGCCGTACCCGCTCACGACAGGTCCGTTGACCGGCCAGATGAGGCCGGAGGCCGACGGGGTGACGTCGCCGGGCGGCGTGTACGAGTTGCTCGACTGGGCGGACTGGATCTGCGCGGCGAGCGAGGCGCTGGCGCGCGCGAGCCCCTCGGCCTCGTGCAGGTACTCCTGCTTCCTCTCCTTGGCATTCCGCAGGCTTTCGCGCTTCGCCACGCGCGCTGCGGCGAGCCGGTTCTCGTTCGCGAGAAGCTCGTCCCGGAGCGCCCGCACCTGGCTTGCGCGGAGAGCGATCGTTCTCGTCTCCGCGGCGACGAGAGCCCGGAAGCGCTTCGTGTGCTCGCGCTGCCGGTGGACGCGCTGCTTGGCCGTGCCCACCTGGTCGGCGATGCGCTTGTCCTGGGTACCGATCGCGTCCACGTACTCGGCCTGGGAGATCAGATCGGTGAAGCTCTTCGCCTGGAGGAGCACCTCGAGCGAGCCCGCCTCGCCCTGTTCGTACAGGTCGATCAGGCGGCTCCCGAGCCGGTCGATGAGGACCTCGTATTCGTGGCGGTAGTACTCGAATCGCGCCGTCTGAACACGGTAGAGCTCGTTCAGCCGGTCAAGCTTCTCCTTGTGCAGGGTGAGGTCGCGCTCGAGCGGTGCGAGCCGCGCCGAGACGTCGCCGACCTGCGACGCAAGGCTCCTGATCTCGTTGTTGACCGAGGCGATGTCGGCGGCCAGCTCGCGTTCACGCTGCTCGGCGCGGGCGATCTTCGCCTGGACGGCCTGGAGGCGTGCGTCGATCGCCTGCTTGCGGCCCGAGACGTCACCGCTCGCGGGGGCTGCCACGATGGCAAGCAGGAGCACGACGACCGGAAGAAGTCGGCGGATACGCATTTGGCGAGACTTCGGCGGTCGGCCGAGCGTCCCTGCCCGGAGGCCCTATTCCCCCTGTGGCGGCGGGCTCGGAACGGGGCCCGGCTCCGGCACGATCGTCGGCCCCGGCGGCTCCGAGGGCTCGGGCGACGGCTCTGGCACCGGCACGGGCTCCGGCGCTGGGCTCGGCTGCGGATAGGGCTCGGGCACCGGCGGCGGCGGCTCGACTTGGGTGGGCTGCACCTGGAGCTGCGCCCGCTGGATTCGGTCGATCGCGCCTGTGGCTGTCTGCTCCATCTCTTCCTCCTTTGCCGCGATCAACCCGTCCAGCTCTGCTATCCGTGAACGAGCCGATTCGCTGCCTTCCTCGTCGCCAGCGTACACCGCTTCGCCGAGCACACGGACGCTTTCGCCCCGCTGAGCGAGGATATCCGCGAGCTCGCGCCGCAGCCGGAACAGCTTCATCCGAGCGCTGGAATGGGCGCTCAGCGCCTCCAGCGCGAGGCCCGCGTGCGCGCGTACCGCGCCCAAGGCGCCGCGCGAGAGGCGGGAAACCTGGGCGTCCGGCAGCCGCCGTGCGAGCTCGAAGAAGAAGAGCGTGAGCAGGAGCGCGACCCCGAGCAGCGCTCCGCCGACGATCACGTGTCCGCTCACGAGCAGGACGATCGCGAGCGCCAGCGAGGCAGCAGCGAGGGCAAGTACCGCTGCGGGAGGCGTGACGCCGAAGAAGCGCGGCTCGACGGTGCTCACCTGGACCGGCACCGGGCCGCTCTCCTCAGGCGGCAGCTCCTGGACTGCGGTCTGACCCGGACCCGATGCGACCCGCGACCCGCACTCGGGGCAGAAGCGGCTTCGCTTCGGCACCCGCGAGCCGCAGTTGGCGCAGCTAGCCGCGGCCGGCATGCACGCGCTCCGGCCGCTGCTTCCCGGGCTCGAGCGCTCGCAGCAGCTCGGCCGCGCGCCGGCGCAGCGGCCCGACGAGCGCCCGGTAGTCCTCGTCGGAGACCTTGCCGGTGCGGTGGTCGAACTCGAGCTCCTTCAGCGCCGCCAGCGCCCGGTCGCGCTCTTCCTCCAGGGCGATCCGCTCCTGCTCGCGGGTCCCGGGCTCGTCGAGCCGGTCGTGCTCAGGCGCCGGCTCGCGCAGGAATGGCCGCGCCACGAGCAGCACGCAGGCCACGGCGAGCAGGCCGCCCAGGACGAGCCAGATGTCCATTAGGCCTTCAAAGGTGACGTTCCCGCAGGAACCGCTCCAACCATGCGGGGGGAAGGCTATCGAGAGCGGCTTTGGTAGCCCACTTGGTAGCCCTCGTGCTCCTTACGGCAAGGATCTTCCGGCAAGTAAGTGGCTCACTATTACTCAACGGGTTCCCTGCCATCCTGTTCAACGAGGCGGTCGCGCCGAGACCGGCGTTGGTCGTGGTCGGGGAGCAGGCGGTTGTCGTCCCGACGTATGACAACCCGCACGCACCGTCGAACGGGACACCGTCTCGGTGGCGAAGGGCTAGGCGGCCTATTGACCTTTGCCTCCCCCACGAGGGAGTCTCTGTGTGCGGGCGACATCCGGGCGCTCGCTCGTTAGGAGGACGGGGCATGAAATCTCTGCGGAATTCGTCTGCTTGTGAGTCTCGGTCGATAAATCTCTTCGCGGTTGTTCGGAGTCGGTGTAGAGCACCGGATATTCGCTCCGAGTGCGGGTGTTAGCAAGAATGTGAACGCCGGGTGGTTTGTCTCCCTCTCCCCTGGGCTGCTTGAGCCGCCATAGCTAAAGCCGCCTAGATTCCCGGAGAAGGCCACCCGGCATCCACATGGGTAGACGCGGCCAGTGAGCGAAACTTGCCGTGCGCAACTGCACGGCGCCGCTCTGAGCTTCCCCACGAGGGTCACAGTACCGCTCCTAGAGATCCCGGAAGTCTCGGTGACAAAAGCCACCACCGCACTCGGGAAGAATGAAACTACGTAGAGAACCACCGTGCTCGGAGTCGAGAGAGTCACCTCGATAGACGTGGTACCCACTCGGTCCAGTGGCCTCTGAGAAGCCCTGAGCGGCTGTTACCTGAGTTGTGGAGTTATGGGGCCGGGGGTCCAAGGACCGAGTCCGTCTGACCCCTGTTGGCTAGGCCTTCTTTGGCGAGTACTTCGACGGGCACTTCGTCACGAGCGTGTCGCGCTTGGCGACGAAGACGCCGTTCGCGTAGCGGCCGGTAACGACTACGTGCCGGCCGTTCTTGAACATGTCGGGCACGGTGCCGTGGTAGACGACCGGCACCGATGCACTGCCGTTGATGTCGCCGACCCGGAAGCGCAACCCGCTCCTCGCGTAACCGGCGCCGCGGGCGTGCCCGACGACCTTGCCCACCAGGGAGACGGTCCCTGAATGACCCGCGACCTGGCTCGGCTTCACCTGCGCGGTGCGACCGCCTGCGATCGAGACGTAGAGGAGGAAGACCGCGAGAACGGCTGCGACCGACAGCGCGATCGCGAGCCGGACGGAACGAGAGTTCCGGGCCACGGTGGAAGTCTAAAGGCCGCTAGGAGGGCTCGCGAGCGGGCTCGGTGCGCCGCGACGGGATCCGGTAGCCGTGTTCCTCGCAGAGGCTGCCCGGATTGTCCTCGGTAAGCGCATCGCAATAGCCCTTGCCGTATGCCGCACGCATGAATGCGGCAACCACTTCGAGGTTCCATTCGCCGATGTCGGCGGCCTCCCGCCAGAGGTCGGCGAGCCGGAGGTCGATGTCGAGCTCGAGCAGGTCGATGCGGGACGGACGCTTGGCCATGAGCGCAGAGTAGAGGTGGCGTCGGACAGAATCCCGACATGGCGAGATCGTTAGATAGCCCGCGACTACCCACGCGAGATCCGGGCCCTCAGGGGCTTCGGCGGCGGCCTTGGTGTCGTCCAACAGGTCTGCTCGCCCAGTTGCTCCATCCGCGACCAGGGCCGTCACTCGCTGAACGACGAGCGTCATGGCTCCCCCTTTCGTTTCGGATTGGTTGACTAAACAACGCGCGGGCAGATCGTGTCAATCGGAACGAAGCGAAGTCGCCGTCAGGACGCGCCCCCACGTTGACGTGGCTTGAAGCCATGCGCAGTTACCCAGATACTCCCGCGGACACGAACCGATGGGGGGCGTCTGGCAGAGAAAGCGTCCTTGGCAGGCTGGGTGTTCTTCGCCGCCATCATGATGATGATCATCGGCGTCTTGGACGCCATCGGGAGCTCAGCGCCCGCCCTGATCGGGCTCCTCCGGGGCGGACGCCGCAGGCAGTGTCCTAGGCTCAGCCGGTGATCAAGCTCGAGGTCTTCGGCGAGTCAGAGCCGATGGCGGCCGTTGCCGCGCTGCTCGACGAGAGCGACGGCGTCAGCCGCGTCAGGCTCACCAGCACGACCCGGGCGGGGCACGCGGTCGTCCTGGCCACCATTCGCCCGAGGGCGGTCGACCCCCTCCTAGAGGAGCTGCGTCGGCAGGGCGTGCCGGATGCCGACGTTACCTTGACGCGGGTGGAGGTACTCGGCCGCTCCCGCGCTGCGGGCGGCGAGGCGGGCCTCGTGTGGGAGGACGTGCTCGGCATCGCCTCGCGCAACGCGCGACCGATCGCCCGCTACCTCGCGTTCATGTTCGCCGCAGGCGTGATCGCCTGCTACGGCGTCGTCGAGTACAACGAGATCCTGATCGTGGGCGCCATGGCGATCAGCCCGGATCTGCTGCCGATCACCGCGGTCGGCGTGGGACTGGTCGACCGTCGCCTGAGGCTCGCCGGCCGTGCGCTCCTGACTTTGGTGCTCGGAATGGCGTTCACGAGCGGGGCGGCGGCGGTGTTCGCCTTTACGCAAGACCGACTCGACCTGATCCCGTCCAAATTCAACATCGACGCGACAGTGCTAGGCAGTCTCACGACGGTCGACAACGAGACGATCGTGGTCGCCTTGGTTGCCGGCGTGGTCGGCATGCTGGCGCTCGAAAGCCGCGCCAGCTCGGGCGTCGGCGTGGCCGTCTCGGTGACGACGATCCCGGCCGCCGCGTACCTCGGCGTCGCCGTTGGTCTGGGGGAATCAGGCAACGCCGCGGGTGCTCTCGAGGTGCTCAGCGTGAACGTAGCGATGTTGGTGGTGGGTGTCTCCGGCACGCTTCTGCTTCAGCGCATGCTGAGCCGGCGCTCCCGGTTGCGCCCCGCCGGTCGATGACTCGGAGTCATGTCACCCAGGCGTTTCGAGCTGGCCTTGCATCATCCGTCGACGACAACCATGTGCGACTTGGGCGATGATCGCGTTGGGTGCTTTCTGGTCCACTCTGGCGTCGAGCAACCAGCGGGCGTCGGTCGCGTCGATGATCGCGCTCCGGACCGCCTCGTTGCATGAGCGCCGGAGAGGGCCCTTCGATCGCGAGCCGACCGGTCGAAGACGTTAGCGTTGCGGCGTGGGAGAACTCCACTTCGGTCCCGCGCGCGTACCGTCGCGCGAGAGCCCAGAGGCAGCGATCGATCTACTCATCGAGCGTGGTTACACGGCCTGCGAGATCGACTTCGCGAGCGGGTTCTGGATGGACTACCCCTGGGCCGAAGAGTTCGGCAAGCTCGCGCGCCGTCGGCGGATCGCCCTTTCAGTCCACGCGCCGATCGCCGGGTTCATGGGTCACGTCGAGCGGGACAAGAAGCATGCGATGGCGGTCGGAATGCTCGATCATTCGGCGGGGATCGCCAAGGTCGCCGGGGCCGAGCCGATCGTCTTCCACCCGGGGTTCCTGCTAGGGCGCACCCGCAAGCGCGCACTAGCCCAGGTGGTCGAGCAGCTCGCCGATCTCCGGGCTCGACTCGAAACGAAGGATCGCGCCGTTCCGTTCGGCGTCGAGGTCATGGGCCGCGTACGGGAACTCGGAAGCCTCGAGGACATCCTCTACATCTCGGAGCGGCTGCCGTGGGTGCGCCCGGTGATCGACTTCGCGCATCTCCACGCCGTGACCGACGGCGCGTTCACGACGACCAAGGCGTTTCGCGACGTTCTCTCAGCCGCGAACAAGGTTCTGCCGCGGGGCGCACCCTTCCACGTGCACATCTCGGACATCGCCTACGCGAACCGGAATGAGACGCGGCACCTGCCCTATGGCGAAGGGTCGCTTCGAGTGGAGCCTTTCGGCAAAGCGCTCGCCCGCTTTGCGCGTCCGGCGACCGTGATCAGTGAGTCGCCTGACGAGGATTCACATCAGGCGATCCGCGTGGCGCTCGCGGCCTCGGCGAGCAAGCCGTCGCGGCGCGCTTCGAGGTCGGCCGCCTCGTCATCCCGATCGCGCTCGCGCAAGAACTGAACCAGCGACTCCAGGGTCTCCACCTGGTGCATCCGATGCTCGCTGGCGGCGATCGTCTCGTAAGCCTCCCTGAGCAGCTGCTCGGCCTCGCCGTCGAGGCCCTGCGCGGCACGCACGAGCCCTAGCGACATCGTCGTCGTCGAGAGAGAGGTGACGTCGTGCGGGCCAACGGTCTCGCGGGCGGCTAGGGCGAAGCGCTCGGCCTCGTCGACGCGACCCTGGGCCAGCAGCAGCTCGGCGAGCCCCCGCTGGCTCTCGCAGAGCGTCGCCCGGTCCTCGAGTGGTGCGAGGATGCGGATCGACTCGCGGTAGAGACGCTCCGCCTTGGACAGGTTGCTCTTGTGTCGCGCCACCCAAGCGGCGTAGTTGAGCGTACGGCCGAGGGCCCACGCAGCGCCGGCCTCGGCGAGGTACTCGCGGGCCGACTCGAGGGCCGTCTCGGCGTCGTCGAGCTCGCGACGGTAGAGGTGGAGTTGACCGGCGAAGCGAAGCGCGCGCCCCCGAGCCTCCGCGCTGCCGCTCTCCTCGGCGAGCAGAATCGCCTGCTCGATCAGCGGCGCTGCGCGATCGAGCTCGAGCCGCGCGAGGTAGACGCTCGCAAGCTCGTCCGCAGCCTCACTCTCGAAGTCCTTGCGCCCGGCCTGCCGCGCGAGGTAGATCGCCTCTTGCATCACTCGCTCCTCCTTGGCGAGGTCGCCGCGCGTCCAGGCGATGGTGGCTCGCGCCCGCAGCGCACGGAAGCGGCCGGTGAGGTCGTCGGGCTCCAGAACCTCGAGCGCCTTGTCGATCATCTCCTCGGCGGCGACGACGTCGGCGTCGCGCAACACGACGGCCTCGGCCAGGGTCACGAGCGCTCGACCTTGAGTCCAGTGGTCGCCGGCCTCGATTGCTGCGGCCAGGACCTCCTCCATCTCTCGCGAGACGGCGGGCAGGTCGCTGAGGCGATGGGCCGCTCGGGCGGCCAGGTAGCGCCGCCGGAGAGTCGGATCGAGCTCCACGGAGCGAACGAGGAGCTGCCGCGCGGAGCGATTCGCCTCGCGTGCGAAGGCACGAAGCCCCGCCTCCGTGAGGGCCTCGGCGGCCTCCCTCTGGAGCTCCGGCGGCGCGGCGCCGTCGAGCTCGGCGAGCAGCGCCGTCGCCCGGTCGAGGTGGAAGGCCCGGATCTCGAGCAACTCTTCGCCTGCGCGCTCTTTCAACCACCCTGCGAAGCGCGCGTGGTGCTCGGCACGCGCCGACTTCGAGAGACCCGAATAGGCGACCTCGCGAATCAGGACGTGCTTGAACCTGTAGGCGGTCTCGCCGGTAATCGAGCTGCGAGGCTCGTCGAGCAGGAACTCGCGCAGGAGCAGGTCGTCGAGGGGCTCCTCGAGCGATTCCAGCTCCGGTGAGAGCCGCTGCAGCGCGCCCTCCCAGAATGTGCGGCCCATCACGGCGGCTCGCTGCAGGAGCGCCTTGGCCTCGGGCGCGAGCCGGTCGATGCGTGCGGCGATCAGTGCCTGCAGCGTGTCGGGGATCCGCCCGATCCCGCCGGATCCCTCGGCCAGCATTCGCACGGTCTCCTCGAGATAGAGCGGGTTCCCGTCGGTCTTGGCCAGCACCTCCTGCCGCTCCTCCGGCGACAACTCCCCGCCGATCATCAACGCGTCCACGAGCTCCTCGCTCTCGACCTCGCCGAGCGGCTCGAGCTCGATCGCGGTCGCACGCACGCGCCCCCCGCCCCAGCCGGGACGGATGTCGAGCAGTTCCGGGCGGGCGAGCGAGACGAGTAGCAGCGGTGCCTCGCGCACCCAGGTCGCGAGATGCTCGATCAGCTCGAGCAACGGCTCCTCGGCCCAATGGATGTCCTCGAAGACGAGCACGAGTGGCTGCTCCTGCGCGAGCCGCTGCGCCCACTCACGCGCTGCCCAGGCGATCTCTTGCTGGCTGCGCTCCGACTGAACCGCCTCGAGCACGCCCGAAGCCAGGCCGAGCAGGTCGGCGACCGCTTCGTCCTCGCAGCAGACGCGCAGCTTGCCAATCGCGACGTCGAGCGGGTCGTCGTCCACGATCCCGGCCGCGCACTTGACCATCTCGGCGAGCGGCCAGTACGTGACCCCCTCGCCGTACGGGAGGCTGCGCCCGGAGAGGACGGTGGCGCCCTCCAGCGCGTCGCTGAACTCGTGCGCAAGCCGGCTCTTGCCGACTCCCGGCTCGCCGTAGACGGTGAACAGGTGCGCGCGCTTGTCGCGCAGCGCTCGCTCGTAGGTGTTGGCGAGCAGCTCGAGCTCGGAATCGCGGCCGACGAGCGGCGCCTGCTGTGTCTGGGGCCGCTCACCGCTCCCGCTCGTACCGACCGCACGCCAGGCCCAGATCTGCTTGTCGAGCCCCTTGAGATCGACCGGGCCGACGTCCTCGACCTCCACGCGACCCAGCGAGAGGCGGTGCGCGGAGGGGCCGATCAGGAGCTGACCCGGCTCGGCGAACTGCTCGAGGCGCGCCGCCAGCGTGACCGCTTCGCCGGTCGCGAACGTCGACTCGCTGTCGTCGGCGACGACCTCGCCGGACTCGATCCCCGCACGGGCCTCGAGCTCGAGCTCGTCCACCGCCTCGAGGATCGCTAGCCCCGCACGCACGGCCCGCTCGGCGTCGTCCTCGTGCGCCTGCGGGATCCCGAAAGCCGCCATGACCGCGTCTCCCGCGAACTTCTCCACGATCCCGCCGTAGGTAGTCACGCAATGCGAGACCTGCTCGAAGAATGTTTGGACACGCCGGCGCACGACCTCCGGGTCCGCCCCCGTGACGAGGGCCGTGGAATCCACGAGATCGACGAATAGGACCGTGGCAAGCTTGCGTTCCATTCCTCACAGTCTAGAACGACCGCAGAGGCCGAATCCTTCCGCCCCGAGTAGCATCCGAGCCGTGCTGGATCCTACGGTTTTCAAGGCATACGACGTGCGCGGGATCTACCCCTCGCAGCTCGACGAGGAGGGTGCGTACGCGATCGGGCGAGCCTTCGTGGAGGTCTTCGAACCGAAGCGGATCGCGATCGGTCACGACATGCGGGTCTCCTCGCCCTCGATGGCCGAGGCGGTCATCCGCGGTGCCTCCGAAGCCGGCGCCGATGTGCTCGACCTCGGGCTCGTCGGCACCGAGATGGTCTATTTCGCCGTGGGCGAGCTCGGCCTCGACGGCGGCGTCGCCGTCACCGCCTCGCACAACCCGAAGGAGTACACGGGCATGAAGATCGTCCGCCGCGGCGCGCTGCCGGTCGGCGGCGAGTCGGGGCTCGTGGACATCCGCGAGCGCGTCCTGTCCCCAACCGACGCGACCCGGGGTCTGACCCCGGGACAGGTCCAGCAGCACGACATCTGGCAGCAATACGTCGAGCGCGTCCTCTCGTTCGTCGACGTGGACGCGATCAGTCCGCTCAAGGTCGTGATCGACGCAGCGAACGGGATGGCGGGCGTGATGCTCCCGCCGGTGCTCGACCGGCTGCCCCAGGTGGAGACGGTGCGCTGCTACTTCGAGCCCGACGGCACCTTCCCGAACCACGAGCCCAACCCGCTTCTGCCCGAGAACCGCGAGTTCATCGTCCGCAAGACGCTCGACGAGCAGGCCGATTTCGGAGTGGCCTTCGACGGCGACGCCGACCGCTGCTTCTTCGTCGACGACAGCGGCGAGTTCGTCCCCGGCGACTTCGTCACCGCGCTCCTGGCCGAAGCCGTCCTGGAGAAGGAACCCGGCGCGCAGATCATCTACGACGTACGTGCGAGCTGGGCCGTGCCGGAGCGGATCGAGCGTGCCGGCGGCATCCCGCTCGTGAACCGCGTCGGGCACGCCTTCATCAAGCACCGCATGCGCGAGGAGGACGCGGCCTTCGGGGGCGAGGTCTCGGGCCACTACTACTTCCGCGACTTCTCGCAGGCCGACTCGGGCGTCATTCCGTTCCTGCTCATGCTCGAGCTCGTCTCGAAGCGGGGTCAGAAGCTCTCCGAGATCCTGCGCCCGTTCCGAGAGACGTACTTCATCACCGGCGAGCTGAACACGCCGGTTCCCGACGTGGCCGTCAAGCTCCAGGAGCTGAAGGAGCGCTTCGGCGCCGAGGGCAGGGTGAGCCACCTCGACGGTGTCTCGGTAGACGCAGAGGATTGGCACATGAACGTGCGGCCTTCGAACACCGAGCCGCTCCTGCGCCTGAACCTCGAGGGCCGCTCACGCGAGCTGATGGAACGCAAGCGGGACGAGGTCCTGCAGGTGATCCGTTCGTGACGATCGAGCTCGGGCACGCCACCAACCGCAAGCCGCCCTTCAAGTACGCCTCGTTCACACGCGTCGGCTTCTCCGACACGGACGCCCAGGGGATCGTCTACTACGGGCGCTACCTGCCCTATTTCGACAGTGCGCGCGTCGAGTACCACCGTCACCTGGAGATGCTCGAGACGATGGCGAACGAGCACGAGTTCGTCATGCGCGCCAACACGATCGAGTACCACGCGCCCGCCCGCTTCGACGATCTGATCGAGGTCTTCATCCGCGTCGCGCGGATCGGACGCACGAGCGTCACCTACGAGTGCGCCGCCTACCGGCAGGAGGACGACGTGCTGATGGTCACCGCGACGCAGACCCTCGTGCTCGTCGACCTCGCCGAGCGCAAGGCCGGTCCGATCCCCGACTCCTACCGCGAAACGATCGGCGCCTTCGAAGGAGGCGACCTGGACGTATGAGCCAGAGCGACGCGCTCGAGGCGATCGAGCGGATCCTCGACCGCGGCGGCGAGGCGGACGACGTCCTGCGCGCGGTCGTGGACTTCCTGCACGACCGCTTCGAGCACTACTCCTGGGTCGGGATCTACCTCGTCGAGGGTGAGGACCTCGTCCTCGGTCCCTGGAAGGGCCCGGAGGCGACAGAACATGTGCGGATCCGGGTCGGCCAGGGGATCTGCGGAGCGGCTGCAGCGACCGGCCGAACGGAGGTCGTGGACGACGTCAACGCCGACGAGCGCTACCTCGCCTGCTTCCCTTCGACTCGCTCCGAGATCGTCGTGCCGATCGCTTATGAAGGGCGCGTGGTCGGCGAGATCGACATCGACTCCGAGCGGGCGGCCGCGTTCGGCGAGTACGACCGCGGTTTCCTCAAACGGGTGGCGCTCCTGATCTCGCCGCACTGCCTCGTGGGCTGGGACACCGGAGGGGTCCCCTGGACCGAGCTGTCTTAGTGCAGAATCCCGGCTGATGGCACCGCTTTCCTATCTCGACCCCGGCTCCGGGAGCATGCTGCTCCAGATCATCCTCGGCGGCGTCGCCGCAGTCGGGGTGACGGCGAAACTGACGTGGCGGCGTCTGCTCCGAACCCTGCGGATCCGCAGGGATGACGACGACACCTAGGAGCGATCGGCGAAACCTAGTCTGTGCCGTCAGGCTGCGCTGGCCGCCCCGAGGCCGCGTCCTCGGTCGCGCCCGTATCCACGGATACGGGCGCTCCCTGCGTCCTTGCCTCGAAACGGCCATCACACCATGACGACGAGCGAGGTTCCACCGATCCCTCCTGGCCGCACTCCAGAGCCGGCCTCCTTCCGCGACCCCGAGGCGCGCGTCGTCTACTCGCCCGAGGGCGAGGTGCTGCGCGAGCTCTCGCCGCGCGCGCAGGAGGACTGGACGGCGCTCGAGAGCGCACGCTTCTTCCGGCGGGCGCTCGAGGACGGACGCGTGGTCGCCACCGAGGAGATCTCACCCGGCCTGCTGCACCACGAGCGCATGCCCTTCGTCTCGTACCCCTACGAATGGCCCTTCGAGATGCTGCGCGAGGCGGCGCTGCTCCAGCTCGGGCTGCTCGACGAGGCGCTGGCCGAAGGCTTCGTGCTCAAGGACGGGAGCCCGTACAACGTCCAGTGGCGCGGCTCGGAGCCGGTGTTCGTGGACGTGGGCTCGTTCGAGCGCCTGCGCGACGGGGAGCCGTGGGCCGGCTACCGCCAGTTCTGCACGCTCTTCCTCTATCCGCTGCTGCTGCAGGCCTACCGCGGGATCGCGCCCCAGCCGTGGCTGCGCGGGAGCCTCGAGGGAATCGAGCCCGCCGAGGCGCGGGCGCTGCTGCCGAGCTTCCGCCGCGGCGTGCTCACGCATGTCGTGCTGCACGACCGGCTCGAGGCGAAGCATGCGGACCGGCAGCGCGACGTACGCTCGGAGCTGAAGGCCGCCGGCTTCCGCAAGGAGCTGATCCAGGCCAACGTCCGCCGGTTGCGCAAGCTCGTCACGAGGCTCCGGCCCCGGCGCGGCCGGTCAGCCTGGGCGGATTACCGGGAGGTCGCGCCCTACACCAACGAGGACGCCAACCGGAAGGAGCGCTTCGTGCGCGAGGCCGGGCGCGCGAGCCTGGCCTGGGACCTGGGCGCGAACGACGGCCGCTTCGCCCGTGCGCTCGACGCCGAGACCGTGGTCGCGGTCGACGGCGACGAGCGCGTTGTCGGGGAGCTGTACACCGCGCTGCGAAGCGAGGGATCTCGGTCGATCCTGCCGCTGGTCGTCGATCTCGCAGATTCCTCCCCGGGGCGCGGCTGGCGCGGCGTCGAGCGCGGCCGGCTCGAGGATCGCGGCCAGCCGGATCTCGTCCTCTGCCTGGCCCTCGTCCATCATCTGGCGATCGGGCGCAACGTGCCGTTCGCGGAGCTCGTCGCCTGGCTGCGGGGGCTCGGGGCTCGCATCGTGATCGAGTTCGCCGGGCGCGAGGATCCGATGGTGAAGCGACTCCTCGCGGCGAAGCGCGCCGAGACGCACGAGGGCTACGGCCGCGACGAGTTCGAGCGGGCGCTCGCCGGGGCCTTCGAGGTCGAGCGGCGCGAGGAGCTCTCGGCCGGAACGCGCACGCTCTATCTCGCGCGGCCCCGGGCCTGACCGTGCGCAGGCTCGAGGCTCCGCCGCTGCGCATCGCCGCGCTCCACCTGCTCGTCCTCTGGGCCTTCGCTGTCGCGCAGCCGCTGTTCGATCTGCTCGGCAAGAACGGCGAGTTCTTCGCTGCCCGCGGCTCGACCCGCTGGGACGTCGTCCTGTTCGCGGTCGTGCTGCTGCTCGTCCCGCCGGCGATCCTGACCGGAGCGGAGGCCCTGGCTCCGCGCCCGGCGAGAGCGGCCGTGCACACGGCGCTCGTCGCCTTGCTGGCGGCTCTCTTCGTCCTGCAGGCGATCCGCAGCGCCGGCAGCTCGGGCTGGCTGCTGGTCGTGGTCGCCGCCGCGCTCGGCGCGGGAGCCGCGCTCGTCTACGCGTTGCTGGCCGGAGCCCGGCTGGTCCTGACCGTGCTGGCGCCGGTGCCCTTGCTCTTTCTCGGGCTCTTCCTGCTGCACTCGGATGCCTCGCGGCTGACCTTCTCCGGCACGGAGAAGGCGCTTGCCGCCGGCGGCCGCGCGCGAGAGCCGGCCATCCTGGTCGCCTTCGACGAGTTGCCCATCAACTCGCTGCTCGATTCCCACGGGCGCATCGATGCCGAGCGTTTCCCGCACTTCGCCGCCCTCGCCGCCGGCTCTACGTGGTTCGCGAACACGAGCACCGTCGCGGAAGGGACGACACACGCGGTGCCGGCCATCCTTACCGGACGATTCCCGCGCGCGGATGAGTTCCCCGTCTACACGGACCACCGCCAGAACCTCTTCACGCTGCTCGGCGGCGGTACCGACCTGCACGTGATCGACGAGGAGACGCATCTCTGCCCGCCGAAGCTCTGCCCCGGCCTCGAAGGCTCCTTCGGCGGCAGGATGCGCGGCCTCGCCGAGGACACCGGAGTCGTCTACCTGCACCAGCTGCTCCCCGGCGATCTCACCGGCGGGATTCCTTCGATCGCCAACGGCTGGGACAACTTCCTCAGGGACGCGGGCAAGCACCAGGACCCGGGGCGGACCCCGCCGGCCTTCCTGCGCTCGCTCCGGCCCGGCCCTCGGCCGGCGCTCTGGTACGTGCACTTCATGCTTCCCCACAGCCCCTGGAGGTACCTGCCCTCCGGCCGCCGCTATTCGATCCGGCAGGCACCGGGCTGGGGCAGCGACGAGGTCTGGACCAAGAACCAGGCGGCGGTCGACCAGTACTGGCAGCGCCACTTGCTCCAGCTGGGCTACGCCGACCGGGTGCTCGGGCGGCTGCTCGCGCACCTGCGGCGCACCGGCCTCTACGACCGGGCCCTGGTCGTCGTCACCGCCGACCATGGCGTCAGCTTCCTCGCCGGCGAGAAGCGGCGCCCGCTGTCGGAGCGCAACCTCGAGGACATTGCCTACGTGCCGCTCTTCGTCAAGCTCCCGCACCAGACGCACGGCCTGGTCGAGCGGGCGGCCGCGCGGACGATCGACATCGTCCCGACGATCGCCGCTGCGCTCGGCGCGCGGATCCCCTGGCGCGTCGACGGCCACTCGCTGCTCGGCAACCAAGTGCCCGAGCGCGACGTCGTGCTGGTCAAGGACGGCGGCAGGCGTTTCGTCGTACCGGTGGCGGAGCTCGAGGCCCGCCGGGCGCGAGCGCTTCGCCGCGAGCTGCGGCTGTTCGGCTCGGGCCAGCCGCTGTCGAGCCTGTACGCCGTGGGTCAGGGCCGCGAACAGGTGAATCGCTCGATCGAGGGACGGCCTCTGCGAGCGAAGCTGGACGCGATCGACCTCGCGAGCGACCCGGTTCAGGTCAGCGGGCGCGTGCCGGAGGCGACGCGGGCGGTCGCCCTGGTCGCCGGCGGGAAGGTCGTCGCAGTCGTCCCGGCGGCTGCGGGACGCTTCTGGGCCCTCGTCCCTCGCGCGCGACTCCGTGCCACAACCCCGCTTGTCTACTCAATAACGGCTCGGAGCTGAAGCGCGCCCGACACAGCCGCCACCGGCCGGGCGCGCCTGGCACCCGCCCGCCGTCCTCGAACGAACGGGCGCCGCAGCTCCTTGGTGAAGCCCCTCTCCCCTCTCTCTCGTTGTAGTCGAAACCGAGAAAAGCGCTATCCCTCGTTCGAGGTACCCCGCTCGATCGAGGGATGATCCCTCGATCGAGGGATTTGCTTCGATCCCTCGTTCGAGGAACTGCAGCCGTCACTTGCAGTACCGCGCCGGCCTCTAGGACGGGGTCATGCGGTACGCGTCGAAAACGGCGTCGAGATTGCGCAGAGCGGTCAACAGGCTGCGCAAAGCCTTCACGTCGCCGACCTCAGCCACGTACCAGTTCTTCGCGAGCTGGTCCTCGACGTGGCCTCCGTACTCGACGATGTTCGCGCCGTGCTCGGCGAAGGTGCGAGCCACGTCCTCGAGCAGCCGCGGGCGGTCCCAAGAGTCCACCGAGATCTGCACGCGGAAGCTCTGTGTCGCGCCGCCGTCCCAGGAGACGCTGGTGAACCGCTCCGGATTGCGCTTGAGGGCCTTCACGTTGGAGCAGTCCTCGCGGTGGATGGTGATGCCTTTGCCGAGCGAGATGTAGCCGACGATCTCGTCGCCGGGCAACGGCGTGCAGCACTTGGCCAGCCGGACGAGCACGTCGTCCACGCCCCGCACGTTGATGCCGAAGTTCTCGCTGGAGACCGCGTGCCGCGCCTTGGGCGCCTTGAGCGGAACAGCTTCCTCCTGGGCGACCTCGTCTGTCTTCAGGCGCTGGATCACCTTGTTGACGATCTGGCCCGCGGCGAGCTTGCCGGAACCGAGCGCAAGGTAGAAGTCCTCCGCCTTCTTGAAGCCGGTCTCGCGGATCACCTGCGCCAGCACCGACGAGCCCTGCAGTTTCTTGTACGGCAGATTCTGCTTCTTCAGCGCCGTCTCGAGCGTCTCGCGGCCCTTCTGCTCGGTCTCCTCCCTCGTCTCGCGCGAGAACCACTGCCGGATCTTGTTCCTGGCGCGCGAGGAGGCCGCCAGCGACATCCAGTCACGCGACGGGCCACGCCCGGCTTTCGTCGTCAGGATCTCGACGAAGTCACCGCTCTTGAGGCGGTAGTGGAGCGGCACGATCCGCCCGTTGATCTTCGCGCCGACGGTGCGGTGACCGACATCGGTGTGCACCGCGTAGGCGAAGTCGATCGGCGTCGAGCTCGAGGGCAGCACCTTGACCTCGCCCTTCGGCGTGAACACGTACACCTCGTCGTCGAAGAGATCGGTGCGAAAGGACTTGATGAACTCGCGCGGGTCGGTCTCGTCCTCCTGCCAATCCATCAGCTGTCGGATCCACGCGACCCACTCTTCGTCGGCCGGGCCGCCCTTCGTGCCGACCTTGTAGAGCCAGTGCGCGGCCACGCCGAACTCGGCGGTCTCGTGCATCTCGCGCGTGCGCACCTGGATCTCGAGCGGTCGGCCCTCCGGGCCGACGACGGTCGTGTGCAGCGCCCGGTAGCCGTTCAGCTTCGGCATCGCGACGTAGTCCTTGAAGCGGCCGGGCATCGGCTTCCAGAGCGAGTGGATCAGGCCGAGGGCGCCGTAGCAGTCGCGCGTCCCCTCGTCCCCGTCGCGCTCCGCGATCACGCGCATCGCCGTGAGATCGTAGATCTCGTTGAACTCGCGGCCCTTCTTGGCCATCTTGTCGTAGATCGAATAGAAGTGCTTCGCGCGGCCTGCGATGTCGGCCGGGATGTCCACCTTCTCGAGCTCGCGCTGAAGCGTCATCGCGGCCTCGCGCACGTGCTCTTCGCGATCGGCTCGGCGCTCGCTGACCATCGCCTTGATCTCCTCGTACTTGCGGGGGTGCAACGTCGCGAAGGCCAGGTCCTCCAGCTCCCACTTGATCTTGTTGATCCCGAGCCGGTGGGCGAGCGGCGCGTACACCTCAAGCGTCTCCTTGCCCTTCTGCACCTGCTTCTGCTTGCCCAGGTACTCGATCGTGCGCATGTTGTGCAGGCGGTCGGCGAGCTTGATCAGGATCACGCGCACGTCCTGCGCCATCGCGACGATCATCTTGCGGTAGTTCTCCGCTTCGGCCTGCTCGCGGCTCTGGAACTGGATCCGCGTCAGCTTGGTGACGCCCTCGACGAGCTGGGCGATCTCGTCGCCGAACTCCGCCCGCACCTCCTTGATGTCGGTGTCGGTGTCCTCGACGACGTCGTGCAGGAGGGCGGCGGCGATCGTCTCCTCGTCCAGCCGCAGCTCCGCGCAGATCTTCGCTGCGCCCCAGGGGTGGTTGATGAAGTCCTCGCCGGAGCGGCGCTGCTGGCCCTCGTGGGCGACCGCGGCGAAATGGAAGGCTCGCGCGAGCAGGTCGCGGTCGACGTCCGGGTTGTAGGCAGCGACAGTCGTGATGAGCTCGTCGATCAGCTCCTGATGTCGCTCACCTGCCTCGAGGACCGTCATACGGAAATTGTACTCGCGAGTTTTCCCTTGCTCGAGTCGCGATATTCGTCATGCAGGAGCGAACTCTTTCGAGCCGAACAGAGGACGTCATGCGCAAACGCCGAGATGAACGCAAGGCCGCCATGCTGGCGCGGCTGCTCCTGTCGCTGGACGATGCAGCGCGGGAAGAGCGGCCGTGGTGGCGCGTGCGGCGGGTGCAGCAGGCCGCGGTCGGTACGACCCGCGCGTAGGGCTCGCCTAGCTGGAGTACGGGATGGACAGCGGCCGGCCTTGGGGGCGATGTCTCGAGCCCGAGACTGCTCTACTTTCGTGGCCGGCCTTCGTCGTACGCCTTGACGTAGTTCGGCGGAACCATCTCGGAGCCGCCGAACGCAGGCGCCCCGGAATGAACGGACATCGCGTCGGTGTTCTCGAGCGGGCGATCGTCGGCCGAGGTCTGTTCGCCTCGATTGAGAGAGCGCAGGCGCAGCCGCTTGAGCTTGTCGATGAGGCCCATCTCGTAACCGATGATACGCGGGTCAGGCCGCGTGGGCGAGCGCGGGCTCGGCCAGGAGCGCAAGAAACCGGTCCGACTCGAGCAGGTGGCGCCGGACGCCGCCCTCCGCCAGTTCGAGCTCCTCGAAGACCGCCGCCGCATTCAGGTCGCGGGCCTCGGCCGGCTTGCGCCATTCGGCCTTCAACCACTCGCGGCGCTCGACGTAGCGGTCGTCGGCATCGAAGACCTGACGGACATTCAGCTGCGGCGAGACCGTGCCGTTCCACTGGTTGGCCTCGAGCTTGAACGCGACGTCGTAGTGCCCGACCCGGCGGAGCCGGTCGATCTGCCCGCCGAATCGAAACGCGATCGCACTGCCGGAGTCGCGGCCGTCCTCGCGCACCCGGAAACGCAGGTGCTTGCCGTCCCCGACCGGGCTCAGCTCGGCCAGCTCGCAGCCGGCGAGCAGGAGCGTCACGTTGGGGTTGCCGAGCCCAAACGGCGCCAGGCTCGCGAGCTCGGCGCAGAGATCGAGCGTAAGGTCGCCGCCGTGGACGAGCGCGTCGACCTTCTCAGGCGGCTGCAGGTCGTCCTCGCCCAGCGCAAGGTCGCCGATCGTCGAGAACGCTTCCGCGAAGGCCTCGACACCTTCGGGCTTGATCGACAGCCCCGCGGCCGCGGCGTGTCCGCCCCAGCGCTCGAGGTGGCCGGCGCACTGCCGCAGCCCGTCGTGGAGGTCGAATCCGGGAATCGAGCGGCCTGAGCCCTTCCAGTCGCCGTCGGTGCCGGCGACCAGGACGACGGGGCGGCGGTAGCGCTCGACGAGCCGCGAGGCGACGATGCCGATCACGCCCTCGTGCCAGCCCGCGCCGGCGACGACGTACGCGCGTCGGAGGCGTCGGGCCTCGGGCCACGACTCGATCGTCTCGACCGCCTCCCGCAGGATCCGCTCCTCCACGACCTGCCGGTCGCGGTTCAGATCCTCCAGCTGCGCGGCGAGCTGTCGCGCCGGCTCCCGCTCTTCCGTGAGCAGGAGCTCGAGCGCCGCCTCCGGCCGGCCGAGCCGCCCGGCGGCGTTCAGTCGCGGCGCGAGCCGGAAGCCGATCGCACCGGCGTCCACCGTGGCCGGATCCACCCGAGCCGAGCGCATCAGCTCCTGCAGCCCTGGCTTCTGCGACCGTGCCAGCTGCCGCAGGCCCGCGACGGCTAGGCCGCGGTTCTCGTCGAGAAGCGGCACGACATCGGCCACGGTTGCAACGGCGACGAGGTCGAGATGCCGCAGGAGCGTCTCCGAACCGGAGCCGAGCAACGCCTGCCCGAGCTTCCAGACGACCCCGGTGCCGCAGAGCTCGGTGAACGGATACCCGCCGCGGTAGGGCCCGACCACCGGGCAGTCCGGCAGCTCCCGCCCCGCGCGATGGTGATCGGTGATGACGACGTCGAGTCCCAGTGCCCGCGCGTGCGCGACCTCCTCGACCGCGGTCACGCCGCAGTCGACCGTCAGCACGAGCCCGCAGCCGTTCCCGGCCAAACGGGTCAGCGTGTCACGCGCAAGGCCGTAGCCCTCGTCGAAGCGGCTCGGCAGGTGCCATGAGACCTCCGCGCCGAGCTCCCGCAGCACGAGCACCGCCAGAGCGGTGGCGGAGATGCCGTCGGCGTCATAGTCGCCGTGGACGCAGATCCGCTTGCCGTCGGCCACGGCGCCCCGGATCGCCTCGCATGCGCCCTCCATGTCGCCGAGCAGGAATGGGTCGTGCGCCGGCAGCTCCGCCGCGAGGAACGCCCGGGCGCGATCAACGTCCTCGTACCCGCGCCGGGCGAGCACTGCGGCGAGCGTCTCGCTCACGCCGAGCCCGCGCACAAGCGCCTCGACCTCGTCGCGTGAGCACTCGCCGCGCAGCTTCCAGTCCTGCTGTTGCATGGGCAGCCAACGGTACGGAGGCCGCCGGACGGCGTTGAACGGTCGGCGTCTTTAGCCGCCGCACTCCTGTCGGCACCTGGGTCGACCGGTCACTTCAGACGGACGCCCGGGCATGGCCCGACCGTCCTGAAGGCGGCGCCGCAAGCGGCGCCTTAAGCGAGCGCCTAGCCTTCGCGCGGGAGCTTCACGCCGAGCAACGAGAGCACGACGAGCAGCGCGAGCACGGCCACAGCCAGGCCGGCCACCAACCACGGGTGCCGCCGCCGTTGCAGGGCTTCCCAGCCGACCTTCGCCCAGAGGACGACCACGCCGGCCGCGGCGCCGAAGACGACGACGAGCACCGGCGCCAGAACCGCCGCTCGATCGAGCGAGAGCTCGAAGACCCACACCACCAGCAGCACGAGCCCCGCGGCGAGGAGGCCGGAGGCGAACGCGGCTCGAAAACGCACCCGGGTCAGTCTAGTCGCGCGACTATCCTCTCTCTGTGGACGTGGATAACTATTCGTCGGGCGACGACATCGTTGTCGAGTTCCTCCGCCTCCGCTTCAGCTTCAACGCCTCCGACTTCTCTCAGCGGGTCACCTCGGCCGCGTTCAAGCTCGGACTCGTGGACGAGAACGAGCTCGACCAAGACGAGACCGACGACCTCGTCGAGCTGACCGCGGACGGTGTTATCGAGCAGCCGCGCAGCGAGCTCGGGCGCTACCTCCTACGCCACTGGGAGCGGCTCTCGCTCGTCGACGGCGAGTCGCTCGTCTACTGGCTGCGCAAGCTTGTCTTCCGCGGCGCCTGGCTGGACCACCGCGTCAAGGACGGCCGGCTCGAGGTGACTTGGGACGACGGTTCGTCCGAGTTCGCGTACCTCGAGCCAGGCGGGGAACGGGCTCTGCTCGAGCTCGCGCCCACGCCGTCCTGGCACGAGCTCCAGTTCAGGCGCTAGCGGCTAACCGATTGACATAGCAAAACCGTAAGCCTAGACTTACGTAAGTCATGGCTTACCGTACTGCTATGGATGCGCTGGGCGAGCCGACCCGGCGGGCGATCGTCGAGCAGTTGCGTCGAGGACCCCGCCCGGTCGGAGAGATCGCGGCCGAGCTCCCGGTGAGCCGGCCCGCCGTCTCGCAGCACCTGCGCGTGTTGAAGGACGCGGGACTCGTGACGGAGCGGCGAGAGGGAACCCGCCGGCTCTACCGGCTCGATCCGGACGGGCTCGGCGAGCTCCGCGACTACTTCGACAGCTTCTGGACCGAGGCCCTCGCCGGCTTCAAGGCGGCGGCCGAAGACGAGAGGAGGAACGGATGAGCACGCAGGCAACCGAGACTGGGGCGATCCGCCGGTCGATTACGATCGACTGCCCGGTCGAGCACGCCTTCTCGACCTTCACCGACCGGATCCACGAGTGGTGGCCGCTCGAGACATACTCGATCGAGATCGAGGAGTCCGGCTCGACGCCGGAGACTGTGATCTTCGACGGCCCCGGCGGGCGGGTCTACGAGCGCACGACGAAGGGGGAAGAGGTCGAGTGGGCGCACGTCACGACCTTCGAGCCGCCCCACCGGCTCGTGCTCGCCTGGAACCCGAGCCGCGAAGAGCGGCCCCGAACGGAGATCGAGGTCACCTTCGCGGAGGAGAACGGCAAGACGCGCGTCGACCTCGAGCACCGCGGCTGGGAGAACCTCGGCGAGCAGGCCGCGCCGGCGCGCGAGGGGTACGACTCGGGGTGGCCGCGCGTCCTCGCGGCGTTCGGGAAGACGGCGTCCAGCTAGCTCTCGGGCAGCGAGAAGCCGAACGGCTCTGGCTCAGCAGCCGCGCGCAGCGTGATGCGCTCGACGGCGGCGACGGGGACGATCCACTCCTCGTCGCCGTCGTCGCCGTGGGGAGAGAGTGTGACGAAGCCGGAGCCAGGCTCTGCGGAGATCGAGCGCACCACGGTGTACGGGCCGTCCCGCAGCTGGACTTCCACAAGCGCCTGTTTCCCGTGCGTCTCGGCGAACGCCTCGATGCGCAGGTGGATGCGGTTGACGAGATCGTCGACCGGCCCGGCTGCTCCCGGCATCCAGAGCTCCGGCACTAGAACAGGCTCGCGTCGTCGGCCGCGGTGGCACCCACGTGCTCGCGGCCGAGCTTGGTCACGATCCGGCCGCGCGGAGTGCGCTGCAGAAACCCGAGCTGGAGCAGGTACGGCTCGTACACGTCCTCGATCGTGTCCGGCTCCTCGCCGAGCGAGACAGCGAGCGTCGAGAGGCCGACCGGCCCGCCCTCGAACTTGTCCACGATCGAGTGCAGCAGCGCGCGATCGATCCGCTCCAGGCCGCGTTCGTCCACCTCGAGCAGGTCGAGAGCCTCGCGGGCGATGTCCGTGGTGATCTCCCCCTGGTGGCGAACCTCGGCCACGTCGCGCACCCGCCGCAGGATTCGGTTGGCGATCCGCGGCGTGCCCCGCGAGCGCCGGGCGATCTCGTCGGCCGCCTCGCCCTCGATCTTGACCTCGAAGATCTGCGCCGAGCGCCGCACGATGCGAGCCAGCTCATGCGGCTCGTAGTGCTCGAGCCGGAAGGTCATGCCGAAGCGGTCGCGCAACGGCGTCGTCAGCAGGCCCGTGCGGGTCGTGGCGCCGATCAGCGTGAACGGTGGCAGGTCGAGCGTGAGCGTCCTTGCCGCCGGGCCCTGGCCGACCACGATGTCGAGCCGAAAGTCCTCGAGGGCCGGGTAGAGGATCTCCTCGACGGCACGGCTGAGCCGGTGGATCTCGTCAATGAAGAGGATGTCGCGCTCGCCGACGCTCGTCAGGATCGCGGCGACGTCACCCTTGCGCTCGAGCGCGGGCCCCGCAGCCGAGCGCAGCCCGACTCCGAGCTCCTCGCGCACGATGAAGGCGAGGCTCGTCTTGCCGAGTCCCGGCGGCCCGATCAGCAGCACGTGGTCGAGCGCCTCGCCGCGAGAGCGCGTCGCCTCGAGGGCGATGGCGAGCTGCTCCTTGATCCGCTCCTGCCCGACGAACTCGTCCAGGCGGCGAGGGCGCAGCGAGAGATCGAGCTCGTCTTCGTCGCCGTCGACTCCCGGGGCGAGAAACTGGGTCTCGGCGCTCACGCAGCCCTCAGCGCCTGCCGCACCCGCTCTTCGGGCGACAGCTCGGAGTCGGTCGCCGCGAGAGCCTCCTCGGCCTCGGTCAGGGACCAGCCGAGCTCTACGAGCGCGTCGCGCGCGACGGAGTGCGGCTTGCCGGCGATCGCGACCGGCTCGTCCATCGTGCCGAGCTTCTCCTTCAGCTCCAGGACGACTCGCTGCGCAGTCTTCTTGCCGATCCCGGGGATCGCCTCGAAGCGGCCCGTGTCCTCGAGAGCGATCGCGCGGCGCAGGTCGGCAGGCGGGGAGCCGGAGACGATCGCCAGCGCGACCTTCGGGCCCACGCCCGAGACCGCAAGCAGGTGCTCGAACAGCTCGCGCTCGGCGCGCTCGCCGAAACCATAGAGCTGGAGCGCGTCCTCCCGCACGTGCAGGTAGGTCTCGAGGCTCACCTCTCCCCCGCGCTCGGCCAGGCGCAGCGCGGTCGGGGTCACGGCCAGGGAGTAGCCGACGCCGCCGACGTCGAGCACCAGCCGCTCGCCCGTCCGACCGACGGGCTTTCCTCGCAGACGCGAGATCACAACGAGAGGTTAGGCGTGCGCGCGGACGTTCCTGCGCCGCGGAGCCCGCTGATTCAGCCGGCAGCGCGCAGCAGAGACGGCGCCATGGCGTGGCAGATCGCCACGGCGAGCGCGTCGGCGGCGTGGTGTGGCGTCGGCGCCTGCTTGAGCCCGAGGATCGCCATCACCATCCGCTGCACCTGCGCCTTCTCGGCCCGGCCGTAGCCGCAGACCGCCTGCTTCACGCGCGCGGGCGCGTACTCAGCGCACGCGACGCCGAGCGACGCGGCCGCGACGAGCACGGCTCCTCGGGCCTGCCCCACGGAGAGTGCGGTGCGGGCGTCGGCGCCGACGAACGACTCCTCGACGACGACCGCACGCGGGTTGAACTCCTCGATCAGATGGGTGACGCCGTCGAAGATCGTCTTCAGCCGCAGTTCGGGGCGCTGCTTGGCGGAGGTTTGCCACAAGCCGAAATCCGCCGCCGTGAGGCGGTCGCCTCGTTCTTGGACTATGCCGAATCCGCAAGCAGCCGTGCCCGGGTCGATGCCGAGGATCGTCACGTCGACACATTAGGCGCCTCGCCGGACGTTCCTGCCGCTAAAACCGCCTCTCCGCTGGGCGAGCGTGCTGTCGCCCGACGTGACCCGTCGACTTCGATCGCTCGCCAGCACGTCACCGACGCCCGTCTCCAGACACTCGACGCTGAGGCGAGCTTTGCTCGGCTCAGCCGCGCACGCAGGGATCGCCGCACGCTCGCACAACGACAAGTTCAGGCGGCTCCTGAATGGTGCGAAGCGGACGTGCGCGCGCAAGGAGGGGCCAACGGGGGAACCAGGGGTTCCCCCGTTACGGTTCCCCGTTACAAGACGGCCTCCATCACGCGTTCGGGGATGTCGAAGTTGGCGTAGACCTCCTGGACGTCGTCGTTCTCCTCGAGCGAGTCGATCAGGCGCAGGGTCTTCTTGGCCGCGCTCTCGTCGTCGAGGCTGACCGTCGTCTTCGGGATCATCGTCAGCTCCGCCGACTCGACCTCGATCCCCGCCTGCTCGATGGCCTCGCGCACCGCCGTCAGAGCTTCGGGCGGAGAGGTGACGCGGAAGGTCGAGCCATCCTGCTCGACGTCCTCGGCCCCGCCCTCTGCGGCCGCCAGCGTCAGCTCGTCCTCGTCGGCCCGGTCGGCGTCGACGAGGATGAGCCCGCGACGCTCGAAGAGCCAGGCGACAGCGCCCGAGCCCCCAAGGTTGCCGTCGTGCTTGGAGAAGGCGGCGCGTACGTCGGCGGCGGTTCGGTTGCGGTTGTCGGTCAGCGCTTCGACGATCACCGCGATCCCGTTCGGGCCGTACCCCTCGTAGACCACCTGCTCGAACGAGTCCGCGTCGGCGTCGGCGCCCGAGCCGCGGGCGATCGCGCGCTCGATGTTGTCCTTCGGCATCGAATACGAGCGCGCCTTCTCGATCGCGTTCGCGAGCGCGAGATTCGCGGCGGGGTCGGGACCGCCCTCCCGCGCAGCCACGATCAGCGCGCGCGAGAGCTTCGAGAAGAGCTTGCCGCGCTTGGCGTCGGCAGCGCCCTTCTTGTGCTTGATCGAGCTCCACTTGCTATGCCCTGACACCGCTCTCCTTTCGTACGAGATCCAGAAACCGCTCGTGGACCCGGGTGTCGTTGGTCAGCTCCGGATGGAAGGCGGCTACGAGCACCCGCCCCTGGCGCAGCAGCACCGGCTCCCCGTCGAGCTCGGCGAGCACCTCGACCTCGGGCCCGGCCTCCGCCACGCGCGGCGCCCTGATGAAAATCCCCCGCAGGGGCTCATCCTCCCCGATCAGGTCGAGGTCGGCCTCGAAGCTGGCAACCTGCCGCCCGTAGGCGTTGCGGCTCACCTCGAAGTCGAGCAGGCCAAGATGCCGGCGGTCGAGCAGGATCATCCCCGCGCAGGTGCCGAACACCGGCCGCTCGAAGGCAGAAATCGCATCCTCGAGCCCATAGAGGCGCACGAGCCGCGCGATCGCCGTCGACTCGCCGCCTGGGATGACGAGGCCGTCGAGGTCGTCGAGCTGCTCCGGTTTCCGTATCTCGACCGGGTCAGCGCCGAGCCGGCGGAGCATCGAGACATGCTCGCGGAAGTTGCCCTGCACCGCGAGAACTCCGATTTTCATAGGTCCGCTCACCTGCCCGATTGTAGTCCTGCCCCTGTTCAGAAGCCGGTTGGCGACCTACAATCCCAGACCCGAGTGAGAGCCGAGGTTTCGCATCCGATTCGCTCAGCTCCGCTCCGCCGGGCCGCGACCGCCGGGGGACGGCAGCTGTGGCGCTGCCAGGCCGGCTCCGGCGTGCCCAAGCGCACGCAGGCCGCCGGCAGCGGCGATTCCGGCTCGTTCATCCGCAACGAGACCCGGCGGGTCCTGGTCGTCGACGACGAGCGCTCGATCCGCATGCTCTGCCGCGTGAACCTGAACGTCTCCGGCATGGAGGTGCTCGAGGCCGACGACGGCCACGCGGGCCTCGAGCTGGCGCGGCGGGAGAACCCCGACCTGATCCTGCTCGACGTGATGATGCCCGGCCTCGACGGCTGGAGCGTCGCGCGCGAGCTGGCCGCGGACGAGAGCACGAAGGAGATCCCGATCATCTTCCTCACGGCTTGCGCCGAGGCCGCCGACCGCCGCCTGGGCGAGCAGCTCGGAGGCGTCGGCTACCTCGTCAAGCCGTTCGACCCGGTCGGGATCGGGGAGCTCGTCGAAGACGTCCTCGTGCGGATCGGACGCGGTGAGCGAGAGCAGCTGCAGCGCGGCATCGCCACCGAGCTCGAGCCGTGAGCATCCACGAGCGCGAAGACCGCGCGCGACGACTCCAGCGGGTCGCCGAGCTCCTGGCTGAGGCAGTGACGCCGCAGGAGGTGCTCGAGGCGATCCTGACCGAAGGCGTTCGTGCCGCGGAGGCGCGTGCGGGAGCGATTGGCGTGCTCAGCGACGACGACGACGAGAGCGTCGAACTGCTTGCCCAGCGGGGATACGACGGCTCGATCATGGAAGACTGGAGCCGGTTCCCGCTTGCCGCCGAGCTGCCGATGTCGCAGGTCATTCGGACCGGCGAGCCGCTGTTCATGTCGACGCTCAGCGAGCGGAACGAGCTCTTCCCCGAGCTCGCGCACCAGGGACAGGACGGCGCCGCGTTGGTTTTGCTCCCGCTTGCAGTCGAGGGTCGGGTCTTCGGCGCGATGGCGCTCTCGTTCGCAGAAGAGCTCGAATTCGAGCCGGAGCGGCGCGAGATGAAGATCGCGCTGGCCCGTCAGGCTGCGCAAGCTCTCGCACGTTCCCGTCTCTTCGCGCAGGAGCAGGCGCGGCGCAAGCGGAGCACGTTCCTCGCCGAGGCGAGCGACCTTCTCTCCTCCTCGCTCGACTCCCACCACGCGCTCAGGCAACTCGCGCAGCTTGCCGTGCCCCGGCTCGCGGACTGGTGCGCGATCGACATAGCCGGCGAGAACGGCGAGATCGAGCGGCTCGCCGTCGCCCACCAAGACCCGGACAAGGTGCGCTGGGCCTACGAGCTCCAGGAGCGCTACCCGCCCAACCCCGACGACCCGCACGGCGTGCCGCAGGTGCTTCGCAGCGGCGAACCGGAGTTCTTTCCCCAGATCCCGAACGAGCTCATCGAGGAAGCGATCGGGGAGGACGAAGAGCTGCAGCGGATCGTCGACCAGCTGGGACTGCGTTCGACAATCTGCGTCCCGCTGACCGCACGCGGGCGCACGCTCGGGGCGCTGACGCTGATCGCGGCGGAGACGCACCCGCCCTACACGGGGGCCGACCTCGAGCTCGCCCTGGAGCTCGCACGACGCTCGGCGGTTGCGGTGGACAACGCACGCCTCTACAGCGAGGCCGAGAAGGGCGCCAACGCCGCCCAGGCGCTCGCCTACGTCGCCGACGGCGTCGTCCTGCTCGACCGCGAACGCATAGTGCGGCACTGGAACCCGGCCGCGACGGCGATCACGGGTGTGAGCGAAGCGCAGGCGCTCGGCAAGTCGGTCGACAATGTCGTCCCGGCCTGGGGTGCCCTCACCTCGCATGTCCCGCTCAGTCGGCCCGGAGCCCCCGGTAGCCGGCCGGTGACGGTGCCGCTCGTGCTCGAAGGGCGCGAGCTCTGGGTGGCGGTCTCCGGGGTGGACTTCGGCGAGGGAACCGTCTACGCGTTGCAGGACGTGACCGGCGAGCACGTCCTCGAGAAGACTCGCAGCGACTTCGTCGCCACCGCGTCCCACGAGCTGCGGACGCCACTGGCGGCGGTGTACGGGGCTGTCCGCACCTTGCGCCGCGACGACGTCGAGCTCTCGGACGAGGATCACACCGCCTTCCTGGACATGATCGAGTCCGAGGCCGTCCGCCTCGCGAGCATCGTCGACCAGATCCTGCTCGCGGGCCAGCTCGATGCGAACGCCCTCGAGCTGAGCATCAGCGAGAGCAACCCCACCGAGATCGCCGCCGGGGTGATCGAGTCGGCCTCCCTGCACCTGCCCGAGGGGATCACGCTCAGCCTGAACGGCGACGGAGTCGCCTCGATCCCCTGCGACGAGAACAAGCTCCGGCAGGTGCTCGTCAACCTGGTGGACAACGCGATCAAGTACTCCCCCGAGGGCGGCGAGGTTGCGCTCCGGCTCCAGCGGGACACCCGAGGTTGCCTGATCGAGGTCTCCGACGAGGGGCTCGGCATCCCGGGGTCCGAGCTGGAGAGGATCTTTGAAAAGTTCTACCGCCTCGACCCGCAGCAGCTACAGGGCGTCGGCGGCAGCGGCCTCGGGCTCTACATCTGCCGCGAGTTGGTCGAGCGCATGCACGGGAAGCTGTCGGTGGAGTCGCAGCCCGGTGTGGGCTCGCGCTTCACGGTCGCACTCCCGGGACAGCGCTAGCTCTCAGTTCCGGCGCAGAGTGCGGCATACTTGCAGTATGAACGCCAGGTCTTCGAAGACCGACAGGAAGAAGAGCGCCCCATCGACTGAACCGCCGGAGGCACTCGGCTCACGCGAGCTTCAGGTTCAAGTGCCCGTTGAGATCCGCAACGCGTCCTTCCCGGTCTCGGTCCGTGGCTATGACCGCGGGGCCGTCGATGCCTACGTTCGCCGGGTCAACCGCGTCGTCGCTGAGCTCGAGGTGAGCCGCTCGCCGCAGGCGGCGGTCAGACACGCGGTCGACCGTGTGTCTGAGCAGACGAACGCCATCCTCCAGCAGGCCCGTGAGTCAGCGGAGAGGATCACGGACACCGCACGCGAGGAAGCGGCGGAGATCATCGCCACCGCCAAAGCCGAGGCGGCGAAGCTCGTCGTCGGAGCGAGCACAGAGGCCGACCGCCTGGGTGCCGACGCCGAGCAGGTCATGGCCAATGCGCAGGCCGAAGCCGAAAAGACGATCGCCCACGCCCAGGCCGAGGCAGCCGAACACCTTCGCCGGTCGGATGAGGAGATCGCGGCCTTGCAGGAACAAGCAGACGCGCGCCTGCGCGAGCTCGAGGCTGACACGGAGAACGTGCGCGCGGAGCGGCGCGGGCTGCTCGGCGACATGAACCAGATGGCAAACCAGCTTCAAGAGGCCGCCGGCGCGGCGGCCACCCGCTTCTCTGTCGTGGAGGAGACGGCTCCAGAGCCCTCCATGGAAAACGAGGGTGAGCCGACCGGTGTGCTGGCGCCGGATGAAACCGCGAAACGACCGTAACGCTGACTTAGTTCGGCACGAAGTGACGGCGCGCCTCCCGTTGGCGCGCTTCCTTAAGCTGCTCGACGAGTAGTCGCTACCAGCCGCGCGACTCAAGCAGCTCTTCGGGCGCGAGAGTGGCCGCGGCCAGGCCGCTCATCGGGTCGCCCAGGCCGCCGGAGACGCGGGCAAGGATCTCTGGATCCCGGAAATGGGTCGTCGCCTCGACGATCGCCTTGGCGCGCGGCGAGGGATCGGCGGACTTGTAGATCCCCGAGCCGACGAAGACGCCGTCGGCGCCGAGTTGCATGCACAGCGCCGCGTCCGCCGGAGTCGCGATCCCTCCGGCGGTAAACGTCACCACCGGCAGCTTGCCGTTCTCGGCGACCCACTTGACGAGCTCGTAGGGCGCGCGCAGCTCCTTCGCCTCAGCGTAGAGCTCTTCCTCGCGGAGCGTGCCGAGGCGGCGGATGTGGCCGAAGACCGAGCGCATGTGCGTGACGGCGTTGACGATGTCGCCCGTGCCCGCCTCGCCCTTGGTGCGGATCATCGCCGCGCCCTCGCCAAGGCGCCGCAGGGCCTCTCCGAGGTTGGTCGCGCCACACACGAACGGGACCGTGAAGTCCCACTTGTCCACGTGGTGCGCGGTGTCGGCCGGTGTCAGCACCTCGCTCTCGTCGATGTAGTCGACCTCGAGCGCCTCCAGGATCTGCGCCTCGGCGAAATGGCCGATGCGGCACTTGGCCATCACGGGGATCGTGACCGCCTCTTGGATCTCGCGGATCTTGTCCGGGTCGGCCATGCGCGCGACGCCGCCGTCCCTGCGGATGTCGGCCGGTACGCGCTCGAGCGCCATTACCGCGACCGCGCCCGCGTCCTCGGCGATCCGCGCCTGCTCGGCGGTCGTCACGTCCATGATCACCCCGCCCTTGAGCATCTCGGCGAGGCCGCTCTTGATCCGCATCGTCCCGGTCTCGGCCATCGCGGTGATTCTAGCCTGGCTTGGTGACTTGACATCTCGCGGCGGGCTGCGAGCCTTGCGCGATGGCCGCCGTCGCCATGAAAGAGCTTCGGCTTGCGCTCGTCTGCTACGGAGGCTCCTCGCTCGCGGTCTATATGCACGGCGTCACGAAGGAGCTCCACCGGCTCGTCAAGGGTTCGGCCTTGCTGGAGTCGGAGAACGGCGCCGTCGCCTCGGCCTCACCCAGCGAGCGCGTGTATGCCGCGCTGCTGGAGGAGCTCGCCGGGGGCAATCCGGAGCAGCTGCGGACGCGCGTCGTCGTCGACGTGATCGCCGGCACGTCCGCGGGCGGCATCAACGGGGTCTGCCTCGCCAAGGGCCTGGCGCACAACCTCTCGGTCGACGGCTTCCGCGACCTCTGGTTCGAGCGCGGCGACATCGACGGGCTCCTCGCCGCGCCGCGCTGGCTGCCGACGCGGGTGCTCAAGGGCACCTGGGTCGCCGCAAGAGCGCTCAAACGCGCACCGCTCAGGGGCGACCTGATGGCCCGGTGGATCTACGACGCCTTCCACCAGATGGACGAGAAGGGCTCGACACCGGGATCGCTCGCGACGCTGATGCCGGAGCGGCACAAGCTCGAGCTGTTCGTGACGGCGACCGACTTCTACGGCTACGCCCGTCAGGTCCCCTACGCCGACCCGAATCCGATTCACGACACCCGTCACCGCCACCTGCTGGCGTTCAGATTCGGTGGCGACGACGGCCGGGACGACTTCGACCGCGAATCGAACGGCGCCCTCACCTTCGCGGCCCGCTCGACCTCGTGCATCCCGGGGATCTTCCCGCCCGTCAGCTTCGAGGCGCTCGAGGGCTGGCTGGGAGCGGACCGCCCCGTCGACTTCGAGCGGCTCGAGAAACGGTTCTTCCGGCTGTACGAGCTCGCGAAGTTTCCCGCCGGGCTCGACGTGGTTCGTGGACGGTGGCGTCCTCGACAACAAGCCGTTCGGCCCCGCGATCGACGCGATCCGGGAGCGGCCCGCCGACCTCCAGGTCGACCGGCGGCTCCTCTACCTGGAGCCCGACCCCGGCTTCGGCCTGAGGCCCTCGCACCCCAGCGCCCCGTCGACGTTGACGGCCGCGATCGGAGGCCTGACAGGCCTTCCGCGCTCCGAGCCGATCCTCGACGACCTGGTCGAGGTCGGCAGCCTGAACGAGCATGCTCGGCGGGTCAGCGACATCGTCGAGACGAGCTGGAGCACTGTCGAGGCGCGGGTCAGGGAGATCGCCGGGCCGTTGCCCAAGATCCCGAAGGATCCCAACGACCCGAAGCTTGCCGCGATCCGCAAGCGGACGAACGACGAGGCGCGCGGCAGCGCCGGCTTCAGCTACGCGACGTACGTCCGCCTGAAGATCAGCGGCGTCGTCGACCGCTACGCCGAGACGGCGTGCGCCGTCTGCGACCTGCCGCCCGACTCGACCCACGCGCTCCTGACCCGCAGCGCCCTCCGCAGCTGGGCCGAGGAGCGGCAGCTGTTCGACCAGCTGATCGAGCCGTCGCCTGAACAGCTGGACTTCCTCGTCAACTTCGACCTCGCCTACGGGGAGCGGCGCCTGCGCTTCGTGATCGACGGCGTCAACCACCTCTACGCGGCCGTCGGCGTCCCTGGGTACCCCGAGCGCGAGGCGATCGACGCCGTCAAGAGCCAGCTGTGGGAGGCCGTGGGCACGATGCGCGACGCGATGGCCGGCACCGGCTTCGACGAAACGCTGACCGGCCGCTTCGATGCCTGCTTCCCCGTCGACTCGATGCGCAAGTTCATGGAGCAGAAGGGGTTCGACCCCCACGACTATATCCTCGAGCACCGCGAGGAGCTCGACGCTCTCCAGGTGGCGCTGCGCGACTACCTGAAGCAGCAGCTGTCCGGGTTCACGGCCGACCTCTACATCGGGCTGCTCGGGCTGACCGAGGGCTGGAACAACGAGCGCAGGTGGGACCTGCTCGTCCGTTACCTCGGCTTCCCGTTCTGGGACATCCTCCTCTACCCGATCCAGGCGCTGAGCGACGTCGGCGAGCGCGACAACATCGAGATCGTCCGGATCAGCCCGCGCGACTCGCACCGCATACCGGTGAAGGCCGACCCCAAACACAAGAAATTGGTCGGGGCCGAGAAGGGGCATTTCGGCGCGTTCCCGAGCCGCCCTGGACGCGAGCAGGATTATCTCTGGGGGCGCCTGGACGGTGCGGAGCGGTTCATCGGCATCCTGCTCGCCGACGCCGACGAGGCGGACCTGAAGCGCTGGTGCGACGAGGCGTTCCGCGCGATCCTCGAAGAGGACGAGCAAGCGGTGCCGAAGGCTTCCGAGCTCGTCGGTCACGTGCGCGAGACGATTGCCTCGTAGCCCCGAGGCCGGCGCGGGTCTTGCCAAACATGGCGGATCGTCCTACCCTCGACGTGCGGCCCAGCCTCTCGGGGAGAGGAGGGCACGTTGGACGCAGTAGGAGCGACGACCGCCGGGATTGAAGGCGAGAGGGGCCGACAGAGCTTCATGGAGACCGAGCGGGCGCACAACGATCGTGCGGTCGCGGAGATCCAAGTGGCACTGGTGCTCAGGCTCGCCGACCCGAACAACATCTCCGGCGAGGCGGAGCCTGCCGGCGAGGACGTGGTCGACGCGATCCCCGCCCCGAGCAGCTGAATGGCGGGGCTGACCCAGAAGCTGCGCCAGGAATACAGCCTCCTCTACGAGTCGTGCCTGACCCGGCCCGCCCGCAAGGCTGCGGTCGACCAGGTCGCCCGGCGGCTGGCGGCGAGCAGGCCGCGCTACGAGAAGGTCGCGAAGGCGCTCAGCATGCCCTGGTACGTCGTCGCGGTCATCCACTCGCTGGAAGCCGGGGGCGACTTCACGCGGCACCTCCACAACGGCGACCCGCTCGGCGCGCGGACGACGCACGTGCCGGCCGGGAGGCCGAAGACCGGTGCGCCGCCGTTCACGTGGGAGGCGAGCGCAATTGACGCCCTCACCTACCGGGGCTTCGGCAAGTGGACGGACTGGAGCATCCCGGGGACGCTCTACAAGCTCGAGGGCTACAACGGCTGGGGCTACCGCGACCACCATCCCAAGGTTCACTCGCCCTACCTCTGGAGCTTCTCGAACCACTACACGCGCGGGAAGTACGTCGCCGACGGCAGGTTCTCGCCGACAGCGATCTCGCAGCAATGCGGCGCCGCCGTCCTGCTGAGGCGCCTGCAGGCGGGCGGGAAGGCGGCGGTGCAAGCGGGACCGCGCGTTCTTCAGCTCGCCAACCCGCACATGACCGGCCCCGACATCGAGGAGCTCCAGCGCCTGCTGGCGAAGAACGTTCGGCTCGTTCGACGCCGGCAAGCCGGACGGCGAGTACGGCGAGCTGACCGCCGGCGCAGTCGAGCGAGCGAAGTGGGAGCTCGGCTATCCCCAGAACGCGGTCAACAGCGTCTTCGGCCCGCAGGTGAAAGCGATCCTCGCGGGGAGAAAGCCGCTACCGGCCGCGTTCAAGCGGCGGCGGATGAAACGCCTCGGGCAGGCCCGCTCAGAGCAGGGGATCCGCAAACGGATCGTCAACTGGGCGCTCTGGGGCTACAAGAACAGCGGCCAGATCGGCTATTCGCAGAACGGCTCCGTCCGCCTGAGCGCACTTGAGAGGCCGGGCGCGCTGCCGCTCGCGACGGATTGCTCCGCCTTCGCGACGCTCTGCTACTGCTGGGCGAGGGCGCCGAACCCCAACGGGCGCGGCGTCTACGACGCGCGGCAGCCGGCGTACACAGGCTCGATGCTCGATCGCTGCCGCCGGATCCCGAAGAGGGCCGCGCAGCCGGGCGACCTCGTCGTGTGGGTGCCCCCGAGCCGCGGCCAGCACGTCTGCGTGGTGGTCGCCGCCGGAGCCGACCCGATGCTGGTCTCTCACGGGGACGAGACAGGGCCGAAGCGGCTCCGCTTCTCCGCCGAAGACGGCTACCAGCGCCGCCACCGGCACGGCAACGCGGTGTTCCTCAGCGCGTTCTAGATCACGCTCGGCCCTCAGCCTTGTACTCGCGCAGGAAGCCTTCGAACAGGCGCCGGTGGCCCTCCTCGTCGTGGAGGATCTGGATGACCATGTCCTGCGTAACCCAGTCGACACCGTCGCTCGACTCGATGATGCGGTTGTAGTGCTCGATCGCTCCGGTCTCGGCCTCGATCACGCCCTTGATCACGTGCACCACATCCGTCTGCTCGTCCGGCGGCTGGAGGTATGACTGCTCGGCACGGAACTCGAGCGAGCCCGGAACCACCCCGTAGAGCTCCTTGATCCGATTCGCGTACTGCTGTGCGTGGCCGAGCTCCTCCTGGATGTCCTGCTCGAGCGACTCTTTGATCTCCTGAGCCCGCACGCCGTCGGGGTTGACCGAGTTGGCGAGATAGCTCATCACCGTCTCGACCTCCATCCAGTAGGCCCGTTCGAGCAGCTCGAGAATCTCGCTGCGTTTCTCGGCGTTTTCCTCGGCGAGAATGCCCTGGCTTGCGGTCTTGCTGGCCATCACGACTCCTTCCTCTCGGGTCGGCTTGCTTCTACCCGGCCGGCGCGGATTCACACGAGTGTTAAAAGTCCCCCGTGGACGTCGCTGAGAGCCTAGGTCAACTGGCGCTGTTCGCCGACCTTTCGCCGTCTCAGCTCGAGGCGGTGGCGCACACCCACGACGAGGACGTCTTCGCCGCGGGCGAGCGCGTGCTGCGACGTGGGCTCAGCGGCGGCAACTTCTACGTCATCCTCGACGGCGAGGCCTCGGTCGAGATCGGAGGCGAGGAGCGCCACCGGCTCGGGCGAGGCGACTTCTTCGGTGAGATCTCGGCGCTGACGGGCGAGCCACCCACCGCGGACGTCGTGGCGGCGAGCCTGCTCCGCTGCCTCGTGATCCCGGCCGCCCAGCTGGAGCGCCTGCTGCTCGAGCGGCCTCAGCTCATGCTGCGGCTGCTGCGTATGGAGGCCCGTCGTCTCCAGGGCACGGTGAATTGGCGGCCGTAGAGCCGCCCTTTCCCCCCGGCGACTACGACGTCGTGGTTGTCGGCAGCGGCCCGGGAGGGCTCCAGACCAGCTACTGGCTGCGGCGGCTGGGGATTCGGCACGCGCTCCTGTCACGGGACGAGCGGCCGGCCGGGATGTTCCAGCGCTTCCCGATCTTCCAGCGCCTGATCACCTGGACGAAGCCGGACGCGCCGGTCGAGCGAACCGCGCGCGAGTACGAGTGGTACGACCACAACAGCCTGCTGGCCGAAGAGCCGGAGCTCAAGGCGCTCGTGCCGGCGCTGATGGACCGGGCGTACGACCTGCCCTCCAGAGCGGAGATGGAGGCGGGGATCGCCGCCTTCGCCGAGCGAGCGCAGCTCGACGTTCGCTACGGCTGCGCCTGGCAGTCGACGCGGCGCGAGGAGGACGGGTACGTGCTCGTTACCGGTGACGGTGAGTACCGCTGCCACGCGGTGGTCTTTGCGCTCGGCGTGACCGAGCCCTGGCGCGCCGCCGTCCCCGGGCTCGAGCACGCCGCGCACTACGTGGACACCTCGGGCCCGGAGCACTACGCCGGCCGCGACGTCTTCGTCGTCGGCAAGCGGAACTCCGGCTTCGAGGTCGCTCAGGGGATCCTCCCCTGGGCGCGCAGTATCGTCCTCGGCTCGCCGCGGCCGGTGCAGATGGACACCCTCGCGCTCTCGGCCCTGCGCGTCCGCTACCTGCACCCCTACGACGAGTACGCCCGCGGCGGCCCGGGGACCTACGTCCTGGACGTGACGATCGAGCGCATCGAGCGGAGAGCCGACCGCTTCCGGGTGGTCACGCACGGAACGACCTGGGACGGGACGCTCGAGTTCGACGTCGACGACGTGATCGCCGCGACAGGCTTTCAGGCGCCGCTGGGCGACCTGCCGCAGCTCGGGCTCGTCACGGTCAACGACGGCCGAATCCCCGCGCTCACGCCCTTCTGGGAGAGTGTGTCGCTGCCGGGCATCTTCTTTGCCGGCAATGCCTCCCAGGGCGCCAAAGGCCTCGGCAAGCGGGGCGCGGGCGCGAGCTCGACGTCCGTGAACGGCTTCCGCTACAACGCGCGCATCCTCGCGCAGCACCTCGTCGACAAGCTGAACGGCCGCACGCGCCTGCGCCCGCCCATTCCCGACGTCGTTGCGTTCCTGCTCCACGAGCTGACGAGCGCACCGGAGCTCTTGGTGCAGAAGGGCTACCTTTGCCGGGTCGTCTCCTCGGAGAATGGAGGCTTCGTGGACGATGACGTCGTCCCGCTGGCGCATTTCCTCGATTCCGCCGGCTCAGACGCGGTGGCCGCCAGCGTGGAGGTCGACGACGCGGGGAGGATCGTCCCGACGGTCTACGTCCGCCGCGGCGGTGACATCGCCGAGCACCAGCTCGAGCCGCACCCGCTGCACGAGTACGGGGGTGAGGCCTATCACCGGGAGCTTTCGTCGGTGCTCGCGCCTTTGACGAAGCACCAGCACGTCTAGCGGCTCAATCACTCCAGCGGGAAGAGAGACCGCGTCTTTTGCGTCCAGTACGTGGATGCCCGGCCGCGCGGCCGGCAGCCTTGAGCAACGCGAGGATGCAAGGGAGGCGGAGCATGAACACGAATTCCACTGCGGCCGACAGTGCGCGACGCGAGCTCGGCACAGAGTTCGAGGGCGAGCTGATCGGTCCTGAGGATTCGCAGTACGACGAGACACGGACGCTCTTCAACGCGATGATCGACAAGCACCCGGCGCTGATCGCGCGCTGTGCGAGCTCCGACGATGTCGCGCGACTGATCGGCTTCGCCCGCGCGCATGACCTGGCTTTCGCCATCCGCGGCGGCGGCCACAACGGCGGTGGCCTGGGGAGTGTCGACGACGGCGTCGTGGCCGACCTCTCGCTGCTGCGCTCGGTCTCGGTCGAGCCCGACGCCCGAACGGTGCGCGTCGGCGGCGGCTGCACCTGGAACGAGGTCGACGCGGCCACGCACGAGCACGGGCTCGCAGTGCCTTCCGGCATCATCTCGACGACCGGTGTCGGCGGCCTGACCCTCGGCGGCGGGATCGGGCATCTCACTCGCAGCTACGGGCTCACGATCGACAACCTGCTCAGCGCGGAGGTCGTCCTTGCGGACGGGCGGCGCGTGCACGCGCGCGCGGACGAGAACCCGGAGCTCTACTGGGCGCTGCGCGGCGGCGGCGGAAACTTCGGCGTCGTGACGGAGTTCACGTTCCAGGCACATTCGGTCTCCGACGTCGTCGGCGGGCCCACGTTCTGGCCGATCGAGGAGACGGACGAGGTGCTCAAGGCGTACCGGGAGTTCCTGCCAACGCTGCCGCGAAACGCGACCGGGTTCTTCTGCTTCCACACGGTTCCGCCGGCGCCACCCTTCCCGGAAGAGATTCACCTGCGCAAGGTCTGCGGAATCGTCTGGTGCATCGTCGGCTCCGACGACCAGGCCGAGCAGGCGATGGCGCCGATGCTCGCCGTCGGCACGCCGCTCATGCACGGTGCCCAGCGTATGCCGCTCCCCGCACTGAACAGCGCGTTCGACGGGCTCTACGGTCCGGGCGACCAGTGGTACTGGCGCGCGGACTTCGTCGACGAGATCCCGGACGAGGCGATCGCGCAGAACGCGGAATGGAACGAGAACATGCCGACGTGGAAGTGCGGCTCGCACATCTACCCGATCGACGGTGCCGGCCACGACCTCGGCGCCGACGAGACGCCGTGGGCCTACCGCGACACGCGCTGGTCGCAGGTGATCATCGGAGTCGAGCCTGATCCCGCCGGCGCCGGCGCTCTCCGCGACTGGACGGTCGGCTACTGGGAGGCGATACACCCGTACTCGGCCGGCGGCGCGTACGTCAACTTCATGATGGACGAGGGCCAGGACCGGGTGCGAGCGACCTACGGGAACAACTACGACCGGCTAGCCGAGATCAAGGCGACCTTCGACCCGGAGAACGTCTTCCGCGTCAACCAGAACATCCAGCCGGCAGGGTAGAGCGGGAGGTCCGGGCGCTGCAACCGGAGCGGCGAGCACAGCGAAGGGTTTTCAGCCCGCCCGCGTCTGGGTAAACGGAAAGTAGAACCAAAAGGGAGTGCGGCCCTCCCGCGAACTCCAGCCCCAAAAGGCTGCTGCGGCAGTTGGGAGAAGAGGCGCGGATGACTCAATGGGTTACGCCCACGCCAAACGGTCACGAACTTCGTGTGAGACGTGACGGAGACACCTGGATCGTAAGCTGCGGTGAAGACGAGGCGCGAAACAACCTGCTCGACGTCGCGATGATCGAAGCGATGCGCGGAGACGCCGCCGTCTTCGCACATTCGCCCAGGGTCGAGTACGGACCATGGATCCGAGCCCAGGCCGATCGGATCGAGCGCGCCTTTAACGCGATGGCCGACCAGGCCGATACCTAGCGCGCCGGCCGCCGCGCAGAAGTTCGCGCTCTTTCCGTGAAATTGTCGCCGCCTCCCCCGTTTGGGCGATCCCACAGCGCGGGCGACGCCGTAGAGTCGCGGCCACAGTCGCCGGCTTGATGCCCCGACATGGAGCGCCTGGGTTCGTACAACACGGTCGACAGTTTCCGCCTGGAGGTGGTGAGCGATTTCTCGAGCAAGCCAAGAGCCTGAGGCCTCGCGTGCGCGTGAGCCCGAGCTTCCCGGCGACTTCGTGTCCGAGGACCTGCGCGACGACTGTGCCCGCTTCCTCGGCGAGCTGCAGGCGCTGATCGCGCGGCGCGCAGAAATGCCGCCTGACGGCGCGCATTGGGTGCCGCGGCGCCCCAAGTGATCGACCTCTGGCCCACGGGCTGCGCGAGCGGGCCGCGTGACGAGCGAATCGCCGCAGTTTGCGAGGTTGTTGGCACCAGGTTGGGACTCGACCCTCGTAACGATCGATGCTAGGTGATACGTTCGAGTAAGTGGCGTCCGGGGCGAAGGCGGATGGCATGGAAGTCGCCGTCCACCTTCTCTCTTGTCTCTCTCCCCTCAAAGAGCCATGAGCTCATCGGCAGGAGAGGTCGCGCCTCGGGCGTTGCTTTTTCCCTTTCTGGGCGATGGACGCCTGCTGCGACGACTAGGCACAGTCCGAGAACGCAAGAGCGGCAGGGCGACCGGGCACTCGCGCCCGCCGCCCGGGCGCGCTTACCCTTTGCACCGCAGTCAGATCCCTGCCGCCAGATCTATATACCGCGAGCGCGGCACCGCCACCAGGTCAGACCGGACGCGGGCTAGGCTGACCCGGCCGGCTCGTTCTCACTCGCCGCGACCTTGACCTGCTCTGCGCTGTCCTTGTCGACCTTCTCCTTCGTCACGTTGCCCGCGTTCGAGAGCGCCTTCTCGATGTCATCCGCCCATTGCTCCTCGAAGATCGCCACGATGCCTGAGCTGTTGACCGGCAGCGTGTCGTCCACGTCGGCCTTGATCTCTTCCTTCTGGCCGTGCGACACCAGGGCGCCGGCGCCCGCTCCGATACCTGCGCCCACCGCCGCGCTGGCGAGCAAGGCGGGCGGGAAGATCAGTCCGACGACCGCGCCTCCGACCAAGCCCCAGGTGGCACCCTTGCGGGTCTCGTGGAAGTCGTCGTCGACGTGGATCTTCCCGTCGGCGCGGCGGCTGACGAGGATGAGCCCGTCGACCTTGATCAGATCGTCCTTGGCGAGCTGCTTGATGGTGTCCCAGTCGCCTCGGGCGGCGTCCGGATCGGGGTAGGTCGCGATATAGAGATCGACGGGGGCGGCGGTGTCCGTATCAGATGCCATGGGGTCTCCTCCCCTTCTGAGGGCGACCGGCACACGACCGGTCGCACGAGTCCAGAACTCTGACGACAACCTATTGGACGTTCGCGCCGACGCGTCATCCGATGTGGACGACGCGTTGGGACCGGGCCGGTCCGCGGTTATGCGGACTACTGGTCGAGAAGCTCGTCGATCGCCGCGTCTACGGCTTCGCGGAGCGGCTGAGCGGTGTAGCCGACGAGCTTCACGTTCGCTTGCGCCTGGAGCACCTCGACGAGGTTCTCGAGGTCGTGCTCGTCCTCGACCTCGACAAGGTGCTCGGACCGCCAGGTTGCGATGAGGTGTACCTGTCTCATAGCGCGTCGTACATGCCTATCGGCGTCTGCGGCCCCCCGGTAAAGGAGAAGCCCCAGATGGCTTCAGCCGCAAACCTGAGCCCGCGTGCGTCGCTTGGTACGCGCAGATCAAAACAACACGGCGCCGCTGTCGACGAAAGCCCCGCCTGAGCGGGGGCTTTCGTGATGGGCCCGGGTGGATTCGAACCACCGACCAACGGATTATGAGTCCGCTGCTCTGACCAGCTGAGCTACGGGCCCCGTGCCCCGGCAAGCGTACCGCTGTAGCGCTGGTGCTTTATGCTCTCTCGCCATGCGAAAGCTTCTGCTTCTGGTCCCGCTCGGGCTGTTCCTCGCCGGCTGCGGCGGCACCAGCGGCGGCACGAACAACCCGAATCAGGGGCACCTCGGCGAGACGGCAGGGGTCGTGGGCAAGAAGGTGACGATCATCCTGAAGGACTTCACCCTCACTCCCGACGCGGTCAAGCTGCCGAAGACCGGCACCTACACCTTCGAGCTCCACAACGAAGGGGCCCAGGTGCACAACCTCGAGATCGAGGGCAACGGCCTCGAGAAGAAGGGCACGAACATCGGCTTCGGCGAGAAGGAGACCTTCTCCGCCACCTTCACGAAGGCGGGCACGTACGAGATGTACTGCCCGGTCGACGGCCACAAAGCTCTCGGGATGAAGGGCACCATCACCGTCGGGTGACGGTTACCTCGACTCAGCGCCGAGAAACCCTCACAATAGGGCGGCACGCGCTCCAGCGGCCGTCCACGAAGGAGGGTGGTGAACGGTGAAGGTCTTCCAGCACGAACGGCAGCTCCGAACCACCGGCGGCCTGGCCGTCCGGGACATCACCGAAGAGGTAACCGAGGCCGTCCGGGTGAGCGGCGTCGTCGACGGGATCGCCTGTGTCTACTCACCCCACACAACGTGCTGCGTACGGGTGAACGAGTTCGAGAGCGGCTTCCTCGAGGACTTCGCCAACCTGCTCAAACGCCTCGTGCCGAGCGAGACCTACTACGCCCACGACGACTGGGACCGGCGCACCGAGAACATCTGTCCCGAGGACATGGACTTCGGGAACGGGCACTCGCACTGCATGGCGATGTTGCTCGGGACCGCCGGGGAGTCGATCCCGGTGCGCGACGGCGAGCTCTGCCTGGGCACCTGGCAGCGCGTGCTCTTCCTCGAGCTCGATCGCGAGCGCGACCGGCGCTGGATCGTCCAGGTCGTCGGGACCTAGCCAGCTAGTCCGGCAACTCCGCGGCCAACGCCTCGACGAGCTGTTCCTGGAGCCAGGACAGGTACGCGTACAGCGCAAGCTCCGGCGCACCCGGATCGTCTTCGGCGAGATCCGCGAGCAAAGTCTCGTCGCTCACCTCGAGGCGCGTGCCGAGGAACAGCCGTAGGTCGTTCAGCGCGGTCAGCCAAGCCTGCGCTTGCTCGGCGGTGAGGCGCTCGGCCGACGCGGTCTCGGACAGCACCCGCAGCGACCGCCGCCGCCCCGCCAGCAACTCCCCTCCCAGCAGCTCCCGATAGGCCGCCTCGTCCTGCTCGTCCTCGTAGGCGTGGGGGAAGAGCCGGCGCAGGCCGGGATCCTCCGGAGCGTCCTCGAGCAGCGAACGCAGCTCGTCCGGAAGCTGGCGCAGGAGCGCGCGCTCCGCCTCGGGCAGGTGCAGGACGTAGTCGCCGTCCCCGCTGCGCTCGATTCGCCGCTCGTTCCACATCAATCACGTTGCATGGTGGCCCAGAGCCCGTGACCGTGGAGGCGCGAGACGTCATGCTCGGCCTTCTCGCGCGTCCCACTCGAGACTACCGCCTTGCCTTCGTGGTGGACCTGCAGCATCAACTTCGTCGCCTTGGCCTTGCTGTAGCCGAACAGCTTCTGGAAGACGAGTGTGACGTACGACATGAGGTTGATCGGATCGTTCCAGACGATCACCACCCACGGGCGCTCGTGCTCGAGCTCGTCGCCTCCGCGCGGCTGCTCGACCTCGACCTCGGCGGGAGCTAGCGTCGACGACACCGGCAGCCGCGAGTCAGGCGACCTTCAGCGCTTCGATCTCACGGTTGACCGCGAGCCGCTCGAGGGCACTCGATTCGATCTGGCGCACGCGCTCACGCGTGAGGCCGAGCTCGCGGCCGATCGCCTCCAGCGATGCCGGGTCGCGGTCACCGTTGAGCCCGTAGCGGCGCTTGACGACCTCGCGCTCGCGGTCCGGCAGCTGCGCGACTGCGCGCCGGAGCACGTCCTCGTCGAGGCTGACCGTGAGCTCCGCTTCCGGCTCCGCGCCCTCGCTCGCAAAGAGGTCTCCGAGCCGTCCTTCGCTGTCGCTCCCGAGCGGCTTGTCGAGGCTCGCGATCGCCCGCGCCGCCTGCCGCACCTCGTGGACCTGCTTCAGCGACAGCTTTGCCTGCTCGGCGATCTCCTCTTCGGTCGGCTGCCGGCCGAGCTTCGGCGCCAGCGTCCGCTCCGCTCGCGCCATCTTCTGCTCACGCTCACCGATGTGGACCGGAAGACGGATCGTGCGCGACTTGTTCGCGACGCCACGCTGAACGGCTTGGCGGATCCACCAGGTGGCGTAGGTCGAGAACTTGAAGCCTCGGCGCCAGTCGAACTTCTCGACCGCGCGGATCAGACCGATGATCCCCTCCTGGATCAGGTCGAGCAGGGAGAGCTCGTGGCCCTGATAGCGCTTGGCGATCGAGACCACCAGCCGGAGGTTCGAATTGATCATCCGCTCCTTCGCCTCGTGGTCGCCTCGCTCGATCCGCTTGGCCAGCTCCACTTCCTCCTCCTTCGTCAGCAGCGGCCAGCGGCCGGCTTCGTTCAGGAAGAGCTGAAGCGCATCGGTTGTCGCGACGGCGAGATCGCCGTTGACGTAGGTGCTTTCGTGACTCTCCTTGCCGCAGTCGTCGCTGACCTCGAGCCCGCGCTCCTCTAGTTGCTCGTAGAGCGCGCGGATCTCCTCGTCGTCCAACTCGTGCTCCTGGACGAGCTCGTTCAGGTGGGAGAGGTTGACGCACCCCTCATCCTCGCCCCTGGCGATCAGCGCTTCGATCCGATCGCTCGTAATCTCGGTCATCCTCCCTCCCTTATTCCTGATTCCCATCCTTTAAATCGCCTTCCAAGAGGGAGTACAGCACGCAGTCGCGCCGGCTGCCCTGGAGCTCGATGTAGCTCCGGAGCAGGCCCTCCCGCTGGAAGCCGGCGCCCTCGGCGACGCGCTGCGACGGCTCGTTCTCGGGATCGGTCACCAGCTGGACGCGCGGCAGGCCGAGCTCTCGCAGCGCCCATTGGGCGACGAGCCGCAGCGCCGACGTCGCGACCCCGCGCCGCCTAGCTTCCCGCGCGACCCAGTAGCCGATCGAGCCCTGCAGGGCGTAGTCCTCGTGCAGGCGCAGCCCGACCGCGCCCAGCACCTCGCCCGCTTCCCGGCCGGTGACGGCGAAGGCTGCGTGGCGGCCGTCGTCCCAATCGCGCTCGGTCTGCTCGATCCAGGTACGCGCGTGCTCATCGCTGTACGGCGAAGGCACGCGAGTCCAGCGCGAGATCTCCGGGTCCTGGCAGATCTCGGCGACGCGCGGCACATCGGCCAGCCTCCAGGGGCGCAGGACGAGCGCGTCGTCCGCGAGCTCGGTTCGCGCCGGTGCCTGCATACAAGGAGGTTAGAGCAGGCCGCAGTGCCGGGCCGTGTTGGGCCACGCGCCGTAGCCGCGCCCGCTTCGGTGGGCGCGCTCGGCCACCCACATCTGCTCGAGCGCTGTCCAGCGATTGGCCCAGCCGCGGCGCAGGAGTACCCGCGGGGCGTAGCTCTGCATGAAGCCGCGATCCATCTGCAGGCCGCCCCAGTACGGGTCGCTTCCGTCCCCCCAGCTGCCCTCGAAACGATGGATGCAGAGCCAGCCCCGCCTGTGGGGCGGACGAGCTGCGACCTTGCGTACGTGGCGTGCGTGACGGCGCCAATAGAGCAGGGCACGCCGGGTGTTGAGCGGCGCCGCCGAATGCGCTCGGCGCTGGCCGATCAGGATCTGCCAGCGCCAGGTTGTGGCGCGCAGCCGTCGCGTCACGAGTGGATTGACATGGCGTTCGGACGCGATCTTGCCCTTGGTCTTGTGGTTGGCCCGCTTCTTCGGCGGGCTCGTCGCCGACGCCAAAGCCGACGCGGCGGCCGCGACGGCCAGCAGAACCGCGAGCACAGGCAGAAGCACACGTTTTGAACTCACCGCAGAAACCCCTCCTTGGGGAGTCGACTCTCATCGGCTCGACAGGAAGCGCGTCCGCGGGCGGCGCGGGAGACTTGCTTCCGTGGCCTGGTCGATACGACCTGTTCCGAGAGCTGTTAGACGCCAAACCTGACAACTGGTTAGCGTTGCTCGTGCGCTTCGCCACGAAGATGGAGTGAAACCCGCTTGATACCGTCGAAAGGTGCGCCGACTTGTCCTGCTGCTGAGCGCAATCGTCGCGCTCGACATCATGTTTTTCGCGGCGCTCGCGCCGCTGCTGCCGCACTTCGTGACCGAGTACGGCCTCTCGAAGGGCGCGGCCGGCCTCCTCTCCGCCTCGTACGCGGCCGGGGTGCTCGCGGCCTCTGTCCCCGGGGGGGTCGCCGCGTCGCGTTTCGGGCCGCGGCAGGCAGCTCTGGGCGGAGTCGCGCTGACCGCGGCCGCGAGCCTCGCGTTCGCGGTCTCGAGCAATGTCTGGATGCTCGGTGCCGCTCGGCTGCTCCAGGGGGTCGGGAGCGCCTTCTCGTGGTCGGGTGCGCTCGCCTGGCTAGTCGCAGCGGCACCGCGCGAGCGGCGCGGCGCGTTGATCGGGGCCACGATGGGCGCGGCCGTCTTCGGCGCCCTACTCGGGCCCGTCCTGGGCGCGATCGCCACGGTGGCGGGTGTGCGAGGGACCTTCCTGGGGGTGAGCGTGCTCGGGCTGGGGCTCGGCGCCTGGGTGCTCGCCACTCCCGGGGTGCCGGCGCAGCCACAGTCGCTCTCGGCGCTGCGGCGCGCCGACCGGCGCCTGCTCGGCGGGCTCTGGCTTCTGGTCCTGCCCGCGTTGCTCTTCGGAGTGCTGGCGGTGCTCGTGCCGCTGAAGCTCCATGCTGACGGCTGGGGCGGCGTCGCGATCGGCGCGGTCTTCCTCGCCACCGCGGGCCTCGAGGTGGCCCTGAACCCGTTGCTCGGGCACTTCAGCGACAAGCGCGGGCGCTTGCTGCCGGTGCGAGTCGCGCTGCTCGGCTCGACGATGGTGTCGCTCGCGTTCGCGTGGGCCGACTCGGCGCCGCTCGTGGCGGGACTCGTGGTGATCGCGGGGATCACCTACGGCGGCTTCTACACCCCGGGGATGGCGCTGCTCACCGACGCGGCCGAGCGGCAGGGCATCGCGCCGGGCCTCGCCTTCGGCGCGATGAACGGTGCCTGGGCGGCGGGCAACGTCGTGGGGCCCGCGCTCGGCGGGTGGCTCGCGGAGGTGGCCGGCGACTCGCTGCCGTACCTGCTCCTCGCTCTCGTCTGCATGCTGACGCTGGCGGTGACGATGTCGTGGGCGCCCCGCTACCTCCAGGCGAGGTCGCGCCCGAGCAGCTCGTAGAGGCGCCGGTTCGGCTCGGCGAAGTACTGCGCGAGCTCCGCGCGCGTCTCCGGCTTCATCTCCTCGTACCGCCGCTCGAATACGCGCGGGTAGGCGTCGAGCCCGTGCGGTGCCGCGCCGAGGAACTCGAGCACCCGCGCATACGACCGGTCGGGCTCGCCCAGAAGCTCCTCGCTGGGGATGATCAGCAGCTGCTCGGGCGGAAAGACCCCGAGCCAGCGCTCGAGTTGCTCGGCGTACCTGCCGCGTGCCTTGTAGGTGTGGCTCCACCAGGCGCGGCTGAAGTAGCGCGGGTCGGATCGGAGGCGCTCCTCCTCCCCGTCGAGGCGCTGCTCCTCGGCGGCAAGCGCCTCCTCGAACGAGAATGGCTCGCGGCCGAGCGCGACCTCGTGGTGGTAGTGGGAGAGCGCGCGGTCGACCGGGTTGCGGACGAGCGCGACCAGCCTCGCGTCCGGCACCAGCTGCTTGACCCGCTCCGGCCCGAGCGGGTGGAAGAGGTAGCTCGGGCTCGCCTCGCCGACGAGCTCGCCGCGGGTGCGCAGGAGGTTCGGGAAGTTGCCGCGGTACCAACTCGCGCCTCGCGCGTAGTGCCGGTCGAAGTAGCTGACCTCTTTCCAGGACGGGCCCGTGATGCCCGGGTGGCGGCGCAGGAAGGCATAGAGCGCGGTCGTGCCGGCCTTCTGCGCGCCGAGGATCAGAAAGTCGGGCAGGGGCCGGACCGCCGCAGTGGCCCGGCCGTAGGTCCAGATGACGTTGCGCAAGACCACCCGGGCCGGCTCCGGGATCGTCGGGATCAGCTCGGCGGGCAGCCTCACCGGGTGCTCACGAATAGCCGAGCTCGCGCAGAAGCGGGCCGGTCTCGGTCTCTACGTCGGCTACCTGCTGCTCGGTCAGGTCGCGGCGCCAGCGGCCGACGGATTGGGAGTGCACGTCTCGAAGGGCTTCGGCGAGCTCGTCCGCGTCGGCGCCGATGTGGCGGGCGATGCGGGTCGCGGTGGCGTCCGGGTCAGCGACGAGCTCCTCGTAGCGCACCTCGAGCGTGGCGGCGGGCGCGGCCGCCCTCGCTGCCGTGAGGTAACGGCGCCAGGCCCAGCCCGCGCGAGCCGCCTCGCTGGCGGCGCGGAACTCCTGAACCCGCTCCGGCTCGACCCAGAAGCGGGCCTGCTCGCCGTAGGGGCTGCCCACGTCGTCGGCTCCGCCCCGCTCGACGCGGAGCCATCCCTTCTCGAGCAAGGAGCAGACGACGTCGCGTCCGTCGCGAACCATGTGCACGACCTTCGCCTGCGGGTAGGCGCTGAGCGCCGCGCCGAGGACGAAGCTCGTCTCGGGTGTCTGCTCGACGGCCCGTAGGCGGCGGGCCAGGCCAAAGCGGCGCACGCGCTCGAGAATTCGGCGCAGGCGCCGAGCCGCCTCGTACTCGGACAGTGCCGCGAGCTCGTCGATCGAGACCTTGAGCGGGCCGACCTCGCCGAGGTCGACGAACCCCGTCAGCCGGCCGAGCGAACCACCCATGAACGACGTCCCGGAGCGCGGCGCGCCGACCACGAAGACCGGCCGCTCGGTCGCGTCCCCCGCATCGCTAGACGATTTCCTCCGTCCACGGAGGGCGACGCGCGCGGCGGCGTTGCCGTAGAGGCGCAGTAGTTGCCCGGTGTCGGAAGGCGCGGCCACGGCGCGGAAGCCTACTCAGGCGTAACGTAGGCGGCGGTCAGACCGCCGTCTACCAGGAAGGTCGTCCCGGTCACGTAGGAGGACTCGTCCGAGGCTAGGAAGAGTGCTCCGTTCGCGATCTCCCCCGCCTTCGCGAGGCGGCCCATGGGCAGGTGGACACGCCGTCGCTCGTACGCGGCCGGGTCGTCTTGGAAGAGCCGCAGGAGAAGCGGCGTCTCCACGGGGCCCGGGCAGAGAGCGTTCACCCGCACCCCGCGGCGTGCGAACTCGACCGCGAGCTCGCGGGTCAGCGAGAGCACCGCGCCCTTGGACGCCGTGTAGGCGATCTGCGAGGTCGCCGCGCCCACGAGAGCAACGAACGACGCGACGTTGATCACGGAGCCCGACCCGCGCTCGAGCAGGCGTGGGATCCCGTGCCTGCAGCAGAGGTAGACGCCCTTCGCGTTCACGTTCATGACGCGGTCCCACGCCTCCGGCTCGGTCTCGAGCACCGAGGCGTCGTCGCGCGGCATGATGCCGGCGTTGTTGTAGATCACGTCGATGCCGCCGTAGCGCTCTGCCGTCGCCGCGTACATCGCCTCGACGCTCGCCGGGTCGGCAACGTCGACCTCCTGGAAGAACGCCTCGCGGCACTCGGCCGCGACAGCCTCCCCGTGCTCGCGACTGACGTCGGCGACACACACCGACGCGCCCTCGGACGAGAACAGGATCGACGCCTCACGCCCGATCCCGCCGGCGGCTCCGGTGATCACTGCCACCTTTCCGTCGAGTCGCCCCATCAGTCGGTCGAGACGAACACGTTCTTGATCTCCGAGTAGCCCTCGAGCGCGTGCATCCCGAGCTCACGCCCGAAGCCCGACTGCTTGAAGCCGCCGAAGGGCGTCGAGACCCGTACGGACGTATTCGCGTTGACGGAGAGGACGCCGGTCTCGAGCGCCCGCGCGACCCGCAACGCACGCGCGCCGTTCTCGCTCCAGATCGAGCCCGAAAGCCCATAGGGCGTGTCGTTTGCGATCCGGACGGCGTCGGCCTCGTCCTCGAAGGGGATCACGGCGGCGACCGGTCCGAACACCTCCTCGCGCGCAACGCGATCGTCGTTGGACGCCTCCACGAGCGTCGGTGGGAACCAGAAGCCGCTGCCGGCGGGGATGTTGCCACGATAGGCAACGCTACCAGCGACGTAGGACGATACGTTCTCGCGCTGCTCGGCCGAGATCAGCGGGCCCATCTCGGTCGCTTCGTCCTCGGGGTCGCCCACGCGCAGACCCTCCGTCGCCGCCACAAGCAGCGCCAGGAACCGGCCGTAGGCGGAGCGCTCGACAAGGATCCGCGACCGCGCGCAGCAATCCTGCCCGGCGTTCCCAAAGACCGCAGACGGCGCGGCGGCCGCCGCCCTCTCGAGATCCGCATCCGCGAAGACGACGTTGGCCGACTTGCCGCCGAGCTCGAGCGTCACGCGCTTGATCGTCCCCGCGGCGGCCTGCATCACCCCACGCCCGACCTCGGTCGAGCCTGTGAAGCCGATCTTCGCCACCTCCGGGTGCTCGGCTAGCCGCTGGCCTACAACCCGCCCCGGTCCGACGAGCACGTTGACGACACCCTCCGGGATCCCGGCCTCGAGGACGAGCTCGGCCAGCCGTAGCGCCGTCAGCGGCGTCAGCTCCGCCGGCTTGAGCACGACGGTGTTCCCGCAGGCGAGCGCCGGCCCGAGCTTCCAGCTCGCGATGTTGAGCGGGAAGTTCCACGGCACGATCAGACCGACGACGCCGAGCGGCTCCCGGAACGTCAGGTCGATGCCTCCCGCGACGGGAATCGTCTCGCCGTAGTGCTTGTCCACGGCGCCGGCGTAGAAGTTGAAGACCTCGGCCACCATGCCGACCTCGCCGCGCGAGTCCGAGATCGGCTTGCCGACGTTGCGCGTCTCGAGGCGTGCCAGCTCCTCGGTGTGCTCTTCGACGAGCGACGCGAGGCGCCGCAACAGCCGGGCGCGATCGGAGGGCGCAACCGCCCGCCAGGCGGGGTAGGCAGACCGAGCGCGCGCCACGGCCGCGCCGGTTTCCTCGATCCCCGCTTCGGGCAGCTCGGCGATCGGCTCCTCGGTCGCCGGGTTCAGAACGGTGACGGCCACGGTGGGATTCAACACCACCGTGGCCGCGTCAATCCGCTAGTTGGAGTCGTCCTGCCCCTTGACGACGCCCACCAGGTGGCCCTCCGGGTCGGTGAAGAGGGCGAAGGTGACCATCTCCATCTCTGTCACCGGCATCACCGTCTTGCCGCCGAGCTGCTCGATCTTGTCGAGGGCGCCCTGCGGGTCGTCGACCTCGACGTAGAAGGTGACGTGCCCGTTGCCGTCCTGCGCCTGGCCGACACCGCCGCCGATGCCCTTCTCGGGCTGCATCAGCATGCCGTAGCCCATGCCGGCGGGATCCTGGAGCTGCCAGCCGAATGCCTCGGAGTAGAACTTCTGCAGCGCGGGCCCGTCCTTGCCGACGACCTCGAACCACGTGACTGGGTTGCCCATCTTCCCCTCCTTCTTGTCGGTACCACTCGCAGCAACGACGAACGGCGCGGGTGAATTTCGACAGCTAGCCTAGGCCCGCCGCTCGGCCCGGTACCCGCGTGCCTCCGTGACAAGGGCCTCGAAGAGCCGCATGTCCTCGCCGGCTTCGGGATGCCACAGCACGCCCAACGCAAAGCGCCGCGATGGATCCTCGAGGGCCTCCAGGGTCCCGTCCTCCGCGCGCGCAGCCTCTCGCAATCCCTCGCCGAGCCGTCCGAACCCCTGGTGGTGGTGCGACTTCACCGGCGCATGCTCGCCGAGCAGCGACCCGAGCCGCGTTTCCGGCTCCACGGTGACGTCGTGATCGGAATATTCCCCAGGCGTGTGCTTGTGCTTCTCGTCCCCGACGACCTCCGGCAGGTGCTGTACCAGGTCGCCGCCGAGGGCCACGTTCAGGATCTGCGAGCCGCGGCAAACCGCGAGCACGGGCATGTCGCGGGCGAGCGCCGCCTGGAGCAGCGCGAGCTCGCCGCGGTCGCGCTCGGGCACGACGCCCTTGGTCTCCGGATGCGCCTCGTGCCCGTACGTGTCGGGGCCGAGATCCGAGCCGCCGGAGAAGAGCAGGCCGTCCAGGGCGTCCAGGGTCTCCTCGACCGCGTCCTCGCTCGGCGGCACGAGCAGCGCGCGTCCGCCTGCGCGCTCGACGGCGCGCACGTAGTCCGCCGGCACGAGCGCGGTGTCCTCCTCCCAGGTGCCGAACCGCGCCCGCGTGAGGTACGTGGTGATCCCGACGACCGGTTTCATCCGCGCTCGTACAACCGCTCTCGCTCCCAGCAGGTCACTGCCTGGTCGAACAAGCGCTGCTCGACGCGCCCGTAGTTCAGGTAGTGCTCGACAACCTCGTCACCGAGCGCGCCGCGAGCCATCGTGCCTCGCTCGAGGGCATCGATCGCCTCCCGCAGGGAGCCCGGGAAGCGCTCTGCGTCCGACTCGTAGGCGTTCCCCTCCAGGGGTGGCGGCAGCTCGAGCTCCTGCTCGATCCCGTGGAGGCCGGCCGCGATCAACGCCGCGAACGCGAGGTACGGGTTCACGTCGCCGCCCGGGATCCGCGTCTCAGCGCGCAGCGACCTGCCGTGCCCGACGATGCGGAAGCCGCAGGTGCGGTTGTCATGACCCCAGGCGAGCGTCGTCGGCGCCCACGTGCCGGCGGCGTAGCGCTTGTACGAGTTGATCGTCGGCGCGAGGAACAGGGCGAGCTCGCGAGCACAGGCGATCTGGCCCGCGAGGTAGCGCTGGAAGACCTCCGACTCTCCCTCGAAGGTGTTCTTCCCGTCCGCCCAGAGGCTCGAGTGGATGTGGCAGGAGCTTCCGATCCAGGTGTGGTCGGGCTTGGCCATGAACGTGATCGAGCGGCCGTCCTGGTGGGCGATCTCCTTGGCGCCGTTCTTGTAGATCGCGTGGTTGTCGGCCATGGTCAGCGCCTCGGCGTAGCGGAAGTTGATCTCCTGCTGCCCGGGCCACGCCTCGCCCTTCGAGCTCTCGACCTTGATTCCGGCGCCGTGCATCGCGTTGCGGATCCTGCGGATCAGCGGCTCGTCGAAAGTCGTCGCGAGGATGTGGTAGTCGAGGATGTAGGGCACCGAGGGCGTCAGGTCGCGATAGTGCTTCGCGTGTGCCTCCTCGTAGCTCTCCTTGAGGAGGTAGAACTCGAGCTCGGAGCCGATCATGGGCTCGAAGCCCGCCGCCCGTACGCGGTCGACCTGGGCACGCAGCATCTGCCGCGGCGAGGCCGCAAGCGGCGAGCCGTCGGCCAGGCCGACGTCGCAGAGCACCAGCGCCGTCCCCTCGAGCCACGGCACCCGCCTAAGCGTGTCGAGGTCGGGTGTCAGCGCGAAGTCGCCGTAGCCCTGGTCCCAGCTCGCCATCGCGTAGCCGGGCTGAGGGTCCATCTCCATGTCGAGGGCCATTAGGTAGTTGCAACCCTCGATCCCGTGCTCGGCGGATTCCTCGAGAAAGAACTCCGCGTGCTCGCGCTTGCCGAGCAGGCGGCCCTGCATGTCGGTGAAGGCGGTGACGACGGTGTCGATCCCGCCCCGCTCGACCTCGGTTCTCAGCTCATCGAGACTCAGCATCGCCCTCTCCCGAAGACGAGGGAGCCGCGCGAACCGACTCCCTCTGTCGTTCCAGTCCTGGCACGAGTCTACGACGCGGGCAGAGGCTGCATCACCTTGGGGTGCTAGGGGTACTGCTCGATCAGCAGGCGGCCCATCGCCTAAGCCCGCCCGGCCGCGTTCTCGGTCTGCGTAGCGCTCGCTGCTCTACGCTCACGCCGAGCATCTGCCGAACGTCGAGCGGGAGGCTCTCGCCGGCCTGGCGCGGACTCTTGACGTTCACGGCTAGTTCAGGCGCTCGATCCACTCGGCGAAGAGCGGGTCGACGATGACCTGCTTGCGGCCTTCGGCTTCGAGCTCGGCTCTCGCACTCAGGCGCTGCAGGGCCTTCTGCGCCATCGTTTTGGTCAGCGCCAGCCGCTCGAGCACGGCCGAGCGATAGGGCGAGCCCTCTCCGGCGAGCACTGCGCGCATCGTCTTTTGCTCCGAGGTGTCGAAGCCGCGCCATTGCGCCTCGAACTCGGGCTGGAGCTCGTCGAGGGCATTGCTGTGCGCCCGGGCCCAGTCGTCGAGGGTTGCGGTACCGCCGCGCTCGACCTCCTCCCAGAGCCGGTGTGCGAGCAGCATCGCCCTTTGCGGATGGCCCTTCGCCGAGGTCAGGAGCGGGTTCAGTGCCTCGCCCACGTTGCGCTTGCTCTGGCGAAAGCGCGCCGCCACGTACTCGGCGATGTCCTCGTCACGCAGCCGCCCCAGGCGCACCGGCACCGCCGAGCCGTAGAGCGGCGCCTCCTTGCGCTCGAAGAGCTGCTTCATCAGCCCCGGCTCCGAGCCCGCGAAGACGTACGAGGCGACATCGCCCTGGAACTGGATGTGGCTCCTGAGGATCCCGTCCAGCGCGGGCACCTTGCCGATGTCCTGAAACTCGTCGAGGGCGATGAAGGCACGGAAGCCGCCGGCCTCCTCGAGCCGGAGCGGCAGGTCGAGCAGCGCGTGCAACGCGGGCAGCGGATCGCTCTTCGGCTCGAGCTGCAGCCTCGCACTGATGCCGAACGCGCCGAGCGAGAGCCCCAGGCCCGTCTTCTGGAGGAACTCTTCGACGCGGCCCCGGATCGCGCCCCGTAGCTCCTGCGCGTAGGCCCGCTCGAAGCGCACCGCGACGTCGGCCAGGGAGACGACGCCGTAGAGGTCGACCAGGACCGGCACGAGGCCCTCCTGCTTCTCGCCGTCGGCGAGCGCCCGCTTGAGCAGGCTCGTCTTGCCGTACTTGCGCGGTGCGTAGAGCCGCACGTAGTGCCCGCCGACGGCGTTCTTGAGCAAGTGCCGGGTCTCCTCGTCGCGATCGACGATCTCGTCCGGCGAAATCGGACGGGAGTAGACGAAGGGGTTGACGTCGGTGATCATTGGTCCCGGAAGATACCAGTCGGTAGTCCCGTTGGATACCGTCACGTATCTCTTCGGACTACTGATTGGCGAGCCGGGCGCGATCAGCCAGACTCGGCCGATGTCCTCGTTCGACCCAACCGCTCCCGGCTTCCTTGCCGACCCCTACCCCGCGCTGGCCGCGCTGCGAGAGGAGACGCCGCTCTTCTACGAGGAATCGCTCGCCCGCTGGTTCGTGACTCGCCACGCGGACGTTCGCGCCTGCCTGCGCGACAGGCGGCTCGGCCGCAACTTCCGCCACGTGGGCAGCGAGAAAGACTTCGGCGCCGAGCCGCTCGACCCGCGGCTGCAGGTGTTCTGGGACACGGAGCGCTGGAGCTTGCTCTGGCTCGAGCCACCCGAGCACACGCGGATCCGCAAACTCGTGGCGGCGGCGTTCACACCGCGCAGCGTTGAGAGCCTGCGCGCGCCGGCCGAGGACCTCGCCCGCACACTGCTCGAGCCTCACCTCGAGCGTGGCCGCCTGGAGCTGCTTCGCGACTACGCCCAGCCCTACTCGATCGCGGTCATCTGCCGCTTGCTCGGCGTTTCGACCGACCGACAGCAGGAACTCCTCGACTGGTCGCACGCGATGGTCAAGATGTACGAGTTCGACACGACCGAGGAGCAGGCCGCGGCCGCCGCACGAGCCGCCGGCGAGTTCCGGGACTACGTGCTCGAGCTGATCGACACGCGCCGACGCGAGCCACGCGAGGACATGGTCACGGCGCTCGTGCAAGCACGCGTCGACGGCGAAGGGTTGAGCGACGCCGAGATCGTCTCGACGATCATCGTGCTCCTGAACGCCGGCCACGAGGCGACGGTGAACACCCTCGGCAACGGCATTCGAGCCCTGCTGCGCCACCCGGACGCGTGGCGCCGGCTCGTCGCCGGCGAGGTGCAGCCGGCCGCGGCGCTCGAGGAGCTGATCCGCTGGGACCCGCCGCTCCAGCTGTTCGAGCGCTGGGTGCTCGAGGACGGCGTCCAGGTCGCGGGCAAACCGGTCCCGCGTGGCGAGAAGCTCTCGCTCCTCTTCGGCTCGGCCAACCGCGACCCGCGGGTCTTCGCCGAGCCCGAGCGCTTCGACGTGGCGCGCGCCAACGCAGCGGAGCACATCGGCTTCGGCGGCGGCATCCACGTGTGCATCGGCGCGCCACTCGCCCGCCTCGAGCTCGAGGCAAGCCTGCGGGCGCTGGTCGAGCGGGCGCCGGGCCTCGAGCTTCGCGGAGAGCCGAAGCGCAATCCCGCCTTCGTGATCTGGGGCCTGGAAGCCGTCGAGCTGACGGTCTAGTCGAAGCACCACTGGTCGACGTCGCTGACGGGCTTGTAGCCGATGCGCTGGTAGATGCGGTTCGAGGTCGGGTTGGCGAGGTTGGTGAACAGGAAGCAGAACCGCCTGCCTCCCTCGAGCAGCTGCTGCGTCAGCGCAGCGGTCAGCGCACTCCCGTACCCGCGGCCCCGCAGCTCGGGCGGCGTGTAGACCGGCCCGATCCGAATCCCGTTCGGCGTCGGTCCCGCGTAGCCGGCCATGCAGACCCCCTCGTGGTCCTCCCAGAAGACGAGCCCGCCCTCTGGCTCGGCGAGCCGCCTGTCGAGCGCGCCTTCCGAGGGCTCCGGGTGGTCGTCCGGCAGCGCCTCTGCGACGAACGCGTCGAACCAGCGCGTCGCGAGCTCGCGATCGGGCTCGGCATACGCGCGCATCCGGCCGGCCACGCCTCGTGGAGGCTCGACGCTCTCCGCCCGGAAGATTCGCTGTGCGAGTGCACGGCGGCCTTGCGCTCCAGTCTCCGCTTGCCAGAGCTCGGCGAAGCGCGCGACGACTTGGGTGGGGCCGACCGCCCCCGGCAAGGTCTGGAAAACGGCTCGCGCGTCGGCTGCGATCGGCTCGATCGGGCCCTCGCCGTCGATCTCGGAGAGCACGAGGTGGTGCGGAGGCGTGCGCAGCGCCGCGGCGACTACACGGCCCCCGTCCTCTACGACCGCGAGGTATGGGGCTTCGCCGAACAGCAGCGGATCGTGACGCAGACGCGAGGAGAGCCCGAGGATCAGGTTGTGCTCGGCCTCGCGAGCCGCGAGAAACTCGCCTGCATGCTCGAGGAAAGCGTCGGCGTTTCGGTGGCGTGTTACCTCCATCTCGGCATCTTCGGACAAATCGTGGCTCTTCGGCCATCGCGGGAAGCGTGGCCCGTTCATGATTGTGGCTCGCGTTGAGCGTTCGCATTGCCATCGCCGTAGTCCTGGTCGTTGCCGCCTGTAGCTCGGGCAACAACGAACGGAGCGAGACGTCCCGGGTTCGAAGCTGCTCGGACCGCTTCCTGGAGCGCGCCTCCGCGCACGGTTCGCCAGACCAGGTGAGGCGGTACGCCGAGAACGCGTACTGCAAACCGTTCGCCAGGCGTGGCTGGGTCTACGAGAACGGAACGCTCAGCCTCGACGCCTACAAGTACGTGCAGAGTGGCAGGATCTGCGCCGAGGGGGGCTCAGGTGAGCCCGCCCGAACCGTGCCCTGCGAGGAGGTCGACCCGGGTGGCCCCCTGATTCTCGACTGCGCCATCCTGCATCTGGTTCCACGCGCCGAGGTGAAAACGTACGTGGCAAAGCTGCAGCGGCAAGGCGAAGTTCGGTGCGACGACGTCACTCCACTCTCGGAGCTCGGCGTCGGTTCGAGCTCGAGCTCCCGCGGGCCATCGCCGGCGCCGCGGGTAACCGCCTATGCCTGATGCGCCGGAGACCTGGCACTACGGCCTCGTTGCGAGGTGGTGGGCCGAGTTCAACGATGACGGCCCCGAGATCGCGTACTTCCAGGAGTACGTCGAGCACGGTCAGCCCTCACTCGACGTTGCCTGCGGCACCGGGCGGCTGCTCATCCCGTACGTGCGAGCCGGGCTCGACGTCGACGGTTGTGACGTCTCCGCCGACATGATCGCTTTCTGCCGCGAGAAGGCCGAGCGCCAAGGGCTGTCGCCGACCTTGTTCGTCCAGCCCATGCACGAGCTCGACCCCCCGCGCTCCTACAGGACGATCTTCGTCTGCGGCGGCTTTGGCCTCGGAAGCGACCGCGCACAGGACGTCGAGGCGCTGGGTCGCTTCTACGAGCACCTGGAGCCCGGGGGCACGCTCGTCCTCGACAACGAGAACCCCTATTCCTCAGGGTACCCATGGCTGTCCTGGCGTAGGGACGAGCGCGCAGGTCTTCCGCGGCCGCAGCTACCGCTCGAGGAGGCTGAGCGACGCCGCGGTTCGGACGGGGCCGAGTATGCGCTGGAATCCCGACTGCTCGACCTCGACCCGCTCGAGCAGTTCGCGACCTACGAGATGCGCGCCGGGATGTGGCGCAACGGCGAGCTTGTCGAGGAGGAGGAGCACTCGCTGCGGATCAACTTCTACTTCAAGAACGAGCTCCTGCTGCTGCTGGAACGCGCGGGCTTCACCGACATCGTCGTCCACGGCGATTACCGCGACGAAACGGCGACGAGGGACAGCGACTTCCTCGTCTTCGTCGCGAAGAAGCCGTAGGGCAGCTGTTTCGGATGTCGAAATCCGACGGCGCACCTGGATCGCGGCTACGGTGTAACCAGCGCGTTGGCTCTAGCTGTTGAAGCCGCCGAGGCTGTGCACGTTCCTCTTCGACTGTGACTCCTGGCCTGACCGCCGCAGTGCGCCCATTCGAGTGTTCTGCCCTGTAAGACCCACAGAAGGAGCACCATATGCATGCCACCATTCGTCGTTACGAAGGTGTCGACATGACCCGCATGAACGAAGTCGCCGGCAAGGTCAACGAGACGCTCGTTCCGCAGCTCCGCGAGCTCCCCGGTTTCGCCGGTTACTTCCTCATCGAGGCCGACGACGGCGTCGTGAGCTCACTCAGTCTCTTCGAGACCTCTGAGCAGGCCGACGAGTCGACCAAGCTCGTCACACATTGGATCAGCGACGAGAACTTCAGCAGGGCGTTTCCGAACGCGCCGAAGATCACAAGCGGCAAGGTCGTTGCGCACAGCAACGCCGTTCCCGCTCTCGTCTAGCTGAACCGCAAGTCCGCGTAAGCGAGGGGGCCCGGCGCCGCCGAGCCCTCTCTAAGCTCAGAAGACGGTGGCCCAGTCGTTCTTGATGCTGACCAGCGTCCAGTCGTCCTTGTCGGCCTGCTCGAGCGCTTGCTCGGCCCCGGAGGTGTAGTCGAACTCTCGCTCGCCGTCGTCGTGCAGGACGAGCAAGCGCAGGGTCGGCTTGTCGGCGTGCTCCAGATGCGGATCGGCTTCTCCGGCCCGTCGTCCAGGTAGTCAGCCTCCGCTTTGTGCGTGATCGTGCCACCACGTTTGTCGCCTTCGTATGCAAGCGCGGCGGCGCTGCCGATGACCCGCTCGCGCGGAATGCCGTACACCTCCTCGCTGATCGGGCGCATGAAGTCGCGGCCCCCGCCCGAGGCGATGTAGTTGCTGAAGGTGTTCGCCTCCAGGTAGGTGACGAGCTCGACCATCGGCTTGTAGCTGCACTGGAGGTATCCACGGCCGAGGGTCGGGTGCTGCGCGCTGTGGAGGAACTCCTCTGACTGCGCCTCGAAATCCTCGACGCTGATCCCCTCGTACGCCGCGAGGATGCCCGCGGCCAGGATCTTCACGTGGTGTCATCGCCGGCGTAGTGCTCGGCCATCAGCGCGCCAAGGCAGCCGAAGTCCCGCTCGTAGGCTGCCTTCCAGGGGTGCCGATCGCGCAACTCCGGTTTCGCCTCGGCCATTTCGACGAGCCTGCGCAGGATGAAGTCGAGCTGGATCGGCATCGGCTTCTCGCACTAGAGGGTGCCGTCGTTGTCGAACACCGCTACGCGCTCCTTGGCGGGAACGGCGCGCGAGCCCTGCACGAACTCCACGATCGCCTGCCTCGCGGCGCCGTCGCTCCAGCTCGGCAGGGGGTTGTGGTCTGCGTTCGTCACAGCGCACTCCGCTTCTCTTGTTGTGCAGAAGACGGAATCCTCGTCCTCAAAGTCCGTTCGCGCCTCGTCCCGAGGGGATGAAGGACGAACGGGGGTCGTAGGCCCGACCGCCGACAGCAACCATTCGTGACTAGGCTCACGGCGTGGCCTTTCGCGTGATCCGCCCCCCCGAGCTCGAGTGGACGACGCGCCCTCACGAGCCCGACGAGGCGCCTCGCCATGTCGCCGAGCTGAGCGAGCTTGCCGGCTTCGCCCACACCCGCGCAAACCTCTGGCGCTACGAGCCCGGCGCCAAGGGGCGGCGCCACAGGCACAAGCTCCAGGAGGAGACGTTCGTCGTTCTCGCCGGGACGCTGACGATGTACCTCGGCGACCCGCCGGAGCGGCAGGACGTGCCCCCCCGGCGGCCTCATCCACGTCAAGCCGGGCACACCGCTCCAGACGGCGAACCACGGCAAGGAGGACCTTCTCGTCTATGCCTACGGCACCCCGCCCGAGCGCGAGCAAGCCGAGATCCTCGACTCGGCTCTCTAGCAGTCGACCGATGAGTCTCCGCCGGCGCGGCTGTCCAAGAGGCTAGAAGCGGCATCAACGACTGAAAGGACGACGCGATGCAGGACATCACTCCGTGCCTGTGGTTCGACACCGAAGGCGAAGACGCGGCGAACTTCTACACGTCCGTGTTCCCGAACTCGAAGATCCTGGACATCGCCCGCTATGGCTCTGCCGGGCCACGGCCCGAGGGAACCGTCATGACCGTGAGCTTCGAGCTGGACGGTCAGAAGTTCGTCGCCTTGAACGGCGGGCCCGACTTCACGTTCAGCGAGGCCATCTCATTCCAGGTGAGCTGCAAGGACCAGGACGAGGTCGATGCGTACTGGAGCAAGCTCTCCGAAGGCGGCGAAGAAGGCCCCTGCGGGTGGTTGAAGGACAAGTTTGGCCTGTCGTGGCAGATCATTCCAACCGCCCTGTCCGAGTTGCTCGGAGATCCGGACAAGGAGAAGGCGCAGCGGGTCATGGCGGCGATGCTGAGCATGAAGAAGATCGAGGTCGACGCTCTCGAGCGAGCGGCGGCGCAGGCGTAAGCCGGCACCTCGAGGCTGCTTGCGGCGGTCGGCCTTACCCTCGCGCGAAGAGGGCCAGGAGCATTTACGGTTTGCCGCGTGGTCGGCGCAGCGACCCACACAGCAGACCGCCACAGCACCACGAGCCTGGAGGGACGCCACATGAGCACCGACTCGACGACCGCCCCGGACACCATCGTCCTCATCCACGGGATGTGGATGACGCCGCTCAGCTGGGAGCACTGGGTCGACCACTACACCGGACGGGGCCACCGTGTGCTCGCGCCGGCGTGGCCCGGCCTCGATGCCGAGCCCGAGCAGCTGCGTCGCGATCCCTCGCCGCTCAGGGGACTCGGCATCACGGAGGTCGTCAATCACTACGACACGATCATCCGCGGGCTCGACCGCCCGCCGATCATCATCGGCCACTCCTTCGGCGGGCTCTACACACAGCTCCTCCTCGATCGTGGCCTCGGGGCCGCGGGCGTGGCGATCGGCACGGGCGCGCCGAAGGGCGTGCTGAGGCTTCCGTACTCCACGCTCAGGGCCGCCTGGCCGGCGCTGGGCAACCCGGCGAACCTGAAGAAGGAGACCCCACTCAGCCCGAAGCAGTTCTACTGGTGCTTCACGAACGCGCTCAGCAAGGACGACTCGGATGCCGTCTACCAGCGCTACTACATCCCCGGAGCAGCACGTCCCTTCTTCCAGGCCGGGCTCGCGAACTTCAACCCGCACGCCGTGACCAAGGTCGACTACAAGAACCCGGCTCGAGCGCCGCTACTCCTCCTCACCGGGAGCGAGGACCGCATCAGCCCGCCGTCGGTGAACAAGGCGAATCTCAAGGCGCAGAAGAAAGCACCGTCACCCACCGAGTACAAGGAGTACCCCGGACGCTCGCACTGGCCGGGGCAGGACGGCTGGGAGGACGTCGCCGACTACGCGCTGGACTGGACCGTCAGCCACGCGACCGGGGCGGCCGCAAGCTCCGCGGATCCTTCGTGACGCGAAAGCCCATCCCGGCCTGAGGACGGGAGTGTGAAGGACATCCGCATCACCCACATCGGCGGGCCTACCGCCCTGATCGAAGTCGGCGGCTGGCGGCTGCTGACCGATCCGACGTTCGATCCCCCGGGCCGGAAGTACTCCTTCGGCTGGGGCATCGGATCACGCAAGCTCGTTGGGCCGGCGATCGCCGCGGCCGACCTCGCACCGATCGATACGGTCCTGCTCACTCACGACCACCATGCCGACAACCTCGACCCCGCCGGCCGCACGCTGCTCCCCGCGGCGGGGGTCATCGTCACCACCGCTTCCGGCGCGCAGCGCCTCGGCGGCACCACGCGCGGACTCGAGCCATGGCAGGCCACACGGCTCGAAGCACCTGAGCGGCCGACGATCGAGATCACCGCCACGCCCTGCCGCCACGGCCCGCCGCTGAGCCACCCACTCATCGGTGACGTCATCGGCTTCGCGCTGCGTTGGGAGGGGCAGCGGCACGGTGTCCTGTGGATCTCAGGCGACACCGTGCTCTACGACGGCGTGCGCAAGGTCGCCGCTCGCCTGAAGATCGCCACTGCGATCCTGCACCTGGGAGGCGTGCAATTCCCCGTCACGGGTCCGGTGCGCTACACCATGACCGCCCACGACGCGATCGAGCTGTGCAGCCTCATTCGCCCGAACACGGCCATCCCCATCCACTACGAGGGCTGGAAGCATTTCCGCCAGGGCCGAGAGGCAATCGAACGCGAGCTCGCCCGTGCGCCGGAGGATCTCCGCCGGCGCATCCGCTGGCTGCCCATCGGCACCGCGGTCGAGCTCGCCGCCTAGGTTCGCCGATCGTCGGCGCTTTCGGCCAGCGGGAAAGCCGCAACAACTCTGCGGCCATCACTGGATGGAGTGCGGGTTTCGCACGCCTACGGTTGAACCATCGCTTTCGACAAAGGAGTAGGCGCGATGAGCAGTACCCCGCACGCGATCACACCCCACGACTCCGGTGACGACTACAAGGAAGTGCTCTTCGGCGTCGCGGCGCTTCTGCTTGGGCTGCTTGTCGCAGTTCTAGGCTTCTTCGCGCTGATGATGTGGCTCGATGCGCGCAACGCGCGCGACGATGCCAAGGGCGCTACGGCCGCAACCAGCGCGGCCGACAGCTCGATGCCCGGAATGGACATGAGCGCGACTGCGAACCTCGGTTCTCTGACGAGCTTCGCCGGGGCCGCGCCGGCGAACACCGACGCGCTCGCCACCGCCCACAAGGCCTACCCGGCCGCGCTGCCGGCCGCTCCTGCCGGGCCCGTCGCCGATGTCAACCTCCTCCTCAGCGACGTCACCATCCAGATAGCGCCAGGCGTCAAGTACGCCGCCTGGGCTTGGACCGACGGGGCCCCGGGGCCGGTCATTCACGTCCGCCAGGGGCAGCTCGTCAAGATCACGCTGACCAACAAGGGCGCGATTCCGCACTCGGTCGACTTCCACGCCGCCCGCATCGCGCCGGACAAGGCCTTCGCCGACGTGCTCCCTGGCAAATCGGTCAGCTACACCTTTCGCGCCAACGACCCCGGCGTCTTCATGTACCACTGCGGCACCAAGCCGGTCCTGATGCACATCGCCAACGGCATGTACGGGGCGATCGTCGTCGAGCCGCGGCCCGGCGTCCTACCGAAGGCCGACAAGAACTACGTCCTAGTCGCCAGCGAGTGGTACCTCGACTCGGACGGGCTCGGCAAGCCGGCTCGGTTCAACATGACCAAGGCGCACGCGCGCCAGCCGGACTGGATGACGTTCAACGGCTACTCCGGCCAGTACGTCAAGCATCCGCTGACAGCGAATCCCGGGGAGCTTGTGCGCTTCTGGGTCGTCGACGCCGGCCCGTCGCTCGACACCGACTTTCACATCGTCGGGACGATCCTCAACACCGCCTACGCGTTCGGCGACATGAATCCCGCCGACGCTCTGCACAACGTGCAGACCGTCACCGTTCCCGCAGGTGGCGGCGGAGTCTTCGACGTCAAAATCGACCAGCCCGGCCTCTACCCGTTCGTCTCGCACGCATTCGCCGCCGTCGACCAGGGCCAGGTCGGCCTCCTCAACGTCGGCAACGTCAAGGGGACGATGTCCCACTAGGAGAACCCGGAGGCTGCGGGAATCGAAATCCGCGCCAAGGTTCCTGCCCAGCTGCTCGGGGCGACGTGGTCGCGGCGGATCTACAGCGGCATTCGATCCGGGCGATTCGTGAGCCGGGGAGGGCTCCATCCCTCCCCGGCCGAGGTCCATCGTCTGGGTGTTGCATGAGAGATTCGCGCACTGGACCGCTCTTGAGGCGCGTTACCGTCCGACGGCGAAGAGGCTCCAGCGACCGGGAACGCCTCTGAGCTCGTGCGCTCCGCGTTCGGCGAACTCGACATTCGAACCGGCGACGAGATCCTTGACGGTGCTCGAGACAAGCACCTCGCCCGGTTCTGCCAGCGCCGCGATGCGGGCGGCGATGTGCACGGCGATGCCGGCCAGCTTGCCCTCGGTGACCTCGCATTCGCCGGTATGAAGCGCGGCTCGTATCGAGAGCCCTAGCGCGGTCACGGACTCCGAGATCGCCTGAGCGCAGCGAATTCCTCTGGCCGGGCCGTCGAACGACGCCACGAACCCGTCACCCGCCGTGTCGATCTCTTGCCCTCGAAACCGCTCCAGCTGACGTCTGACGAGCGCGTTGTGACGGCCCACGAGATCACGCCACCGCTTGTCACCCAATCGCGCGGCAAGCGCAGTGGACTCGACCATGTCTGTGAAGAGGATCGTGGCGAGGACGCGATCGGGATCCGGGGCGTGCCGCACGCCCGTCAGGAACTCTTCGACCTCTCCGAGCAACGAATCGCTGTCGCCGATCCAGGGCAGATGATCTGCGCCGGGAAGCTCGATGAGACGGGCACCCGGAATACGCCCCGCCATGTAGCGCGCCTCTTCGCCCGGCGTGATCGGATCCTGTCCGGCATCGCGCCAGGCGGCGGCGCCGTGGCCAAACCGCGCGTCTCGGCGAAAGAGTATGAGCGTCGGGACCGGGATCGTTGGCAGGACCTCGCGCACATCAATTTGACTATTCATTCGGAGAAGAGCGATCGCTGCCCCAGGGCTCGCGGCGTGTCTCATGAACGTCCCCCAGCGCCGGCGGTAGTCCTCGTCCGCAGCTTCGCTCGGCGCCGGAACCGCAGGATCGATCGAGTTCGGCCAATCACGCTCGAGTGCCTCCAACCGAGCGTTGAGCTCGTCTTGGGTCATCAGGCCGGCGCCCGTACGTGCGAAGGCGCCGTACAAGACGAGCGCCGCAGTCCGCTCCGGGTACGTGGCTGCGAAGAGCGCGCTCAATGCTCCCCCTTCGGAGACCCCCATCAGCGCGGCGCGCTCTGACCTGACAGCGTCCATCACCGCGCGAACGTCGTCCATCCGCTCCTCGAGAATCGGAAGCTGGTTGACGGGCACCCTGTCCGAGAGACCGGTTCCACGCTTGTCGAAGACGATCAGCCGGGAAAACGACGCAAGCCGACGGCGGAAGGCGGCTTCCGAGGGATCCTCCCAGCCGAGCTCGACATGCGTAATCCAGCCAGGAACGAAGACGAGATCGATCGAACCCTCTCCGATGACCTGGTAGGCGATGTGCACATCGCCGCTCTTGGCGTACCTGGTCTGCGGGATCATTTCCACGAGTCTGCGCGGACCCTAACGCCGAAGGTAAGGGTCGAATCGACCGCAGGCGCGCCGCGTATGAGCTGTGAAGATGCGGAGGTGGACGAGAAGCAGCGACTTCACCTGGCGGATGCCGAAGGGACGGCTGGCGATAGGGATGCTCCAGTCGATGCCGCAGCGCACGCGCTGGCCGCGGGCGTCGACTTGCGTGCGGTCGTGCTCGTTGAAGGAACCAGCGATCAGGTCGCACTCGAAACCCTCGCTGAGCGCCGTGGTCGGAATCTTGGCGCTGAGGGCATCTCGGTTGTGCCGATCGGGGGTGCGCAGTCGATAGGACGATTCCTGAATCTGTTCGGACCTTCGGGGGCTGACGTCAGGCTGGCGGGTCTCTGTGACGCCGCGGAGGAGGGCGACTTCCGGCGCGGTCTCGAGCGGGCCGGCCTCGGCGCCCATCTCACTCGCGTCGAGATGGAACGGCTGGGTTTCTACGTGTGCGTCGCAGACCTCGAGGACGAGCTGATCCGCGCTCTCGGCGCAGCCTCCGTGGAACTGGTCGTTGAGGGTCAGGGTGAGCTTGGATCGTTCCGCACCTTGCAGAAACAGCCTGCATGGCAAGGGCGGACCACCGCGGAGCAGCTTCGGCGCTTCATGGGAAGCGGCGGCGGCCGGAAGATCCGATACGCGCGTTTGCTCGTCGAAGCGCTCGATCTTGCCCAAGTGCCCAGGCCGCTCGACCTGGCACTTGCTCATGTCTGACCCGTCAAAAGAGCTCCGATTAGAACTCTGGCTGAGTGCCGACAGGGAGAGCGTGCTGCGGCGCTGTGTCGGGCACCGCTTGTACGGTGCGATCGCAGTCGCCCCGCCGCCGCAGTTCGCGCTGAGATTGGCGAACTCGACCGAGTTCGCCAACGGCGTGCTGCACCTGCAGTACGAGCCTGCTGAATTGTGCGACGCACCCCGGAGGAGGTCGCCGCCGCTGAAGCGCTGCCTTTCTCGAGTAGTCGAAGAGGCCGCCACGGCGGCCTCTTCGAAGGTTGGACTCGGTCGGCTTAGTGGGCGACCGGCCGGTGCTGCCGCCTGATCGTCACCAGGCTTGCGGCCCCGAGAAGCATCGCGCCGAGCACGAATGCGGCTCCGATTCCCGCGTCGTTCCAGTCGAAACCGTCGCTGCTAGACACGACGGCGGTCGTGGTGGGCGCAGGGAGACCGAGCCCCGCGAGCTTCTCGCTCACGAGCGGCTTCGAGACGACTCCGGACTGCGTGGAGGTCGAAGGAACTGCCCACGCCCCGATTTCCTGGAGCTTCTCGCGGATGAGCGCCTGCTGCGAGCTCTGGCCGACTCCGTACTTCTGGTTGAGCCCCGCGCTCCGGAGCATCAGCGCCCGGTACTCGGCCTTGGACATGCCGACGGGCTTTGAGGCAACCCGGGTCTGCACGGAGGTCGAAGGAACTGCCCACGCCCCGATTTCCTGGAGCTTCTCGCGGATGAGCGCCTGCTGCGAGCTCTGGCCGACTCCGTACTTCTGGTTGAGGCCCTCGCTCCGGATCATCAGCGCCTGGTACTCGGCCTTGGACATCCCCACGGGCTTCGCCTGAGCGATTGTCGCCGGCACCATGAGCCCCGCGAAGACGATTCCGATGATGGCGAGCTTCTTCATGATCTGCTCCTCTCTGTCTCGCCGATTCCACATCACTGCCGACTGGACGAGGGATCGGTTGCAGATCGGGAGCAAACGGGCAGTAGCCGAGGCCGTCCGGGCATTTGGGCGCGTTACAGGCGGCAACTAGCCCGCCGCAAGTAACAGGAAGTGCAAGGGCCGGCTCGATTCGAGCGCGAACGGCGCTGAGCGACGCTGAGCCGAAAATGGAGGCCGGGAATCGAACCCGCGCAAGATTTCAATCGGTCGGGGGAGAGGACTCTCGCTCAGTCCAGCGTGCGCCTGTCAGAGGGTTTCGCCGCGTGCCTCGATTGCGCTGTAGACAGACACCGCAACGCGTCGATGCTCTCGCTCCTCCCGAAGGGCGGTCGCGCGACCCGGATCGGCTCGGGGCCGTTCGGCAGCGCCGAGTCGGAGACGGTCAGCGATTGCGCAGTGGTACGCATGGGCCCGCCTCAGCTCGTCAAGCGAGGCAGACACTAGATCGACGGTCCGGCCGCTTTCATCGACTTGCACTGTTTCCATCGCTACAGGGTTGCCTCACGCACCAGACTTTGCAACGCCCGTTCAGGGGTCATTCCGGAACACTGGCCCAGCCCAGTGCTTTGAGTGCTGGCGGGCTAGGCTGAGTTGGTAGTGGGGTCGGGGTACACGATTAAGGCTCTCGATGAGTCGAGCTGGGATGCGTTCGCCAGGCTGGTTGAGGCGAATAACGGCGTCTTCGGGGGTTGTTGGTGCATGGGCTTTCATCCGGATGACAGCCGCGAGCCGGCGTTGAACCGGGAACGCAAGCTCGCACGGGTGCAGGCAGGCAGGGCGCACGCAGCCCTTGTGTTCGATGGCGACGACTGTGTGGGTTGGTGCCAGTTCGGCGCGCCGGACGAGGTGCCGAAGATCAAGAACCGGGCTGCCTACGAGAAGAGCGTAACGACCTTGCCGGACTGGCGGATCGCCTGCAACTTCGTCGGCAAGGGGCACCGGCGCAAGGGCGTCGCCACGGCGGCGCTCGCCGGGGCGCTCGAGTTGATCGCACGTCTCGGCGGCGGCAACGTAGAGGGCTATCCCGAGGACGCGGGTTCCGTTCCTGCCGGCTTCCTCTTCAACGGCGCCCTGTCGACCTACGAGAAGCTGGGATTCGTCCGCGACCGCAAGATCGGCAAGCACCGCTGGGTCGTCACCAAAGTCGTCGACCCAACGTCGTAGGCGACCTCGCGACCCTCGGGGGTCATTCGGGAACACTGGCCCAAGTGAGCGCCCTCGGAGTCGGGGTGCTTGACCGGGCACCGATGACTTCCGTGCGGCAATGGCGTCTGAAGCACTAGCGACAGGCCACAGACGCCGCGGCCACGCGAGCGCTGCGGCACGGGACAGGCACGTTCTCCTAGCAAGCACGGTGTCCCCAGACGACCCGAGGCCATGGAGGTCTGATCATGCGGAAGCTGATCGCGACGGTGTTCAACTACTCGCTCGACGGCCTTCTCGCCGACGAAGGCACCGAGTTTTGGAAGTTCTGCTTCGACCTGCCCGAAAACCGTGAGCCCGACGACCCGGCGCAACTCGACTTTCTCCAGAGCGCGTACGCGCACATCATGGGCCGCACCGCCTACGAGGGCATCGCCGGGTCCATGACAACGTCCACCGACCACCCGTTCGCCGACATCCTGAACGCCGGGCGCAAGGTCGTCTTTTCCCGGACCCTGAGGACGGCCGACTGGGCAAACACCACGATCGCCGCTGGTGACACGGCAGAAGAGATCGACAAGCTCAGGCTGGGCGGCGACGGCTACA
>WNGF01000597.1_pt1 | contig 83095 bp, 59 predicted proteins | sample 5400641 | NCBI WGS metagenome assembly WNGF01 (sample SAMN13153371, study PRJNA577476) | soil metagenome | isolation source: 80 cm soil or saprolite under grassland replicate 2 | place: USA:California | collected 2016-06-15 | reverse complement strand
AGATCGGTCCCTCGTAGCGCCCGCCGTCCCACTCCATTCGCATCCTCCAGCGCGGGCAGTCCGCGATGCCGCGCAGGGCGGCCAGCAGGTAGCGCAGTGGTCCCTGGACGCGTTTGAAACGCTGCTGGATCAGCCCGACATACGGCTCCAGGCCGATCGCCGAATTGTTAGCGAACAGCCGGCCGTTGACTTCGCCAAGATCCATGGCGCGGGTGCGCCCGCGTGCGATGATGTTGGCCGCCGCGGGCAGATTGCGCGGGATGCCGATTGTATCGGCGATGTCATTGGCGGTACCGACGGGCAGGATGCCGAGCGGGACGATCGTCGCGCCATCGCCACCCGCTCGCGCCAGCCCGTTGATCACCTCGCCAATCGTACCATCGCCGCCCGCCACGACGATCGGCGAGCAGCCGGCCAGCGCAGCATCGAACGCCAGTTCCTCGGCATGGCCTGGCCGCTCAGTCTGCGCCAACTCGTAGGCGATGCCGGCCGAGTGGAGTGCGGACTGCGCCTCCGGCCAGGAGCTACGGCCAGAATAGCGGCCCGAGTACGGGTTGAGGATCACTTTGGCCGGCATACATGTGTAAGGTTGTCCGTTGTCAGTCGGGGCGAGGTAACCTCGCCCCGACTGACAACGGACAACTGACAATTGACGATTAGGCTGTAAAGCTCTACAAAAGGGTTAGAAACCTCATCTAAGCGCCTCTGCGAGCGCGGCGGTCCTCGCGGGCACGGCGCAGTAGCTCGGGCGATTGGCGCTGGGCCGGTGCGCTGGCTAGTTCGATGTCGGCGAGTTCGAGCGCGGGCAGCTTATGCAGCGCATCGGCGATCGCGCGGACATGTGCGGGCGTGCTGCCGCAGCAGGCGCCGATGATCGTGGCGCCAAGCGCGCGCACGCGCCGAGCATAGCTGCCCATAATCTCAGGCGTGCCGCTATAGACCGCGCGCCCGTCGATCACCTCGGGCACTCCAGCGTTGCTCTTGGCGACGAGCGGGAGGCTTGAGGCCTGAGACTTGAGGCTTGTTGAGATAGAACCATTACTCGCCTCAAGCCTCAAGCCCCTAGCCTCAAGGGCCTGGCGCATGCCGTGGATCACCCCCTCGATTTCATCGGCGCCATTGCCGCAATTGCCGCCGATCGCCGCGAGACCCAGCTCCGACAGCGCGGCGACCGCATCGGCCGGGCTGACGCCCATCATCGTAAAGCCGCGCGTGTCGAAGGTCATCGTAGCGACGACCGGCAGGTTGCAAGCGGCCTGCCGGGCGCCCGCGACGGCGGCGCGCACCTCGTTCAGGTCGCTCATCGTCTCGACCCATAGCACATCGGCGCCGCCAGCCGCCAGGCCGGCCGCCTGGGCGGCGAAGCCATCCACGGCCGCCGCGTAGGTGAGCGCGCCCATCGGCTCGAACAGCTCGCCGCTGGGACCCAGCGAGCCAGCAACAACAACGCGTTCGCCGGCCTCGGCGCGGGCCAGCTCGGCGGCGGCGCGGTTCAGCTCGAACACGCGGTCCTGCAGGTTGTGCAGTTTCAGACGAAATGGCGAACCGCCAAAGCTATTGGTCAGAATAATCTGCGCGCCGGCCTCGAGGTAGCCGCGATGGACGGCGCGAATATGCTGCTGCTTGTCGGGCAGCACGTTCCACTGCTCGGGCGGGTCGCCGAATAGCAGGCCGACCTCCATGAGCATCGTGCCCATGCCGCCATCGGCAATGATCGGCGCACCACGTGCGAGCAGATCGAGACAGCGATTGGACATGCATTTCTTCCTTGTCAAACATGATTAGCGCTTACGGCGCCAGAAGCAACCCACCTCGGATTAAGAACTCTCGTATCGAACAACAAAAATCCGTGTTTTGTGAGCGACCGCCTTCGGATTGTAGCGCCTATTGTAACCGAAAGACGGGGAGTCGGGAAAATGGGCGAGCAGCAGACTGGCAGATCGCAATGAATAGAGCAATCAGGAGCCGTTAAACCAGCGGCGGATCGGACTCGTGCGGCGTGTTTGTAGGCGCACTGGGAAGCGCCTCACGGGCGCGGCGTGGGAACAGGCCGGCGCGGTGAATAATCTCGGCGACAGCCTCCTCTTGGCGATAGGCCATCACATGCACGCCATGGACGCCGGCGATCGCACGCACCTGCTGGATAATCTCAATGCAGATCTGCTTACCTTCTTCGGCCTGGCGATTCTTAGGCGTCTTATTGATGCGATCAATAATTGCATCGGGGATCCAGACACCTGGGATGCGCGTGCGCATAAACTCAGCCGCTTTAGCCGAGCGCAACGGCCCGACGCCGACCAGGATGTAGACCTTGTCGTGCAGGCCCAAGTCGCGCACGCCGCGCATGAAGCGCTCAAACAGCGGCGCGTCGAAACAGTACTGCGTCTGGATGAACTGCGCGCCGGCGGCGATTTTTTTGGCCAGCCGCTGCGGGCGCCAGTCGTATGGCGGGGCAAACGGGTTCTCAGCCGCGCCAATGAACAGCTTGGGCGGAGTAATAAGCTTGCGACCGCTGAGCAGCACGCCCTGGTCGCGCATCATGCGCGCCACCTGGAGCAGCTGAACCGAGTCGAGATCGAACACGCGCTTGGACTCGGGCTGATCGCCATTCGAGACATCGTCGCCGGTCAGGCAGAGCACATTCTTTACGCCCATAGCCGCCGCGCCAAGTAGATCGCCTTGAATCGCGATCCGGTTGCGATCGCGGCAGCTGACCTGCAGCACCGGCTCGTAGCCAGCGCGGGTCAGCAGTGCGCAGCAGCCTATGCTGCTCATATGGCAGTTCGCGCCTGCGCCATCAGTCGCGTTAATCGCGTCACACACCTCGGCCAGCACCAACGCATTTTTGTAGACATCCTGCGGATCGGCGCTATCGGGCGCGTCGAGCTCGGCGGTGACGGCGAAACGCCCCGAGCGCAGCACGCGCTCCAGGCGACTGTCGGCGCGCGTCGGCGGGCTGGTTGGCGATGATTCGGCATTCATTGCTATCTTTTTCGTTCTAATGGAACAAACATTGGCGCTTCAAACGACTTAGCCTGCGGCAGCATGGTACTTCTCATTTTATGTATACATTGTTTTTTGCGCTCTGCGAGCGCAAAAAACAATGCATAACTTGTGATATAGTACTCTACTATCAATTGTTCCGTCAAAATAGGGAACCTCTTAAGTAATGAATGCTGGTCAGCCAAACATCCTCATCTGCGATCCAATCCACGACGATGGTGTGGCGCTCCTGCGCCAACATACGACGGTCGACATTCGGCCAGGGCTCACGCGCGAGGAGCTTGAGGCGATCGTCGGCGACTACGACGCGCTGATTGTGCGCAGCGCCACCAAGATCCCTGCATCGGTGATCGAGCATGGCCATAAGCTGCGGGCGATTGGCCGGGCTGGGTCGGGGCTGGACGGCATCGACGTCGCGGCGGCGCGGGCGCGCGGGATCGAGGTGCTGAACTGTCCCGATGCCAACTCGCTCGCCGTGGCCGAGCACGCCTTCGCGCTGATGCTGGCGCTGGCTCGCCGGGTGGTGCTCGCCGACGAGAGTATGAAGGCCGGGCGCTGGGAGAAATCAAAGCTGGTCGGATCGGGACTCGCCGGCAAGACGCTGGGTATCATCGGCTTCGGCCGGATCGGGCGGCAGGTCGCCAAGCGCGCGCAGGCCTTTGGCATGCGGGTGATCGTCAACCAGCCGCGCTTCACTCCCGAGCTGGCGTTGGAGTATGGCGTCGAGCATTCCGATCTGCCGAACCTGCTGTGCGAGGCCGATTTCGTAACGCTGCACGTGCCGCTGCGGCCAGAAACCAAGGGGTTACTCGGACCCAGCGAGCTGGCGCTGATGAAGCCCAGCGCCTATCTGATCAACACCGCGCGCGGCGAGACGCTCGACGAACGAGCGCTGCTGGCGGCGCTCGACGGCGAGCGGCTGGCCGGCGCGGCCCTCGATGTGTTCGCGCAGGAGCCGGTGGTGGATCATACGCTCACGAGCCATCCAAAGGTGATCGCCACACCGCATATCGGCGCCAGCACCGAAGACGCCCAACGCACCGCCGCAATGCAGATCGCCGAGCAACTGCTGGCGCTGCTGCGCCGCCAGCGCGCCGCCGACACGCTGGCGATCCGCTTTGTGGCGCTCGATCGGGTCGTGCCGCACGAGGCGCACGATCCGCAGCGGGTCGCTCAGCTGGCCAGCCGATTCGAGGCAGATGGCCGGCTGAGCAACCCGCCGGTGGTGCTCGAGTGGGGACAACATTATGTCGTGTTGGATGGCGCCACGCGCGTCCAGGCGCTCAAGCAGTCCGGCTATCAGCACGTGGTCGTGCAGGTCGTATCGAGCAACGACGCGCATTTGCAGGCCAACACCTGGAATCACGCGATCTCCGGCGAGAGCATTGCCGAGCTACTCGCGGTACTGCACGACATCCCCGGATTGCAGATCATCGAAACCGCGCCGGAATACCTGCAGGACAAGATGAAGACCGAGCGCGCGCTGGCGAGCCTGTTCACCGCCGACAGGCGTGGCTATCTCTTGGAAAGCGCGGCGCACGACAGCGCTAGCTGGCTGGCCGTACTCAACGAGACCGTGGCCCGCTACATGGCCTGGGGAACGGTCGATCGCACGCTGGTGACCGACATGACCGCGCTCAAGGCCCAATTTCCCAAATCGGTCGCGCTAACGGTCTTCCCGCAGTTCAACCTAGAACAGGTTTTGCACCTGGCCACCGAGCATAAGGTTGTGCCGGCCGGCATCACGCGCTTCATCATTCCAGGCCGCGTGCTGCGCTTGCATGTGCCGCTCGACAAACTCGCCAGCGACGAATCGCTCGACAGCAAGAACGACTGGCTCGATCAGCTCATCCAGGAAAAGCTGGTCAATCGGCGCCTGCGCTATTATCAGGAGCCGGTTATATTGCTTGATGAGTAAGACAAGGTTCGTATGTACTTGTCAGTTGTCCGTTGTCAGTCGTCAGTGCTAACAACTGACAACGGACGACTGACAATCAGACTGTAAAGCTCCAGAGAAGGGTGAGAAACCTCGTCTAAGAAGTAAAAAGAAACCTATGAACCCACTCAAAGCCAGCCTGCGCCGCGAAATGATGGCCCGCCGCGACAATCTGGCCGAGCGTGAGCGGCGCAGCGCCGCGATCTGCACGCAGATCATAGCAATGCCGGCCTACGCCGCCGCCCGCGCCATCCACTGCTACCTGGCGATGCGCTCGGAAGTCGATACTCGGCCGCTGATCGGCGATGCGCTCGCGCGCGGCAAGCGTGTGGTGGTGCCGGTGGTGGTGCCGAAGGCCACCAATCTGTCGCATGCCTGGCTGGCATCGCTCGACGCCGACGATCTGGCTGCGGGCAACTTCGGCACGTTCAACCCGCGCAATATGCAGCCAGCTGTGCTCGGCGACTGGGATCTTACGATCGTGCCGCTGCTGGCCTTCGATCGGCGCGGCTACCGGCTGGGCTACGGCAAAGGCTACTATGATCGGCTGCTCGGCGCCATGCCCATGCCGACGATCGGCGCGGCGTTCGCTGCCCAAGAGGTCGACGAGCTGCCGATCGAGCCTTTTGACGTTCCGCTCGACTGCATCGTGACGGAAGAGGGTGTGATTAGGATATAAGCCACAGAGATCATAGAGGATAGAGAATAGAAGATGGAGGATAGCATCAAGGCGTTGAGCTATCCATCTTCTATCTTCTATCTTCCATTCTCAAAAACCACAATCTCTGTGGCCCCGGTGGTCTCTGTGGCTCATTCGCTCACATCGCGGCGCGAATCTTGTCGGCGGTGGCGCGCCAATCGATGGTCGGGTGCTGGGCTTCGAGCTCGGCGGCGACGGCGGCGGCGACCTCGGGCGCGGAGCCAGGGCGCTCTTGATTCTCACTCCAGCGAAATGCATTGGTATACTCATCCGAACCATACAGCCCGCTCGCCATCGCGGCCTGATCGATCGCCTCTTGGAAGCGATCAGGCAGTGGTTTGCTCGCCCGACCGCCTTCGCCGCGCGCGCGTACCTGCGCGGGGATGTCGTGCCAGTACAGAATCTGATAGGTTGCCATGGATCTCCTCACAACAGAGCTGATCGGGCAGCTTCGGCTGATAGCGCGCCTCATCAATCGCGGCCACCAGCTCGACCAGGCGCGCCTCGAGCTGGCCGTAGCCGGTGCGGCGCAGCTCCAGCGGCAGCCGCAGCGTCGCGGCGATCGTCTGCGCCTTGGCCAACAGCGCGGGATCTTCATCCTGGATCAGGTACACCAGCCGCGTATAGTTTGCAAAGTAGGTATCGCGCAGCTCGGGGAAACGATCGAGTCCCATGCCCTTCAGAATAGTGCCCTCGAAACTGCGCACCAAAAAGTCGGTCAGAAAGAATGTGCCCGGCTGATCGGCCATCATATTGTCGAACTGCGCACCGGCGTACATCTCATAGCAGTGTGGCCCGGCAATGCGCGGCACGTTATAGTGCTCCAAGACGGCGTCGAGCCGGCCGCCGGCGCCGCAATCGCCATACAGCACGATCACCCGATCGAACCGCGGAATCAGCTCGCGCAGCCGCCGCTCGACGTCGGGCGCGATCCGCTGCGGGAACATATGATCTTTGGCGGCTACGCCGAAGAGTTCGGCTTCCCAGCCATGGCGCTTGGCGATTGCGATCACTTCGCGGGCGAGCGCACCGCAGAGTATAAAGGCTAGTTTCATTTTCTTACGAAGCCACGCGCAAGGCGCATATAGCCTGCCCTTCGACCCTTCGACAAGCTCAGGGCAGGCAGGCTCAGGATAGACGGCAGCATGGTACTTTCGGTTTTATGTGAATGCATTTTCGCCCTGCGGGGCGAAAATGCATTCATCAGCCGCTAAAATAGCATCGCCTTACCAAAATGGCCGGATCGCGTCGGCGTCGTGCGCGGCCAGGACTGATGTGGGTTGCAAACCGTATGCCCCGGGCAGGCCAATAAGCGTCTGCGGCTGCGTTGCCGCGCGCCGCCGCGGTGTGCCACGCGCGCGCCGGCCAAAGCGATCGAGCCGGAACAGCTCGATATTATGACGCGTCTCGCCGCGCTCGGCAAGGTCGGCCATAACCTCGCCGATGACACTAGCAAATTTGTAGCCATGGCCCGAGCAGGGTGAGGTGAATGAAACCTGCGGATAGCTCGGGTGCAGATCGATAATGAAATGATGGTCGGGCGTGTTGGTGAACATACACGACTTGAGCGACATAGTTGGCCCGGCGCCTTCGGGGAAGTAACGCTCGGCGAACTCACGCAGCAACTGCTCATCCTCAAGGGTCGGCTCGCGGCTGACCGTGTTCGGGTCGACGACTTCTTCCAAATGATGGTAGCGCCCAAACTTGAAGCCCGGCACATGCACGATCGGGAAGCCGTAGTAACGCCCCTCGTTTACCAGCAGGTTGAACACCGGAAAGCGCTCGGGCGCGAACAGCGCGGGCCTGGTCGGCTGCAGCCAAGCCAGCACTTGCCGCTCTGGCTCCAGCAACCCATCCAGGCAGTCGAGCAGCTCGACGTTCCAGGCGCCCGCAGTGACGATCAGCCGGTCGGCTTCGTACACATCGCGGTCGGTGGTGACTCGTACGCCCTCGCCGATCGGCGCCCAGTCGAGCACCGCCTCGCGGCCATGCACCTCGGCGCCCAGCGCCTGCGCCGCCGTCACATACGACACGATGCAGCGCTCGGGCGTGAGATAGCCGCCCTCGGGCTGGAACAGCGCCATCGTCTCGAACGGCAGCCGGTAGCCGGGAAAGCGCTCGGCCAGCTCGCGGCCGGTCAGTACGTCGTGTGGCAGGTTGTGCTCAAGGCACGACTGCCACGAGCCTTTGAAGACCCAGCTATCGGCCGGCCCGGCGTCGATCGAGCCGGTGATATGCAGCAGTTGCTCGCCAACATGCGCCTGGATCTCGCGCCACAGCTCGTAGGCCCGGCGCAGCAGCATCACATACGACGGGTGCTCGTAGTAGGCCAGGCGAATGATCCGGGTATAGCCATGCGACGAGCCCATGTCGTGCGGAATGTCGTAGCGCTCCAGCCCCAGCACGCGTTTGCCGCGCTTGGCCAGCTCGTACACCGTTGCGCTGCCGGCGCCGCCGACGCCGACGACGATTGCGTTATAGCGTTTTGCAAGTCTTTTCATTACTTCATTCCTCGATTGCTCGCCGCCGAGAAGCAAAACTGTCTTTTGCAACTAATCTCTCGTTCAAAGCATCTTTAGCCTGCCCTTCGGCAAGCTCAGGACGGGCGGCAGCATGGTACTTAATGTTTTTTGTAAGTTGTTTTTCGCCCTGCGCGCGAAAAACAACTTACAAACGGTGAATACTGTCAAACAGGTCAAAACCCCTCTTGTTCTGTGCTTGGCGTCTTGGTATCTATGTCTTGGACCGCAAACGCGCGCCTTGCGGGTCGAAGAACGGCGTGGGCGTGACGATCGCCTGCACCGGCTTGCCGTTGACGTCGACCACCAGCCGGCAGCCGTGCCAGGCATGCGAGGTCTTTACAAATGCCATCGCCAAGAGCTTGCCGACGGTATGGCCGCGATTGCTGTAAGTGACGTAGCCGACCTCTTCGCCAAAGGCTACCCGATCCTGCTCGGCGCCGGCCTCGGGGCCGCTGAAGTTCTTCAACGTCTGCGTCGCGACATCGCCGACGCTGTACACCTTGGCGTCTACCGACGCGGCCAGATCGCCCTGCAGGGTCAGGCCAACCCAACGGGTATCCAGCCCGCGCTCTTGCACGCGCAGCAGCGCCTCGCGGCCGATGAAATCGCGCTTCTCGAACTTGATCCAGCGGTCGAGCCCGATATGAAACGGCGTAATCTCCTCGTGGATATCCTTGCCATACAGCGGGTAGGCCTTCTCCAGGCGCAAGGTCTGCATCGTTGCGACGCCGTACGGCAGCAGGCCATACTCGCGCCCGGCCTTCAGCAAGAGCTCCCACAGCGGACCAGCCTCTTCCGCTGGCGTATACAACTCGTAGCCCAGCTCGCCGGTATACCCCGAGCGCGAGATAATCAGCTCGGTCTCGCCGACGCGCGCCAGGGCAAAGCGAAAATACTTCAGCGTGTCGACGTCGGCGCTCTGCACCAACGACTTGAGAAAATCGCCCGAGCGCGGGCCCTGCACCACCGGCAGCGCCACCGACGCCGTAATATCGGTCACATAGGTGGCCGTACCAACCGCGTGGTCGGCCAGCCAGCGCGCGGTGTTCTTGCGCGGGCCCGAGCTGGTGACGACCATAAAGTGCTCGTCGTTGAACTTGTAGACCGTAATATCGTCGACCACGCCGCCATCATCGCGGCACAGCGTCGAATAGCGCACCTGGCCGGGATGCATATCGCGAATATCGTTGACCAGCAGATGGTTCAGCAGGCGCTCGGCGCCGGGCCCTTTGAGATCGATCTCGCCCATGCTCGACAGATCCTGCATACCGACATTGGTGCGCGTGTTGATATGCTCCTCGATCGGCGAGGTATACGACAGCGGGAACATAAAATCGCCGCCGCCCTTGACCATCTGGGCCCCGGCACGAACGTGCAGATCATAGAGCGGGCTCCGTCGTTCGGGCATAGCTTACTCCTTCTCCAGCTGCTCCCGCAGTGTCACAATCTGCTGCAAATGATCGCTATCATGCTCGATCAGCATCTGCACATGATCGCGCAGCCGGCCTGCCCCCATGGTCTCATGGGTCACGCGGCGCGCCCAGTCGCTTTGCTCGAGCCCTTGCAAAAAGACGACTGTCTCGGCGCGGCGCAGGATGAACTGCTGAAGCAGATCGTTGAGCGAGCGGGACAGGTCGTGGGCGCTCCGATCGGGTTGTAGGGACGGCTCGAACGGATTATCCTGCTCCACGATCCGCCGCAGCCGCGCCAAATACAGTGGCTCGATATAGCCGAGATGCGCCACCACATCGGCGATGCTCCACTCGTCCGGCGTTGGCGCCTGGCGCGCAGCGGCTTCGTCAATCGTGCGCAGGTTGCGAATGAGATCGTGAACAGTCGCTTGCAGCGAGTTCATCAGCAATTCACGACGGCTCATAGTTCTTTCTCAACTATTCATAGCAAGGTACTTGATATCTTTTTGTCTATTGTTTTTCGCCCTGCGGGGCGAAAAACAATAGACAAGTGAAGTATAAGGTTCAATCTGCAATCTGCGATTGCGCTAGGTACCGCTAGCTTGCCGCCGTTCGCGCCGGCGTGCACGCCGATCTTCGGCGCTCTCAACAGCCGGGCGGGCCGGCAGAATCCCCAGCTCGTCGAGATGTGGAAATGCGTCGGTCATATGCGGCAGATGCATCGCGCCGACAAATTCGGTTTGGAACTCGGGATCGATCGCGGTCTCGATATACTCGACTCGCCGCGCCGCACGGGCGGCTTCGGCGCGGCGGGCCTTGCTCAGCAGCACGATTCGCGCGCCGTCGCCGGCCGCGTTGCCGACCGGATAGACCTTCGACAGGTCGCAATCGGGATACAGCCCGAGCACCATCGCGCGCAGCGGGTCGATATAGCTACCGAACGCGCCGGCCAGCACGATTTTGTCGACTTTCTCAACGCCGCGGCGATGCATCAGCAGCTTACACCCGGCGTACAGGGCGCCCTTGGCCAGCTGGATGTTACGCACATCGTCCTGCGTCACCACAATCTCAGCGCCGGTTGCGGTCTGGTCGGCGGTGGCGAGGATATATTCGGCCTTGGTGCCATGCCAGCGAACGCGGTCGGTTGTCCGTTGTCCGTTGTCCGTTGTCCGTTGTCCGTTGTCTGTTGTTGGCTGTTCGCCATCAACCACATCCTGCAACTGACCACTGACAACGGACAATGGACTCTCGGCAAACCGCCCATCCGCCCGCAAGATCCCGGCGGTAAACATCTCGGCAACTACCTCGATGATCCCCGAGCCGCAGATGCCGGTGGCGCCGAGCTCTTCGGGCGGCAGCTCATCCGACCAGCCGTCGCGGCCGATCACCTTGAAGCGCGGCTTCTTGGTGACCGGATCCATCCGCACGCGCTCGATCGCGCCGGGGGCGGCGCGCTGGCCGTGGGTGATCTGCGCACCCTCGAAGGCCGGGCCGGTCGGGCTGCTACAACTCAGCAGGCGCTCACGATTGCCGAGCAGAATCTCGGCGTTGGTGCCGACGTCGATCACCAGCATGATCTCGTCTTGCTGATCGGGCGCCTCGGCCACCAGCACGCCAACATTATCGGAGCCGACGTGACCGGCCTCTAGCGCCATGAAATGAACATTTGCGCCAGGATGCAGCTTCAAACCCAGATCGCGCGCCTTGATATCGATCGGCGCATGCGTGGCCAGCGTGAACGGCGCGCCGCCCAAATCGGTCGGGTCGAGGCCCAGCAGGATGTGATGCATCACCGTATTGCCGGCCAGCACGATCTCATGGACGTCGCGGCCGCGCAGCCCGGCGGCATGGGCGGTCATTCCCGCCAATTTATTCAGGCCGGCGATGATCGCCTCGTGCATCTTCTTGAGGCCGTCGTCGTGCATCATCGCGTAGCTGACGCGGCTCATGAGATCTTCGCCGTAGGTCACCTGCGGATTCATGATCGACTCGGTCGCCAGCACCTCGCCGGTGTGCAGATCGCACAGGTGCGCGGCCACGGTGGTCGAGCCCACATCGACCGCCAGGCCATAGAGACCTTCGTGGTAATCTGGCTGTACATCGATCACCTCGAGATCGTTCCAGACAATCACCGTGATCTGCTGCTTACCATCGCGCAGCGCTGGGCCGAGCCGCCGCAGCGCCTGCAGATCGATCCGCAGCCCGCCGAAGCCCCACTCGCGGTGCAGCGCTTCTTGCAGCCGCTCCCAATCGCCCCGGCGCTCGCCCAGGCGGTGCGGCTCGACCTCGACGAATACCTGCCGCACGATCGGATCGATCGTGATCGCCCGCTCGGTGGCGGTCTTGCGGATAATCTGCTTGCGCGCCTGACTTTCGGGCGGCACCGTCACAAGCACATCACCCATCACGCAGGCCGCGCACGATAAACGCGCGCCGCCGCCGTTCGACGCCGGGTGGCGTGCGAAATAGGCGCGCTCGGCCTCGTCGACCGGTGTCACATGGGCGGACGAAGACTCGATCGCGTGCTTGGCGAACGCGCCGGTTTCGATCAGAATCTTGCACTTTCCGCAGGTCTGTCGCCCACCGCAGATACTATCGATATCAACGCCCAACTGGCGCGCGGCATCCAGCAGCGACATCCCTTCGGCAACGCGCCTCTGGCGCCCGGAGGGCTGAAACACCACGAGATGTGTCGATTGCGACTCGGACATACTCTTCCTGACCAGGTGACAAGGTGACTAGGTGAAACCTCTCGGCGTGAACGTCACCCTGTCATCATGTCACCTTGTCATCACCTAAACGAATCCCAGACGCTCAAGAGCACGTATCGTTTCCTCAGCCGTGGCTCGACGTAGCTTCGGCAACTTCCACCTCAAACGTCGTCACGAAAGGATGGCGGCTTTCAGCAGCCGAAGTTTCCTCAAGGAACAGCTCGGTTGCTTCCTTAAGATTCGCGACCGCTTCCTCGATCGTGCCGCCTTGACTGGCAGTGCCAACCTCGGGACACTCGGCGACATAGATGCCATCACCGTTTTCGGCGGCCTCCCAGTAGATGACGGCGGTAAATGTTCGCGCAGCCATAAGATATCCTCCTCGCGACATAGCCTCTTCTGATCGACATTATGCTGGCTGTGCCACGCTCTCGCTGCGCCGTTTGGCCATATACTTCTTGGCCAACTCGACCGCCACCGCCGCGTCGCGCCCGTAGGCGTCGGCCCCGACGGCCTGCGCGAACGTCTCGGTCACCGGCGCACCGCCGACCATCACGAACAATTGATCGCGCAGCCCCTCATCCTTCAGCGCCTGCACCACCACCTTCATATACGGCATGGTCGTCGTCAGCAGCGCACTCATCCCAATGATATCGGGCTTGTGTTCAGCAATCGCCGCCAGGAACGCCGTCGCATCGTTGTTAATCCCGATGTTGATCACCTCGAATCCGGCGCCTTCCATCATCATCGCCACCAGATTCTTACCGATGTCGTGGATGTCGCCCTTGACCGTGCCGATCACCATCGTGCCGATCCGCGGGGCACCGGTCTCGGTCAGCAGCGGGCGCAGCAGTTCCATGCCGGCCTTCATGGCGTTAGCCGACATCAGCACCTCGGGCACAAACAGCACGCCATCGCGGAAATCGACGCCGACGATGTCCATGCCGGCGACCAGGCCATTGCCTAGCACGTCTTGCGGGCTGTGGCCACGATCGAGCGCCTCGCGGGTTTCTTCGGCGACCTCCTGCTTCATGCCGTCGTAGAGGTCATCCTGCATCTGCAGCCAGAGATCTTCATCATTTAGGTCTTTCAGCGACATAGGGTTCTCCTCTTCGTTCGAAAGAATAACTTGCCATGTTGACGATTGGGGATTAGAGATTGATCGCGGCGTCGCGCTCGAATCTCTAATCTCTAATCGCTTCGATTTCTTAACTAGCTTTTAGACTCACGCGCGGCGTGCAGCGCGCCGCGCGTCGCGCGCCGCCCGCGCCGCCTCAGCCGACGACGGGCTCGCATTATTCGCACTTTCGGCGGCCGTATCGCGATGGGCGGCGATCCAGGCCAGGCAGTTCTGATCATACCCCATCATGAGATTTGCCGCCATGATCGACTTTTTGATCTCATGCTCGATCGGGTTGGTGATCGCGCAGGTCATCCCGGCGGCGATCGCCATGCTGAGAAATATGCCGTTGAGCACCGGGCGATCGGGCAGCCCAAACGAAATATTGCTCGCGCCGCAGACGGTGTTACAGCCTAATTCCTCGCGAATCATCCGCACCAGCTCGAACAGCGTCGCAGCCGCGCCCGGCACCGCGCCGGCCGGCATCGCCAGCGGGTCGATGATCACATCGTGGCGCGGGATGCCATACGCTTCAGCACGCTCGACAATCTTTTTCGCCACCTTCAGGCGCTCGCGCGGGTCGTACGAGATTCCGGTCTCGTCGTTGGCCACCCCGATCACGGCGGCCTTATACTCGGCCACCATCGGCAGCACCACCTCGAGCCGTTCCTCCTCGCCCGTGACCGAGTTGACCAGCGGCTTGCCCTTGACCGTCGCCAGGCCGGATCTGAGCGCCGCAACGATCGAAGAGTCGATGCAGATCGGCACATCGGTCACTTCCTGCACGATCCGAATCGCCTCGGCCAACAGCGCCGGCTCATCGGTCAGCGGCACGCCTGCGTTCACGTCGAGCACGTGCGCCCCGGCGGCCACCTGCGCCAACGCGTCGGCGCGCACCCGATCGAAGTTGCCCGCGGCCATTTCCTGGCCGAGCAGCTTGCGCCCGGTCGGGTTGATGCGCTCGCCAATGATCACAAACGGCCGGCCAGGGCCAATTGCGACGGTTCGCGTCGGCGATGAGAGGATCGTTTCCACTGCGTTTTGCTCCTGTTATTTGCATTACTTACGCGGTGGCCACTCCGACGTGGCTTATAGCCTGCGGCAGCAAGGTACTTCTCTTTTTTTCTGTTATTCGTTTTTTCGCTCGCAGAGCGAAAAAACGAATAACAATAATAAAGATAAAGTACCGCTTATTTAGGCACCTCGCGGCGCGGCGCATCGTGGCGGGCCAATTCCCAGCCCTTCGGCGTTTGAATGTCGCGGTTGTCGATGAAGTTGATCCATGCCGATGTGCCTTGCAGCGATCGATCGACCGGCGGCTGCACAAGCTTGATTTCACCACCATGCAGCGCCATGGACTGGCTGCGCTCCCAGGCCTGTACCCAGATACACGGCATTTCGGGAATCACTTCGCAGTTGCCATTCGGGCGCACGCCGCCGCACGGGCCGTTGCGCAGGTTCTTCGGGCAGGTCATCGGGCAGGTCATGCCGGTGCTATGCAGAATGCATTGCCCACACATCTGGCAGGTGAATAGATAGCCCTTCAGCAGCTCTTCGCTCCAGATCATCAGGCGCTCAGACATGCGTGGCGCAACGCGCTTCAGTGCCGGATAGGAGACTTTAATCAGCCGCTTGGTCAGCTCGTAGGCTGCTTCCAAGATCTTTGGATGATTTTTGAGCCACTCGCTGCCGGGCGCGCGGTGGGCCTCCGGCATATGCGATGTCATTATTCCCCCTGCCGGTCATAAACATTGCAAATTGTAAATTGTAAATTGCCGGGTTTATCTGCAATCTACAATTTGCAATATACAATTTACAATCTAGAAGTCGTGTGGTTCCAAAGCAATTGCTTCCTTTCGGCGGGCCATGAAATCGCGCAGCGCCTCCTCGATGCCGGGATCGAGCGGCGGCGGCTCGTAGCTGGCCAGCAGCTGCTTGACCTTTTGATTGGCGCGGGTGTAGCTGTCGATCGAGCCGTTCAGCTCCCATTGTTCGGCCGAATTGTAGTCGAACATCTCGGCGCGATAGAACGCGTCGCGGAAGTGGCGCATGGTATGCGCGGTGCCAAGGAAGTGGCCGCCCGGCGGCACCTCGGCAAAGGCGTCGAAGGCGAACTGCTCGTCGGAAAGATCGAGGCCCTTCGACCAGGTGTGCAGCATACCCAGAATCTCGCAGTCGAGCACAAATTTCTCATACCCCGACACCAGGCCGTTCTCGAGCCAGCCGGCCGCGTGCAGCACAAAATTGACCCGGCCAAGGATTGTGGCCTGCATCACCATCACCGACTCGTAGCCGGCCTGCGCGTCGGGGAGCTTCGACGACGAGAACATGCCGCCGCCGCGGAACGGCAGCCGATAGTGGCGCGCCATTTGGGCGCTGGCGTACAATCCGAGCTGGCTTTCGGGTGTACCGAAGGTTGGCGAGCCGCTCTGGAGGTCGATCGTCGAGAAGAACGAGCCATAGACTACCGGCATGCCCGGCGTGATCATTTGGCAGAGCGCAATGCCGGCCAGCGCCTCGGCGTTCAGCTGCGCCACCGTGCCGGCGATCGTGGTCGGGCCCATCGCGCCGGCCAGGATGAAGGGCGTGATAATCAGCGCCTGGCGCGCGCGGGCATACACCTTGATGGACGCGAGCATCCGGTCGTCGAAGCGCCGTGGGCTGCTGACGTTGATCAGCGAGAGCAGCGCCGGATGCTCACGAATCGTATCGGCGCCGAACACAATCTCGGCCATCTTCACGCTGTCGGCGGCGTTGAGCCCGGAGGTGACCGAGCCCATAAACGCTTTGTCGCCGTACTTGATATGGCTAAAGACCATATCCAGGTGGCGCGTGAAGACCGGCTCGTCGGTCGGCTCGACGATCGTGCCGCCGGAATGATGCATGTACGGGCTCATGTAGGTCAGTTTGACGAAGTTCTCGAAATCTTCAAGCGTGGCCTCGCGCCGCCCGCGATCGAGATCGAGTACGAACGGGCAGCCATACACCGGCGCGAAGGTAACCTTATTGCCGCCGATCACGATGTTATTTGCGGGGTTGCGGGCCAACTGGGTAAATTGGCGAGGCGCCATGCCGACATATTTGAGAATCAGATCCTCGTCGAAAAAGACCGTGTCGCCGCGCACCTCGGCGCCATGCGCCTGCAAGATCTCGCGCGCCTCGGCGTCGTAGAAGTCGATGCCGAACTCGCGCAGAATCCGCATCGAGGCCTGGTGGATTCGCGCAACTCCCTCGGTGCTGAGCAGTTCATAGATTGGCAAGTCATAGGTGATCTGGGTCGCCTTGTGAACTGCAGCGGCAGCCGTCCGCGCCCGGCGGTCGCGACGGCGCTCGGTTGCATCACTCATCGTCGTTCTCCCTTAACAAAGAACAGAGAACAGAGAACAAAAGATCGCGCTGGTATTTGTTCTTTGTCCTTTGTTCTTTGTTCTTCCCGCTCAGAACAACCCCACCGTGTTCCCATCCTCGTCGATATCGATCGTATGTGCTGCCGGAGCCGCGCCCAGGCCGGGCATGGTCATCATATCGCCGGCCAGCGGGTAGATAAACCCGGCCCCAACGCTGGCGCGCGCCTCGCGAATGTGAAAGGCGTAGCCGCTCGGCGCGCCTTTCAGCTTGGCGTCGTGGCTCAGGCTTAGGTGCGTTTTCGCCATACAGATCGGCAAATGACCGAAGCCATTGGCTTCAAACGAGGCGATCTGCTCATCGGCGAGCGCTGTATAGCTCACAGCATCCGCGCCGTAGATCGTGGTGGCGATCGTACGAATCTTCTCTTTGATCGGCCGATCGAGCGGGTAGAGAAACTGCGGCGTCGATTGCGAGCGTTCAGCCGCCGCTACCACCTTGCGCGCCAACTCGAGGCTGCCTGCGCCGCCCTCGGCGAAGGCTGTGCTGACCGCCAGATCCTCGGCCCCGGCGGCCAGCGCGATCTGCCGGATTGCGTCGATCTCGGATGGCTTGTCGTCGGGGTAGGCGTTCACCGCCACCACCACCGGCACGCCAAACGCGCGCGCATTCTCGATCTGCTTGCGCAGATTCGCGCCGCCAGCGTATACGTCGTCGGGGTTCTCGGCCAGCAGTTCGGGCGGCAGCGGCTTGCCGGGCGTGATCTTGTACTTGCCGGTGTGGCTCTTGAGCGCGCGAACGCCACGTGCAGGCCGATCTGGTCGGCAACGATCGAGGAGTTGCCGTGCGCGATATTGGCGAACGGCCCGGCGTGGATAAATACCGGCGTGTTCTCGATCGTCTGCATCAGGTTCGGCTTGAGCGTCTCGCGCATCAGCACGGTGGCGGCGCCGGCGGCCCGAACATCCTCGGCGGTCACCGGCTTGCCCTCTTTGGTGAACGCCACCACCATCTGGCCGATCCGCGCGCGCAGACTCTTGATCGCCTCGGCGTTAGTGGTGCCGGTCGCCAGGGCCAGGATGGCCATCAGCTCGCTGGCGACCGTGATATCGAAGCCGGTCGCGCGCGGGAAGCCGTTCTTGTCGCCGCCCTGGCCGATTGTGATATTGCGCAGGAAGCGATCGTTGACGTCCATCACGCGGCGGATCGCAATCCGGTCGGGGTCGATATTCAGCGGGTTGCCGTGGTACCAGGCGTTATCGACTAGCGCGGCCACCTGGTTGTGCGCCTGGGAGATCGCGTGGATGTCGCCATTCAGGTGCACGATGCTTTCTTCGAGCGGAACCACCTGGGCATAGCCGCCGCCCGCGCCGCCGCCCTTGATGCCAAACGCCGGGCCAAGTGAGCTTTGGCGCAGCGCGATCGCCGCATTCTTCCCGATCTGGCTGAGCGCCATGCCGAGCCCGATCGATGTGGTGGTCTTGCCCTCGCCAAGCGGCGTCGGCGTGATCGCGGTGACCAGGATATACTTTCCAAGCGGGCGCTCGCGAAAGGCATCAAGAATGCTCAGGTCGATCTTGGCCTTGTAGCGCCCATGATATTCGACATACTGATCAGGGATACCCAGCCGCTCGGCGACCGATCGAATGTGCTCGAGATGAGCCTCGGCGGCGATCTGTAGACTCGTTTTCAAGGGAAGCTCCTTTGCTACTTGAAAAAGCCCAACCGGCTCGATATTGTATTGGCGGCGCTGACAGTCTTCCCGCCAAGCTCGGCGATTCGATCGGCAGTGACGCGGTAGGCTGGGCCGGAAATACTGACCGCCGCGACCACCGCGCCACTGGCGTCGCGCACCGGCGCCGCCACGCCGTGCAGCCCTTCCTCGACCTCGCCAATCGCCTGGGCGTAGCCGCGAGCGCGTACATCGGTGAGCTCGGCGCGCAGCCGCTGCGGGTCGACGATCGTCCGATCGGTGAAGCGCGCCAGTGGTCGCACCAGAATCCGCTCGATGAACTCCGGCGGCTGGAACGCCAGCAGCGCCTTGCCATTCGCCACACAATTGAGCGGCGTGCGCCGGCCAACCCAGTTCGAATCGCGCATAAAGTGCGGCCCAGAGATCTGCTCGACGTTCATGACTTCGTCGCCGTCGAGCACGGCCAGTATCACTGTCTCGCGCGAGGCCTCGGCCAAGTCGATGAGCGTTGGCCGCGCGGCGGAGCGCAGATCGCCAAAGTGCGTAGCCTGGCCGGCCAGACGCACCAGCAGAAAGCCTAGCCGGTATTTCTCGGTGCCCGGCACGCGCTCGAGCAGCCCCTCGCGCTCGAGCGTCGCCAGCAGCCGCGAAGCGGTGCTTTTGTGCAGCCGTGTTTTGCGGCTCAGCTCGCTGACCCCCAGCTCGGTCGGGCCATTGTCGAACACCTTTAATAGCGCCGCCGCCCGCCGCACCGACTGGATCATCGTGCCAGATTCTTGTTCTTCGACTTGTTGCATCATATGAGACATCGACCGTATCGTGCAACATTTATCGTATCACCAGGCGAGCCGCATGTCAAGCGCTTGACGTGGCTTCAAAAGCGAGTATACTCTCTGAAATCCAATAGAGTATTGAGATATTCGCGCCCCCAGGAGGGCCACGTGCGCATCTTCTTCGCGACCGATATACACGGTTCCGAGATCTGTTGGAAGAAGTTTCTCAACGCCGGCAAGTTCTACGGCGCCGACGTGTTGATCCTCGGCGGCGACATGACCGGCAAGGCGCTGGTGCCGATCACCGCGCGGCCCGACGGCACCTTCAAGGCCACATTACTCCAGCAACAATTCATTCTGAAGAACGAGGACGAGGTTCGCGACATGGAGCGGCGGGTTGGCAGCCGCGGCTACTACCCCTTCCGGGTCAGCCCCGAGCAACTCGCCGCCTTCGAAGCCAACCCAGCGTTGGTGGAAGAGTTCTTCCACCAGCAGATTATGAAGGTGGTCGAGCAGTGGATTGCGCTGGCCGACGAGCGGTTGGAGGGTTCGGGGCGGCGCTGCTATGTCTGCCCCGGCAACGACGACTCGTTCGAGATCGACGACGTCATCCGGCGCGCGCGCAACGTCCAACTCGCCGAGGGCCGCGCGGTTGAGCTCGGCGACGGCTTCTCGATGATCTCAACCGGCTGGTCGAACGTCACGCCATGGAAGACCTTCCGCGAGTGCTCGGAAACTGAAATGGCGGCGAAGATCGAGGCGATGATCCCGCCGGGCGCCGACATGCGTCGGATGGTCTTCAGCTTCCACTGCCCGCCCTACAGATCGAACCTCGACGAGGCGCCCGAGATCGACGCCGATCTGAACGTCAAGGACGCCGGCCGTTCACTTGTGCCGGTTGGTAGCACGGCGGTGCGCGACGCGATCATGAAGCACCAGCCGCTGCTCTCGCTGCACGGCCATATCCACGAAGGCAAGGGTACCGCCCGGCTCGGCAAGACGCTGGCGATCAACGCCGGCAGCCTCTACGAGCAGGGTGTGCTCCAGGGCGCGCTGATCGAGCTGGACCAGAAGAAGGGGATTCGCAGCTACACGCTGACGACCGGGTAAAGGAATTGCAAATTGCAAATTGCAGATTGTAGATTAAGCAATCTCCAATTTGCAATCTACAATTTACAATCGGAAAGGAGCACGGCTATGGGTCTCGGTGAGTCTGCTCAGAGGGTTCCGAAACAGGCGACGGCCACGAACGCCGCCGAGTCGACCCTGTTCTTGCGCAAGGCGACTGGCCTGGTTCGATCTTGGTCGGTGTTCGACGCCTTCATCTACGCCTTCTTCTCGATCAGCTTGGTGACGTTGGGGTTATACATCATCAGCCAGATGTGGTTCTTCGAAGGTGGGCTGATCCCGGCGCTGCTGATAAGCGGGGTAATCATCCTCGCGGAGTGCGCGGTCTACGCCGGGTTGATCGCGGTGATGCCGCGCGCCGGCGGCGACTATGTGTGGCAGAGCCGCATCCTCGGCGGCGGGATTGGCTTCGTGCTTGCCGTCACTGGCTGGTGGTTCATTCTGTGGCTCTGGACGCCAATCTACGCCGATATGCTGCGCCAGATCTTCTTCATGCCGCTGCTGGCCGTGATCGGGGCGAAAGATGCGGCGCTCTGGTTCGCCTCGGATCCTACGGCCTACTTCACCGTCTGTGTGATTATGGTCGTGTTTGTGACCGCGGTTATCGCGCTGGGCATGAAGACCTATGCTCGGGTCCAGAAATTCTGCTTTTGGGTTGGCAATGCCGGCCTGCTGGTCGTCTGCCTGTTCCTGCTGTTCGGCAGCAACGACGGTTTTAAGGCCGGCTTCGAAGCTAACGCGACGAACCTGTTCGGCGCGGCTCCCGGCGTTTACGACGCAACGATCAAGGCCGGGCAGGCGGCCGGCGCCGCGACACCGCTGTTCGGCGGGTCGCTGGGCGCGATCTTCCTGCTGATGCCCTATCTGGTCTTCTTCAACCTCTGGCCAAACTGGGGCGCCACGCTCTACGGCGAGGTCAAGGGCGCCGACGATTTCAAGAAGAATTTCTGGGGTATGGGGCTGGCGCTGATCGTCACCACTGTCCTGGCGATCGTGTTCTTTCTACTCGTCAGCAAGACGATCTCGTGGGATTTCTACACCAACGCCAACGCCGCCTACTGGAGCTATCGCTTCGACGCCACCGGCCAGGTCGCCGCGCCACCGTTCCCGGTCTGGCCTTATCCGGCGATGCTAGCGCTGTTCCTGACGACCAACCCGATCCTGCAGTTCGTCGTCCTGCTGGCGATGAGCATGTGGTTCTTCGGCTGGGCCGGCACGATCTTCCTTTCCTCGACGCGAGTGATCTTCGCCGCCGCCTTCGACCGGCTGCTACCCGAGGCCGCCGCACAGATCGACCCGCGCACCCGCACACCACTTTGGGCGCTAGGGCTGATGGTCGTGCCGGGGCTGATCGTCTCGGCGCTGTATGTCTGGAATATCTTCAACTTCGCCAGTCTGACACTAGCCTCGACACTGGTGATCGCGGTGACATTCCTCGGCTCGACGATCGCCGCGATTGTTCTGCCTTACACCAAGAAGGATCTCTACGAGGCTTCGCCGATCGCCAAGTACAAGGTCGCCGGCATCCCGCTGATCACCGTCGCTGGCGTGATCTTCGCCGCGTTCTTGCTGTTCCTGCTCTACGAGTGGCTGCTCGACCCGAATGCGCTGTATGGAATCGGCTGGAGCATCAACGAGAACGGCGTCAAGAACACAACCTCGATCATCTTCATGCTGGTCATGTACGGGCTGGCGCTGGGCATCTACCTGGGCGTGCGTAGCTATCGCAAGCGTCGCGAGGGCATTGACGTGAGCATGATCTATAAAGAGATCCCCGTCGAGTAATTTCAGATTGTAGATTGCATGTCCAACCAGTCTGCAATCTGCAATTTGCAATCTATGATTAATCAGATCCACGACGACATCGAGGACGAAGCGCGGGGAATCATCGAGACCGGGCAGGCGCAGGGGATTGTGCTGCGCTTGCTCGGCGGCCTCGCGATACGGTTGCGCGCGCCAAGCGCCACGCATCGTGCGCTCGCGCGCAGCTACCCCGACATCGACTTCGCGATCCCGCCCCGCCGCAGCCACGCGGTCGAGGCGCTGCTCACGAGTCGTGGCTACGAGCCGAACAAGACGTTCAACTTGCTCAACGGCGATTCGCGCCTGCTGTTCTATGATCAAGCGCATAACCGCCAGATCGATGTGTTCGTCGGCGCCTTCGAAATGTGCCATCGCCTGCCGATCGCCGAGCGACTCGATAAGGAGCCGCTGACGATCCCGCTGGCCGAATTGCTGTTGACCAAGTTCCAGATCGTCCGCATGAACGAGAAAGATGTGCGCGATATCTGCGCGCTGCTGCTCGACCACGCATTCGGCGAAGACGACCAGGAGACGATCAACCTGCCGCGCATCGCACAGATCTGCGCCGAGGATTGGGGCCTCTGGAAGACCGTGAGCCTCAGCCTGCGCAAGGTGCAGGATTTCTGTGACGCCTACGACCTGGAGGCGGCGGCAAAGCTGACGATCATCGATCGGCTCGACGTGCTGCACATGGCGCTGGAGCAGACGCCCAAGTCGCTCAAGTGGAAGATGCGCGCGGCGATTGGCGAGCGCGTACAGTGGTACGAACTGCCCGAGGAAGTCCAGCGCGGATAAGCTACTCTTCGATCGCGTAAGGCGCCCCATTCAGTGGCAATCAGCCGCTGCGAGGGCGCCTTTTATTTTTGACAGGGCTTACGCGGTCACTCGCAAAACACAGATTTTGTTCTTCGTATCGAACGTTTTTTCGTTCTACGAACGAAAAAACGTTCGATACGAGAGATTTTACTGTGGTCCAATATTGATTTGACTTTGACGCAGCGTTAAGGTTTATAGTGATGAACATGATCCGTATCGGCAGCTTCGCGCGCATCGCCCAAGTTTCGACGCGGGCGCTGCGCCTGTACGACAAGCTCGGCCTGCTGAAGCCCGCCGTTGTCGACCCGGACACCGACTACCGTTACTATTCGATCGATCAGCTGCCGCGCCTCAATCGTATACTAGCGCTCAAGGACCTCGGATTCTCGCTCGAGCAGATCGCCGGGGTGCTGCGCGGCGAGCTTTCGGCCGAGCAGTTGCGCGGAATGCTGATGCTGAAACGGGCCGAGGTCGAGCGGCGCGTGGCCGACGAACAGGCCAAGCTCGCGCGCATCGCGGCGCGGCTCCGGCAGATCGAGCAAGAGCATACGCTCGCCTACGAAGTGGTGATCAAACGGATCGAGCCGCAGTGGGCCGCGGTCGTGCGCGGCACGATCCCCGACTACATCACGTCGGAACCGATCTTTATCACGTTGTTCGAGCAGCTCGATGCCTACCTTGCGCGCCATAGCGTACGGCAGCCTGGCCCGCGGATGGCCTTGTTCTACGATCTGGGCACCCGCGATCACGATATCGATGTGCGCGCCGGCGTGATCTTGCCCGCGCCGATTCCCAGCGACGATCGCGTGGAGGTGTACCAATTGCCCGCCGTTAAGCAAATGGCCTGTGTGGTTCATCACGGCCCGTACGATGAGACGCTGATCCAGGCCAATACGGCGATTCTGAAATGGATCGACGCCAATGGCTACCGCATTTGTAGCCCGACGCGCGAGATTTACCTAGAATACCAGGTCGGCGGCGACCCCGCGCGGTTTGTGACCGAGATCCAGTTTCCGATCGAAGCAGGCTAATGCACATTCAGCCCGCTTTTGGAGATTTGAGATTGGAGATTAGGAGAATCTCCAATCTCAAATCTCTAACAATCGGTCTCTTTTTTACGGGCCTTAACACCTACAAGAGGCGGCAATGAACGCTTCAGCCAAACGATTCGACACAATCATTGTAGGCGGCGGCTCGGCTGGTTGTGTGTTGGCCAGCCGGCTGAGCGCCGATCCAAGTCATCGCGTCCTTGTGCTGGAAGCCGGGCGGCCCGACTATATGTGGGATATCTTCATCCACATGCCGGCCGGTTTAACCTATCCGATCGGCAACAAATATTACGATTGGTGCTACTACTCAGAGCCCGAGCCGTTTATGCACAATCGGCGGATCGCGCATGGCCGCGGCAAGCTGCTAGGCGGCTCCAGCAGCATCAACGGCATGATCTTCCAACGCGGCAACCCGCTCGACTACCAGAAATGGAGCCGCGATCCCAGCATGCAAGAGTGGGATCACGCGCATTGTCTGCCCTATTTCAAGCGCATGGAACGCTGCCTGGCGGGAGCCGACGACTTCCGTGGCGCCGACGGACCGCTGGTCGTTGAACGCGGAGCAGCCAATAATCCCTTGTTCAAAGCGTTTTTTCAAGCTGTGCAGCAGGCCGGCTACCCACTGACCGACGATGTGAACGGGTACAAGCAGGAGGGGTTTGCCGCCTTCGACCGCAATGTGCATCGCGGCCGGCGTCTGAGCGCGGCGCGCGCATACCTGCATCCGGTGATGCGCCGAGCCAACCTGCAGGTCGTCACGCGGGCGCTGGTGACCAGAATTCTTTTTGAGGGCCGGCGCGCTGTGGGTGTGGAATATCTGCAGGGCCGCGGCCGGGCCCAGAAGGCTTATGCCGGAGAGGTGATTTGCTGCGGCGGTGCGATCAATTCACCACAGCTTCTGCAGCTTTCCGGCGTGGGTCATGCGGCCGAATTGGAAGCGTTGGGGATCGATGTCGTGCAGGATGCGCCGGGTGTCGGCGAGCATTTGCAGGATCACCTGGAAGTGTACGTGCAATATGCCTGCACCAAGCCGGTTTCGATGTATCCGGCCCTACAATGGTACAACAAGCCATGGATCGGATTCCAGTGGCTCTTTTTTAGGCAAGGGCCGGCCTCGACCAACCATTTTGAGGCGGGCGGGTTTATTCGTAGTAATGACGACGTGGAATATCCTAATGTGATGTTTCACTTCCTGCCGCTGGCGATACGGTACGATGGCACATTGCCGCAAAGTGGGCACGGCTACCAGGTGCATGTGGGGCCAATGTACTCCGATGCGCGCGGTTCGGTGAAAATAACATCGGCAGATCCGACCGTGTATCCCGCGCTGCGCTTCAACTACCTTTCAACTGCCCAAGATCGCCGCGAATGGGTTGAAGCGATTCGGTGTGCCCGCCACATTTTGAACCAGCCGGCCTTCGACGAATTTAACGGCGGCGAGATATCGCCTGGCCCGTCGGTGCGCAGCGACGAGCAGATTCTGGATTGGGTCGCCAAAGATGGCGAGACCGCCTATCATCCATCGTGTACATGCAAGATGGGCCTAGACGCGCTCTCCGTCGTCGATCCTAACAGCATGAAGGTGCACGGAGTCGAGGGTTTGCGCGTGGTCGACGCCTCGGTGATGCCATATGTGACCAATGGCAACATCTACGCGCCGACGATGATGATTGCCGAAAAGGCCGCCGATCTGATTATGGGCAATACACCGCTGCCCCCGGCCAAGGTTGATTTCTATCGCCATAGTCAGTCGTCAGTTGTCAGTTGCCAGTTGTGAGTACTGACAACGGACAACGGACAACTGACAACCGACAACACTATGGTACAATACCTCTTGCATAACCAGCAACTCAACAACATCCGAGGCGTGTTTGACCACTCCACTGATCTCCGCGCGCGGCCTGATCAAGCGCTATGGCTCGCCCAACTCGGGGCGCGGCCGCGAAGTGACGGCCCTCGACGGTGTCGACCTTGACGTCGCCGGCGGCAGCATCTATGCGCTGCTCGGCCCCAATGGCGCCGGCAAAACCACCACAATCAATATTTTGACGACTCTGGTGCAGCCGAGCGCCGGCACGGCCAGTGTTGCCGGCTACGACGTGGTGCGGCAGCCCGATCAGGTACGCAGGCGCATCGGGGTGACGTTTCAGGATCTGGTGCTCGACCCCGACCTGACCGGCCGGCAGGTGCTCGACATCCACGGGCGGCTGTATCGCCAGCCGCGCGAGCTGCGCCGCCAGAAGATCGCCGATCTGGTCGATCTGGTGCAGCTAGGCAGCGCGATCGACCGGCTCGTGAAGACCTACTCTGGCGGCATGCAGCGGCGGCTGGAGCTAGCGCGCGGCCTGATGACCGACCCGCAGGTGCTGTTCCTCGACGAGCCAACCCAGGGGCTCGACCCGCAAAACCGTGCGACGATCTGGGACTACATCCGAATGCTGAAGCGCGAGCGCGGCCTGACCTTGCTGCTGACCACTCACTATATGGAGGAGGCCGAAGCGCTGGCCGACAATGTCGGGATTATCGACCATGGACGCAAAATTGCCCAGGGCCCGCCGGCCGCGCTGGTTGCCGAGCTTGGCGCCGACCGCATCCGTATCGCCGGCCATGGCGATACCGCCGAGCTGATCGCTCAATTGCGCAAGCTGCCCTTCGTCGACCGTGTGACCCCCGGCGAGCATGTGATCGAGGTTGGCGTGGACAGCGCTAGTCGCCGGATCGCCGAGATCGTCGCGCAGGCCAGCGGCAATGGCTTTGTAATCGAGGATGTCGCAATCGCGCGGCCGAGCCTGGGCGATGTGTTTTTGAAGTATACGGGACGAGCCTTACGAGACTAAGAACAAAGAACAGCCGGACATTCGATGATTTGTTCTCTGTTCTTGGGAGCCTTATGCAGGCAACGATCACAATCTGGTCAAAACACATGACCAAATTCTTCCGCAATCGCGAGGAGCTGGGCGGGCTGCTGCTTCAGCCGATTCTATGGGTTGTCCTATTCGGCGTCGGGATGGGCGCGCTGGTGCGCAACGTCGACGGCAGCGATTATATGTCATTTTTGCTGCCCGGCATCATCGCGCTCACCGCGCTTGGCGGAGCGGTTGGCGGCGGCATGGCGCTGTTGGACGAGCGGCTGCGTGGGATCATGAAAGAGTACCTGGCCGCGCCGATCCCGCGTCTGAGCATTCTGCTCGGCAACGCCGCCAGCACCGTCACTAAAGCACTGTTCCAGGCAATGATCATTCTGGTGATAGGAGCACTGATGGGCGCGCGGGTGACGCCCAATCCGCTGGGCTGGCTGGCGCTCGTGGTTCTGCTAACGCTGTTTACCCTCGGGTTCGCCGGCATCGCACTGGCGTTTGCGGCGCGCTCGCAAAGCATCATGGGCTATCATGGCATGATTTTCTTATTCAACTTGCCGCTGCTGTTTGCCTCGAATGCGCTGTACCCGCTGGTAAGCATGCCCCGGTGGATCAAAATCATTGCGCTGATCAACCCGACAACCTATTTGATCGACGCATTGCGCGGGCTGACTTTCGGCGGTACGGCCGCGATCGCGCTGCCAATTTCGTTCGCGGTCATTGCACTCTTCGCGGCGTTGGGCCTGGCGCTGGCACTCTGGTCCTTCGGCCGCGCGATCCGATAACGCATTTTTCATTTCTATTGCTAAATTAGCGGTAGCCGACTACAATAAGAATTGAAACATACCTCAGTTAGAGAAAAAGATCAGTTAGGTTTGGAACGCGGGCAATGATCGAGCAGGCGCATATCCTGATCGTAGACGACGACGCCAGCATTCGGCGGATGTTTCAGCTCCTGCTGACCGAGACCGGCTACCGTGTATCAACGGCCACGAGCGGTGAAGAAGCGCTGGCCTATATGGAGTTGGTCACGCCCGATCTGCTGTTGATGGATCTGATGCTGCCCGGAATCAACGGCCAGCAAGTCACCGAGCAGATCAAGGCTCAATCCGACAAGCCATTCGTGCCAATCATCCTGGTCACTTCGCGCAATGACCCCAAATCGAAGGTGATGGCGCTCGACGCCGGCGCCGACGACTTCCTGGTGAAGCCGGTCGAGTTTGCCGAGCTATTGGCGCGCGTTCGGGCGATGCTGCGGCTGCAGCGCAGCCAGCGTTCGCTGCGCGCCGAGCAGCGCAAAACCGAATTGCTGCTCCATTTAACCCGCGAGCTTGGCACGACGCTCGATCTCGAAGAGTTGCTGACCCACTTTCTCGACCGGCTCGCCGACGCGGTCGGGGCCGTGCGCGCGAGTATTATTCTCACCACCGACGAGCAGCCGCGGCTGTTCTCTAGCATTCGCAATCGGCCAAAAACTGTGCCCAGCGATATCCTGCGCGACGGCATTGCCGGCTGGGTGCTGCGCGCGCGCGAGCCAGCCATCATCATGGAGACTCGTGACGACGTGCGCTGGGTCGCCACCTTGCCGCACCAGCAAATGGTTCGCAGCGTCGCGGCGGTGCCAATCGTTCGCGAAGAGCGGGTGCTTGGCGTGATTACGCTGGTCCATCACACCCCCAGCTACTTCACCGACGAGCATCTCGATCTGCTCGACTCAGTCGCGGCGCAGAGCGCGATCGCGCTCGAAAATGCCGAGCTGTTTCGGCTCACGCGCTCGCAAAACAATCTGCTCGAGCGTCGCAATGAAGAACTGCAGCGAATCAACCAAGTCAGTCGGATGCTGACCGAGCTGATGCGGCCGGAACAACTCGTGCGCCTGGTAGCCTACCTGGTGCATCTGACATTTGGCTATCCAAGCGTCACAATCCTGCTGCGCGATGGCGAGGAATTGGTCGTTCGCGCCGTCGCGGGCGGCGCCGACGAAGAAGCGCAGATGGGCCGCCGCATTCCAATTGGGCATGGCATCACCGGTTGTGCCGCGCAGAGCCAGGAGCCCGTGTGCGTCGACGATGTGCACGCGGATCCGCGTTACATCTCGGCTGATAGCGGCATTACCACCCGATCCGAGTTGGCCATACCGATTTTGACCGCGCGTGAAGTTTTTGGCGTGCTGAATGTCGAAAGCGATGCCGTTGGCGCCTTTGGGCCAAACGATATTCGACTCTTGGACACGTTATCGGGCCAGCTTGGCGTAGCGCTTGAGAATGCGCAACTGTTCGATACCGAGCAGCGCCGCGTGCGCCAGCTTGGCCAGGTCAACTCAATGTCGGTGGCCGTTACAGCTCAGCTGGACGCAAATGCCAACCTACGGATCGCCGCGGCCGCGCTTGGAACAATTTTTGGTGTGGAACACTGCGGTATTGCCATGTCGGGCGACGATCGGCGGGCCGGGATTCGAGTAGCGACACACAGCGCCAATGTTGCGAGCCCCGGCACGCTGCTGCGCTTTCCTCTCCCAATGCCCGATCTAGCCCAGCTAGAACTGCGCACCGCCCAGATCATTCTATCGGTCGCAGCCGACGAACGGCTTGCCGATATGCTGCCCATGCTGCGCCAGAGCATGATCGAGTCGCTCGTGCTTGCGCCGCTGATTACCAGCGGGCGGCAAATTGGGCTGATCACGCTCGATGTGACCGGCAAAATCAAGCAGTTCGGCCCGGCGGAAATGACGCTGCTGGAGGCAGTCGCGAGCCTGCTCGCACAGGTGCTGGAAAACGCACGGCTGTATCGCGAAGTCGCCGAGGAACGCAGCACCCTGAACGCGGTGCTCGGCGGCGCGGCCGATCCAATTTTGCTGGTTGGCACCGACGATCGATTATTGCTGGCCAACCGCGCCGCCCATGAGCGCCTTGGCTTTGACACCACCGCAGAGCAGCAGCTGATTGATCAATTTATCAAGAACCCCGACTTACTGTATGTGCTCAGAGGGCAGCTCAACGGCGCCGGTTTGCCGTTGAGCGAAGTTGTGCTACCCAAGGGTGAGACGTTTAGCGTCAGCGTAGCGCCGGTGCGCGGCGCCGACGACGAACTGATCGGCCGGGTCACGGTGCTGCAAGACATCACCGCGATCAAAGAGCTGGAGCGGCGCGAGCAGGAGCGACTGCGCAGCGTCTTGCGGCGCTATGTTTCGCCGCAGGTCGTCGAAGAGGTATTAGCCGGCGGCGGCGATATCGGCGCGCCAATCGAGCGCGATGTCGTCGTCATCGTCGCCGATATCCGCGGCTACACCGCCCTGACCGAGGGTTTGGCGCCGCGCGTGCTGGTGGAGCAGGTGCTCAATCGCTTTTTTACGGCCATGACCGACGTTCTGTATCGCCACGGCGGCACGATCGACAAGTTCCTCGGCGACGGGCTGATCGGCGTGTTTGGCAGCCCGATCGCGCGCGAGAACGACATTCAACGCTCGCTGTTTGCCGCGGTCGACCTCCAAAAAGCATTCGCTCAGCTCAGCGGCAGCTGGCACACCGAGCTCCACCGTGATATTGGCATGGGGATCGGCATCGGCTATGGCCGCGCGATCGTCGGCAATATCGGCTCGGATCAGCGTATGGACTACACCTTGATCGGCGACGTGGTTAACACCGCCAGCCGCCTGAACGGCATCGCACAGGCCGGGCAGGTGATCGTCGCCCACCAGCTGATCGATGCGCTGCCCGCTTCCTGGAGCGCGCCCTGGCCGATTCACCCGATCGACCCGGTTCAGCTCAAAGGCAAGCAGGAGCCGCTGTTGATCTATGAGATTCAATATGAAGAAGCGGCAGAGGGGCGATAGAAACGATTAAGCTACCTACACAATGTAATAACATATCTCAGGACACCTGTTTCTGCAATAGTGAGCCGTTATTTGCGCATGCTCTTTGCGCATGCAGTTGTGTTATACTCTGCTCAATGTTTGCGCACTAGATTCACGAATTCTTACAACTGTGAACGCAAAATCGACCCAGAGCAAGATTGTGCCACATCGTGATCCCCTGATCCACGTGGTGCTAGATCGGCTGGCACTCTACGGCGGCATCATTGCCGGCGGCTGCGCCATCCTCGTCGCACCTTATCGCTTCTTCCAACCCTGGCCCGTGCTCGCGCTCTGGGTAGTGGGAATCACACTCTTCCTCTGGGGCGCCGCCCATCTGGAAACCAGGCGCAGGACCGGCAGTTTCGTCGCACGGGTGTTGGCGTGGGTGCGCACGGAGCGTTGGACGCTGCTGGCCGTGCTGGTGCTGACACTCCTCGCGTTGCTGCTCCGGGGCGTCGCGCTGGACGCAATCCCCCACAACGTGCATGGGGATGAAGGTGAGATGGGCATGGTCGCCCGTGCGGTGCTCCGCGGCGAGCTGCGTAACCCATTTGCCACCGCCTGGCTCAGCCACCCAACGCTGTGGTTTTTCCTGCAGGCGCTGGCGCTGCGTCTCTTCGGTGACAGCATCGGGGGATTACGTTTGCTGTCGGCGATCCTCGGCACCCTGGCCGTACCAGCGCTATATGTCTTTGCACGCCCGCTGTATGGTCGTGCCGTGGCGATCATCGCCACCGCGCTGCTGGCAGCCTATCACTTTCACGTACACTATAGCCGTATCGGGTTGAACAATATCGCCGACCCACTCATGATGATGCTCACTCTAGCGGCCTTTTTCTATGGCTACCGGAAGCGCGCGCCGCTGGGTTTTGCGCTTGCGGGTGTGAGCATGGGCCTCGCACAGTACTTCTACTTTAGTGGGCGCTTTATCCCGGTGCTCGTGCTGGCGCTGCTGGCGTATCTCGCCCTAACGGATCGCCGCCAACTGGTCGAGCTGCGGCGGCCGATAGGGCTGATGGCGGTGGGCTTTATCCTCGCGTTCGGGCCGCTGGCACGCTATTTCATTACCCGACCGGACACAATCGTCGCCCGCCTGGCGGAACACGGTCTGCTCCAGAATGGCCACCTCGCCAACATCCAAGCGAATGGACAAAGCTTGACCGCAGCGCTCATCTACCATGCCTATCGCACGTTCACCTTCTTTGTCGCTATCGATGAGCACAGCCCGTTCTATGATGCAGGGATACCGTTGCTTGACCATGCCATGGCGGCGTTGTTCGTTCTCAGCATAGTTCTGCTGCTAGTGAACTGGCGGAAAGTGGAGATGATCGCGCTGCTGCTGTGGGTGGCAGGGACGGCGTTCTTCGGGGGATTCTTGCTCTGGGATCCGCCCCAGAGTGAGCGTTATGTCATCGCCGGACCGGCGCTCTGCATCTTGATGGCACTGGCACTCATTCAGATCGGTTCCTGGCTACGGCAGATTGTGGCACTGCGGCCGCGCTTGTACACCGGCCTAGTCACGGTGGCCGTGCTGGCGATCATGGCGTGGAATGTCTACTTCTATTTCGCCATCTATACGCCGCGCAATAACTATGCCCAGACGCAGGCGGCGACCGAGGTTGCCAACTACCTTCGTCCACAGGCACGACAGCGCTACGTCTATATGTTCACACCGCCCTATTTCTACCTCCACTTCGGTACAATAGCGTTCGTTGGCAAGGAACCAGACGGCAGGGATGTTATCGATCGCCTGACATCAAGTGCAGCGCTCCCCGCCCCGCCCGCCGGGCTCCGACCGCTATTCATCTTTGTCCCCGAGCGCTTAGGTGAACTTGACATCGTCAAGCAGCAATACCCTGGCGGCCAACTCTACGAGTACCGCGCCCAGCCGAGGGGCGACCAAACGCTCATGCACATTTATGAGCCGCATTCATAGGATACGCTTTCGCGCCGCTGCCGAGCAACAAGAGCGCCTGGCCACTTGGCAGCGGCGCGAAGGCGGAAGGAGCGCCAACAAACTGTCATCTTTATTCGTGCCATTAGCACAGTATGCCATGCTATACTCACTATAGAGTGTCCCCAAACCAAATTCGCGTTGACCTCGTACTAGTAGAACAGGGACTATGGAGCACACCGCCAATCCCCAGATCCAGCCACCCCGCCTCGCTGCACCAGCCGGGGCACGCACGGCCACTGATCTGCTGACGCTGGGCATCGCGCTGGCCCTCGGCGCGTTCAGCGTTTGGCAGCTCCGCCAGGAGTGGGCCAAAGAGGGCGGCGCGGAGTTGCTGTGGCTACTGCTGATCGCGGCGATATTCGCCGCGGCGACCGCGCTGCGCCGCCTCGACGTGTGGCTTCCGGGCGAGCCGGTCCTGCCACGACTGGCGGCCTTCCGCGATCGGCAACGACTCACGCGCGGTGCGATCTGCATTGGTATCGCGCTGCTCCTGACCAGCTGGATCGTGCTGCGCCTCTGGCCCGACTACCATACGTGGCAAGGGACACCGCTTCCATGGCTGGTTGCGCTTGGACTGATGCTCGCCGGCGCCTGGCTGCTCGACGCGGTCGGTCGGGCGTCTCCGCGCGCGGCAACCGCGCTGACGCTCTGGCCCGATACGCAGCGCAACCGCTGGCTGGAGGCGGGCGCCTTCGCGCTGATCTTCGCCCTGGCGATCTTCCTGCGTACCTACCGGATCGACAGCATCCCGCCCGGCATCTATGTGGATGAGACTAACGGTAGTCTCGACGCACTGAACATCCTGGAGGGTCGGCTCGACTCGCCCTTCGCCACCGGCTGGAACGACACACCCACTGGCTACTTCTATTATATGGCCGCGATCTTCAAGCTGCTTGGCGCCACTTGGGCAGGGCTCAAGATCGCCTCGCTGATTCCGGCTATCCTGACGGTGCCAGCCGTTTACCTGCTCGGCCGGCTGCTATTCGGCCCTTCCGCCGGCCTCGCCGCCATGCTACTCATGGCGGTCAGCCGCTGGCACCTGAGCATGAGCCGCTGGGGTTGGAATGAGACTGCACCGCCGCTGTTCCAGGTGCTGGCGACATTCTTCCTGATCCGCGGCCTGCGCGACCGGCGCGCACTCGACTACGCCCTGAGCGGATTGCTGATTGGGCTGTCGATGTATACCTATCTGAGCAGCCGGCTCGCCGCGGCCACACTGGTATTGTATATCCTGTACTGGCTGTGGTCCGATCCGGCCGGATGGCGGGCCGCGCTGCGCCGCAGCTGGCTCGGCCTAGCGATCCTGCTCATGGCAGCGCTAGTGGCGGTCGCACCAATCGGGGTCACCTACCTCAAAAATCGCACTAGCTTCAACAATCGTGCCTGGGAACTGAGCGTCTTCCGCGATATTCGCGAGCAAAACAGTGTCAAGCCGCTGAGCGATAATGTCGGCGATGTGCTCAAATTCTTCCACCAGACGGGCGACCACCAGGGGCAACATAATCTGCCCGGCGAGCCAATGACCGACCCGATCACCGGGCTGCTGTTTGTCCTCGGGCTGGCCTACGCGATCCTGGCCTGGCGCGATCAGCGCCGTGGGCTGCTCTTGCTCTGGCTGGTGTTGGGCATGGCCGGGAGCTTCCTCGGCTCACGCCAAGAGTCGCCAGAGGCATATCGCTCGATCATCGCCCTGCCCGCAGTCGTGCTGATGGCCGCCGACGCGCTCGATCGAATCGGGCGTGCGACCTACCGGATGCTGCGCGACCAGCCGCTGGCCCTGGCGCGCCCGCGCCTGCCTGGGCTGGCCGCAGGCGGGTTCGTGATCGCGGCCTTGGTCGGCGCGGCGCTGTGGGAGTCCAGTGTCTACTTCGGACGCCAGGCCAGCTCGATCGAGGTTTCACGCGGCTTCAACCCAACCGAGAACAACGTGGCGCAAGAGACCATAGCAGCGCTCGGCAACGACACAACCGTCTATCTATCGCCTACGTTCTCTGATTACTCGCCACTGCGGTTTCTGGTATATGGCGTGATCAAAGCACAGACTGGCAAGAACACGCTCGACGACCGGCCATACCGGGTTGTCGTACCCGAGGTGAGCCTGCCACTGCCCGACAGTGGGCACGACGTGCTGATGCTGCTCGATCGCGACTACTGGCCCCTGCGCGATTATATCGCGTCGTTCTACCCGCAGGCGCGTATGGAGCTGGTGAGCTTGTCCGACAACGAGCCGATCTATGTGCGCGTGGTGCTGCCGCGCGCGCAGGTGGCTGCGCTGCAAGGTTTGACCGAGCGCGTGACCTACGCCGACGGTCGCCACGAGGAGCGCAACGTAGCGCAGATCGAGCTGCCCAACAGCGAGCAAGTCGACGAAGTCGAATGGGATGGCGCCATCCGCCTGGAGCACGGCGGCGAATACGAGCTACGTGGCGATGGCGGGCTCCAGATATTTCTCGACGGGCAGCCGTGGGCGGGAAAGGGCTACCTGGGCCGCGGCCTGTACGGCCTGCGCGTGGTTCGACCACACGGGGCCAGCGGCGATGCGCACCTGATCTGGAAGATCCCTGAGCACGACCCTGCGCCGGTGCCGCCAGAAGCGCTGTTCCGTGTCAGCCCACCGCAGCAAGGGCTGCTGGGCACCTACTACGACAACACAAATTGGGAGGGCGCGCCATTGTTCCGCCAGGTCACGCCGTTCATGCTGCTCGCCTGGCCCGACGAGCGGCCAGTGGTGCCTGGCGACGCCTTCAGCGCACGCTTCACCGGCGCGTTGCGCGTGACCCAGCCAGGCAGCTACCAACTGCGTGTCGAAGCCGACGATGGCGCGCGTCTGACGCTCGACGGCCAGGTGCTTGGCGAAGGGCTGGAGCCTGGCAAGCCTCATAATTTCGACGCGACCGTCGATCTCGCGCCGGGCGACCACCCAATCGAAATCGATTACTTCCAGCAGGGCGGCGGCTCGGCGCTCAAGCTATTCTGGAGCCGCGACGATGAGGAGGAAACGCCAGTTCCGCCCACTGCCTTGGTGCCCGATCAGCCATGACATAGAGAAGATCGCATGATTTCAGACTCTACAAGTAACCGCTACTTTCTCAAACAGTTGTTGCTGCCAACCCTTTCGTTTGTGCTGGCGGCGATCGCGCAGATCATGTTGAGCCGATCGCGCAACGGCAATGGCTCAACTTTCTATGGTTGGATTCTCTACGCCATCGCAGGCGTGTTATTCATCGTCGCTTTTCGGGGTGTCACCGTCGCACGATTCGCGATGGATCCATTGCGTGGCACACCCGAGACGGCTCCTCCACCGCATCTGTCGCGCAGGCAATGGGGATTACTCATCCTCGCTGTCATCGCCATGTTGAGCAGTATTGCTCTCTTTGGCAGTCCTGCCAGTGTGCCATATGCCTGGAACTTGCATATCGTCAGCGTGCTGCTGTTCCTAGCCGTGTTCATTCCTTTCAACAGCCTCCGACGACCCACTCCATCGCAGCCTGCACAGATCGTAACTGGAATCCTGCGCGCGCTGCCGATCGTCGTGGTGCTCGCCCTCGCTACATTCGCGCGCCTCTGGCAGCTAGGCGAATTTCCATTCGGCACATGGAACGATGAAGCCGTCAACGGGCTCGCGGCCAAGCAAATCTTGAAAGATGCCAGCTACCGCCCATTATTTGTTGACACGTTGCCTTCACACTTTATCTATCTCATGACTTTCTCGTTCTCGCTCTTAGGCATCAACACCATTGCCATACGACTCGTTACGACGGCCTTTGGCATACTCGCGGTGCTGTTCGCATATCTACTTTTTCGCCGTTGGTTTGGCGCAAGACTGGGCGTCGTCGCTGCGTGTGTACTGGCGGTGATGCGCTATCATCTCACATTCTCACGCTTCGGAGTTAATGCGATCGCTACGCCTGCTTTCGAGCTCGCCGCGCTCTATTTTCTCGACCGGGCGCTGGCCGAGAAAAAAGTGTCGGACTTTGCGTGGCTCGGTCTCACCTTGGGCTTTGGCTTGGCCTTTTATGCTGCATTTCGCTTGTTCCCAATTGTCCTGGCCCTATTCCTGGGCGGCCTACTCATCTCCGTGATTGTAAAATACGGCACACGCGCGGCGATTGGGAGCTATGTCAAAGGCCTGTTTCAGCATTGGCTGATCGCCGCACTCGCGTTGGTGATAGCCATCACACCTGTCGCCCAGTTCGCCGTGCGGGACCCTAATGAGTTCTTCGCCCGCACCAACACCGTCTCGATCTTCGAGAAACGCGATGAGCCGAATATGGTGAAAGCGTTATCGAATAATATGACCAAGCACTTGCAAATGTTAAACGTGCAAGGTGATCGCAATGGCCGGCACAATTTGCCCGACGCGCCGATGCTGGATCCAGTTATGGGCGTGCTGTTCATCCTCGGAGTGGCGTACGCCCTATGGCGTTGGCGCGACCCGCCAAACGTGCTGATGCTGTTGGTGTTCATCCTCATGCTTCAAAGCGGCGTCCTATCGCTCGACTTTGAGGCGCCGCAGAGTCTGCGCACTATCGGTATCATCCCCGCGCTGGTCTACTTTATCACCCTACCCCTCGCCGCCGTCGGGCACGCCATCAATAATATCTTCCAGCAGCGATCAGAGATGAGCACGGCGCGAGTAGCGCCTGGCTCTGGGGGCCCGTTGTCATTCTACGGCGATATACTTTGGAATGTAAGTTTGGTCGCCCTGCTCGCACTCGTCACCTACCTCAACTTTGATACGTTCTTCGATAAGCAAAAGAACGATCCATCGGCGTGGGCGTCGTATTCGGCGGGCGAAACAATTGTCGCCAACGAAATGAATCGACTGGCCGCAAGCAGCGACTTTGTCCTGTCGGCGGCCTACGATAAATATCCGACTGTGCGCTTCCTCGCCGGCGATGTGACCAACTACCAACGCTGGACGGTCACCGACCGCTTGCCATTGGTGCGCGACGACACAGGCCGCGGCGTCGTCATGCTGTTCGACGAGAAGCTGCTGTCGACCTACAACGAGGCGAAGCGGATCTATCCCGGCGCGAAATTTATCGAGCATCACGCGCCCGCCGGCGGCGGCACGGTCTTGTACGAAGCGATCTTGGCGCCCGACGATTTGCGTGCGGTGCGCGGCGTCGTCGCACGCTAATTCAAAGGCGACACGGTTGCGGGCCAGCCAGTCAAAGAAGAAGCGCTCCCGCGAGTCGTTCTGGATTGGACCAAGGCACAACCGCTCTCGGAGCCTTTCGTCGCCGAGTTGCGCAGCACGCTGTATGCGTCGGAATACGGTAGCTATCGCTTCAGCGTGCATGGCGCGCCAAGTTCGGCATTGTGGATTGACGAGAACCCCGTGAGTGATGCGCCACTCACGTTAGCGCGCGGCAATCATGCGCTGCGTCTGCAACTGCCCGGCAACACCGACAAGGTTGAACTGTGGTGGGAGCCGCCCAAAGCGTCGCAGGCACAGATCGTGCCCGCCGCGAATTTGTTCCGCCCGCCGGTGATGAATAGCGGCTTGCTCGGTGCCTATTATCCTTCGCCGGATTGGAGCGGCGATCCCGCGTTCACGCAGATCGATCCGGAGATCGCTTTCTACTTCCATATTATCCCCCTGCCGCGCCCCTACAGCGTCGAATGGAAAGGCAAGCTGTTTGCACCAACGGCAGGCGCGTATCGCTTCGCGCTCAACTCGGTGGATGGCTCGCAGCTTACCCTCGATCAGCATGTGGTCGCGGACAACCCAGATGGACGTACAACCATTGAAGGTGTCACAGATCTCGCACAGGGCTGGCACGACATTGACATTCATTTTTTCGATAAGACATCGGGCACCCAGATCTATCTGTATTGGACGCCGCCGGGCACGACCGAGCGCGAGCTTGTGCCGTCGCGCTATCTGTCGCCCCCGATGGGGCAGTATCCGACTGACCCCGAGTCGCAGCCGTAACCAGGAGAAATCCATGAGCCTCACCCCACTGAAGATTACACTCTCCAAAACGCTCAAGGTCTGGAGCGAGCGCTCGTGGCTTGGGCGATTCCTCGGATTACTCGATCGGCCGGGTGCGGTGCGCGTCGGGCTGGCGATCGTTCTGCTCGTCGCCGCGTTATTCCGCTTCGCCGATCTCAATTGGGATGATAGTCACAACTTGCACCCCGACGAGCGCTTCCTGACTTCGGTGACGAACGACCTCAAGTGGCCCGACAGCTTCGAGAATTACTTCGACCCGCAGGCCTCGACGCTCAGCCCGTATTCGCTGCCCAATATGGGGCTGTATGTTTATGGCACGTTACCGGTCTATATCGTGAAGTGGACGGCGATCCTGCTGGATCGCAACAACTACGATAAAATCTCGCTGGTTGGCCGAGCGATCTCGGGATTGTTCGACATCGGTACGATCTGTTTCTTATTTCTGATCGGGCGGCGGCTCTACGGCAAAAAGGTTGGCCTGCTGGCTGCCGCGCTGCTATCGCTCACCGTGCTGAATATTCAGCTTTCGCATTTCTACGCAGTCGATACATTCGCCACTTTCTTTGTGTTTGCCACGATCTATTTCCTGCTGCGCGCCAACGACAGCGACAGCTGGACCGACTTCGCACTGACCGGCCTGATGTTCGGTCTGGGCCTCTCCTCGAAGGTCAGCGTCCTGACGCTGGCGGTGCCGATCGCACTGATGGCCTGGCTCGGCTTCCGGCAGCGCTGGCGCGGCGGCGACGATGTGCGCCAGGCGCTCGAGCACACACTGGTGCGCGTGCTGACGATCGTCGTGATCGCGGCGCTGACCTTCCGCATTCTCCAGCCGATCGCCTTCGCCGGCCCGAGCTTCTGGAACTGGTCGCTTAACCCACAGTGGCAGCGCGACATCGACGAGCAGGGCAAGATGGTGTCCGGTGAGGCCGACGTGCCCTGGCTTCAGCAGTGGACCGATCGGCCAGCCTCGTTCGCGTTGTATAACATCGTCGTGTGGGGCATGGGCCTACCACTCGGCCTGGCCGGCTTTGCTGGGCTGGGGTTGGCGATCTTCGAGCTGGTGCGGCGACGCAAGTTCGAGCACCTGCTACCGGTGGCCTACGTGACGGTGACATTTACCTACCACGCGGCGACGTTTGTCAAGTTCATGCGCTACTTCCTGCCGATCTACCCATTTCTGGCGCTGCTGGCCGCGTATCTGATCGCATGGCTGTGGCGCCGGGCCAACGCCGCGCCACCGCCCGTCGATGTGGAGACGCACGATACACCCACGCCGGAGCCGCGCCTGCGCCGCACACTCGGTTCGCTGCGGCTAACGCCACAGCTGGCATTCGGGGTGGCCGGGGTGGTGATCGGTGGAACGCTGCTGTATGCCCTGGCATTTAGCGCAATCTACCAGCGGCCGCACAGCCGCATCACGGCCTCGCGTTGGATGTACGCTAACATTCCGCCCGGCGCGACTCTGGCCAATGAGCACTGGGACGACTGGCTGCCGATCGGCGGTGTGGATGGCAAAATGGCCTACGGCGACAATGGGCTGTTCAAATCGGTCGAGATGCCGAATTACGAGGACGACACTCCCGACAAGCTCAACCGGCTGGTCACGAATCTGACCCAGGCCGACTATGTGGTGCTCTCTAGTAACCGGCTGTACGACTCGATTCCACGGCTGCCGCTGCGCTACCCCATGACGTCGCGCTACTACGATCTGCTCTTTCGCGGTGAGTTGGGCTTCGAGCGTGTCGCCGAGTTCACCTCGTATCCAACTATCCTGGGCATCCAGATCCCCGACCAGTCGGCCGAGGAGTCGTTCAGCATCTACGACCACCCACGCGTGCAGATCTTCAAGAAGACCGCGGCCTTCAACCCCGAGAACCTGCACCACCAGCTTGGCGATGGAATCGCGTGGGATGCGGTGCTGCACTTGAGCCCGCGCCAGGCCAGCGCTGCGCGGCAGGGGCTGCGTCTCTCGGCGGACGACCAGCAGCTGTACCGGCAAACGGCCGCCTGGTCGAGCGCCGAGGTCGGCGAGGATAGCTGGGGCAGCCAGGTACCAGTTCCGGTGTGGTTCCTCATTCTCGAAGCGATTGGGCTGCTGGCCTTGCCACTCACGCTCACGGCCTTCGGCCGCCTGGCTGATCGCGGCTATATCTTCAGCAAGGCGATTGGCCTGCTGGTGGTCGGCTGGGGCGCGTGGATGATCGCCAGCCTCCACCTGGCGCCGTTCACCTGGTGGGCGATCCTGGCGGTGATGGCGCTGCTGGCGCTGATCTCCGGCTGGACGTTGCGCGAGCGGCGCGCTGAGCTGCTGGCATTTGTGCAAGCGCGCTGGCGGCTGCTGCTATTCGAAGAGGGACTCTTCTGGGGCTTCTTCGCGATCTCGCTGGCCATCCGCTGGCGTAACCCCGACCTGTGGCATCCCGGCCTGGGCGGCGAGAAACCCATGGACCTGGCCTACCTGACGGCGATCGTCCGTACGCCGTACTTCCCCTCGTACGACCCATGGTTCGCCGGTGGATACATCAATTACTACTACTTCGGCTTTGTGCTGGTGGCGACGCTGATCCACCTCACCGGAACGGTGCCGTATATCGCCTACAACCTGGCGGTGCCGACGTTCTTTGCGATGACGGCGATGGGCGGCTTCGCGGTGGCGCTCAACCTTGCCGAGGGGTGGTGGAGCAAGCCCGATTCCGACGCCGCGACGGACAACTGGCTGGGCGTCGGCCGCACCGTGTTGCTCGCTGGAGTATGCGGCGCGTTATTCGTCGCGGTGATCGGCAATCTGGGCCAGGCCCAGCTCCTGTGGGACGGCGTGCGAAATTTGAGCGTGATCAAGACCGAGGGCGCCCCATCTGCGCTCACGATGTTGGCGCAATTCGGCGATGGCCTGGTGCAGATGCTCGGCGGGCATAAACTGGAGTTTCGCACTGAGTGGTGGTACTGGAATGCAACACGCGTCATCCCGGCCGCTCAAGGCGAGGCCGGGCCGATCAACGAGATGCCGTTCTTCACATTCCTGTATGCCGACCTGCATGCGCACATGCTGGCGCTCCCGTATACGCTGCTGGCGCTCGCTCTAGCGTTGAACCTGGTTCGCAGCCACGACCACACCGACGCAACCACGCGCGCCTGGTGGCGCGATCCATCCGAGTTGCTCACGCTCGGGCTGCTGGCGCTGACGACCGGGGCGCTCTGGCCGATGAATACCTGGGACTTCCCGACCTACACGGCGCTGGCGGCGGCGGCACTGATCTGCCGCGAGTATGCCCGTCGTGGCCGCGTCGATATGGCGGGCGTCTGGGCTGTGGCCTGGCGCATAGCGTTGATTGTGGTGGGCGGGCGACTGCTGTTCCTGCCGTTCCACCAGGCCTACGCCAGCGACTATTTCGGCGCCGAGCTGTGGAAGGGCTCGCGCACGCCACTGTGGGCCTACCTGATCATTCACGGCTTCTTCCTGTTTGTGCTCGTCTCGTATCTGATAGGCGAGTTAATGAGCGGCAGCGGGCACAACGCGCTGGTGCGCTCGCTGCGGCTGATCCTGCGGCGCTGGCGCCACCTGGGGCGGATGCAACGACTGTTCGCTCGCCTCGCACACCCAACGCCCGGCTATCGCCTGGCAGTCAGCGCGGCGCAGGTGGCCATCGGGCTGCTGCTTGCCGTGCTGCTGATCAACCGCGTCGTCGGGCTGGCGCTCGGGCTGATTCTGCTCACCACGCTGCTGCTCTTCAGCGCGCGCCCGAACCCACGCCGCCAGTTGGTGCTGTGCATGATCGGCTTGGGGCTCACACTCACTGCAATGGTCGAAATCATCGTGCTCAAGGGCGATATCAGCCGCATGAACACGGTGTTCAAGTTCTATTTGCAGGTGTGGGTGCTGTGGGCAGTGGCATCCGCCGCGGTGCTGCCACTCCTCATCCAGTGGATACCCAGGCCACAGCGCGAAAAGCGCGCGCGCGCGCCCGAGCCAGCCGAGGGCAGCCCATGGACGCCCGAGATCGCGGCGCAGGCCGAGGCCGGGCGCCCTGCGCCACAGGGAACCTGGGTGCAGCGCTGGTGGTGGCCGGCCTTCGGCACGCTGCTGGCCGCCTGCCTGCTGTACCCGCTCACCGCCACGCCCGTGCGCGTCGGCGACCGCTTCGAGGACAGCCACGCGGCGACGCTCGACGGCAGCGCCTACATGCGCACGTCGGTGTACAACGACGAAGGGCAGGAGATCGTGCTCGACTGGGATCGCCAGGCGATCACCTGGCTGCGCCAGAACGTGCCGGCGATGTCGACAATCGTCGAGGCCAACACGCCGCTCTACCGCTGGGGGTCGCGCGTCTCAATCAACACCGGCCTGCCGACCGTGATCGGCTGGGATTGGCACCAGAAACAGCAGCGCTCGGTCTTGCCAGGCCCAGTTATCGATCAGCGGATCGCCGACGTGCGGACGATCTACACCAGCACCGACATCGACGAAACGCGGCGCCTGCTTGGCTCCTATGGCGTGCAATACATCTACGTCGGCCCGCTCGAGCGGAAATATTACGCGGGCGACGGGCTGAGTAAATTCGACCAGAACCAGGGCCGGCTGTGGGATCTAGTGTACAAGAATGAGCAGGTGCAGATCTACCGGGTGCGATAGTAACAGTCCACAAGTATAGATATTGGACGCGAACAAACGCGGATAGCTGCCCAGGACGACAAGTGTGGCACGTGGATAAAGTTCGATAATGTTAAGGGTGTCGCGATAGCCAACATGAGAGTCTTGTCGTCCGGTCAAAATCAGTGTCGGCTTCTCAAAAGCGCTTGAAGGATTGTCTAGGTCGAAAGAAAAGGTGAATTTCTCAAGCGGTAGACTCTCGCCGTATGATTAAGGCCACTTGCCCCAAGAGAATCAGCCCGGGGTTCTGCCCGGAGATCAGATCGGGCATCGGGCGCGAAAGAAACAGACGGCTCATTTCATCGAGCTTGTTAACCACAAAGAGTACGTTGCCAAGCACAAAAGCCAAGCCACCCCAGTGCTGGGCTTTGCGGATTGAGAACATTTCTGTCAGGCTCATGCGCGTCGGAAGTTGAGACGCTTTCATGACCGTGTTCCTTTCAAAACGCCCAGGGCCAGCAACGCTAACCCCACGCCAAACATGCCGTTCCATTCCGTGAATAGAAAAGAGGCACAGTTTGTGAATCCGCTTGGCCATGTCACGCTCCTTTGCTATTCACTTGTGACGCTCAGGGGATAGCGCCATTCTATCACGAGTCGGAGCGCGCGCATAGAGGGCAAAGCAACGCCCCGCTAGCACCAAGCCAGCGGGGCGCTGTTATACCGAGCAGGCATGGTGCTCAGCGAGCTGGGAGAGTATGGTTCTAAATTGATGTGATGTCACGATTTGCTCATCATCAACTGAGGGCACTCTCCAGACAACAACCGTAAAATCATCAGGAGCTACCACCGTAACGAGGAACGTAGGCAGCGCACTTACACGTGCCAGGAGAGTGATCACCCTGGCGCGACCGGTAGTATCCTCAGGGCCAGCGTAGCTTATGAGGGCAACCCACGCCCCGCAGCGTGGACAATCGACATGTCGGAATGGGATGATATCTAATCTACGACGTATCATAGCAAAAGATGCGCCGCCGATACCTCGACCGAAGTGTCCTCTCGCTTATGCCGCTTGCGCATTTTGCGCGCCATTTTCCGCATTCCCAGATTGACGTTTCGAGCACGATCACGAACGGGGAATATTGGCTTGCAGTTCTAGGCGGCCAGACGGCGGGCATAGGCGGCGAGCGGGTTATCGGCGACGCCGGGCACCTCGCCCACGCCCTCGACGTGCGGCGAGAGATTCATGCCACAGAGCGGGCAGACTGGCACTACACCGGCGATCTGCCAAGCGGCATCACCAACGGAGGCCGCCACCAGCCAGAGGTCGTGGTGGCGAACGTCGCGGCGCACCACCCAGCGCTCAGCCGTACACCAGTCGGTCGTGCAGAAGCCGTCGCACCAGGTCTGCACAGCAGTATCCTGTGGTGGCCATCGCTCAGGTTGAATAATCATAGTTTGCCTCATATGAAAGGTATTGGTCAAAAGACAAAGTTTGAATAACTAAACGGCGCGCGTATCGTTTTTGGGGGCGGCGAATGAGATTATGTACTTTGCGCAAAGCAAAGCCCCGCCAGCACCAGGCCAGCGGGGCGGCTTTTTTCCACGGATCTCGCGCGCCGAAGGCGATCAGCTGCAAGCGCCTGTTGGACGGCTGCGGCATTAGCAAGCCAAACTTTCAGGCACCGGCGATGTCCTACACGTGATCGTGCCGCAATTCCTCTCGCATTTCCATCAGGATCTTTCCCAGCATGTTCTTGCCACTCCCATTGGCTCCAATGCCCCAATAGTAATCACCTGGCGCGTTTTCAAACAGTTCCTCGTCGCCGGTGTCGAGCAACTGTTGCCGGATGTCTTTGTGCGTGCGAAATTTCTGGCGGACGGCCTCACGCATAATGTCATCTTCGACCTGCTCCCAGTCGGTCCGTAATGGGCGCGTGCGGTCACGTCCGATTTCGGCAGCTTGTTTCGGCGTCTTGGCAAGGCGAACGGCTTCTTCGTGCGGCGTACCGGCAAACTTCTGCGCTTGAAAATAGTGTTCTGTGGTCCGCCACCACAGGCCTTTGAGTGTGATACCGTGGGGAGAGAAATTCGAGAAGCAGCCATAGGCATCGCGCGTGCTGTAGAAGTAGATCGGCATGGTGTGATGCTCCAGTCGTCTGTGATAGATCGCATATTGTAGCGCATTGGCGCGAGGAAACCATCAACCGTGCGATGGACTCTCGCGTTCAGATGATGGTACAGCGTAGCAGCCGCCCAAGTCATAAGTCAGTGGAAACAGTCGGCTATCCACGTCCTGCGGCACAAACAATGGAATCGTTCCGTTTTAGTTAGGACACTCGAGCAATGCGATTTGCTTTGCGAAGGTGGAATCGAGCCTCACCCAAAGGGCGCCCGGCGGTTCGCTGGCGCTGGCTCCGGCTGAAGCCTCGACTCCAAGCTGCGGCCCAAAGAGGATTGGGATATATAGTGCTTCCGCCATATGATACCAGAGGTTGTCAACAGTGGAGTGATGCCATCAATATATTGCCAGCTGACGTCGGAAGATTCTTCCTCGCAAATTCGTGCTAAATCAGGATCGAATATAGCCGGATTGAGTGATAGAATCAACTGGCATCAGAACGACTGTATCTTTCATCCGCGGAGCATCCGATCGGTGATCAGCGCCGATGACGGGGTAAGGAGATCACCATGGCGACGATCAGCTTTGCGGCCGGCGACCAAACCGGCACAGGCTACCTGGCGCTGCCTGAGCGAGGCCACGGGCCGGGCGTTTTGGTGCTGCATGCCTGGTGGGGGCTGACGCCAGTATTTCATGCGGCCTGCGACCGGCTGGCCCAGGCCGGTTTCGTCGCATGTGCGCCCGATTTATACTATGGCAGAACCGCCGCGTCGATCGAGGAAGCACAGCGCCTGATCGAGCAGCGCGACTTCGAGCGGATGCATACCACCGCGGTCGCCGCGCTCGACTACTTGCGCGATCATGCCGCCGTCAGTAGCGATGCGGTAGCGACCCTCGGCTTTTCCATGGGCGCGGCGTGGTCGATCTTCCTGGCCAGCGAACGCCCGGCCGATGTCGCGGCCACGGTGATATTCTACGGCAGCGAGGGCGCCGAGTTCGCCGCCGCGCGCGCGGCTTACCTCGGGCACTTCGCCGAGGACGACGAATGGGAGCCGCTCGACGGCGTGCGCCAGATGGAGGCCGATATGCGCGCCGCCGGCCGCGAGGTGACATTCTATACGTATCCGGGCGCAAAGCACTGGTTTACCGAGCCCAACCGGCCGGAGTACGATCAGGCAGCCGCGGAGTTGGCATGGCAGCGAACAATCGCGTTTCTGCACCAACGGTTAGAGTCTTATTGAGATCTCAAATAGAAATTGGGCAACATATGCTCACGCAAAGCCGCAAAGACCGCAAAGATAAGAGGTTTACAGCTTTGCGACTTTGCGATCTTTGCGTGAGATCTCTATTAAATGAATTGACTGGTTGCGATCGTATTGCGGGTCAGTAGTGCGCTTTCGCAATACGCAATATCGCAGCCGTAGCGCTTTGACGGATAGCACCTCCGGTGCTATACTTCTCGCACACCCGTTCAAGTTTTACGACGCCGCATAGAAGCGACAGGACGCGCTAAAGCGGCGTTTTCTATTGCGAATATATACCAGGAAGAGCAGCAATGTCGAAGGACAAGATCGTCATCAAAGGCGCCCGCGAGCATAATCTCAAGAATATCGATATCGAAATTCCCCGTGATAAGCTGGTGGTCCTCACGGGCGTTTCCGGCTCGGGTAAATCGTCGCTGGCCTTCGACACCCTCTATGCCGAAGGGCAGCGGCGCTACGTCGAATCGCTCTCGGCATATGCGCGCCAGTTCCTGGGCCAAATGGAGAAGCCGAAGGTCGACTATATTGGTGGCCTCTCGCCGGCGATTGCGATCGAGCAGAAGAGCGCCTCGAAGAACCCGCGCTCGACCGTCGGCACCGTCACCGAGATATACGATTATCTGCGCCTGCTGTTCGCCCGCGTCGGCACGCCGCACTGTCACCAATGCGGACGCGAAGTCGGCTCGCAGAGCGCCGAGCAAATGGTCAATCGTGTGCTGACGCTCCCGGCCGGCAGCCGCTTTATGGTGCTCGCCCCACTCGTTTTGCAGCGCAAAGGCGAGTATAAAGATATCTTCGCCGAAGCCCGGGCCGAGGGCTTCGCGCGCGTACGCGTGGACGGCGAGATGTACGATCTCAGCCAGGATATCAAACTCAACAAGAAGGTCAAGCACACGATCGAAGTGGTGGTGGACCGGTTAATCATCCCACAGAAGCCGGATGAGTCCGTTGTCAGTAGTCCGTCGTCAGTTGCATCCGCAAAGGCGCCACAAACTCGCAACAGACAACCGACAACGGACAACGGTCGGGTGAAGGGTAAGGCACAGGAAGGCGAGCAGAGCGAATGGGATGCCTTCGTCACCCGCCTGACCGACAGCATCGAACAGGCGCTGCGCGTTGGCGAGGGGATGGTGCTGATTAGCATCCAGAATCGTCCATCGTCTGTTGTCAGTGGTCAGTTGTCCGTCGATGAGGCTGAGAAACAACGGACAACGGACAACGGACAACAGACAACCGACGGCCCGGAAGAGTGGCTGATGAGCGAGGAGAACACCTGCACCAACTGTGGGATCTCGTTCCCTGAGCTATCGCCGCAGATGTTCTCGTTTAACGCGCCGCAAGGCGCCTGCCCCACCTGTAGCGGCCTTGGTACGCGTATGGAGCTCGACCCGGAGCTGATCGTGCCGAACCCAACCCTGACGCTGCACGAGGGCGCGATTCCATACTGGGGCGAACTGCGCAAGAAGCGCGACTCATGGGCCTACCGCTGCCTGGTCTCGATTGGGCGCCAGTATGGCTTCGACCTCGACACACCCTGGGAGCACATGAACGAGCGCGCGCGGCATGTCATTATCTATGGCAGCGGCAAAGAGAAAGTACGCTTCTCTTGGAACGACTCAAACGGCTCGCATGGCGAGTTTATGCGCCCGTGGGAAGGGCTGGCCAAAGAGATCGAGCGGCGCTACCATCAGACCGACAGCGAATGGACTCGCGAGGTCTACGCTTCGTTCATGAGCGAGCAGCCCTGCCCGGCTTGCCACGGTGCGCGGCTGCGGCCGGAGAGTCTGGCAGTCACCGTCGGCGATCTCTCGATTCAAACTGTCTGCGAACTGAACATCGAGGAGACTCACGATTGGGCGCTCCTTTTGACAGGGGGCCACCATCAGTCAGTGACCAGCGACCACCGCCAGGTGCCCGTGGTCAGTAGTCCGTTGTCACTGGCATCCAACAACGGGCAACGGGTCACTGACAACGGACAACTGACACCCTATCAACTCGAGGTCGCCGGCGAGATCTTGAAAGAGATCCGCGAGCGGCTGGGCTTTCTGCTGAATGTCGGCCTGCATTATCTGACGTTGCACCGTCCCGCGCCGACACTCTCGGGCGGCGAGGCGCAGCGCATCCGGCTGGCCTCGCAGATCGGCTCGGGCCTGGTGGGCGTGATGTACATCCTCGACGAGCCGAGCATTGGCCTGCACCAGCGCGACAACCGCAAGCTGCTCAACACGTTGATCAAATTGCGCGACCTTGGCAATACCGTGATTGTGGTCGAGCACGACCTGGAGACGATGCGAGAGGCCGACTACTTGATCGACTTCGGACCAGGCGCAGGTGTGATGGGCGGCGCGGTGGTCGCCGCCGGCACGCCCGATGTCGTCGCCCAAACGCCCGGTTCGCAGACCGGCGCATACCTCTCGGGCAAACTCGAAATCGCGATACCAAAGCAGCGCCGCACCGCCCGCACCATAACCGAGAGCGATATGAACACCGCGCCGCGGCCGCTTGGCAAGAAGGCCAAAAAAGCCGCGGCTTCCTCCGTCAAAGCTGTGGCGACGGCAGAGCCACAGTGGCTCGAGATCGAAGGCGCGACCATGAATAATCTGAACGACGTCAACGCGCGCTTCCCGCTCGGCTCGTTCGTGTGCATCACCGGCGTGTCCGGATCGGGCAAGTCGTCGCTGATCACCGAGACGCTATACCCGGCGCTGGCGAACCGGCTGAACAAGGCCCAACTCAAGCATGGCCCGTATCGTGGGCTCAAAGGCCTCGACTATCTCGACAAAGTGATCGACATCGACCAGCAGCCGATCGGGCGCACGCCGCGCTCGAACCCGGCCACCTATGTCAAACTGTTCGATCTCATCCGCGACCTGTTCTCCAAGACCAACGAAGCCAAGCTGCGTGGCTACGAGGCCGGGCGCTTCTCATTCAACATCAAGGGCGGGCGTTGCGAGGCCTGCGAGGGCAACGGCGAGAAGCGGATCGACATGCAATTCCTGGCCGATGTCTGGGTGCGCTGCGATGTCTGCAAAGGCAAGCGCTATAACCGCGAGACACTACAGGTCAAGTACAAAGGTAAGAGTATCGCCGACGTGTTGGAGATGGATGTGCAGACGGCGTTGGAGTTCTTCGACAACGTGCCGCGTATCAAGCGCATTCTGAAGACGCTGCACGAGGTCGGGCTCGACTATATCGCGCTCGGCCAGCCGGCCACGACGCTCTCGGGGGGCGAGGCTCAGCGCGTGAAACTGGCCAAAGAGCTGGCCCGCGTCGCGACCGGCCGCACGGTCTATATCCTCGATGAGCCGACCACCGGCCTGCACTTCGCCGATGTGCAGCGGCTGCTGCACGTGCTGCACCGCCTAGTCGACGCCGGCAACACCGTGATTGTGATCGAGCACAACCTCGACGTGGTCAAGACCGCTGATTGGATCATCGACATGGGCCCGGAGGGCGGCGACGGCGGCGGCTATGTGGTGGCAGAGGGCACGCCCGAGCAGGTTGCGCTGATCGAGAGCTCGTATACCGGCGATTTTCTGCGCGAGATTCTGATCGGCGAGGGGCAGGAGATCGCGGCGTGATGGTATACTGTCGGTATCAGTGCTAGCGACAACTGGAGGTGCTTGTATGGCGCTCGCAATCGAAATACCACCTTTGACCAGCGGCGACCGCCTGACACGACGCGAGTTCGAGCGCCGTTATCAGGCCATGCCGGAACATTTCAGAGCCGAATTGATCGAAGGAGTCGTCTACATGGCCTCACCTGTTCGCTATGCCAGCCATGGCGCGCCGCATCTCCATATTGCGACATGGCTGGGGGTCTACTGCGCCGCAACGCCGGGCGTTAGTGTGGCGGACAATACAACCGTGCGGCTGGACCCATTCAACGAGGTTCAGCCGGATGCCTTCCTACGTCTTGAGCCTGAAGTTGGCGGGCGTTCACGGGTCACCCCTGATGATTACATCGAAGGCCCGCCCGAACTAATCGTGGAGGTCGCGGCGAGTAGCGCCGCCTATGATCTCTATGAGAAAAAGAGAATCTACCAACGCAACGGTGTGCAGGAGTATCTCGTCTGGCAGGTCTACGAACAGCATCTAGACTGGTTTTCATTACGTGCGGATGAGTACGAGCCGCTGCTGCCGGATGCCGAAAGTGTGGTGCGAAGCGAAATATTTCCTGGCCTGCATCTGCATGTACCGGCGCTGCTCGCCGGCGACCTCGCTCGCGTCCTGGCTACTATACAGGCAGGTCTTCAGCTACCCGAGCACACAGCTTTTGCTACACGGATCCGAACCTCTCCATCCTCTCGATAACGGTTTCAGATCGGGCGGCGGGGGGAAGAGCGCTGCCACTTTCCCTGCGCCCCTTCTCGGCCTAACTCTCCTTGCCCTCACCGCACCAGTAACGCCAAATAGAGCTTGTGCTCGCCAGCCGGAGCCGCGCGCCGCACCAGCACGCTGACCGGCGGTCCGCTGCCCGGCAGATCGCTGCCATTCGCGGCGCGATAATCGGCATTCACAATCGGTGTGTTATCCGCAACCGCCGAGTCGACGCGTACCACCAGCGTGCGCGTCACAGTAACTCCGGCCGCGATCGACGGGACCAGCCACTCGACGGTTGAGCCTTTCCGCACACCGCCATTCGAGGCGCTGACAAAGGTCGTATGCAGCGGTAGCGTATCGATCACAGTTACCGCTTGCACGATCGGCCGATTAGCGCTCAGCGCCAGAGTGTACGTAATCGCCTCGCCGGGCGCGACCTGCGTCGCCGGATTCGCGGCCTTCGCGATGGACAGTTGTCCTGAGTTGCTCAACGGCCCCGCCACGACCAGGGCATATGGTTGTGCAGCAATCGGCACGTTATAGCCACGCACTTTCACCGTGTATTGACCAACCGGCGGGTTCTCGATCACGATCCCTTCAACATTGTTGATCCGATCGCCGGTCGCGACGTTGTTGCCGTAGTATGTTGCTCCATTCGGCCCAACCACCATCAGGTCGAGATCGTTGACCAGTTGGCGCGCGGCGGAGAGCGACGCAGGTGGATCCGACCATGTCAGCATCACGCGCAGCGGCTGGCTGCTGTCGAGCACCTGCAGCGGACGTGTCGATGTAGAGGTGTAATCGACCGATTGATTGGTGGCGATGCCGCTGGTATGATCGTCGACCCAGATCAGGTAGGGCGGCGGCGCATTCATAAAACCAAGATCGGCGCGCCCCCAGCCGTCGACGCTATTTGGCCGCAGCGCGGGAATTTCTTGCGTGGCGCCGCCGCCATACTGCCCGGGCGCCGGATCATGAGTGGTGTTGAGCAGCACGGCTTTCACGGCGGCCGCACTTGGATTGGCGATGCCGCGCGAGGTTAGCCATTGGCGCACCAGCACGCCCGACCCAGCCGCCAGCGGCGCCGCCATCGAGGTGCCGCCGGAGTAGACGTAGTTGGGGTTGGTCGCGTACACGCCCCACAGCTGCGATGACGCCGGATCTGCGTTCGGGGCAAGCGTTTTGTCCGATACGATATTCATGCCAGGCGCGACGATGTCTGGCTTGATCCGCCCGTCGTCGGTCGGCCCGCGCGAGGAGAAGGCGGCCATGCCATCGGGATTGTTGGAGGTCAGATCGAGTGCGATCGGCACCGCCGCATAGCAGCTTCCGGTCAGGAAACCAAAAAGCAGCCAGGGTTGCTCGCTAAAACCGCCCGAACTCCGCAGGCTCTCGGTAGCGCCCACGCTAATGACGTTCTTCGCGGTCGCCGGGTATAACAGCGAGTCTGAATCGATCACGCCGTTGCCGTCTCCGCACAGGCCAAGTGCTGTGGGCGTGCCATCCTGGCCAAAGTTGCCCGCCGCGAAGAACATCGCCATATCGGGGTGTTCCCAGATGAACTGATCGGTGCGACCCGCACCAAAGGGATAGCCGCCGAATTTCGCCTCCGCGTCTGACTCCGGCCCGGTGAAATCACCCCAGCTATCGGTGTGAAGACGTGCCCCATCGGCGTAGGCATCAGCGAAGAGCTTGTAATAGTCGGGGTCAAGCCCAATGATCTCACCGGTAAGTGCGTTGGCCTCGAATGCCTGGATGACCAGGCCGGCCTCGGGCGCGACGCCCGCGAACGAGCCGACATATTGATGGGTCGCCGGGTTGGCCCCCGACTGTACTCCCGCTCCGGCCACCGATCCGGTCACATGCGTCCCGTGGCCGAGCTGGTCGCCAAGATCGCCCCCCTCCGAAAGCACATGCGTAGCAATGATCCGCCCCTTGAAATCGGCGCTGAGCGTCGAGAGGACACCGGTATCGAGCCCCGAATCAGCCACGGCGATCACCTGGCCCGATCCATAGAGCCCGCGCTCCTGCCAGGCCGAATCGACATGCATAATCGAGCGGGCGACGTCATTGAGCAGGCGTGGGCGACCGGCCGGTTCGATCCAGCGCACCGAGGGCAGCGCGGCGATGCGCAGCAAATCTCCAACATTGACCGGCGCATCCGCATGAAAAGCGGCCGCGCGCAGATCGCGTGCGACTGCGCCAGAATCGCCGGGCCAGCCGATCACGCGCACCTGGCCAAGTGTCTGCTCGCCGTGCGCCAGCGTCCGCAGCAGCGCTGGCGCCAGCTTGTCGGCGCCAGTGAACGACACACGGGCATACACCTGCGGCAGGCGCCCCGCCGCGTCGAGTTGCGCCGGGTCGCCGCGCACCAGGTAGGCGAAATCTGGCAGATACTCAAGAATCCTCACGCCGGTGCGCTGCAGCTCGGCGCGGTCGTCAGGCGTCACTGGGCCGCGAAACTGGATGATCGCATAAGGATCGGCGCTGGAAGTGCTGAGTAATTGCGCGGCAGATGAATGCGTGAGCGCGTTAGTCAGCTGCATGCGATGCAGGCGCAGCTCGGGTCCAGCGGCGGGCGGCGCAGCAGCCGCGACCAGGGATGATGCGAACAAAATAACCATGACCAATGGAAGGGATGCGCGCATAGCGTCTCCGGACAATCATAGCCAGGAAAGTTGTATTTGTAGCATATGGCGAACAGAAAGATGCCATTATTCTACAGAGTATCGCTCGGAGATACTATAGTCCATCTCTCCTAATCTAGCGTCAAGGGGTCCGCACCCGATCGCAGAAAAACAATGTGCCTGCCGCGACACACAGCGGAATCGACAGCAAATTAACGAACGGGATACTGACCAGCCCTAGGCAGACGAGGCCAAATCCAGCGGTGGCCGGCAAATACCGGCGGATCAAGCCGAGCTTCTGGCGAAAGCTGAGCAGCCGGCGCTCCAGCGGATAATCCAGAAAATCGAGGCAGGCGATCGTCGCGCCAAGCATAATGCCGCCGGCAGTGGCGAGAATCTGCCCGGCCGCCGGGATCAGATTTAGCAGCAGCAGGCCAATGCCAATCAACACCACCAGCGCCAGTTTCTGAAGCTCAAACCCTACCGCGCGCACGAGATCGCGCACGAACGCCGGCGTGCCCGCCTCGGATGGCAGTAACTGGCGCCCATTTCGCACCAGCTCAATCTGATTCGAAAGCTGCGCATACCACGGCGCACCCAGCACCACGCCGAAACGCACCAGCACAAAGCCGGTGCCGATCAACAGGCCGACAATCAGCAGCGCGCGCAATAGCGCGCCAAAGATCGCCGCCCAGGCCGGCATGCCCGCCACCGCCGCGTCGATCGCGCGCAGCCCGCCGAACAACAGCCCGGCGTAGAGCGTCGCGCCAACCACAAAATTGACGGCGATCGGAATCAACACGTATTTCCAGAGCCGAGGAGCTCGTATCAGCATCCCAAGCGCTCGAAAAGGATATGCGAGGCCAGCGACAAACCCATGGAGCATGGCATGTCTTCTTTCGATAGCAAAGCACAACGGGCAGAGGGTTTGCCCCTGCCCGTTGTGACGAAGCGCACCGCGCGTTTGTTGCGCTAGATCTCCGTGCCATAGCGCCGCTCCGACAGCGGCGTCTCGGTATCAGCCCGGTTCAGATCCGTATCGACACGGCGAGTCTCGCCAGTCGACGGGAATGTCGTATTGCCCTGATTGTTAAACTGGGCGGATTGGTTGTTGATCCAGCTCTGAATCTTGTCGCGGTTGCGCCAGGCATACAGCCCGCCCACCGCGAGCAGAGCCATCAACGCGCTCGTTCTGCTCTTGGGATACATTGTGTACTCCTCTTCCTTGAACGGCCGCCTCAACGGCCACCGCCGATCGGTTGTCTTTCGCTCCGACAACTTCGCTGATGTTTGGGTTGCGTTGCAGGATGCGTACCACGATCGCCTGCGATAGCAGGCGGTTCAGCTCTTACCTGCAAGGGCATGGAAAGAGTTGTCAGTCGTCCGTTGTCACTACTAACGACGGACAACGGACGACTGACAACTGAACATTTGGCCAGCTTGACAAGCTTGGGACGCGGTGCTATGCTGAGCGCAATTGAAGAGGATCTTCGGGGCAGGGTGTAATTCCCGACCGGCGGTGATGACGGTACGCAGCAGGCAGGCGGCAGTAGGCAGGCAGCAGCGATGTTGACTGGCGACTGGCGACTGGCGACTGGCGACTGTATGAGCCCGCGAGCCGCAAGGCAGGACTTGGTGCGATCCCAAGGCCGACGGTACAGTCCGGATGGGAGAAGATCCGCGAACAGGCGAGCACGCCTGCGAAAGCGCGTCGAGCGCTGCCGTTAGGTTTTTCGCCGTTGCCTTACAAAGCAGTGAGGCGGCGGCTAGTTGGCGTTGCTCCTGCTCTGTGATTGTTCAGCCCCGAAGTGAGATAACTTCGGGGCTATTTGTTTGTAGAGGAAGCCATGATGCGCGAACAATCGCTGACATATCCGCAAAGTCGGGTCGATAACAATCGCACGGCGCAACCACGCATATACTCAAGGCGCGCCGTTCCGGCGGGCGCTGGTCTGGTGGTTTCGCTTGTGGCGCTACTGTTGGTTTGGAAAACGATCGTGGTGGTGCGCAACTATCCGGCCTTCATCCTGCCCGCGCCCGAGCTGGTGCTGCAGCGGCTGATTATCGAGCTGAGCGCGGGCACCCTGCGCCACCATGCCATGCTCACGCTGATCGAGTCGCTCGGCGGCTTCGGCCTGGCGCTGGCTGTGAGCCTGGTGCTGGCCTATTTGCTGGCGCACGCGCGGCGGCTGGAGCGTATCTTGGCGCCGCAGCTCGCGGCGACCCAGGCGGTGCCAGTCGTAGCGATTGCGCCGCTGATCATTTTGTGGGTCGGCGCCGACATTCGCTCGAAGATTCTCGTCGCCGCGCTGGTGACGTTCTTCCCAATCTTGAGTAGCTCGATCGTCGCGCTGCGCAGCGTGCCGCGCGAATTGATGGAAATGGCCAAAATCAGCGGCGCCAATCGCTGCCAAACCCTCTGGCATGTCGAACTGCCGCTGGCCGCGCCGGGCATCTTCGGCGGCATCAAGGCCGGCCTGGCGCTGGCGACAACCGGCGCGGTGGTCGGCGAGTTCGTTGGGGCGCGCGATGGCCTGGGTGCGCTGATCAACATCTCGCGCGGCCTGTTCGACACGCCGCTGATGTTTGTAGCGCTGATAACGCTCGCGGCCCTGACACTCTCATTCTATCTGATCGCCGTAGTCCTTGAAAGGGCGTTGGTACGCTGGGAACCGTAGAATTGCGGATTCACCGGGTACCCTCTGGGTGTGGGTACCCGATTGTAGATTGTAGATTGTAGATTGCTCAGTGGCAGCGCAATCTGCAATCTATCATCCGCAATCCGAAATTCGTTGTTGTTTGTTATCCTCTATAGTGTAAAGGGGAGTCAGATGTCCCGACGAGTATCGTTCGTATTGATGCTGGCTGCGCTGCTCACGGCGTGCGGTAGCACAACACCAGCAAACACCGCAGCTCAGCCAACTGCCGCGCCCCAGCCGGCCGCCATGCCACAACCGACTGCCGCCGCGGCAGAAGCCACCGCTGCACCCCAACCGACTGTGGCGAGCACGCAGCAGTTACGCGAGATCACCGTGGCAATGCCGTATATTCCAAATGTTCAGTTCGCACAATTCTATGTCGCAGATAAGCAAGGTTACTACGCCGCCCAGGGCCTGAAGATCAAATTCGACTACAATTTCGAGACCGATGTGGTGCAGCGCATCGCCCAGGGTACCGTGCAGTTCGGCATGGCCAGTGGCGACTCGATCTTACTGGCGCGGGCGAATGGCTTGCCGGTGGTGACAGTGGCGACGGTCAACCAGCAGTTTCCAACTGTATTCTTCAGCAAGGTCGAGGAGAATATCAAGACGCCGGCGGATCTCAAAGGCAAGAGCGTGGGCATACCCGGGCATTTCGGCGCCAGCTACATTGGCCTGCTGGCGATTCTTTACGCGAGTAAGATGCACGAGAGCGATCTGAATGTTCAGGACATCGGGTTCGCACAGGTGCCGGCGCTGACCGAAGGCAAAGTGCAAGTGGCCAGCGGCTACGGCAATAATGAGCCGGTGCAGCTCGATCAGCAGGGTATCAAAGTCAATGTGATCAAGGTGTCCGATTTCTATCCGCTGGCCTCCGATGGCATCATCACGGCCGAGTCGCTGATCAAGGAGCAGCCTGATGTTGTGCGCGGCTTTGTACAGGCCACGCTCAAGGGAATGCAGGATGTGATCGCCGACCCTGATGTGGCGTTCAACACCGCGCTGGAGTTCATCCCCGAGCTCAAGAGCGCGGACGCGAAGACCCAAGAGCTGCAACGCAAGGTGTTGCAGGAAACGCTGCCATACTGGCAAAGCGATGCCACCGCCAAAGAGGGTCTCGGCTTCAGCGACCGCAAGAACTGGGATGCGACCTATACATTCATGCGCGACAGCCAGCTGCTCAAGAGCGAAGTAGATCTGAGCAAGGCATTCACCAACGAGTTCATCAAATAGGCGATCGAGTATGTTGCGTATTGCGTATTGCGTATTGCGTAAGTATACTAATACGCAATACGCAATACGCAATACGAAATTATGCCAATCACAGCCGCCCTGTTCGACCTCGACGATACAATTTATCCCGCCTCTTCGGGCTTGATGAAGAGCATCGACGTCCGCATTAGTGAATATGTCAAGAATCTGCTCGGCCTCAACGAGCAAGAGGCGCTGCGGCTCCGCAAAAAATATTATGTCGAGTACGGCACGACGCTGCACGGGCTCCAGCGCCATCACGCGGTCGACGCCGAGCACTACCTCGACTATGTGCACGATATTGCGATTGAATCGTTTCTGGCCTCGGACGCCGAGCTCGATCATTTGCTGAGCCGCCTCCAGGCGACCAAGGCGATCTTCACTAACTCGCCAGCAGGCTACGCGCGCCGGGTATTACACGTACTTGGGATCGAGCGACACTTCGCGCATATCTTCGATATTCGCTTCTCGGGCTTCCAGCCCAAACCCGACCCGGCAGTGTACCAAAGCGTGCTCAACGCGCTGAATGTCGAAGGCCGCGTGGCGCTGCTCGTCGAAGATACCGCGAAAAATCTGGCGCCAGCGCGCGCGCTGGGCATGACCACGATTCTGATCGGCGAGCCTGGCAGCGATACCTCCACGCTGGCCGACTATGTGATGCCCGACGTGCTCGCGGCCATTCGCGTCGCGCTGGAGCTAGAGCAACAAAGCTAGCACTACCACGAGACCTTAATACTCCTTGCTCTCCACCACCTCGACGATCCGCGTTTGCGGGCTGCCGGCCAGAGCTGGCGCTGCTGCCGGCGATCGCCACACCTCGCGCAACGCGGCCAGAACGGCTTCGGCCGCACTTGAGTCGTCGAACTCAAGGTCGATCATGACGTAGTTCGGATCGTCGATCGGTCGGAGGACCCGGTAGCCGCGCACGCCTGACCGCTCCCGGCCGATAGGATCCCGCTCGAAGGCCGCCTTCCAGGTGTCGAAGTCACGGATTGGGTGTTCGATATGCAGGATGGTCATCTTGTTCCTCTCTTTTTTAGATGAATGTGTAGCCGCGGTCCCTAAGCTCGGGGCCACGCCATATGGGGCGATAGTGTCGTGTGAGCAGTTTGGCAAAATACACCAACCTACAAGTTGACAATTACGCTAGTGGCCGGTCGCCGCGTGCGCAATGCGCTGGTCCGGTGCCGGCCCTGTCGTCGGCGCCGTCTGGAGCGCCCGCACCAGGGTGTAGGCCAGGACCGCCCCCGCGACCATCATTGAGACATGGAACAGGTAATCGATCATGAGCAGGCCGTTGAGGTCCATGCCGTTATGTTTGTGCATGTTGTCGTGGGGCCACCACGAGATCAGCAGCCAGGCCGTAGCGATGAAGGTTATCCACGCACGGGCGCGCGACCCGCCCGCGACGCGCCGGACCAGCGGCAGACCGTAGCTGATGAACGCCACGCCGAGCCCCAATGCCAGCGACTCGAGCGCAGCTAGGGCCATGAACAGCAGTAGCTGGAGACCAGAGGGCGCGGCGCCGTGCAGGTCCGGCGGCCAAATGATCGGGCCGAGGACGAAGGCGGGCACGGCCGTGCCCAGTGTGATCAGCAAGACTTTGAGCCAGGTTTGCATCGCTCCTCCTTGGTAAGAGCCGTGTGAGCGGACGAGATGGCGCGGATGTGAGAACAGCGACCGGTGCTGTCGCCGCAGCTTCTCACGGTCGTTGTCCCCAAGTGTAGTCGAAAAGCTTGGCTCTGCCATCGAGGAAAGTACCTAGGTCGAGCGAACTATGGTACGTAAATTTTGGAGGATATGCTCCGGCGAGGTACGTAGAGATTTAGCGCTTCGCCAACCCTCGCTCAACCGCCCACACTGCAATCTGTGCCCGCGAGGTAAAGCCCAACTTCCCGAGGATATTGCTCACATGCACTTCGGCGGTTCGTTCGCTTACCACCAGCAGAGCGGCAATCTCCCGGCTGGTTTTGCCCTGCGCAATCAGTGCTGCTACTTCGCGTTCGCGCGCTGTTAAACCGCCAAACACTCGCTTGGTAGCCTCACGCGGGAGCGCGGGCTGCTCCTCGGGCAAGGAGGCAAGTGCCGCGCGTAAGAACTGCTCACCCAGAGTCTCCTCATCGATGGTCGTCGCTAGTTCCTCGATAAGTTGCCGCGCCGCAGCCAGTTCCTGCCGGGCTTGGTCTTCGCGCCCCAGCAGCCGGTATGCTCGTCCCAGCGAACGATGGATTGTCCACAGGACCGGCCGAGCGTTCCGTTCCTGTGCTCCCCGCCGCGCATCCGCTAACGCTGCGACTGCCTCATCCAGGCGCGCGAGTGCTATCAGGGCCTCGCCTTTCAATTGCAGCAGATGCGGAATGGGCTGTCTGGACTCACCGGGCAGCGAGTCGGGTGCCGAGGCTAACAACTGCTCTGCAATCTGAAGCGCCATGCCAGGCTCTCCCTGTGCCAGCACGAGTTCCCCCCAGGCCAAGGCGATATCGCGCTCTGCCATATTCCCTGGGTGCTGTTCACGCGGCATGACCGCTTGAAGCGTGACTTGGGCCGCCATCAGATCGTGGTTCAAGATGTATGCCCGTCCAAGGTTCGCCGCAAGGGTGGCAATCCAGAACGTCGAGCCAAGTTCCCGTGCGAGCGACAACCCAGCTTCCAATGCGGTAATCGCCGGAGCAGACGCGAGCAGAAGCACGTAGATGCGCCCCAAGACATACGAGGTAGCGACCATCCACTGCTGGTGTTCAATCTCGGTGGCGATGCGCTGGGCCTGGTGTGCGTGGGCAAGTGCCGGACCGAACTCCCCAAACGAGATCAGAGTATATGCCAGGGCATTCCCGGCGAAGGCTTGTCCTGCCAGCGAATCGATCTGACGCGCCAGGCGCAAAGCCTCCGATGCATCTTGCACACAGTCATCCCGCATCCGCAGCGGACAAACGGTGGTTTCACTAGCCCCCGGCATCGACTGGAGCGCGCGCATGGCCAAGCTCGAGATCAGGCTCTGCGTGTCACCCAAGGTACGGAACAGGGCGATCGCTTGCCCAAGCTGTTCTACCGCTCTGACGCGGTCCCCACGCATCCCATACGTTATACCAAGCAGGTCAAGCGTTTCGGCCATCCCCGGTGGGTCGTGCAGTTCCGCAAAAATCCTGAGCGCCTCTTGATGTGCTTGCAGTCCTTCCTCAATGCGTCCGGTGTTCACCAGCCAATTTCCTAAGCGATTGAGGCTACGAGCCCGCAGGGTTGGGTCAGCAAGGCGCGAAGCCTGGTCGCCGGCACGACGGAACCACACTCCGGCCTGGGCATAGTCGCGCCCGGCCCACAGAAAGCCGAGGGCCATCATACTCTGCCATTCCATCGGGCCATCCGAAGCCACGTGGGCAGTCTCTAATGCGCGCTCGTAATCGGCACGCGCGCGGTCGAAGTCACCGCGTGTTGCATAGGCTTGCCCGCGTGCGTGATACACCCTACTTGGCGGTGTAACATGCAATTGATCGGCAGCGTCCAACGCATGCGTCAAGTGCTCAATGGCGGCACTCGGCGCATAGAGCGCCAGGGCTCTTTCTCCGGCACGTTGCTCATACTCCAATGCTTTTGCGCAGGCGCCAGCCGCATAGCAATGGTAAGCCAAGTCCGCCAGATGCGCCTCACGTAGGGATGGGGAAGCGTAGAGGGATTCGAAGGCTTCCGCAATCGTGCGATGCAACGACCTGCGCTCGCGTACCAGCAACGCACCGTAGATTGCTTGTTGTATGAGTGCATGCCGAAAGGCGAACTGGTCGGCTGACTCCTCGACGACGAGCTGGGCCGCAATCAACTCCTTCATGAGTGCAAGCAGTTGGTCTTCATCATAGTGCAGCACCTGTTGCAGCAAGGTAAAGTCGAAGCGCCGTCCGGCTACGGCTGCCACGGTCAACGCCTGTTTTGCCGCTGCACTCAACCGATCCGCCCGTTGTTGCACCGCATCCTGCACACTCCGCGGAATGAAAGAGAAACCACCAGGATCAGGCTTATCTGACCTGTACTGCCACGTGCCATCAACATACTGAAGTTCCCCGGTTGCCATGAGCGATTTGAGCAGTTCTTCCACGAAAAAGGGGTTTCCCTCAGTCAGGGTGTAGATCGTGCCCACTAGCGCGGTAGGGAGAGGATGCGGCGCAGCGAATATCGCCTGCAGCATGGCCGCAACTTCTGTCTGCGAGAGCGGTAGCAGCGTGAGTTCCGAAGCTCGGCGCTCGCGATCAAGTTGGGCCAGCCAGTGGCTCAAACGTGGCGAGGTTTCCTCACTGCGATACGTGAACAGGAACAAGAGCGGCTGACCTGTACACTGTCGAGCCAGGTACAGCAGCAATTCAAGGCTGCTCTCGTCGCACCAATGCACATCCTCGACGATCAGCAGGATAGGCCAGCGAGCTGCTTGACTGGTAAAGAACTGTGTCATGACGGTAAAGTGGCGACGTTTTTGCTGCTGGGGGTCAAGCGTTTGCGGGAGGGGTAAGGGAACAAGCTGAGGGAACAGGAGTGCCAGATCAGGAAGCAGTCGAACAAGCTCACGCACCAATGGTTCCTGGCCAGCTGCAAGCAGGGCTGGGAGGTGAGCGGCGAAGAAAGCGCGCAAGAGACCGAGCAGTGGGGTGTAAGGGTAGGAGGTATCGGCCTGGAAACAATCCCCCTGGAGGAGCAGGAAACCTTGGGCCAGGGCAGAACTTTTCGCCTTGGCAACCAGGCGCGATTTCCCGATCCCCGATTCACCACGAATCAGGGCAACGCGCCCCTGGCCGCTCCTGACGCAATCAATGAGCGAATACAAGGCCGCAAGTTCGCGGGTGCGGCCAATGAGTACAGGGCAGGTGAGCGGTTTGTCGAATGCTACAGTCATACTCGCTGCTATTTCTTGGCAAAAACCCTTTCAATGAGGCAACTGCCAGACTGCGCATCGATCCGACGGTAAGGCTCAAGCAAGAGCTATGCAGATGCATTGCGCGATGAAACAAAGAGGAACACAGAATCCTTTCGGCGCTTACTATATCACAAGTGTTTCAACTGGTGGAAGCGGAAAGTAAGTAGATTGTTAGGGATATATGGCAATTACTGGCACAATGCTTCGGCACCGCAATAGCAGCTGTCTGGTATCGCTCCCGCACCTTGACACTGGCGCCCAATTATGCGATATTTATGGCGGCCACCGTAAAAGGAGTAGCATGTACCAGTTCTTCTGACACTGATACAATAGAAACCTCCGCCTCCACGGAGCAACTGACGCAAATGATCCGGTCGCGTCAGTCTTCCACACGCTGCGGCGCACCTCCCTTAATCAGCCGCGGTGCATTTGGTGTTGGCCCCCAGTACAGCTATTTCCCCGCCCGCCCCCTTCCAGCGAGACATCGTTGATGCTTCGCTCTGAAATCATCAGGAAGGGGGATATCACATGACTCAAATCGAAAGAATAGGGCCAGCGCACCTGCCACAATTGCAGGCGCTGGTCAACGCGCATCTGAGCACGTTAGCGCCAGGGTGGGCGCTACCCGAGCAGTTCATTGCCAGCCGCTTGCGGCGCGACCCTGGCGAGTCCGTCGTCGATCCGTGGGTCATCGCGCGGGTGACGCTGTGCGCAATCGAGCGGCAGCGGGTGGTCGCGGCGGCCCACCTGCTACGCTATGGCAGCGGCGCCGAGGTGAATGGGCCATACCGCAATGTCGGCGAAATCGCCTGGTTCCTAGCCTGGCCGGATGCAGGCCCTGCGGCGGCCGCGCTGCTCGACGCCGCAAATGCGCAATTTATTCGCTGGGGCGTCTCCAAAGTCTGGGGCTGGGAGGGTGGCCTTCCGGTTGGTGTATTCTCCGGCGTGCCAGATGTCTGGCCGCATATCGCCGCGGCACTGACGGCCGCTGGCTACCGGCCCGATCCCGCTGCTGCGCGCGAAGAAGCCATCTACGGCGGACGGCTCGACCAGATCCCGCCGCCAGCCGACCCGCCGATCGCCGGCATGACGATCCGGCGAAGCACGGGCCTGTTAGGCACGCGCTTCATCGCCGCGATCGACGGGCAGGATGTCGGCTACTGCGACTGCGTATCGGATCTGACCCAGGGCGGCGCGCTGCCGGCGCTTCGCAGCTGGGCCGAACTGGCCGAGCTGGAGGTACGTGAGCCATGGCGCAATCGCGGCATTGGCACCTGGCTGGTGCAGCACGCAGCTGCCTGGCTGCGCTTGGGCGACTGTGATCGGATCATCCTGGCAGTCGCGGTGGAAGATGAAGCGGCGGGGGCCGGCCGTTTCTACGAGCGCCGGGGTTGGCGGGCGCTGGTCCGGCTGCAGCGCGGCTGGGTGTTGGCCTCTCGAACCTCGACTGAACAAGAAGGAATAGACCATGCACAGCATTCCTGATAACTTTGCTCGCACGATCGTCGAGCTTTACGAGGACGAAGGAGCCGCCTGGTTGAAAGAGTTGCCGGCGCTGATCGCCGAGTACGAGCGGCGCTGGTCGCTGACGGTCCTGCCGCCATATGCGCTCTCGTACAACTACGTCGCGCCGGCCGTCCGCTGCGACGGCACGCCGGTGGTCCTGAAAGTCCGCTTCCCCAACGACGGACCGGTGATCGAAATCGCGGCCCTATGGCTCTACGAAGGCCACGGCATGGTCCAATTGTTGGAGGCCGATTCCGAGCAGGGCGGGTTCTTGCTGGAGCGGCTGACGCCGGGGGTGCCGCTGGCGACCTTGGTGCAGATCGACGATGAGCGCGCGACATCGATCGCCGCCGAGGTGATGCGCCAGCTGTGGCGAGGCCCGGCGGGCGCCCCACCAGCCGATTCCCTCTATGGAACCATCGCCGACTGGGCGGAAGGGATGCAGCGCATGCGTGCGCACTTCGGCGGCACGACCGGGCCATTCCCGCGCGCGCTGGTCGAGCAGGCCGAGGCGCTCTTCACAGATCTGCTCGCGTCGCAAGCGGCACCGGTGCTGCTACACGGCGACTTGCACCACGACAACATCCTTTCGGCCGAGCGCGCGCCCTGGCTGGCAATCGACCCGCAGGGCATCGTCGGCGAGCCAGCATACGAGGTGGGCGCGCTGCTGCGTAACCCGCTACCGCAGCTGCTGGAGCTGCCGAACCCAGGCCGCGTGACGGCGCGGCGGGTGGATCAACTGGCCGAGGAGCTCGGACTCGACCGCGCGCGAGTGCGCGGGTGGGGGCTGGCGCAGGCGGTGCTATCGGCCTGGTGGAGCATCGAGGACCATGGCTACGGCTGGGAGGGGGCGATCGCCTGCGCCGAGCTGCTGGCGGCGGTGAAGCCCTAGTGCAATCTCAAACGAGGCGTGCGGAAATGGGCCACGGATTTGACGGATAGTATGGATTTGCACGGATCTATAGCAACAATTATCCGTGCGAATCTGTCCAATCGGTTTGATTCGTGGTCTGTTCCGCAATGGTTGCTTGAAGCCGAATACTTCATGCCCCTCCGTCGAGGGCATCCGCGATAGCCTGCTCCAGCGTCATCGCGCGGCCCGCGGCCCAAGCGGCGGCGAAGGCATGCTCGCCCAGCATCGCACGCGTGGAGTCGATAGTGCGTGCGTATTCCATGCGCTCGGCAGAATCCAGGACCATACCAATGCTCTCGCGTAGCACCTCTGCTGCTCCCATTAGGCGTACCGCCGGCACGAACTGTCCGCGTGTTTTTGCCACGCTGGCCAGTCCCGCGATGCATAGAGCAATCCCCTCTTTGTTTGCAATTTCCCGGCTGAGAGCCAGGCTTTCCAAAAAGCTTTCCTCCGCAAGCTGCGGATCGCCCTGATATTGTGCCGCCCACGCCAGGTTGTGCAGCGCCAGGGCGATGCCGGACTTACTCCCCAATTCCCTGTGCAGCGCCAGACTCTCGGTGTAAAACCTCGCAGCATCAACATAGTTGCCCTGGCAGCGAGCTACGTCTCCCATGCCGTTGAGCGATCTGGCACTCCCACGTGTATTACCGATCTTTTGGTGCAGTGCTAGACTCTCCTCGAACAGCAGCCGTGCCCGCTCATCTTCCCCCTGTGATTGCACCGCCCACCCTAGATCGTGCAATGCCGCAGCGCTAGCCAACGTGCTGTTGAGGCTGTAACAAAGCGACAGGCTCTCCTCGAACAGTGCCACAGCCTTTCCGTAATGCCCCTGATTGCGTTCGACCCAGGCTAGCGTATTGAGCGCCTCGGCGATGCCACTCCTGTCATCCTGCTCTCGGTACAACACCAGGCTTTGCTCAGACAACCTCCGTGCCTGTTCGTAATCACCCTGATTCCACGCCAATAGTCCGGCACGTTGATAGAGCGTGGCCATATTCGCCGCAGCGACAACCCCATTCATTTTTCCCACGATGGAATCGAACCATCTCCGGCCCTCGCTCCAATACCCGCAAACATCCCAGAAGGGATTGAGCGCTGCGGCTAGCCGCACGGCCATATCAGCGACATCTGCACTGAGTGCCCACTCGATCACAGCGCGCAGGTTGTCGCACTCGGTTTCCAGCCGAGCTAGTGAAATGGCTTGCTCCGGGCCTTTTAGCGTCGGCTCGGTAGCCTCGGCCAGTCGCAGATAATACTCCGCGTGGCGCTGCCGCGTCACTCCCTCCTCCCCGGCCTCCTGCAGCTTCTCGCCTGCGTATTGCCGGACAAGCTCGTGCAGCTCGTAGCGTCCCGCCGGGTTCCGGTGGAGGAGCGACTTGTCGACGAGCCCGGACAGGAGCGGCAGGCTTGCCCCAGCGACCTGCTCACTCGCCTCGCGCCCAAAACCGCCCCGAAAGACCGACAGCTTGCGGAACACGCACTGCTCCGCATCCGTGAGCAGCCTCCAGGACTGCTCAAACACCGCCCACAGGCTGCGGTGACGCGCTGGCATATCCCGCAGTGCGGTGATCAGAAACCCCATGCTCTGTGTGATCTCCTGCGCAATTTCTGTACACGACAGCACCCGCAGCCACGCCGCCGCGAGCTCGATGCCCAACGGCATCCCCGTCACCAGCCGGCAGATGCGTGCCACAGCAGGGGTTTCTGCGGCGGACAGGACGAAGTCCGTCTGCACCCGGCGTGCACTCTGGAGAAAGAGCGCGACGGCGCTGTACTCCTCGATGTCCGCGATCTGGTCCGCCTCGGGTACTTGCAGCCCCGCTACCTCGACCACCCATTCCCCCTGCAGGTTCAGGCGTTCTCGCGAGGTAGCCAAGATGCTCACCCCCGGCGCATGCTGCAAGATGTCGGTCAGCAGCCCGGCCCCGGCGAGGAGATGTTCGAGGTTATCCAGCACCAGTAGTAGCTCCTTCTCGCATAGGTAGCGCAGGAGTTGCTCTTTGGGGTCTTCCTGGCCGGCAAATGTGAACCTGAGTGCCCCGGCAATGGCGGGGACGAGGAATACCGCCGAACTGAGCGAGGCGAGCGAGACAAAATAGACCCCGTGAGTAAACGCCCCGATCTGCTCCAACGCGGCTCGGAGGGCTAGCCGGGTTTTGCCTACCCCACCCAGACCGACCAGGGTAAGGAGCCGGCAGGCCGGATTGGCGATCAGGTCCGTAAGCTCCGCAAGTTCGTGTTCCCGTCCGACGAAGGGGGTCGTAGGCGCGGGAAGGTTGTGCAGGCGCACCGATGGATGAGCGAGCAGCTCGCTCGCCGTGGAGGTATCACCCTCGGCGTCGCGGATGCGTTCGTACAGCGCCGTCGTCTCGGCCGCTGGCTCCACGCCCAGCTCCTCAGCCAGGATGCGACGACAGCGCTCGTACTGGGCTAGTGCCGCGCTGCGCTGCCCACGGCCCATCAGCAAGCGCATCAGTTGCCGGTGCGTTTCCTCGCGCCACGGATCGAGTTCCAGTTGGCGGCAGACGTAGCGGTGAGTCTGCGCATAGTCTCCGCGCCGCTCGTGGTAGTCGGCCAGCTGGATGAGCGCCTGCAGGATCAGCCGGTGCAATTGCTCCCGTTTGACCAGCGCCCATTCCTCAAAGGGAACGTTGTCGGGCAGATAAAACTGCGCCAGGAATTCACCACGGTACAGTACGACGGCCTCCTGCAACCGCCGTGTACAGGAGGTGCAGGTCTCGGGATGGCGATGTGGGTGGCGCTCACAGGCCGCCAGGAGGGCAGTGAACTTCGCCACGTCCAGGTCGTGATCGCTGGCCCGATTGAACTGGACTGCCTCGCGGGTGATGTGCAAAAACGGTACCGCGGCCACCTGGTCGCCGATCGCCTGGCGCAGCGTGGCCAGCGCCTGCCGCAGGCTGTTGCGGGCCACCTGATTCGGCTGATCGGGCCACAGCAGCTCGGCCAGCGCGTCCCGGCGGTGGGGACGGTCGGCCTCGACCGTCAGGTAGGCCAGCAAGGCCCGCACCTTGTCGTAGCCGAACCCGGTCACTAGACGCCCATCCAGGGTGATCTGCAGCGGACCGAGCAGCGCCAGCATGAGGTGTGCCATGGTGCCTCACAGGATGAGGAGCTATGGCGGTGTTGGCTAGAATGATGTCAGCCATTATACGCGGGAAGCGGAGATTGTCCAACATTTTTGCGATTCTTTTACGTTCGGCTGGTAGGCTACGAGCGTCTCACATCAATCTGAGTCACAGCGTGGCTGGTGCATGCACGACCCGGGTCGGCACATGTGTCTGTGCGGGATGCGAGTCCAGCCCGTAACTGGCGATGGTCTCTGATTTGCCAGACTACCGCTCATACCTCGTGCAGCTCTGGCAGGTTGGCGGTGCTGACGGGTCAAGCTGGCGGGCGTCCCTGGAGGATCTGCAGACCCGCGAACGCTTGAACTTCACCATTCCGAGATAACCCGCCGACGTGGCACGTGGTTCAAGCCATGCAGATACGCCGCATGCTCGCTGGATTTGGTATCTAGTCGAAGGTTCACTACAATCAGAAAGGGAGGTACAAGCGATGCCACTCTACATGGATGTACACCGGAACGTTCAAGGGTTGACGGCGGACGGGGTGACGGAGGCGCACCAGAAGGACCTTGCGGTGCAAGGGAAACACGGCGTGACCTACCTCAAATATTGGTATAACGAGGCGGACGGAACGGTCTTCTGTCTGTGCGAGGCGCCGAGCAAGGAAGCCGCTGCCGCGGTGCATCGTGAGGCCCATGGTGGGGTCGCAGATGAGATCTTTGAGGTCAAGGAAGGCTCATGACGACGGGCACAACCTCCCCAACACCCAGAACGCGAGCGGGCTGTATCCTTCAGACAACAGCATCCTTAACCGCGGCCAGCGCTACGGCCGGAGGCTGAGCATGGACACCGATCGCCGCTACGTTGGGCATGGAGCGATCATCTCGGCCATCCTAACAATGGGTATCGAGCTGCTCGTTGCCGGCAGACTTGTTTTCGGTGTGACGGTGCGCGTGGACATCATGCCGCAAGTCGACCTGCATCTCACACTGGATGGACGACATGCACTGGTGATTCACAATGACCTCCCCTGCGTGCCGGACGAGCCACCACAAACGGCGTGTGGCAAAACCGGATGGCGCCGTGAGTTCAAGGTCACGTATAGTGCTCCCGCGCAAGATCGGGTGCTCATAGCCTTCGCGTTGCCAGGGCCATGATCATCGATATCGATGGCCTTGGTGCTTGATGGCTGATCGCTAGCCGAAGAGTTACACGCCGGCTGTGCAGTGCATTCTCTTGTACTGCATAAACGGTGTCGTGTGACTCTATGCGATTACACTTAGGACGGGATATGGAGGGCGCAGCTCCCTGCCTAATTGTGAACGTTAACTAAATCAAGGAGGGGAATGATGAACGAATGCGAGATCTCGCGCAGGGCCATGCTGAAGGGAAGCGCGGGGTTGGCCGCGCTGGTGGCGCTCGGTTTTCCGTTGGAAGCGCTGCGGGTCGAGCCTGCGGCCGGGGAGGAAGTCATCCCCTGGCTCGACCAGCCGCCGCCATTCCCCGGTCCGCCCGAGCAGGTCGCCACGCAGCTGGTTTGGGAGGAGCTAGGCAGCCAACTCACACCCAACGAGAAGTTCTTCACCGTCCAGCACTACGGGCAGTGGCTGGTGATCCGCGAGCAGGACTGGCGGCTGGAAGTCGACGGCCTGGTCGTCAAGCCCATGTCGCTCACGCTAGCCGAGCTGCGGGCGCGCCCACGCCAGCAGGTCACCTTCACGCTGGAGTGTTCGGGCAACCACGGCTTTCCCTTCTTCACTGGAGGCATCGGTACCGCCGTCTGGGCGGGCACCCCGCTCGCCCCGCTGCTGCGAGAGGCGGGGTGGCAGCCCAAGGCCACAGAGGTGGTCTTCTGGGGCGCCGACGCCGGCCCGGTGCAGGTGCGCGACCAGACCGTCACCGAGCAGTTCGCGCGCAGCATGTCGCTAGCGGACGCCCTGGACCCGAACATCCTCCTGTGCTACGAAATGAACGGGGCGCCGCTCCACCCGGCCCACGGCTTCCCGGTACGGCTGATCGCCCCGGGCTGGTACGGGGTGGCGAACGTCAAGTGGCTGGTGCGTATCGAGTTGCTGAACGCTCGCTATGAGGGACGCTTCATGGGGCGCGACTACGTGACCCAGCGGACTGTGCAGCACGGCGGCCGGAATGTGACGCGATTCACCTCGGTGGGGCGAACCCTCCTCAAGTCAGCCCCGGCGCGGGTGGTGCGGGGAGCCCAGTACCGGATCGAGGGGGTCGCCTGGGGCGCCCCGATCGGGTGGGTCGAGGTGCGGATCGACGGCGGGCCGTGGCTGCCGGCGTATATCGTCGACGCGGACCCGCGAGGCGGCTTCGCGTGGCGGCGCTGGGGTCTGGACTGGGGGCAGCCGACCGCCGGGGAGCACACCGTTACCTCGCGAGCCTTCGACAAGAGTGGGCGCGCCCAGCCAGCCCCGGACGACCCAGTGATCGCGAACAAGCTAACCTACTGGGAGAGCAACGGCCAGATCACCCGCCGCGTGCGCATCCTCTAGCTGGGAGGATGAGCAATAGGCGATAGGCTAGAGGCAATTGATGATCGGAATCCAATCGCCTATTGCCTATCACCCGCGCCGAAAGCGCGAACGTCACGGCTCGGCCAGGGCCGCTTTCACGGCGGCAAACGCATCGACAACGCCATAGCCGGTGGCATCGTTGGGCACGCCGGCATCAGAACAGTCGGACCGCGCGCCTTCATACGGGCGCGCGGTTTCGGCGAGCAGCTGCTCGGTGCGGTCGATATTGCCGATCAGCTTGGGTTGTGCCGACCACATGAGTGCGACCACGCCTGCAACGTGCGGCCCAGCCATCGACGTGCCGCTATTTTCACCATACGTACTGCCCGGCAGCGCCGAGAGCACATCGACACCCGGCGCGACGATATCGGGCTTGATTCGATCGCTGCCATCGACAGCGACCGGCCCACGGCTGCTGAAGCTGGCCAGATCACCCGATCGATCGATCGCGCCGACGCTGAACGCCGCATCGTAGATCGCGATCGGGTCGCTGACGCTTTCGCAACGCGGCCCTTCGTTGCCAGCGCTGGCGACCACAAAGATGCCGGCCGCGCGCAACGCCTGCACCGCCGGGTTCAGCACCTCGGCATCGCAGCCTTCAAGCGGTGGACAGCCCCACGAGTTGTTCAGCACATGCGCCGCGCGCGCCGGGTCGCCGTCCTTGAAAGGATCGCCGGACTGCGGATAGGGTGCGAGCATGAACTGCATGCAATTAAGGTAATAGGGCGGGTTGGCAAGATTGCGCCCCAGGTTCACGCAGCCGATCCACTGCGCGCCCGGCGCCACGCCGATGCCGCCGCGCCCGAGGATTGTGCCGGTGGTATGGGTGCCATGGCCGCCAACATCGGTCGGCACATGCGTGCCGAACCACGGATCGAGCCAGTTGTAATCGTCGTGCCCGCCGCGCCCGCGGTAGGCGTCGCGCAGCGCCGGGTGATCGCCCTGCACGCCGCTGTCGGACTCGCCAATCACAATGCCCTGGCCGGTCGCACCCAGCTCATCCCACACGCGGTCGGCGCCGATCGCAATCACGTTCCACTGTGGCCCGTCAGGCGGCGCCTGGTCGCCGGGCGCGGGCTCGATCGGCACCGGCAGCGGGCGCAGATGCGGGCTATCGAGGATGCGGTCGACTTCCAGTTGGGCGGCCAGGTACGCGCGCAGCAGCGGTCCAGCCTTTACTTCGATGCCATTGACCAGATAGTAGGAATGATACTCAACGCCCAACCGATCGAGTGTCGCGCGCAGGTGCGACTGAGTGCGATCGGCGTGCTGGGTCAGCGTGGTGTAGACAAACCGCAAGCGCTCGGTACGATCGGATATTTGTGCGGCGCCGCCCAGATCGGCCTGCTCGCGCATGACGATGAATAGTTGCTCGCCATAGAAACCGGGCTGGCCGGCGAAGAAATAGACCAGGGCACCAATCAGCCAGGCAGCGGCAAATGCGCCCACCGCCAGGCCACGGCGCGGCGCGTGAGTGAGCCGCGCCGCCAACGCCCAGAGCGCCAGGCCGATAAGTAGGGCAATCAAAAAGCTCGTGAACGCCGTCCGCTGCGCCAGCCCGACTTCGAGCTCGCCGACACCGAGGAAAAACTCGTCGGGGTCGAGCAGCAACAGCGGCCCAGCGACAACTACCGCGACCAATCCGGCGATTGGCAGCCAGGCCTGGCCCGGCCCGGCCACACGCGCCCAGCGGCCAATCGCCAGCGCCGCGCCGCCAAGCGATAACAACATGATCATCAGCAGAATCTGGCTGCCGCCAAAGCCAAAGCCGGCACCCAACACCAGCAGCGCCACCCCAGCCGCCACCCCGCCAGCGCCAATGTCGTGCCAGGCCCTGGCCGGGTGCGCCAGCAGCGGCGCAAGCAGCAGGCGATCGAGCAGCGCGCCGGCAAACAATCCCAGGCTCAGCGCGGCCAGCAGATTGAGCAGCGTATCGGTCGGCGAGCCAAGCGCGCCATTGCGCAGCCACGGCAGGATAATCAGCATCCCCAGTGCGAAGCTAAGAATGGAGAATGGAGAATGGAGAATGGAGAATTGTTTCGTCGATTGATCGTTTCTCAATTCTCTATGCTCAACGCTCAATTTCGAAATGAAGAAGGTTGCCAGCAGGCTTAACACAATTTGCACGACTGCCGCCGGCTGCGTCCATGTCACCGGGCAGAGCCGCGCCAGGCTGAGCAGCAGCCCAAAGGCCACCGCCCAGAACCATGCGCGCGCGGCAGCACGCAAGCGCGGCGCGCCGCCAAACGCGGCCAGCGCCAGCGCCGGCGCGCCGGTGAACAGCGCCTGCACCAGCGCGATAACGACCCAGAACCAACCCGGCACAGGCACGCCGTCAATCAATTGGATCTGGCTATAGAACCAGGCGCCATACTGCATCACGAGCGTCACCGCCGCGATCCAGGCCGCAGCGATCCCAAAGAGCAGGTAGCTCAGACAGCCGGGTTGTGTTTGCGCTGGCGGCGGCGGTTCTGGTGCGATCCAGGGGGGAGATGCCATGGCGTGGGCTCCTTGGTTCAGTATCTGATGCTAGCGCACGATGATGAAAATACTCGGCCAGTTTTTGAAGATGGAGGACAGAGGATAGAAGATAGAGCTACCACATTGTAGTGCGCTGCATCGCGATTTTCGATCTTCTATCTTCTATCTTCACATATAACCGATTGCCTATGACCTAGCACCCGCGCTGAAAGCGCACTAGCTCTGCATCGGTGGTTCCAGGCGAAACCAGTAGAACCCATGTGGTGCGAGGGTCAGAAAATAGGGCAGCTCACCAATCGCCGGGAAGCGCGTCTCGCCGAAAATTTCCACCGGCGTCCAGCCCGCGTATTGGTGTAGATCGAGCTCGGCCGGCTGGACGAAGCGCGACAGATTGTTGACCACCAACACGGTCTGGCGCTCGTCTTTGCGCACATAGACCAGCACCTTGTTATTGGTCGGGTGGAAGAACTCGATCGCGCCGCGACCAAACACCGGATAGTTCTTGCGCAGGCGGATCAACCGCTTCATCCAGTTCAGCAGCGACGAGGGATTGCGCAGTTGCGCCTCGACATTGATCGCCTGGTAGCCATACACCGGGTCGGCAATCACCGGGCTATACAGCCGGGCAGCGTCGGCGCGCGAAAAGCCGGCATTGCGGTCGCCACTCCACTGCATTGGCGTGCGGACTCCGTTGCGATCACCGAGATAGAAATTGTCGCCCATGCCGATCTCGTCGCCATAGTAGATGATCGGGCTGCCGGGCAATGTAAACAGCAGGCCGTTGAGCAGTTCCATCCGGCGGCGACCATTATCGACCAGCGGCGCAAGGCGGCGGCGGATGCCGAGATTGATCTTCATGCGCGGATCTTTGGCGTACTCGGTGTACATATAGTCGCGCTCTTCATCGGTCACCATCTCGAGCGTCAGCTCGTCGTGGTTACGCAGGAACAGGCACCACTGGCATGGATCGGGGATCTCGGGCAGTTGCGCGATGATATCGACGATCGGGGTGCGGTCCTCGCGGCGCAACGCCATGTAGATGCGCGGCATCACCGGGAAATTGAACGCCATATGAAACTCATCGCCGTCGCCGAAATACGGCCGCACGTCAGCGGGCCACTGGTTGGCCTCGGCCAGCAGGATGCGGCCGGGGAAGCTGCGGTCGAGCTCACGGCGCACCTCTTTGAGGTAGGCATGCGTCTCGGGCAGGTTCTCGCAGTTGGTGCCATCGCGCTCGAACAGATACGGCACGGCATCGGCGCGAAAGCCATCGACGCCCATCTCCAGCCAGTGGCGCAGCACCTTGAACATCGAGCGCCGCACACGCGGGTTACCGAAATTCAGATCCGGCTGGTGGCTGAAGAAACGATGCCAGAAGTATTGCTTGGCCACCGGGTCCCAGGTCCAGTTCGAGCGCTCAGTATCGGTGAAAATGATGCGCGCGTCTTGGTAACGCTGGTCGGTATCGCTCCAAACATAGTAATTGCGGCGCGGCGATTTCGGGTCGCTGCGCGACTCCTGGAACCAGGGATGCTGGTCGGAGGTGTGATTGAGCACCAGATCGGTCATGACCTTCATGTGGCGGCGGTGCGCTTCCTTCACGAATACCTTGAAATCTTGGGTCGTGCCATAGTCGGGATGAACGTTGTAGTAATCGGCGATATCGTAGCCATCATCCTTGAGCGGCGAGGGGTAAAACGGCGTGACCCAGATGCAGTCGATTCCCAGCTCCTGTAAATAATCGAGCTTTTCAATCAGCCCACGAAAATCGCCCATGCCATCGCCGCTGCTGTCGTAAAACGATTTGACCTGCAGCTCATAAAAGATTGCGTCTTTGTACCAGAGGTTGTCGGTGGTCATTCGTCGGCTCCTGTAACTACAAAGGATATGTGTGTGCAATCGGCGAATCATCGCAGAGTATAGCACGATCCAGTGCGACCAATTTGCGGAATGCCGGCCCGCATTGTATGATAGGCCTACTGAATAATCGATCAAGCTCCAGGCGATACACTCAGGTGGCGCGCTATGCTCGCTGGCGGCCGCCCGTCTGCGACCCGACGCCTGCGATCTAACGCCTGCGACCTGCCACATGCAAGCTCCTGCCACTGAGCGCACATTCCCGCCACAGACCGAGCCGACCGTTCACATGCTGCACTCAGGTCCGCCGGCCTGGCTGGCTGTGCTGATCATTGGCGCAATCGCGATTGTGCCGCGCTGTCTGGGTTTGGCCGATTTTTTCACGCTCGACGAGCCATACCACTGGATCGCGCGCGTGCGCTTGTTCGCCGAAGCGCTGCGCGCCCACGACTGGGCCGCAACTGATATCACCGGACACCCGGGGGTGACGACAATGTGGCTGGGCACGATCGGGCGCTGGTTGGGCGCGCGCATGGGCGTACGCGACCTTGGCGGGGTTGGCGCTGGTGCAGTCTATCTCGCATCACTCCGCCTGCCGCTTGCCGTAGTCAATGGGCTGGCGGTGCCGGTTGGCTACCTGGCGCTGCGCCGGCTGGTGCGACCGAGCGTCGCGCTGCTGGCGGGTTTGCTGTGGGCCACATCGCCATACCTGGTGGCGCATGGCCGGCTGCTCCACCTCGACGCGCTGCTGACGTCGTTTATGACCCTCAGCGTGCTGCTGCTGCTGGTCGGAATAGAACAAAGAACAAAGTGCAAAGAACAAAACGCTCCTCAGCGCTCCTTTGTTCTTTGTTCTCTGTTCTCTGTTCTTGGTTCGGGCGTGTGCGCCGGCCTGGCGCTGCTGACCAAGGCGCCGTCGCTATTTCTGCTGCCATTCGCCGGGCTGCTCTTGATTGCAGATTGGCGCCATCCTCAATCTGCAATCTGCAATCTGCAATCTGCAATACGGTTGTACCTGATCTGGCTCGGCGTGGCGGTGCTGGTGGTCGTGTTGCTGTGGCCGGCGCTGTGGGTCGCGCCGCTGACGGCGATCGGCGATGTTGCGAACGAGATCATCCTCAATGGAGGTGAGGCCGAGATGGCCGGCAATTTCTTCCGCGGCCAGGCAGTCGACGCGCCGGGCTGGCTGTTCTATCCGGCGGTATTGGTCTTGCGCACGACACCGCTGACGCTGCTTGGGCTGGCGCTGCTGCCGTTGGCGCTGCTGCGACGAAGGGCGACAACAGGTCAGCTGCCCGTAGCCAGTGGTCAGTTGTCCGTCATCGGGAATCAATCACAATTGACGACGGACAACGGACGACTGACTTCGGACGGTTCGCCGTCAGCCGAGCAACGTACCATCGTGGCACTGCTTGCCTTCGTGCTGCTGTTTGGCTTGATGATGAGCATGGAGCCAAAGAAGTTCGACCGCTACCTGCTGCCGATCTGGCCGGCGATCGAGATCCTGGCGGCGATCGGGCTGGTAGAGATTGCAAATTTCAAATTGCAAATTGTAAAGCGGTGGCGCAAGCAATTTGCAATGTACAATTTGCAATCTGCAATTCTCGGAACTATCATAACACTTGCACTGATCGCAAACCTGGCCTGGTATCACCCCTACTATCTAGCCTACTACAACCCGCTGCTGGGCGGCGGCGCGACCGCGCAGCGCACGATCTTGGTTGGCTGGGGCGAGGGCATGGATCAGATTGGCGCGTGGCTGCGCACCCGACCCGATCTCAAGCGCGGCCCGGTGCTGTCGTGGATCCCGCCCACGCTCATGCCGTTCGTGCCGGCGTCGCCCGGCGTGCTCGATCTGCGCGTGCGGCTGATGACCCAGCCGTCGAGTTATGCCGTGCTCTATTCGCGCAGCATTCAGCGCAAGGAGTCGGCCGTCGCCGAGGCCTACGTCCGCCAGGTGCCGCCGCTCTACAGATTGTGGATGTATGGTATCGAGTACGCCAGCATCTACCAGCTGCCGCGCCCATTCGATGTGCCGCTCGACGCACAATTCGGCGACGGGCTGCACCTGCGCGGTTTCAGCCAGCAGCGCGCGGGCGGCACGCTGACGATCACGCCCTCGTGGGATGTGCAGAGCGATCAGCCGGGCGGACGATTCTGCTTCTTCCATGTGCTGGCGTCCGACGGCCGGCGCGTGGCGCAGCTCGACGCACTGATCGACCAGGGCATGTTCCCATCCTGGCAGGCCGGCCAGCAGTTCGACCCGCCGTTTCCGCTGCAACTACCCGCCGATCTGCCGGCCGGGCAATACCGCGTGGTCATGGGCGTGTACACCCCCGACGGCGGTCGGCTGCCACTGCGCCGCGGGCCCGCGGCGCCGGCCGATCTCGACGGCCCCGACGCGCTGCTGGTGACGACGCTGAGCTTGCCGTAGACTAAGCCACAGAGTTCACAGAGACCACAGAGGATTGAGGATGGAAGATCGAGGATAGCAGCCATCTTGTGATGAACGCTATCTTCGATCTTCCATCCTCAATATATATAGATCGCTGTGGCCGATGAGATCCTGTGAGTGCAATATCGGATTCAAAACAAATTATGCGCACATTTCTACGACTGAAAAATCAGCAGTCCCGCAAGCTACCCGCCGAGTTCCAACACGACGACCTGCGCTACCCGGAAGAGCTGGTCGCGACATTTCTGCGGCAGTTTACCCGGCCGGGCGACAGCGTGCTCGATCCGTTCGCCGGCTACGGCACCACGCTGATCGTCGCCGAGGCGATGGATCGCGTGGCGTATGGCGTCGAGTTCGACGCGCGGCGCGCAAAGTACATTCGCTCGCAGATCCAGCGCGCGGGCAACCTGATCCACGGCGACACGCGCGAACTGCTGAGCTACGCCATTCCGCCGATCGACTTCTCGATCACCTCGCCGCCATACATGGGCCGCGACGACGCCGAGGACCCGTTCAGCAACTACACCGCCACCGGCGATGGCTACGCCGCCTACCTGCGCGAGATCGAACAGATCTACGCGCAGGTGCGGCAGAAGCTGAAGCCGGGTGCGCGGGCGGTGCTGGAGGTATCGAACTTGAAAGGACCGAGCGGCATCACGACGCTAGCGTGGGACGTGGCGCGCGCCGTGTCGAATGTGCTGGAGTTCGAGGGCGAGACGGTGATTGGCTGGGACCACTACGGCTATGGCTACGACCACAGCTATTGCCTGGTGTTTCGGAAGTTATTGTACCGATAAGTCGTGAAGGCATTTGTTAAAAACGCCCAATCTTGAGCGCACCGGCAAGGCGGTCGGCTGCACGCGAGGGTTGGGCAAGCCTGCGGCTTATGGCTTCACGGTGCGATCTGCACATGTGGATACGCGCGAATCCGTCGATCGAGCGTCACAAGCGGACATGTATGCACCCGTGCCGTCGCGACGATCATCTGATCGGCCGGGTCGCGATGAAACGTATCGGGCAATTGGGTCGACTCCACCGCAATCGAGGGTGTCAGTTCGAGTAACTGGACGCCCGGATAGGCGAGGGCTTGATCAAGCCAATCGACGACCGGCACGGGGAGAGTCAAGCGACCATATTCAACCAGTTTCGCGACTTCCCAGCACGAGATCGCGCTGATACCGAGTCCCTGCGTTTCCCGCGCTTGGATATAGTCGTGGTAGGATGTCGGCAGCTGAGAGTCACCATGGACCCACCATACCCAAATATGCGTATCGAGCACAATCATTGAGTCGCTTCCCAGGCATCAGTCGCGACTGGTTCAGTGGGATTCTGGTATGTAATAGTGGTCCCACGCAAGGGATATGGATTGGATGCGGTGCCATGGGGTGTACGCACGAGAATAATAACCTCGACGGCCTCACCCGCATGGAGCGGGAGGTTACGGAGGGTCAGTTGACCGTCGTGTTGGACATATGTTTCGACACGATAGGCTTGCATAGGTTCTTCCTCCACGAAAGATTCTGTTCGCATTATACACCGATCCCCCAGGCACTGCTGGAGACAATCTGTTTGAAACGCTCCGGCAGTGCGAGCGCACTTCAGTTGCTGATTTGAGCTGCAGAGAAGATTAATAGGCTCGCCCAACTGCCTCTGAGTGGCGTGCTGGTCTCCACACTTACCGTGCCGATGATACTATCGGAGCCGCTGGTGGCGTGGGTCAGGCTGCCATTCTCGAACGTGATCGTCTTGAGCAGCGTGCCGCCCACCGGTGTCGCGGTCGGGGTGACGGTGGCAGTCGGCGTGTTGGTCGGAGTAGCGGTGCCGCTGCCGGCCAGGGTCAGCACCAGCTGGGGCGGGTCGCTGCCCTCACGCGAGGAGAAGGTCACCCCGTCGTCGCTGTCGGCGATCAGCGCCAGGCTATAGGTACCGTTGCCAGTGACGAGCGATGTGACATCATACTCGACCCAGCTGCTGGTGGCGATCGCGCCTTTGTTGTCGAGCGCGCCGCTGGTCAGCGCCGGGCGGGTGTTCCAGGTGATGCCCGTCTCGGTCCAGTTCGGGTCGCCGGCATAGATCGCTGGACCGTTGGTCGTGCCATTGGTGGTGGCGTACAGCCGCAGGGCTGCGTGTTGGATCGAACTGGTCACACCGCTGACCGTGAAACGCAGGTAGCTCTCGACCGCTTCGACTGAGCGGCCCGGCGACGAAATACGTAGAGGGCTGAACCATCGGGATGGATGAACGGGGGCCGCCTTAAAGTCTGTTCCTGTAACACCGGCTGTGCTATAATCCGCTTGCCGTTGGTTGAAACATATGGGCGATTCCCGCGTATATACTATCAACCGTGCTACATGGAGGTTCGCCATGCCCCCTGATACTGTTCAGATTGGCCCATTACTTATCTCAAAATCAATCCTTGATGTTGTTTTCCCCTTGATAGGCACGTTAATAGGAGGATTTATTACTTACATAACCACAAGTACCACTGAAAATCGCAAATGGAAACGTGAAAGAATGAGTAAATTGCAAGAGCAACAAAGAGAGGCAATCGGGCGTGCCCTTGATTGGATGGTCCCAATAACGTCAGCTTTAATTCGAGTCGAAAGCCTAACATCTGCATTTCAGTCAAGTGCAGTTGATGAAAATCATTTTCGCCGTGAGTACCCAGATCTCGTATCATCTCTTGCTAAAATGGACCCACCTCCACATTTAGTTGTAATGCTTCCCAAAAATACCTATGCTAGAGGTAATGATATTATTATGAGATTTGAGAAACTAAGGGCATTAAATATGATGAGGGATTCACCCCGTGAATGTTTTGACATGGTATCCATTTTGCGTGCCAAGATAGATGAACTGCGTGACTATCTTGAACAAGAGTATCTGAAAACGTTCACCTAGATACAAACTCGCGGCATATATACCGGTATCTCTTTGGAGCGGCGGGCGGCAAATGGTACAGGCGGTAAACGTTTTGCGGCGCGGTGCATGTCGTTATTCGATTCGATCAGTATCAAGGTGATTTTTCTCCTATGGGTAGTATGAGCCAATAGGGAGTAGAGGATCGCTCGCTCACTTCTTACTGTAGTTTTGCAAAGTTAAGGTAGCGCCGCCAATGGCAAGCCAAATCAGGATCGTAATAACTCCGATAATGTTGCGGGATCGGAACATGGCAGCTTACACGCATAGTTCTCACAGACATACGCGGTGGCTTTTCCGTCGATCTGCGTGCGCTGCTCCAACAGCGGCGAGGGGATGGCCGGCGGATCTTCGCCCGGCGCGCGCAGTAGCACCACCTTGTTCGGCAGGAATGGGCGCGCAATCGCCTCGCGCAGCGCCTGGGTGTCGGCCGCGCCAGGGTCACCGACCAGCGCGATCTCTTTCGGCGTGTCCAGCGCGAACTCGGTGGCGGCGAGGTAGCGCCCGAAGCCGGTCGGGTAGCGCGCCAGGAACGGCGCCAGGCCGCCAAGCACCGTCTCGGCGCGCACGCGGTACTCGGCGTTGTCGAAGATCAGCGCCAGGCGCAGTAGCACATCGGCGGCGGCGGAATTGCCCGATGGTGTGGCATTGTCGCCGGTGTCGCGCGGGCGGACAATAAGCGACTCGTGGTCGGCGGCGGTGTCGTAGAACCCGGCGATCGCATCATCCCAGAAGCGCGCCAACATTGCATCCGCCAGCGCCCTGGCCTCGAGCAGCCAGCGCGGCTCGAAGGTGGCCTCGTAGAGCGCCAGCAGGCCATCGGCCAGCAGCGCATAGTCCTCAAGGAAGCCATTCACCTCGCCGGCGCGGCCATCCTTCCAGGCCCGCAGTAAGGTCGGGGCTTGCCCCCGAGCTCCATCCTGCACGCGCAGCTCGCGCAGCAGAAATTCGGCGTTGTGGCGCGCAACCGTGCGGTAATCGTCGCGGCCGTACGCGTCGGCGGCCTGCGCGAAGGCGCGCAGCGCCATGCCATTCCAGGATGTCAGCACCTTCTCGTCGCGGGCTGGCTTGACGCGCGCCTCGCGCGCTTCGAACAGCGCCTGCTTCCCGCGCGCGGCGATCTGCTCGACCCGCTCAACAGGCATGCCGGTGACGCGCGCGACCTCGCTGGGCTGGCGCAGGACGTGCAGGATGTTCTTGTGCTCGAAATTGCCCTTCTCAGTCACGTCGAACACCTGCGAGAAGATCAGCGCATCGCCGCGCAGAATGTCGCGCACTTCAGATAGCGTCCAGACGAAGAACTTACCCTCCTCACCCTCGCTGTCGGCATCCTGCGTCGAATAGAATCCGCCGGCCGGGTGGCGCATCTCGCGTACGATATAGTCGAGCGTCTCCTCGGCGATCCGGCGGTAGAATGGCTCGCCGGTGGCCTGGTAGGCCTCGGTATAGACCCGCGCCAGCAGCGCGTTGTCGTAGAGCATCTTCTCGAAGTGCGGCACCAGCCAGCGCTCGTCGACGCTGTAGCGGTGGAAGCCGCCGCCAAGCTGATCGTACATGCCGCCCGCGGCCATGGCGCGCAGCGTCTGGCTTAGCATATCCCAGGCATCCTGTGTCCCGGTGCGCTGGGCGTAGCGCAGCAGGAACTCGTAGGTCATCGGCTGGGGGAACTTCGGCGCATGCCCAAAGCCGCCGTAGGTGTGATCGAACTGGTCGCGCAAGGTCGCATATGCCTCGTCGAGCAGCTCGTAGCTGATCTGCCCGTCGGCCAGCCGGCTGGCGCTGGCGGCGCGCATATGCTCGAGCAGGTTCTTACCAGCCTCCAGCAGCTCGCTACGGCGGTTCTTGTAGGCATCGGCGACGCTCAGCAGCACCTGGGTGAACGCCGGCATCTGGTAGCGCGGCGTCGGCGGGAAGTATGTGCCCCCATAGAACGGCAGACCGTCAGCCGACATAAACACGGTCATCGGCCAGCCGCCGCCGCCGGTCATCGCCTGCACCGCGGTCATATAGATATTGTCGATATCGGGGCGCTCCTCGCGGTCGACTTTGATGTTGACGAAGTTTTCGTTCATTATGCGGGCAGTTTCTTCATTTTCGAATGATTCGTGCATCTGGACGTGACACCAGTGGCAGGCCGAATATCCTATACTCAAAAAGATTGGTTTATCTTCCTTTCTCGCTTTTTCGAATGCTTCTTCGCCCCAAGGATACCAGTCTACTGGATTATTTGCATGCTGAACCAAATAAGGACTGGTCTCATTGATAAGACGATTTGTGAATCGTTGATTATCGTGATTATTCGCCATGTTCTTCCTCCTGTCTCCATGTCCAACCTCTGTAGCTTTTTCGACGACCGCTTATAATATTACGCATCTGTACAACGTTTAGTCCATTCTCTCTGCAGAAAGCTCTTAAATTAGTTATCTTCACTCGCAAATTCTCAGGGCTGATAAAGCCACGGTAAGTCTTTTCTTTTCTATTTTTTCTATCATTTTGATAAGTCCAGCCCCGATGGCTATAGCTCCTGCCTTTGGCGACATCATACATACTATCTTCGTTTAATTCGTGCTCCCGGCAAAACGCCGATAGATTTTTAATCGGTCCTACAGGGCAACCCTGCGGATCAATGAAACCATCAAAAATCCTAGTACGTTCACGATTGTGGAGACTGTTTCTATGAGTCCAGCCTTTATGCGATCTCCTGTTGCTCTTCCCACTTGCTAATTCCTGCATAGATCTGACATGCAGATTATTCTCACGGCAAAAGCTATGAAGATTAGTTATTATTACCTCAATACCATCAGGATCGATGAATCCTTCCCATACTTGAACATTCAAACCAACTAGCGCTTCAGCAGTAGGACAGATGTTGAATCCGGTATTGCTGTCAGTACAATTCGTTCGATCAATCCACTCCTGTTCGACTTGCAGCAG
>WNGF01000384.1_pt1 | contig 83125 bp, 45 predicted proteins | sample 5400641 | NCBI WGS metagenome assembly WNGF01 (sample SAMN13153371, study PRJNA577476) | soil metagenome | isolation source: 80 cm soil or saprolite under grassland replicate 2 | place: USA:California | collected 2016-06-15 | reverse complement strand
ACCGGGCCTTTTACACCAAGGGCTTCGAGCCTTTCATTGCTTCAAGGCCCGCCTCGGCTGCTACCGGCTGGAGCGAAAGTTGCCGGGTGGGTTTGCTCTCCCACTGGAGTTCTGCGCCTTTCCACGGCGCACTCAAACACGCTCTAAGGAATGATCGCGCGATAGAACCGTTGCGAGGCCGCGGGGCCCGGATCCGTGAAGGGTTTCACCGTCCCGTCGCCCGTGATGGTGGTGAGCCGGAGCCACTGCGGGTCCTGGATCTGGCTTTTGTATTGCACTTCGTAGACGATGCCGTCGCCGGTCAGGATCGACCCGGAGAAGCTGCCCGCCGAATAGGCCAGGCCGGCGATCGTTGGTCGGTTCACGATCTGGCTGACCATGAAATTGCTGAACGTGCCCGTCGCCAGCAGCGTGTTGTTGTGCGCCGTCACGCCCAAACCCACCTGCAGCGTCGCCGGATAAGTTTGGATCGTCTCCGCTTCGAGCCTCCAGTCGACGCCATTGGTGCTGAAGAACCCGCTCCAGTGATCCGCGTTGCGCGTAAGCCGCAGCCAGCAGTCGGGAATGTTGGCGGGCATCACGTTTGTCCCCCAACTGGCCGTTGCGCCGCCGGTCGTCGCGCGCTGTCCCGGCTCAAATTGATTGCGCCCGCCCGCCGGATTGACGGCGAGATGGAGGGTCCGGCTGTCGGTATTGGTCGTTTCTCGAACCAGCAACGCGCCCTTGGTAATGCTGTCCAGGCCCGCCAGCGAAGTGACGCGGACCCGGGCATCGAAATCACCGGTAACGCCGCGGAAGACGAAGTAGTTGGTGTCCGCGTTACCCCAGATGTCTGAGCCGCCGCCGACCATTTGGATCGAGTTGGAGTCGCAAACGAAGTGCGAACCAGCCAGGCCGGGTGTCCCCACGTCGATGGCGCTCAACCCCAGCGTTTGGCCGGTCAGATCGATGCTGCCGATGGCGTTTCCGCTTCGATCCGTCACATTGATGACATTCAAGGCGAAAGTGGGGCCCACCGGCGTCGCCAGGGAAAGAATGACCGATTGCCCATCCGGACGGAGTGTGACGGCGATCGGGTTGGCACCGTCGACCAGGTAGTTAAAGTTGTCGGAGGCACTGTTCATGCCCACAGGATTACCGTCGAGCAGTTCGTCGAAGCAAACGCCGATCGTCGCCCCGTCGAGACTGGCGGCCGAAACTGGCGCGGGAGGCGTCAAATCCTGCGTGACCGTGATGGTGGCCACGTCACTGGTCGCACTGCCGCCCGGGACCCCCACGATGACGCGCCAAAGGGATCCGTCGTCCGCGGGGTACTGCAGGAGCGGGGTGCTGATGGCAGGGCGATTGAGTGCATGGACGTTGGTGAAGCCGCCCGCGCCGTCGCCCTTCTGCCATTGATAGCAAGCGAGCGGAGCCAGGCTGGCCGGAAGGATGTTCGCGCCAACGGTGAGCGCGACCGCCCGGTTCTGAACGGCGCCGCCCCCCTGCGGTTGCTGGGTGAGGGTCACCGAGACGCCATCCGGGTTGGCCAAAGTTTCCAGCGATTCGCACGGGATACCGACGATGTCGGGAGATGAAGGGGTCTGCCAGGCAACCTGCACATAGTCGCCGCCGGTGCCTTCTTTCCAGAGGGCTTCGAGGAAGTAGCGTTGTCCGGCCAGGAGGGCTTGGGGAGGCGAGGCGCCGGCGGTGAACGGTTGATTGGCGCTGGTCTGCGCCGCAATCATTCCGCGCTGCTCGGGATCGGCGCTGGGACTCAGGCGCAATTCCGTGCCGTCATCCCCGCGGATGTAGAAGGTATAGGTGCCGTCCACCGGCGGGAGGATCCAGCCGCTCAGACGACCGCCGTAACCTTCGAGGTTCGGCGACGTTTGCGCGTTGGAGGCGGCGTTGACGTAGCCGGCCACGTCGGGAAAGTTCGGGAACCGCGGGCTTCCGGTCAGATCCGCGATGGCATTGCCGCTGAGATTCAGAAACAATTCGGCGTTGAGGAAACCGCGGCTGGGCACCCAGGCCGTAAAGGAGGCTGTGCTATCGGTCGCAATCGCGTTGCCGGCGACCGAGACGTCGTTGAGGTTGTTAATCGTCAGCGTATAGGCGGTGCCGGGCGTCTGCGCGCTGGTCGTGAGGATGACCCTGGTCCCCGTGGCATCGAGCGTGGCCGTCGCAATGCTCAGGCCGTTATTTGCGCCGTAGTTGGCGGCGTTGTTGGCCGACGCCGGCGTGATCCGCTCCGAGAACGTGACGATGGCGTTGGTCAAGGTCTGCCTGCCACTCGCGCTCACGATCGTGGGTGGCGTCAAATCGGCCTGGACGGTCAGCGTCACCACGCTGCTGGTCACGACGCTAAAATTATTGCTGGCGATCAGGAGGAACATCGAAGCGTCATCGCTCGGCAGAACCGGGCCCAGCAGGTAGGACGCCGCGGTGGCTCCGGGAACGTTGGTGAATCCACCGCCCCCGTCGCTCCTCTGCCACTGGATGTAATAGGGCGGCGCGCCGGTCACGCTGGTGCTGAACTTGACGATCGCCCCTTCCGGAACCTCCTGGTTGGTCAGCGCAAATCGCAACCCGATCGGCGAGGTTGTATCGGTCGGCGCGGGCATGATGATCCCTTGCTTGTAGGCAAAGAAATCCACATCCATCGCGCTGGCGCCAACCGAATTGTTCAAACCCATGGCGATGAAGTTGGCGTTCGTTCCGGACTCGCCATCATTGCCATTGCCTGCGGTGACGTTGAACACGGTCGGTGTCAGTGAGCCGTCCGCGTAAATGCTGACGGTATGCGTCCCATTCCCAGTCGTGGCATCGTTGGTCTGGATGGTGATCCAGAACTCGTGAAATTCGTTCGGGTCCACCGGAAACACCTGGTTCAATTCGGCCGTGCCTGAAGAGGTGTCGCTGCCGGCGCCGCCGACGGTGTCGGTGGTGAGCCGGTTCATCGTCAGACCCGGCGTGGTAAAATTATAATTGACCGCCCCGTTCGCCGAGAGCGTATTCGTCGTCACCAGGCTGAAGGCGATCTGGGTATGCTGCCCGCCGCTCAATTGGTGCACGCCGAACATCCCCTTGCCTCCGCTGAAAATGCCCCACCCTTTGGGAACGGCGATTTCCGCGGCCGGCTGGATGCCCGGCTGCGTCAGGCGCGCCCGGAAGCTGATGGTGATGCCGCTATCGACGATCGTATCGGGATTGGACAGGGTGGGTTCGTAGGCCAGGGTGTGCTCGAAATAAATCTTGCGGTTGTTCAGACTCCCACCGGTGCTGATGTCGGCGTCTTCGATCGTCAAAATATCACCGTCCGAGGAAATGCCGCCCGGCAGGCCGTTGCCGGCGCCGCGCCACGAACCATCCCATTCGGATGAGCCGTTGTCGGCACTCCAGGTCCCGTCCAGGGCGAACGGCGCCTTGGCGACGCCTAACGCTTGAGTCTTCGATCCATCGTAAATGTAGTTCCAGCCGGGATCGGCATAGAATGGAACCACGGCCGCCTCGACCGCCATCGGGTCCAACCAGGGCAAGGCCGGCAGCGCGAGCGCGGCGCAACAGAGCAACAGGGATTTTAGAGTTTTCATGGTTGAATGCCCGGTTTCTGGACAAGCCGAAAAAGCCACGCGTCATCGCGCGCCGGGAGAACGACGTGCAGGCACCCGCCCGCGAGATGGGGTTCGACTTCGAGTGGTCTCCAATCCGGCAGAGGGAAGCTCTGCGCCTGTTCGAGTTCCCATCGCGCCGGGGTGGCGGGCCAGGAAAGCAGGACGTGATTCGACAGCGAACCGCTGATGGCAAGCCTCATCTCATCGGATCCCTGGGCCGGTGGAGCGAACACAGCCAGGCTGCTGCCGACCACCCGTCCCTCGATCCCGTCGTTGGAGGTGTTGAAGAGGCGGCCGTCGTGGGTGGTCGGATCTTCGATCGCCATGGCGGTGGAGCCGTCGCCATCGAGATTCAGCGCGTCGTAGACTTGATAATCTTGAATCAACAGGTCAGCGACTTCAGCCACGCTCATGCCCAGGCTCCCGCCTGCTTCGTCCACGACGAACAGGACCAGCGTCTGCTGATCCTGAGTCAGACCCGCCACCGTGCGCGCTCGCAGAACCTCATACCACGAGAAACTGTCGGAGTAACCATTGGTCGCGGTCAACCCGTCGGGCGGCCCGGTGTAGGCGGGGACGGTCTTCTGTCCGCCGCGCACTACTTGGGCGCTGCCGGAGAATGCCGTCCACAGCGTCGTGGACTCTTGCACGTGCAGGTTATCCGCATACCCCGCGTCCCGGTGCACAACCGCGGCGTGATTGGAGCGATCGATGTTGATGGCCGGAGCGTAGGGGAGGATGGCGTGGCTCTGGTCCTGGTAATCGGGGCCGATTGGTTGCCCCTCGAAGGGCGAATAAACAATGCCTTCCGAAACGGCGAGTCCGACCAGGTTCGCGTTTGTCTCCGGTGTGCCGAAAGGGAGATAAAAGTGGGTGTTCACCGCGACTTGCGCGTGCTCCTGCCTCAGATAATCCAGAGTCGACTGCCGGACTGTGTCGAGAGATCCGGAATGCGAGGTGAGCTTGAAGCGAACTCCAGGCGTACGGAGATCGATGATCGCAAGGTGCATCGAGAGTTGACGCGGTGTCGTCTCGGCACGGGCAATGAGCGTTACTCCGCAATACGGACGCGTGACGACCTGTTCGGCGCCCAGGGGAGCAGCGCCCCCAAAGACCACCCACTCGAACAGCATCCACGTGGGCCAACGCTGGCGCATAAAGCGAACCGCGCCCTCCGGAAGGCACCCCCCGCCCTCCCGCGCGCGGCGCAAGGCGGCAGATCTCCGCCGCGCCAGCAAACTCGAATCGTTGGGTGGGGTCACAACTCAGCAGTTATTCTGCCGAAAATCAACCTTCTGTTGGAAGTGGGTCGCGACCTTAGGACATGGTGGGTTAAGACCCCATCGCCCCGCCAGGGGTCAGTCCGTGCACAAATGCACGGACTGACCCCCTGCCTTACTGGAAGGCCACGTTCCGAAAGTTCTGGCGCGTGCCGGATTTTCGCTGTTTCCACCACGTGCCTTTGCGCGACGTGAGTATCTGTCCATCGTTGCCCACCGCGACAAATCTGCCGTTGCCGAACGCCACGCCGTAGAGGCGCTCCTGCGTGGGTGAATCGCGTCGTGTCCAGCGGATGCCGTCGTCCGACGTGACGATCGTGCCGCCGTAGCCGACCGCCACAAATCGTCCATTGCCCCAGGCGATCCCGCGCAGCCGATCGTCGGTATCCGAATGGCGCGTGATCCAATGGATTCCGTCCGACGAAGTCAGGAGGGCTCCTTCGTTGCCCACGGCGACAAAGAGGCCCTGGGCAAACGTCACGGCGTAAAGCGAGAAGACGGTCCCGGCATCTCGCGGCGTCCAAGTCAGCGCATTGGTCGAGGTCAGGATGTGGCCGTGATTGTCCACGGCGACATGGAGTTCTTGAGAACAAGCCGAGCTGCGGAAAGCGCCAGGGTGGGCGACATCGAGGCTGCCGCTGCCGGGGGCCGCCACCAGGTGGGTCGGGGGCAGCGCGGCTGGTCCAGGCGCCTGTCCGGCGAGAGCCAATGGGCCGTGCACCAGCCCGATCCACAGACTTCCTCTCACGAAAAGTTTGGTGAATGTTTTCATAGCGCAGTTTCTTCTTTTCTCGGTTAACTGTTTTGCTTCCGCTCTGATGATGCCCCCACGTGAATCGGAACCTCGTCTTTTCACGGTCGGTCTCTGCCAGCACTACGTTTCAGTTCGGGCGTTCTTGCGGAAATCTTTCACCGACACGCCAGGGCCCAACAGGAAGAGACCGGGTTTCGGCCGGCCCGATCTGGACCTGCCCCGTTCTGAAGCCGTTCCAACAAAGTGGAAGGCCGGTTCACCGCTGCACTATTTCACTCCCTGTTGGACGCGATCGGGTTATCCGTCCGCCTGACGGCGCACGAAATGCGGCCCGCCTACCTGGAGCTGTGCGAGACACAACCCGGCCGGTTCGCGGTGCTGTGGAAGACACCGATGATCACGCGGCCGGATTGAAGGATGGTGCCAGGCTTGCCAATGGCGACGAAACTGCCGTTAGCGTAACGCACGCCGGGCGAGAACGACGCGACGCGAGGTCATTCACTTTCCGATGCAGCGGCATCATCGATCGGCCCTCCTGCCGGTGACAGTCGCTCCCGGAGAAACACGACGCCGGCTCGCGGACTTAGGTCGAAAAATACCTGCATGAATTCCAGGTTCGGCAATACCACCAGTTCAACGGCCCAGCCCAAGACCGCGAGCGCCCCCACAAAACTATAAGGACCATCCGGCAACAGGAGTTGAAACTCCCGCCGTTCGCCCGCCAGCGGCCGGTCAAAGCGCAGAGTCTGCACCCGGCGCGTTTCCACGACTCCCTGCACCTCTACGAACCAGCACAAGCGCACTTCGATGACCGCCGGCGCCCGATCCAATTCCCACTCCGCGGTGCCGCGCAGCCCTTCGCGCGGACGGAATCCCTTGCGCCCTTCGGCAAGCTGGACGTTGAGTTTACTCATGCAGCGGGGGTACGGATGATGATCTTGTGTTCGTGATGGCTCGCGCCATCAGGAGTCGTCACTTCGACGCGCAAGAGCCAGACCAGCCGCACACGCACCCCTTCGAAAGACGACATGAGGTCGACGGGCAGATGGAACTGGCGCGTGCCGGACGGCTCGTCTGGCAGTTCTGCGAGCAGGCGCTGGGCGAATCGAACCTTCTCCAGTTTCTCGTCCTTTGTTTCTCCGTGCGGAGTGAAGGTCGTTTTCAGTACGTAGGCTTCTTCGCGACCTTCGAGCCAGAGTCGGAAAGGCCGAGCGAACTTCGCCCCGTGCCGCCAGACCCAGGCGACGCTGAACTTCTGTCCGGGAACCAACACCGCCGGACGCACGGCCAATTTGGGTGACGGGTTGCGCATGTCTCGCAGAAAGCGACGCCCGTGCCTCAGGGCCTGTTGAATTCCGACCAAACTCACTGCCGCATAGCAGGCCGGCAGCAGATCAAAGCCCCCGCGGCTGAGGCTGCGAATCACCCCCCTCCCCAGCCACACCGCCAGCACCGCGCAGACGAGCCCGCCCGCCGCGCAGAGCCCAAACATCAGGATGGCATTCTGTGCCGGTTCGAGATTGACCAGCGGTTTCGCCGCCAACGCGCGGCCCTTGGCCGTTTCCCAGGGCAAGACCGACTGCACCCGTCGCAGGCGGATGAGCAAACCGTTCGTCACGAGAAAACAACTGCCCCCAAACCACGCGAGCACGAAGAGGGTCAAAAAACCGTTCACGCGAAAGGTCCGGCGCAGAACAGCGTCCTCCGGGTTCGCCGGGTTGAAGTAGCAGACGTTGGTAGTGCCCGCCGTGAATCCCGCCAATGAAGCCTCCGTCTCCGCGTAGCTCGTGCCGAAGTCCTGGCTGAAATCCAGTTTCTCGGAGACGTGCTCGCGACCTGCCACGGTGTAGGAGAAAGCGATTTCCGCCTTGAACGACCAGCCTTGGTGCTGCATCTCGGTCTTCACGCGCGACTGCACAATCCGGCAGGGCGCCGGTGGCCAGTCGCTGGCCCGGGTCGCGCGCCACCATGGATAAGCCAGCAGGAAGACGATCCCTGCTCCGCTCATCCATCCGCCAGCGACGCCCACGAGGAAGTTTCGCACCCATCGTCGCGTCGTGCGCAGTTCTGTCAGCGGCAGTCGCCTCCCAGGTTTGCGCGCGCGTAGACGGGCGAGCCATTCGCCGATGGCGACGTGCTGGTAAACCGCCCAGATCAACATCGGGCCAATTGCGATGAACGGCAGGAAGTAATCCCGGCGCGAGTCCAGCACCGCGTCGTCGGGATTTCGTGGATTGACATGGCACTCGGTTTTCATTCCGACGGGAAATCGCACGACCAGGCGCTCATTGGCCACGTATTCGGAAGAACGCGAAGTGCCCTTCGCCCGGACTTGCTCCGAGGTATGGGAGCGCCCGCCAAATTCGTAGCGATAACGGATATGTGCCCGGTAATAAACCTTGCCACCACCCCCGGTGTATTGCTCGACCTCGCTCGTGAGGATTTCGCAGGGAACCCTCGGCCATCGGCTCGCCTTCCATTCGCCCCAGGCTTCCTGGATCAGGAACGAGCCGAGCGCGATCGAGCCCAGGAGAAAGACCCAGAACCAAACGTCGAATGGCGAGGAACCTCGCCCCCTGCCAGATTGCTTCCCGAAAAGTGGCACGAGTGGGAGCTTAGTCGCCGCTGGGAATCAAGGAAAGATGAAGCTCGCCCGCGTGTCGCCCGCGGCCGAGGGTCAATCCGACCGAGGCGACCGGCCGACGCAATGATGGCTCCTCTCCACCAATAGCGTGATCCTTCGGCTTTCGCAGTTTATCCTTGGAGTCGCATCCCAAGAGTTTTAGCGTCCGAGCCGAATGGCGGCGTGATCCGGCTTCGGCAAGACGTGCGAAAGCGCACAGAGGGCAAACGCCGCCACCATCACAGGAAAGCATGAGCAAGGAAGTCCGCTGGTTGTGGGAACAATCCGAGCAGTGGGCCGGCCAAGGCCTGATCTCGCCGGAGCAGGCCAGGCAAATCCGCAAACTCTACCCGGAACCGAAAGCGGCCCTGCCCTGGGGCACGATCATTTTCTCCGGGCTGGGCGCGGGCGTGGCCGGCCTGGGATTCATCCTGCTCCTGGCCTACAACTGGCATGCCATCCCCAAGGCCGCCAAGCTGGCGGTGATCCTCGGTGGATTGGGCGGCCTGCACGGCGCCGGAACCTGGCTCTTTCTGCGACCGGATTGGCGACGGCAATTGGGCGAGGCGGTGTCCGTGCTGGGCTCGATGTGGTTCGGCGCGGGCATCTGGCTGGTCGCGCAGGTTTATCACTCGGATTTCTCGTCTGTCTGTATGTGCTGACGTTTCCAGGACTGGTGGATGAGGTGCTGGGATGGCGGGTGGAAACCGCCAGCAACTTTCAGCCGGCCAGACTGGTTTATGAATGGGCGCCGTTGGCCGTCGCCCTCCTGGCGTGGGCGGGCGTGGGCTGGCCTCTCAGGCCAGGTGCCCGTCGCGATGGACGACCTCGGGATTGCAGTTTCGAGCATTGGTTGCTGCCCCTGACCGCCATCGTTGTCCAGGTCTACGCCCGGAGCGGCGTGGCCAATGAGAAGTGGGCAGCCGCAGGCGTCTTCAACCTTGTCTTTCTCGCTCTGGCGACCACGTGGATGGCGCGTGGCTGTCGTGAAGGACTGCTTCGGCCCACCATCCTCGGATCGCTGCTGCTCGTCGCGCTGATGGCCGCCAGGTACTTTGACTTGTTCGAAAGCCTGGCCGTCCGTGGCCTGATTTTCCTGTTGGTGGGCGCTCTGCTCTTCGCGGAAGGAATCCTGTTCCGTCGCGCGCGCCGGCTGGCGCAGACAACGGAGGTGCAGACATGAGAACAAAACTGGTGATCGGTTCCGCGATCCTGCAAGTGCTGGTCCTGGCCTACATGGCGGCGGAACGGGAATGGGTGCTCCACACGGGTCGCACGGTTTATTTGCGGACCGCGCCAGTCGATCCCCGCGATGCCATGCGTGGCGATTACGTGCGTTTGAACTATCAGATCTCGCGGGTGCCTCGCAAATATTGGCGCGGACACCTGGCTTCCACCAACGCGACACCCGAGACGCTGCCGCGAGACACGCTGGTGTACGCGACCCTGCGCGTCAGCGAAGAGGGGGTCGGACATCTCCTGTCACTGTCCACCGAGCGGCCGGCTCAGGAATTATTCGTGCGAGGCCGGACAGAGCAGTTCGTTGGCGGAAGTCTTCAGGTCAGATATGGCTTGGAGGCGTATTTCATGGAGCAAGGGAAGGGGCTGGAATTGGAGCAAGGACGCACTCGCGAAGGCTTTCTGGTGCCGCTGGAAATGGCAACGGCGGTTGGGCCGTCCGGCTTGGCCGTGCTCAAAGACTATCGGTGGTGCGCGCTGGGCATCGGGCTGGATCTGGAGACGGCGACAAATGCCGTCGGCCGGGACCGTGGCATCCCGCAGCGTCGCGTCGTGGCCGCCCGAGTCCGCCTGCTCAACGCCGACACGCAGGACGTGGCCATCGTGGATCAGCCTGGTGGCCGCTCGCTGGCGCTCGTACCCGACTCGCAATGGACGGAAAACCCGTGGCGTTGGACGCGCGAAGACGAGGCGCGCGCCGCGCCCCAGGCGGGCGAGATCATCGTGCTGAAGCCCGGGCAGATTCACTCGATCCGAATCGATTTTGCCGATCCGTTGTGGTCCGTCCTCAAGGAAGAGAAGGGACGGGACGGGAAACAAGTGCCGGTGCTGCTCGTGGATCTCAACCAGGATTGGTCCGTGCGATTCCGATTGGAATACCGGCCACCGGAGCGAGCCGTTTGCACGAGCCTGCCGAACGCCGAGCGGATCTGGCACGGCCGGCTGTCTTCGAGGGCGTTCAACGCGGTCGGCGGCCTCGATTGATGCGCGGCCAGCGCTGGACGCCCCTCCGACTTGGCCGCATCACTCATGCACCACTTAACGGAACGCCGGGGCGCTTTCCGCCGCCGCGAGGCCAGGCCTTAGGCGATAGAGAACGTGGCGCCGAAGCATGTGACCTTCCGGAATGGAGGGATGATCGAAGTCTTCGCTTGCGTTTCGCTCGAATCCCAATCGCTCCATCAGTCTTCGCGACCGAACATTGGCCACCGCGGTAAACGCGACTATCTCCGCAAGTCTTAGCGATTCGAATCCAAATGAGATTGCCTCGAGCGCCGCTCGCAAGGCCAGGCTCCGGCCCCAGAACTCGCGACGAAACCTCCAACTGATTTCCGTGCACGGGGTGAAGTGGGCGGAAAAGCCTGGAGTATTCAGCCCGGTGAATCCGGCAAACACTCCGTCCACATCGACCGCCCATAACCCCCAGCCACGCTCATCGACGGCACGACGCAGACGTTCCAACGATTCTGCTCAAAGGCTCCAGCCAGGGCGATAGGAGGAACGCAAGTAAGCGTTGGCAGCTTCGTGATTGGAGAAGCGCATCCCCTGGTCGTCCCAATGGAGGGATTGACCCGGGAAACGAATGGCCACCAGGCCGAGCAGCCCCACCTGGGTGAGCGGTCCACCGTAGGCAAAGTTCGAACCGGCCTGGCGGCCGGTCCGGATGGCCTCGATCCAGTCCCAGGCGTGGCCTTTGACCCGCGGGATTTTCTCCGCCGGCGCGTTTTTGCCCGAGAATTGCTCCATCAGGTTCTGCGGCAGGAGGTGGCCGTTGGCGCCACCGTGCGAACCGTGAACGAGCATTCCCTTTTCCCCAAAGAGAATGGCCCCGGTGCCGGGAACCTTCTCGTCAGCCGGAAAATCCTTTGGTTTTGGGATCACGGTGTTTCCGTCGTGCCAGACGAGTTTGACCGGGCCACGCGCCTGGCGCGCGGGAAACTCGAAGGTGATCTTCGTGCCTGGAGGATAGGTCAGGCCATGCTTGACCGGATCATAGTCGGTCACCTCCGCCTGGATGGTCGACGGGGCACCTAAATCCAGCGCCCAATACGCCGGATCGATCACGTGACAAATCCAATCGCCGATGACACCACCGCCAAACGGCATCCAACCGCGCCAGTTCCAAGGCACCCAGAGCGGCGAGTAGGGCCGGAACGGCACCGGTCCGATCCAGAGATCGTAGTCCAGCGTTTTGGGGACTTCATGAGGCTCGTCCACCTTGGACAAATTGGGGATCTGGCAATAGACATTTTTGAAGGCATCACAGCCGGCATGAATGGTATGGACCTGGCCGATGGCTCCGGCCCAAATCCACTCGCAGACCTGGCGAATGGAAGCGCTGGAATGGCCCTGGTTGCCCAGTTGCGTGACGACCTTGTATTTGGTTGCCGCCGCCATCAGTTCGCGGACTTCCTGCACGGAATGAGCCAGCGGCTTTTCACAATAGACATGTTTGCCGCGCCGCAGGGCTTCCATGGCGATGACCGCATGGGTGTGATCCGGCGTGCCGATGATCACGGCGTCGATTTCCTTGCCCATTCGGTCGAGCATCACGCGATAATCCTTGAACTGCCTGGCGCCGGGATATTTGCCGAATTCCTTGGCCGCGTATTTTTCGTCGACATCGCAGAGCGCGACGATGTTGTGGCCCAGCGCCGCGACCTCGCCCACGTCGGCCCCGCCCCGACTACCGATGCCGATGCCAGCGAGGTTGAGCTTCGCGTTCGGGGTAAGGCCTTCCGCGCCCTGCAGGATCCTCCCCGGAAGAATATTGAACAGTGCCACGCCCGCGCTGAGGCGATGGAGAAACTCTCTTCGGTTTGATCGGCGCGTCCGGTGTTTTTTCATGGCTTGATATGATTTAGTCCCGCTTTTTTCGTTGCTAAAATTTGAGGCGTTGTTCGCCGCTCCATTAACTCCTTTGCCTCGTAATTACAAGGCCCGCGAACCGCGTTGTGGTTGGGTTCAAGTCCCGGACGATTTCGTTTAATCCTTGAATCCGGAACGCCATCGGCGCTAATGGTGGACGTCCAGGATGAAACAGGCGGTGGAGAGTTGCTGCCTTGTCCGGTTGCTTTCGCTTTTTGGGGGTAATACGGAACGAAGTAGGATCACCGATCCAGTGGTGGACGCACCGAGGGGGCCGCGGAGAACCATGAACCAGCGCGACAAGATGTCGCGATCGGAAGCCGAACCGGGCCAGGTCGAGGCGGCCGGCGGCGGGTTCACCACGACCCACTGGAGCGCGGTGCTGCTGGCCGGGCGGGACAGTTCTCCCGAAGCGGCCTTGGCGCTGGAAGGCCTTTGCCGCAATTACTGGTATCCGCTTTACGCTTACGCCAGGCGGCAGGGGCACAGCCCGCCGGACGGGCAGGATTTGACCCAACAATTCTTCGCGGTGTTTCTCGAAAAGAAATACTTTGGGTGGCGAATCCTGACCGGGGCCGGTTTCGCTGTTTCCTGCTCGCCAGCTTCAAGCATTTTCTGACCAACGAATACCATCGCAGACATGCGGCCAAAAGAGGCGGGCGGCAGTTGATCGTTTCATGGGATGCCCAGTCCGGAGAGAGCCGTTACTTGCGCGAGCCGTCTCACGATTTGACCCCGGAAAAGATCTTCGAGCGAAGCTGGGCATTGACCGTGATCGAAACGGTGCTCGAACGGTTGCGGAAAGACTATGCCGGCGCGGGCAAGAGTGAGCTTTTCCAGGCGATTCAAGCCTACTTGACCGAGGACGACACGACCCAGACGCACGCCACCGTGGCGGCAAGCCTGAAGATGACTGAAGGTGCTCTGAAAATGTCCGTCCTCCGCCTGCGCCGTCATTTTCGAGATTTGCTTCGGTCGGAGATCGCCCAGACGTTGGCGGACTCGACCGAACTGGAGGAGGAATTGCGGCACCTGTTCGCGTGTTTGGGGGTATGAGCGCGACAGGCCGAGATGAGATTCCCTGTTACCTTTTGACCGTTTTGCTTTTGTAAGGGGTGGACGTGGGGGTGGTGTTGCACCGAATTTATGGCGGAAACAATAAAGTGCCGGGCCTGCGGCGTGGACGTGCCACCCGATGCGCCGTTCGGTCACTGTCCGCAGTGCCTGCTGCAACGCGGATTTGATCCTCCGGCCGAGGAAGCAGGCGGCTCGAGGCCCGCGCCGGCCATTAAGCGGCGCCCGTTTGGCGGTTACGAATTGCTGGAACAGATCGGCCGCGGCGGCATGGGGGTGGTTTACAAGGCGCGCCAAGCCGGTAGCAATCGACTAGTGGCGCTGAAAATGATTCTGGCGAGCGAATCGGCCACGCCGATCCTTTTGCAGAGGTTTCAAATCGAGGCCGAGGCGGCGGCCAAACTGGCTCACCCCAACATTGTTCCTATTTATGAGATCGGGGAACACGATGGCCTGCCCTTTTTCAGCATGATGCTGATCGAGGGAACCCGCCTGGACCGATACATTACGACGGCCGGGTTTGAAATGCCTCAAAAGGAGGTTCCTTCCGGCAAATTGCCCGTGAGGGAAACGCAACTGGTGATTGCCCGGTTGATGACCTCAATTGCTCGGGCCGTCCGTCACGCCCACCAACGCGGGGTTCTCCATCGCGATTTGAAGCCGAGCAACATTCTGCTGGATGCGCAAGGCCAGCCCTACTTGACCGACTTTGGCCTGGCCAAAATGGCCGACTGCAGCCACAACATCACGGTCACTGGCGTCGTCCTGGGAACGCCGAGCTACATGGCGCCGGAACAGGCTGCCGGATACCAACACGAGATCACGACGGCCTCGGATATATACAGTTTAGGGGCGATTCTTTATGAGATGCTCACGGGCCGTCCCCCATTTCGAGCGAACACGCCGATCGAAACGCTGCGCCAGGTCATGGAGAGTGACCCGCAAGATCCTCAGACAAGAAACAAACTGATCGACCGGGACCTGGCGACCATCTGCCTCAAATGCCTGGAAAGAGATCCATTGCGCCGCTATGAATCAGCTGGAGCGTTGGCCGATGACCTTGACCGCTGGCAGCGGCAGGATCGAATCCGGGCGCGGCCGGCCAGTCTCCCCCTCCGGGCGCGCCGGTGGACACGCCGTAATCCCCGCGTCGCCATGGTCATCGCCGGGCTTATGCTTGGCCTGACCGGCGCGGTGCTGCTTCTCAATTCGAGTCATCAACGAGTGCTCGAAAAGGAGAACGCCCTTCAGTTAGTCAAAAGCGAGTTGGCGAACGAGCTGAATGATCTCTGGGCGCATCCGGAGAAACAAAAGTTCGTGCCCATTTCCGCGGAAAAACGAGCCTTTTTGATGGGAGGCACGGCGGGCAAGGTCCAGAGACGCTGCAAGTTTGGCATCTACACGCACGATCAAAACCCGACGGCGATGCTCCCCGTCTTCGCCCGCCTCCTGGAGTACCTGGAAAAGACCACGTCGAAGCATTTGAAAGAATCGGTGGGAATCGACTTTGTGATCTTCCGCTCCTATCAAGACGCGATGGAAGCGCTCCTGCATGGGGAAATAGACTTCGCGCGATGCGGCGCCGCTTCTTATATCATCGCCCGGCGGATGGATCCCGCCGTTAAGTTGTTGATTGCGCAAAAGCACAAGAACTTCATGGGCGTCATCTTCACCCAGGCAACCAATACCGCGATCAACACTCCTCAGGATGTCAAAGGCTGCTCTATTGCCTTCGGCAATATCAATTCCACGACCGGCCGTCAGTTGGCCAGGTTCTACCTGGCTGAGCTCGGGCTTCACGCCAGGGACTTTTCCAATTTCGCGACTAACTACCTGCGGAACCACGCCGATGTCACCGCGGCCGTGCGGCGTGGGGAATTCGAGGTCGGTGCCGCCAAGGAGAGCTACGTCAAAGACGATCCGGCGCTAAAGATTCTCGGCTCCTATCCGAACATCGGTATGCCCTGGATCACGAAGACTAATCTCTCGGCCGAAATCACCGACGCGATCCGGAGGAGCCTTCTTCCCCTGCAGGACACGAACGTCTTCAACAAGCTTGAGGATCAAGTCATCGGTTTCGAAGACAAGCAGGACGCAGACTACAACGAACTGCGCGGCAAAATGGAAAAGCGCCTCGAGTTGTTCGAGCAAAAAGCCCGCCGGCTTGAAGAAAAGCTCGAGGCCCTCGAAGGCCGCGCCGCCGAAAAGCCAAAGGCTCAGCCGGTGCTGTCCATCGGCCAGTCCGGGTTCACGATGCGCTCGGCGGACAATGATTTTGCCCTGAGCTTGCGCGGCATTCTCCAATTGGACTCGCGCACCTACTTCGACGACGGCGGCATCAGCGGCAACGATGGCTTCGTGCTCCGTCGCCTTAGACCCGCTTTTGAGGGGACATTATATCGCGATTTCACCTTCCGCCTGCAGCCGGACTTCGGAGGCTCGGGCGCCCCCACCATTCGCGATGCCTATTTGAATTACAGGTATGACTCGAGTCTGCAGCTGCGGCTGGGCAAATTCAAAACCCCGGTTGGCCTGGAGCAACTCCAGTCCGACACCGGCGGGTTCTTCGTCGAGCGGTCGTTGGTTTCAAATCTCCTGCCCAGCCGCGACCTGGGTGTGCAATTGCATGGTGAACTATGGCCAGGAAAGGAACCAGACACCAGGTCGTTGGGCTGGTCCGGTGTCGTCAACTACGCCGCCGGCCTCTTCAATGGCGTGGGTGACAGCCGGATGTCCAGTAACGTCGACTTCGACGATTCCAAACACGTGGCCGGCCGGCTTTTTTTCCATCCGTTCCTGAAGTCGGGCCCCAAGCCTGTGAAGGGACTGGGGCTGGGCGTCGGCAGCAGCCTCGGGCAGACCCATGGGGCGGCGGGTCTACCGCAAAACAATGGCTTTGCCACCGAAGGCCAGCAAACATTCTTCACTTATTTGACATCCAGCAAGCCCCTCGAGCCCAATGTTATCGCCGATGGCACTCATTGGCGCGTTTCTCCCCAGGGCTACTGGTACTGGAATCGGTTCGGCCTGTTCGGCGAATACGCCATCTCGGGGCAACAACTGCGCCGCGTGGATCTGGGAACACGCGGATCCGTGCGCAACACCGCCTGGCAAATCGCCGGCTCCTGCATGCTCACCGGCGAAACGCCGGGTTATAAACCCACCAACCCGGCCAACCCGTTTAACCCGCACAAGAACTCCTGGGGCGCCTTCGAGGTTGTCGGGCGGTATAGCCAATTGAACGTGGACGACGCGGTGTTCCCATTGTTCGCCAGTCCACAAGTATCCGCGAAACGCGCGGCCGCGTGGGGAGCCGGCCTGAACTGGTATTTGAACCGCAACATCCGGACAGCGCTGGACTTCATCCACACCGATTTCGAGGGCGGGTCCATGGGCGAGGTGCCGCGCCAGGACGAAAATGTCTTCCTCACACGCGTGCAACTGACGTTCTGAGCCGAAGGGCTATCGGCGTGCGGACGGTCCCCGTCCGCAGCGCGTGACCACGACTGGCAGCATGGAACATCCCGTCGTCTCGGCTGCGATCGTCGCGCTGCGGGCCGGGACGGCCCGCGCTCCGGTCGACCGTGGGCCACGGCCGCGCGCACAGTCCTTGATCAGGGTTCGACCACGCGGTAGAAGCGCAGGCGAAGGCCTGGGGCGTTGGTGTCGGTGAACACGAAGCTGTTGGAGCCGGGCACGACGGTGCCAATGGGCAGCCAGTTGGACGGGACCAGGTTCGTTGAAGCCTGGATGATATTGGTGTGGTTCGCCGTCGTCCTGGCGGTGAATTGCAATTGGCCGGTGGGCAGCCGCACCACGTTGGTGAGCATGGCCGGCGCAGGCCGTGATGACACGACCTGCACCACCCCGGTCATCCCCAACCCGGCGTGGCCGATCGTGGCACAATCGTAGGGGAACGTCCCCGCCGTGGCAAAAGTGTGTTGGCATCCATTGCCGACAATGCCCGGGCCGCAAATCGGATCCGAACCGGTGCCGGTCACGGTATGATTAGCGATTTGCCCGGGCACAATGGTCCACACCACCGTATCGCCCTCGTTGATGGTGACGACTTTGGGATTAAAGAAGAACGCGCCGAAGGAAACGTTCGTCGTGGCGGCGGAGAGGCCAGAGGGGAGGAGAACCGTCCCCAGGCTGATTCCCAAGGTGCTGGCCAGGCTGGTCAAGGAGATCATTTTCATAGGCACGGTCGATTCATTCGATTCGTGAGAGGGTCGAACCCCCAAAAAGGTTCCCGGAAAAAGTTTCCGGGAGATTCAGGCTGACGCCACGTCCGCCATGTTCGGTTTTCATCGATTTTCCCCTATCGGCGTGGATTAGCGTGGATTAGCGCGGATTAGCGGTTACATATTAGGGGTTCCGAAAAGAGATTACTCCAACATTCACAGGCGCGGAGTTTGAGGGTCCATCGTCAGGTTCAGCCTTTGCGCCGATCGGAGATCGGGATGGCAAAGCCTTCGATGAGATTGTCCTCATACCGAATGTCGCGGGCTTCGGCGGCGATCAGGATGCCAATACGGGATTGCGGGGCGCGGGTTTCTCGCAACTCGTTCTGGAGCAGCACGACTGACTCGGTCTGACCGTTGATGTCGATGGCGACGCCCTTCTCTCCGCCGCTGTCGACGATGCGGTTTTGCTCGAAGCGGTTGCGGTGCGGGGCGAAGGCCTTGTTGCCGCCGCGGAAATGGACACCCGCTTCCCCGCTCCGCCGGATGTCATTGTCCCGGATCCGATTGTCCGAATCCGCGTGCCCGAAGGTCATGCCATAATTGCAGTCTTCAATGATATTCTTTTCGTAAAGCCCATGTTGGGCGCCCCAACAGAAATAGATCCCCTCGCCGCTGCGGCGCATCCGGTTGCCGCGAACGATGGAACGTTGGGAGCCGGAGCCCGAGTGCAGGGCGAGTCTGGCGCCATCGTGCAAGTGACAATTTTCCACGAGCACGTCATGGGAGATGCCCCAGACGATGCCGTCGCAGTAAAAGTCGCGCACGGTCACCCCGCGCACGGTGACGCGGTTGCATTCATCCAGGCGGATACTGCCGTCATCGAAGGCGCCTTTGTCGATCATTTCATTGTGGGCCTTGTTGCCATCGAGCGTGAGGTCCTCCAGGACGGCGTCAGCGACGGCGGTGCATTGCAGCAGCGAGAAATTGGTGGCGATCTGGGGCTCGCCCTCGAGATGAAAGCGTTCCTCGAGGCGGCGATCGACTTTAAAGCGGTTGCCCGAGCAGGCGATCAGGGTGCGCTGAATCAGGTTCGTCCCCTTGCCGTAAGGATCCTTGCTGACCAGTCGGACGCCGTCGCCTACTTGGAATCCTTTGGGGTCGGCCAGGGTGACTTCCTGGTCCCAATGGTCGCCATCCACGATGAGCCTGGTCGTGACGCTCGGTTCCTTGAACAGCACGGAATCCATCCCGCTTCCGAGCAGGCGGACTTGTGACTGCAAAAAGACCGAGTTGCGCAACCGATACGTGCCCGGCAGCAGCCGGACGGTGCCGCCCCCGCGCCGCGCGAGGTAATCGACGGCGGCCTGGATGACCCGGTCAGTCGTTCCGACGAGATCGGCCTTCTTGGGGCCCACGGTCAACGTGAGACGCTGGTCCCAATGCGGCTCGACGGAGTCGCCGAAGATGGCCCTTGGCTTCGTGTTCTCGGGGAGGTCATCAGCCCGCGCCCACCTCGCGCCCAACGCGCCCGCCGCCAGACCGCTGACGGTTTGCAGGAATTGTCGGCGCTGAAAACGATGAGAGCCAAACGGTATCGGGATGTTTTCTTTCATAGAGCAGGAATGTCCAGTCGGGTTGAGCGTGATCGGCACGATGGGTTTGGACTCTGTTTTCGGCTTCGTGATTCAAGCCGCTCCGCCCTTCCGAGAATGCAGGCAAAAGCCGGCTCCGCGTGCGGGCCCAGGTCCATTGAATTAAGCCTGGCGTTCTCCCAACGCCGATTCTACAACCGCTAATCCGCGCTAATCGACGCTAATCGACGCCGATAGGGCAAAATCGATGACAACGGATCAACTCTCTCCCTTTCGCACTGCCAGAGGGAGAGTCACTCATTTCCGACAAGATTTTCAGGCGAGCCACGGATGGAACACGGATGGAACACGGATTCAGCCGTAAGGGTTCTTGCTCTTTCCGTGTTTAATCCGTGTTCCATCCGTGGCCCAGGATCTCCCCCGTAATCGCCTGCACGGTCACTTCGGCCCTTCGTGTCTCGATCGCTTCTTTGGTTGCGGCTCTGCCGCTCTGGGCCATCCGTGGTCGACCTCTGCTGGCCAAACTGGACGACCTGCCTCACACCTGAACGCTCCCTCTCTCATGAGCGAAGATCAGCGGTTCAACCTCTCACCGGAACAGTCCCATTGATTCAGTGGCGATGGGGTGCGCGCCGGTGGCCCACTACGGGAGAAAGTGAACTGTGACGCGGAAAAATTCCGGCGAAACTTGCCAGGACCCATCTCTCACGAGCAATACGATATTCGCGAACTCTTCGCTCAGGGGGACGCTCCGCACCGGGTCAACGAAGCCATTGGCGGTCGTCCATGTCCGGAAGTCGGTCGTCGCCTCCAGGCCATACTTGAGTCTTGGGTCGTTGTTCCGGCAGCGGTAAACGAGATAGACGTGGCCCGAGGCGGCGTCCCTGTAAATCGACAAGACGGGATCGGAAACCGAGCTCGCACTGGCCACGAAGGCATATTCATACAGGTTGACCTGCCCATCGTAATCGGCCGCCAGGCTGGGGGCAGGATTGAGCGGATTGACCGTGATTTGGAAGACGTCGCTGCCCGTGCCAAAATCCTGATCGGTGATGAGCACGCGCATGGAGAGCGAACCGATGTCGTTCAGTCCCGGCGACCCGCTGATGGTCCGAGTCAAAGGATTAAAGCTCAGCCAGACGGGCAACGAGGAACCATCCGTGAGCGCCGCGGAAAATATCAACCCGTCGCCGACGTCAGAATCGCCCACGAGATTTAGCGGGATGGTATAGGTGAAAGAGCTGCCGGCGGTAACGACCAGGTCGGGAATCGGCTGGGCAAACACGGGCGAGTTGTTGAATTTCAAACGGAAGATGTAGGTGGCATCGGGCACCTGGCCGCTGGTCTCGAAGCTGGAGCCGACGACGACGGTGTCGCCGCTGAGGGCGACGGAGAATCCGAAGTGGCTGTTGGTCCCGCCGGCCAAGGGCAGGAATTTCTCGATCAGGCCCCAGTTCTCGGTGGCGGGAACCGCCGGGGCGGCCGGATTGAAATTGCGCCGGAACACATAAGCCGAACCGGTATTCTGTCCAAGATCATCATCGAGCTTGGCCCCGATGACGACGGTGTCACCATAAAACGCAACGGCGCTGCCGAATTGGTCGCTGCCCGCGCCGTCGGTCGGGACAATCTTCTTAACCTGGCCCCAGTTGTTGCTGCCGCCGGTATCGCGAGCGAAGGCATAGGCAGCCCCGCTGCCACTGGCCACGACCGTGGCCAGTGGCGCGCCGACCACGACCACGGTGCCGTGCAGCGAAACCACAAAGCCGAATGCGTCGTTGGCCGCGCCGTCGCTGGCCACCAGATGCTTGCGCAGACCCCAGTTGTTCGGCAGCGGGGTAGTGGGATTGGTGGGATTATAATTGCGTTCGAACATGGAGATCGTTCCTGAACTGCTGCCCAGGTCATCGTCGAACGGTGCGCCGACGGCAAGAGTGTCCCCGCTCAGGGACACCGCGTAGCCAAATTCATCGCCGCCCCGGCCTTGCGGATCGATCGTTTTGTGGGATTGACCCCATTGGTTTGGCCCGGTCAGGTTCCGCTCGAAGAGGTAAACGCCGCCCGCGTTGTTCCCGGCATCATCGCGCAGATGGGCGCCGACGGCGATCGTGTCGCCGCTGACCGCGACCGCGTTTCCGAATTGGTCGGCCGAGGCCGCATCGGTTGCCACCAGTTTTTTGACGAAACCCCACTGGTTGCTCCCGCCCTGGTGGCGCGAGAAGACATAGGCTGTCCCCGAAGCTATCCCGTTCGCGACGTCGAGCGGCGCCCCGACCACGATGGTGTCCCGGTCGATCGCCACGGAAAATCCGAACTGGTCTCCGCTTAAGGGAATTGGCGCCTGAATGATCTTGGCCAGGTCCCATTGGCTGAAATTGTTGCTGCGCACGACGAAGACGTAGGCCGATCCGATGGCTTGTCCGCCGGCGGCCCGGTCGAAAGGCGCGCCGACCACGACGGTATCGCGCGAGGCGGCCACGGGCTGGCCATAATTATCGTTGGCCGGCACGCTGACGGTGGCCAGGCGAGTCGTGAAAGCGTTGAGCGCCACGACGCTCGTGTTGGTGTCCGTCACGATGAGTGCAAAACTGTCGTCCACGCCGATCGTGAAGGTCGTCGTCTCCGATCCGCCGGGCGGGACCCGCGAGCTGGTGGTGGGCACAAAGGTCAATCCGCGCAGTGCGGTGGTCGCCGCGGCGGCGGTGACACCGGTCGTGCCGCCCATCCGGTAGAGGCCACTGCCCAGGTCACTAAACCCGCCCAAGGTCGCGAGGTAACCGTTCGTCGGGAAGTTCACCCTGACCGTGACGATCAACGGTTGCAGACCGTGGTGATCGATTTCCGTAATGGTCACGCCCGCAAACGGCCGGATGGTTAGTCGCTGATAAACGGTCTGCCCGGCAATCGTGCCAGAAATGATGGGAGGATCATTTTTGCCGAGGACGGTAATCGTGACGAGGCCGGTGTTTCGATCGGAGTCCTTCAGCACCACCTGGACGGTGAGGGTGCCGGAGTTCGTTTTTCCGGTCGCATCGACGATGTAATAATTGAACCGATCCGTCCCGGCGAAACCAGGATTCGGCGTGTAAACCAGCCGGTTGTTCGGCCCGGAGCCGAGCAACGAGATCGTCCCGCCAGCCGGGTGGTCCACCGCGGCAATCGCGTAAATGGCGCCGGTGTCCGGCAGGATGTTGTCGTTGGCCAAAACGTTCAGCTCGTTGGCCGTGCTGCCGCTGAGGACACTGAAGATGTCCGGATTCGTAAATACGCCGATCCCCTCCACGGTCACCGTCGCGCTGCCGGTTCCCCCCTGGCGGTCGGCGATCGTGTAATTGAACGTCTCGCTCCCAATGAATCCCGGTTGCGGAGTGTAAAGGATGACGCCGTTGCCGAGGAGGGCGGTTCCACCGTGGTTTGGCTGCGTGACCGCGATCACCTGCAACCCGCTGTTGGCGGCCGGCAACAAGGCGTCGTTGACCAGCACGGTTAAAGCATTGTTGACGCTGTTCCTGGTCACGCTGAAGAAGTCATCGCCCGGTTTCAGCTCATTGCGCCGATCCACGACTCGGATCGTGACCTGGCCCACCGCCCGTTCCAGCGTGCCGTCCGTGATCTCGTAGGTGAAGGTTTCGACCCCGACGAAATCAGCGGCCGGCGTGTAGCGCAATCCCGAGCCGTCCTCGCTCATCGTGACCGTTCCGCCGTGATTCGGGGCGTTGGGGCCAATCCCGATCGTCGTGATCTGAAGGGTTTCGCCCGCGCCCGGCAGCACGTTGTCGTTACCCAGGACCGGCAGGGCAGCATTCAAGGTATTGCGGGCCACCGTGAAAATGTCCGGACTGGCCGTGAAGCCGCTGGCCAGGACCCGCACGCGCACCAGGGCCATGGCGGTTCCGCCGGCGCCATCGGCAAGATCATAGTTAAACAGGTCGTCGCCGCTAAAGCCGGTTGGCGGCGTGTAGCGCACGCTGCTCCCACCGGCCACAATCTCGACCCGGCCCATCGTGCCATTCGTGCGGACGTCCGTGATGGTCAGGCTGGGACCCGGACCGGGCAGGATGGTGTCGTTGGCCAGTGGATCGAGCAGGTTGCCGCCGCTGTCCTCGAGAACCGCGAACGTGTCCTCGTTGATGTTGAGCGCGTTGGCCCGCTCGACCACGGCGATGGTCACGGAGCCGGTCGCGCTCGCGGTGCCGCCGCCGGTGATCACATATGAGAAAAGTTCCTCGCCCACGAAGTTGGACGCGGCAGCATAAGCGAGCAGATTCCCCGCGGCGTCGATCGTAGCCGTTCCGCCGTGATTGGGAGCGCTGACGGAGACGATGGTCAAGCCAACCGTATCGTCGGGCATGATTCTGTCGTTGCTCAGCACATCCAGGGTGGCGGAGGTGCCCCGCGCCACGGTGAATTTGTCGGCGTTGGCGGTGAGCCTGCCATTGAGTTTGGTCACGTCGACTTTGACCGCGACGGTGGCCGTGTCCGCGCCCCCTTTGCCATCAGCGACGGTATAGGTGAAGGTCTCGACGCCGGCAAAATTGATTTGCGGGGAATAGATCAACGCATTTTGCAACGGCGCAATCGTGACGGTGCCGCCATTACTGGGCAGGCCGACGGCGGCAATCGCCAGGGAGCCACCCAAGTTCGAGAGAATGGTGTCATTGTTCAGAACCCCGAGGAGATTGTTCGCACTATCGCCTTTGACGGTGAAGAAGTCGTCGTTGGCGATCGTCAGGCTGCGATCCAGCACCGTGTAGCTGAACGTGTCGTTCGTCTGCTCGCCGGGTCCGAGGCTGGCGAGAATCTCCGAGCCGGTGGGATCGTACTTAAAGGTGCCGTCGGCAAAGATGGTGGCCAGGCCGCCCTGGCTGGTGGGCATAGCCACCGTCGGAATTGTCCGGAGAAAGTCATCGGGCGCCGCGCCATTGATGTCGTATTCGATATCGTTCGCCAGCACTCCGGGGGGGAGGGCATTTAACACGTCGTCTTCCGTGGTCGTAAAGGTGTCCGGCACGGCGATCGGTGTATCATTGACGCCCACCACCCGGATACTGACCAGGCCGGTGCTGCTGCCACCGGCCCCATCCATGATCCTGTAGGCGAATGAATCAAAGGCGATTTCTTTCCTGGCCAACGCACGCAGACTGGCGGAGAAGGCCGGATTATAGACAACCCCGGTGCTTGTCAGGCTGACCTGGGCTCCCAGAAGGCTGAGCGCATCGACTCCACTGACCTGAAGGGTCGTCTGCGTGGTGGCGTTGTCGTCGGTGTCCACGTCGGTGTCGTTGGCAAACAATTTTCCGAAGGAGATGACGCTCGCCGTATCCTCATCAGTAGTGGCCGTATCGCTATCGGCGACCGGCGCGTCATTGACGCCGGTGACCGTCACGTGGACCGCCGCGGTGCCGATTGCTCCGTGTCGATCCACGACTGAATAATAAAAGGTGTCGTTGGTGGTCTCTCCGACGGAGAGGGCATTCAAAATCGTCGACGTGGTGGGGTCATAGCGGATGTTCGTTTCCAGCCGATTGAACCGGATTTCGAGGGTCACCGTCGCCCCCAGCGCGCTGGTCGTGACAAAGGTGTTGCTGAAGGCGGGAGTCAGGTGGACCGCGTCAATCAGCAGGGTGTTTTTGTCGTCGTCGGTATCCGGGTCACTGTCGTTGTCCAGCAGTGCGCTCTGGACGTTGATCACGAGTGGGGCGTCCTCGGTTGTGGCCGCGAGGTCATCCGCCGGCGTGGGCGGGTCGTTCACGCCGAGCACGGTGACGGTGACGACCGCGGTGGCTCTGCGGGTGTTGCCGTCGATCTCGGCCTGGGTCGTGCCGCGGGACTGGGCATTGGTGCCGCCGAGGTAATCCAGAATCAGGTAAGTGAATGTATCGGTCGCCTGGGCCCCTTCGGGCAGCGATTGCAGCGTCGGCGAGGTCAACGGGTCATAATTCACGCTCGCTCCCGCCGTCGGCACGTTGCTGATGGTCACGGTCGCGCCCAGCGCGCTGTTCGTCACGCCCACGACTCGCTTGATGTCCGGACGATCGGGATCAAAGTCATTGGCGAGCACCGCCATGGCCAGCAGTGGATGGTCTTCGTCGGTGGCAAACAAGTCCGGGTTGGCTGTGGGCGGAGCGTTGCCGGGACCGAGCGGGCTCCCATCCGAACCTTTACCGGGCGAATTGGTCGGGCTCGAACCGCCGACCACCCTGTCCTGGGGAATATAGCTGAAGCCCGCGAAGTCGGGGTTGAGGTTGATCGACTTGCCCGCATAAGGCGGGGTCGATGGCTCGAAGATTCCCACGTAGTCGGCCGCCAGCACGGTCTGGCCGGCGGGATTTTTCAGCGCGATGCTGCCGGCCACCGCGCTTAGCTCCAAGGAACCTGTCGAGACGACTTGATTGGACACCACATCGGGCACCGGAACCGAAGTCGAACCACGCAACACCAACCCGATGGCGCGCGGCAGCGGTTGCGACGAGAAGGTGTGCCGGAGGATGCCGCTGACGAAAACCTGGAAGCCGGTCAGATCGAGATCGTCGGCATCGCGCGGCACGTAGAACTCGAGGAACTGTTCGCTGGCGGGCGCGTCGGCGAAGATCTCGTTCAGCACGACGCGCTGGAAGGTGCCGTATTCGAAGGCGCCGCTGTCGGGATGGCCGTCGGAGCGCCAGTAACCGCGCTGGTCGGTGCCCAGGTCATTGTTCACCGCAAAACCGATCGCCGGGCTGTCGGCGGCCAGGGCATGAGTCCAGGTCGGGCCCAGGTTGTTGGTCAGTGGGAGCAGCTTCGCATCGGTGCTGACCAGGTCGGTGGTCTGGTCGAAGACGACCACGTCGTAGGGAACTCCGCCGGAGGAAAAAAGGGTGCGCGTGGCATCGTCGGAGATGTTGCCACCGAGCGAGGTGATCGCGCCGGTCTGATCGATTTGCAGATTATTGGCGCGCCCGTCGGCGGTGATGGTGTTCCGGATGCGAACGGAAGTCTTGGCAACATTGGTGCGAATGGCGGAACCTTTCCGGGCATTGTCCCGGTTGTTCTTGAAGGTGCAGCCGGTCACGTGCACGACCAGGAGCAGGGCCGGGTTGGCATTCTCGACATAGAGCGCGCCGCCGCCCAACCCGGCGGCCGATTCCTGACTGTTCCCGGAGAAAGTCGTGTTGCGGATAAAGCACTGGTTGGTGGAGAAGATGGAAACGCCACCGCCGCCCTGGCCGAGGGGGGAAGCCGTCGCGTTGTGGTAGATGAGGCAATGGTCGAGGCTCAGGCCGCCCTGGTCCACATCAATGCCGCCGCCCCATTGCCCCGCGACACAATTGGTCACGGCGCAATAGCGGAGCGTGAGGCTGCCCTCCGGGGTCACTTGGAAACCGCCGCCGGCAAAGGGATCAAAGCCGCCGCTGACCGTCAGCCCCTGGATCGTCACCGTCGCCTCCACTTCGAAGACGCGCAGGTCGTTCGTGCCATCGCCTTCGGTATCGCCGCTGATCGCCAGCAGGTCGGCGCCGGGTCCGTTGATGGTGACGTTCTTGTTCAATACCAGCGGAGCTTTCAAGCGAATGACGGCGGGCAGATCCGGTGCGCCCGCGACCAGCGAGCGGAGGGCGAAGGCGATGTGATCGTTTTCGCCCGCGTCGACCAAGGCTCGGCGGAGCGAACCGGCGATGGGGGTATTCGTCGGATCAGGATAATAATCGAGCGTGTTGGTCACGAGGAAAGTCCGGTTCTGATTCCGCAAGGTGACGGCCAGCGTGCGGGTGGTCAGGTTGGAAGCCGAATCGGTGGCGGAGATGGTGAACGTGGTGGAGTCGACCAGGGGAAGGAATTCAAGCTGTTGGATGGCCGCGGTTGCATTGGTGGCATAGCCGGCGAACTGGTAGGCGGGAGGTGACGGGCTCGTCTGGGTGAAGCCGCCCAGGTTGGTCAGAACGCCCGCGCCGGACGGGAGGCCGACCAGCACGACCAGGTTGGTGTCGTCATCCTCGATCTCCACCTGGAGGAACGGCCGGATGGGGGCGGTGTTGACGAGCGAGATGGGCTGCGGGCTCGGCAAGCGGATGACCGGCGCGCCGTTGACCGAGAGAACCCGGACGTGGGTGCCAGGGTTTTCCGCCGAACCACCATAGTCGTCCTGCACGCGGATATTAAAGGCAACCGTTTCGGTCAATCCGACCGGCAAGCGGTCCGGTGTGGGTTTGAAGGTCAACTGGCGAAGGAGGGCGGTAACGTTGGTCGGGACGCCGCTCAACCGGTTCGTGCCTGGGGCCACGGCCGTGACTCCGCCCAGCGGTAAAAACGCTCCCTTGGCGGCATCATCCAGGCTGACCGTCACCGTCAGGTTCTGCCGGCCGAGTTCGTCCACCTCGGCCAGGGTCACGGCCGGGAACGGCTGCAGGGTTTGAGAATCGGTGATTGTGACCGTCGTGGTGTTGACGCCGGCGATGGTGGGACGGTCGTTGGCCGGGACGGTGATGGTCGTCGTGGTGGAGTCCGTCAGGTTGGTGGTGGGAAAGTTCCGGTCCGCCTGATCCATCACGCGAATGGTGAAGACCGTGGTCTCGGTGTTCGAGCCGGCGATCCGGTTCTCGACCGGCTGGAAGAGCAACTGGCGCATCACCGTGGAAACAGCCTCACTGAAGTTGGTGTAAGCATAGGTGTCGGGTTGCGAACCCAGGTGGACGAAGCCGCCGAGATTAATCAGTTGGCCCTTCTCCTGGTTGCTGCTGTCGAGGCTGATGAGCGCGACGATGGGCTGGCCGTTGACGCTCTCCAACGTGACGGTGGAAAAGGGGGCGATGGTTTGCTTGTCGCTCACCTGGCGGCCCGCCTGGGTGCCCCGGATCGAGACGGCCTGATACGGCGTCGATGCTTCCACTTTCGTCGCGGTATCGACCGCGGATTTGCCTGGTTCGACGACGGGATCGTCCGTCACGGTGAGGTTGAGCCCCATCAGGACGGGCCCCGGCAGCGGCACGGGAGGCGGAACGTAAGCCAGGTTGCCAAGCGCGGTGGTGGCCTCGCTCGGCGCCATCGGCCTCGAAACGTAATTTGTTCCCACCTGGGAAAAATCCGGGGAAGACAAACTCCCCACGATGTTGGTTCCGGTCAGTGCGACCTTGATCGTCAGCGGTTGCTTGCGCACCGATTCCTGCGGATCGAGCGTGCCGCCGGCATCCACGTCACTGAGCGTGACGGCGGCGAATGGGAAAATCCGGCTGCCGGTGAGGACCTGCTGGGTCGTGGTCACGGTGCCGGTGATGGTGGGGGGATCATTCCACGACACCGCGGTGACCGTAGTGTCGGCGTTGGTTGCTTTCGAGTTGGGCGGGGCGTCTTCCACGAAAATCTGGAAACGCGTCAGCTCGTTCGTGCCGACCGGCCAAAAATTCTCGCGTGGCCGAAAGACCAAAGCGCGCACCGCCGCCTGGGCGTCGGCCGGACTGCGGTTGAGCAGTTTGTAAATATTGGTGCCGGTCTGGCTGAAGCCATCGAGGTTTTGCAGCACTCCGTTGGTGCCGGCGGGGGCGCCGTTGGCCGTGAACAAGCTGATGGTGATGTCCAGCAAGGTGCCCGGGTCTGGATCCTCAATCTTCACGTTCGAGAACGGCGTGGCCGTGTCTTTGTCGAAAATGGTCGTGCCTGGCGTGGTGTCGGTGACGGTCGGCAGATCGTTCGCCGATTCCGAGACCACGACGAACGCGGTGTTCGTGGCGCGGGCCGCGCCATCGTCCGCGATGATCGTGAAGGTCGTGGTTTCGGTGCTGCCGACGGGCACGCGGTTCTCCACCGGCGTGAAGCTGAGTGTCTTCAAAAAGGCGGCCGCACCGGAGGCGTTGGTCGAGCTGAGAGTGTAGGTATCTCCGGATTTGGAAAAGAACGGCAGCAACGGCGACAAGGCCCCCTGCGTGGAGGGGAAGGCGATCGTGACGGTCACGGCACTGGCGCTGCTAATCCCGAGGTTGTCAAAAGGTGCGGTGGACACCTTGTCCGTAATGAACTGCGTGTCGCTGCCCGAGACGTTTGGCGCCGCGCCTGCGGGAGCCAGGGCGCACACGCTGAACGCCAGTCCCCAAAGCAAGGCCTTGAGCCTCTGGACGCGCGGAATGGGCAGTTTTGCTTTCATCGGACCTTCAGCCTATGTCACGGGAATGCGGGCGGGGTCGGCTCTCCCGCCTGGGCCGTGTTCACGGGGAGCGCCTTCAAGGAAGCCAGGGCCGTGGCATTGATTTTCACGCTCACTCCCTCCCGGAGAGACTTCATAAACGCCTGCTCGACCTGCTGGCGTTTCCCGGCTGCGATCTGGCGGCGGAGAGTGGCTTCAACCTGCTCCAGCGGGGTGGTGACGGCCTCCCGTGTGTCGAGTTTTGCCACCAGAAAAAGGCCCTTGGCCGTTGGGATGACGTCGCTGATGGCGCCCTTGTTTTTGAGGGCGAAGCCGGCGGCAACCACCTCATTGGGCCAGCGATAACCCTGCCGGTCCGCCTCGAGCCACCCGATATCACCGCCCTTGTAACGGGTGGCCTGGTCCTCCGAATAAGTCAGCGCCACCGCGCCGAAGCCGCGCCCGGGGTCTGGCAGTTCGTGACCAGCGGCGGACCGCGCTTCTTCCAGGCGAGCCTTCGCGGTCGCCAATCGCTCCTCACTCGCCTTGGGGTCGGTCGCCAGGTAGATGATCGCCAGGCGCGCCTTGGCCGGCGTGAGGTATTGCGCGCGATTCTCTTCGTAGCGGGCGCGGACCTCCTCCTCCGTGACGGCGACGGACTCGGCCCGGGGCTTGAGCTCGCGTTCCTTGAGCTTATTGACGAGCACGCCTCGAATGGCGCGGCGGACTTCGGGATCCTGCTCCAAACCGGACTGTTTTGCCTTCAGCAAAAGCAACTCGCGGGAGATCAATTCCTCGAGCAGATCCTCCGAGTTGAGCATCGTGCGACTGGCCTGCGCGCGGAGCGACCACTCCCGCTTGAAGTCGTCGACCTGGATCTCGCTCGGGCCGACGGTGGCGAGCACGTTGGCCTTCTCCTGCTTCGAGCAGCCGGCGACCAGCGCGAGCAGGCCGGCGGCCCAGACCGCCCGCGACCGGCGAGAGTATCGCAGCAACCATCTGATTGGCATGATGGACTTCATGGAGAGTAAACCACGCGCACCCGCATGAACTGCTGATGAGCTTCGTCCCGCGTGCGTTTGGCACGAAAACCTGACACCTGACCGTCGGTGGCCGCCTCGGCCGGGACAAACGCTTCCACCCGGTCCGAGCTGGAGTTCCAAGTCACGAGATCGTCGGACACTTCCACCACGTACTGCACGTCGCTGATAGCGGCCGGATGCCGGAAAGTGACGGCGAGACGGTTCTCGAGGATCTGAAATTTCGGAGCGCTGGTCGCGTCAGCCTGCGGGTTGAGCGCGTCGAGCTGGAAGGCATACCGGAGAATATTTTTGAGGCCAGTCGAGCCGAAGTCGGCAGAGGCAAAGGCCACCGTATCCTGGGTGACGCCCGGGAAGTTTCGCTGCTGCCACAGACTGAAGCTCAATTCCTCTTCGACAATCCAGACGCTGGCCGCGGATGGGGTCCCGAGCTTGTAAGCGGAGTTTGGCGTCAGGGTAATTTGCACGGACTCCGCGCCGTGGCTGAGGACGGCGGTGGACTTCGGCAGGATTTCGAGCAGGTAGGACGTTTGGTTCGCGGCCAAATTGACGTAGGCGGGTATGGTGTTGTAATCGGTTCCGGCGGCGGCGTTGCCGGCGATGTTCAGGCGGAGGAAGACGCTTCGGTCCAGGATACCGGCGCGTTGCACGAGGAAGGAGGCCGGGCGCAGCGGATTCTTCGTGGCCAACGGCTCGAGCGGTTCGATGGTGATGAGCGGCGCCAGATCCTCGATCGTCACCTGGGCGCGCGCGGTCGGGCCCACGACATAGCCAGGACCGGGTTGGACGAGCACATCAACCACCTCGGTCAATTCGGTCAAGGCATCGACGTACGGCGTCACCGTCAGCACCACCTCGCGCTGGCCGGAGGCAAAGGTGACCTGGTTCGGGATCCATGAATAATCGACCCCGTTGACGGCCGAGCCGCTGATCTGCAGGTTGACCATCAGATCGCTGCCGGCGTATCCCGCGCGCGTCAGCGTCAAACTGCCGGCGTTAGGGCCATTCTCGCTCGCGACCGGTTGCGTGGCCGCCAGACTGATGCGGGCGGACAAACGCTTGTTGCCGACCAGGAGACGCCCGCTGTCCACCAATGGATACAGGTCCTCTGGCTGAAACGCCGTCCCCGCCAGGGTGACGGTGATGTCGGTGAACCCGCCGCCGACTCCATCGGTATCGATGCGCAGCACGGAACCGCCGGCGCCGCTGGCCAGTTGCAGGTAGTCGGAAAGCTCAGTGGAACTTCCGGCGAACGCGTGGGACAAATCGATCATGTCACCCTCGGCGGCATGGAAATCCACGATCGTGTGGTTGCCTTGCGGGCCCAGGATGCTGAAGAGGTCGCCGCCGCCGCCGCCGCTCAGGCGCTTGTTGCCGGCGCTCGCCACCAGCACGTCGGCTTCCATCCCGCCGGAGAGATCGTCATCGCCGTTGCCCCCGATGAGGAGATGCCGGCGATCCGGGCCGAAGGCCGGGACGTATTGCGAGTCGTATTGCTGCGGCGTCAGACCCGAGCTGGGCACGGCCATCGTTTGGGCGCGGCCTTCGCGGGACGCGTCCCAAACCACATAGCCGAGGTCGCGGCTGGCCAGGTAGTTCAGGACCGTCTGCTGTTCCTGGACAGGCAGCGCCTCGACGCCGGTCACGCTCGTGGGCAGCCCGGCCGTCGTTCTCAACTGCGCAACGGAAACGGACGCCGCCGGGCGATAGAAGATCAGAGCGACCGTGGCGCTGGTGGCGGCATGCGATGGATCCTCGTCTCTCAAGCTGACGCTGAAACTGACGGACAGGGAGGCAGAGACCGCCCCGGCATGGGCGAAGACGAGCCGGCCCCGATCGATGTCGGCCTGGGAAAATGAATCACCCGCGACAAGCGCGCGGTCGCTGGGCGAACTCCCGCTGACGGCGTTGCGCAAGATCAGCGTGCCGATCGCCGGGGGCGTGGCAAGAGTGTAAAGTAGGTTCACCGCCGTGCTGTCCGAATCGAGCGCGCGTAGTCGCAAACCGGTTGTGCCGTCGGCATAAACCAACAGCTCTTTGGTCGCCAGAGCCGGCACGCGGTCGTCGTGGTCCGGACGCGAGCCGAGACGGAATTCAGTCCGATTGTTCCAACCATCGCCGTCGGGGTCCGCCAGCGCGTCATCGACATTGAACCGGTCCGCCCACGCGTCAGGAATGCCATCACCGTCCGTGTCCGCCAGCGGGTTGAAGGATTCGAGATCGAGGCGATAGGTCGAGGCGCGGATCGGCTGGCCCACGCTGAAGAGGGTGCGGCCCGGGGCGACGACGCGGGCGGGGACGCCATCGATCAAGATCTGAAGATGACTGCAAGCGGCGGGCTGGGCGGCCAGCGGCACGGCATTCGTGGCCACCTCCAGGCCGGCCGAGAGGGCCTGGTGCGGCACGCGCAATTGATACGAGAATTCCCCGTTCTTGAGCTCCTCGAGCTGTCCGGTGAGCGTGACTTGCCGGCCGTCCGGACGGCTGATGACCCAGGTGAAAGCGCCCTGGGTAATCACATAATCCGGGCCGATGGCGTGGTTGAAGACCTTGCCGTAGAACACTGTTTCGGGCTCGGGAATGCCAGCCGCTGCGCTCAGAGCGAAAAGGATGAAGCCGGGAAGAACGAGCGCGGACCGTCGCGCGGATTTCCCAGCGTGCCGCAGCGCTGACGCCCCGGCTGGCCGGCCAGAGCAAACCGCCCAGGCCGCGGCTTTGGCAACCCTGGCTCCGGCCGACCTCAAAGTCTGCGCCAACGAGCCCGGACGCTGTGCTGGGCGATTAATTTCCCGACGATCCATACGTGTTCAGGATGAGTTTGATGTCGGTCACGCTGTTGATGAAGGCGCTGAGTCCGGCGGCCGGATCGGCGCTGAGCGTCGCGCCAGGGATGATGAGCAACCAGCGCGTGTTCCAGGCGGAGCGGCCCACCAGCCGGTAATCCAATGGCAAACCCGCCTCCTCGTCGGAGTCCAGCTCGCTATGATCAAAGCCGGCCGCGCGGAAGCTGGAGAAACGCTTCGTCTCCCGCAACGGCCCGCTCAAGCTATCCGTCAAAGGCTTCCAGGCCGAGTCGCCCAAATGCGAGGAGATGGAGGCGAACGGAACCGGGATGGCCTGATCCAACACGTGCCGGATGCGCACCTCCAAATCCTGGCTGGTGGGCACGGTCATGATGTCTTCGCCGACGGGAATCAGGTAAACGCGCGGCGTGGCGGAAAGATCGGCGACGGGATAATTGGCGAACCAAACGCCGGCCTGGACGATCTTGGTCGCAAAAACGCTCGCGTCGTAAGCGTTGTCGCCGCCGCCCAACGGCCAGCCGAAGAAATTCTTGTTCGCCGTGATTTGGGAACTGAAGGGGATGACCAATCCGGCCTGCGCACCGTTGGTGACGGAGGAGAAGGGCCGGCAGTAAGTGCGAAATTCAGGCACGTCCCAAAGGTTGGTCTGGTAGATGGGATAATCGCGCAGCGTCTGCCGCCATTTCTCATCGGAGATGGGGCCATCGAGGGTGCGGAAAGCTTCACTGCGCAGCGAGAAGGTCGTGCTCTCGATCTGGGGGTTGTTGAGGCCCATACGGAATTTGAGCGAATCATAATTGGCCTTCAACCAGGCCAGGTCCTCGGCCAGGCCGCCGGCGCCCGAGGCCGGCTGACCGTCCTCGTTCAAGATGCCGACGGTGCGTTGGCGCACGATGTCGGCCAGGATGTCGATGGGAGAGCCGGCATCGTCCTTGCCGAGGTTGGTGTCGTAATCGTAAGCGGTCGCGGCCAGGTAAACGTAGCGCGAGGCGAGGTCGAAGGCGGAGCGATATTTCTCGAGCGAAGCGTTACGGGAGAAGCGCAGGGCGACGTCCTGGTAGCGGCGCTGTTGGGTCATGGCCGCCACTTTCTGATTGAAGAATTGGCGCTCCTGCAGCAGGCGCAGACCTTTGCCCAGCGTGGCCCGGTATTTCTCGGATGCTTCGCGCAAGGCCTGTTCCTTGTTGAAGATGGCAATCCGCCGTGTGTTGTCGTTGACGATGTTGTTCTGCAACTCCCGCAGGGCCTCCTTCATCGAGAAGTCCCGCTCGAAATCGCCCTTCTCCAGTTCTATGATCCGATCCGACAATTCTTTGAAGAAGTTCGCGGCTTCGGCGATTTGGTTTAAAGCAATCTTGTTGGCGTTGAAGACACCCGCCGCAGTGGGGCCCACCAGCTTGAGCGCCAGGCGCACGGGAGCGAGGGCGTCTCCCGCGGATGCGGCGAGTCCAAAAGTGGGCGTGTTTTTGGGAATCCCTTCCGCCGCACTATCCGCGATTTCGCTGGCCAGTTCGGCCGCGATCTCATTGACCGCGGCGGCGACATGGAGGCCTTGGATGACGAAATCGATCGTCGTGTTGACCGCGATCTGGGCGATGATGGCATTGCGGATGTCCTGGTTGAGGTTGTAACGGGCGTTGACCAGTTGAATGGTTCGGAGGATCTCGCTTTGCCAGGAGCCGTAATTGGAGATCTCGATGGCGAGGTCAGACTCCGCCTGGAGCATTTGCAGGATGATGGCCTGCAATTCACCGGGAGAACTGCGCAGGCCCCATTCCGGCGGCGCCTGGAAAGTGTAGCCGGCCGCGGTGATCGGCAGATTGATATTCGCCAGGGCCACGCCTCCCGCATAGCTGGGATCCAGGAAGCCGTCCACGCCCCCGTTGGACAGATAGTTCGCGTAAAAGTCACTCATCTGCTGCCCCGCGAAGGTGGGGGCGAAGTCCTTCCTCCATCCGTTGTCGATCTTCAAAAAGCCATTGAGGTTTTGCAGATAGACATTGGTGAAAGCCCCCGAGGGCTGAGGCACGGTCTGGGCCGTGATGTCGCGGACGCTGGCATACATGTAAAGCATGATGTCCGGGCCCAGGTAGCCCGGCGGATACGCTTTGCCCGAACCGATCGTGCCTTCGTAGGGCGTCCCAAAAATCTCGATGAGCTGATTGCGGTAGGCGAGGTCCTGGTCGAAGACTTGCCGGCGGAAATCCTCTTCGGTGTTGGCCACCTGCCGGAGCATGTTGTTGGCCTGGTTCGCATAATCGAAAATGACCTTCGCGTTCTTCAGCGCCTGCAAGGCGCGCTCGAAAATCTGGTCGAAGTGCAGGAGGCCCTGGACCGCGCGCGTCCCGATCTGGGCGGTCGAACCCACGTAAAGGAAGGTCGGGTCGATGTCGAAGGTGAGCGCGCCGTTTTCCAGGCCCAGCGGGTTGGCGCCGCGATCGGCTTCATCCAGCTTGGTCTGAACCGCCACCAGGTTGGCGGAAATCGTGGCGAGGTCGCGCACCGTGGTGCGGTCGATCTTCTGGATGCCAGTGAAATTGGTATTGGGATGGCGCGCGGGCAGCAAGGCGTTCGCCGTGACCCAATCGAAGTAGGCGCCCAGGCCGGCGCGATGGGCCCACTCGTCCACACCCCAGGCGCGCCGGTGATCCGTGTCGACGTAGCCCTGCCATTGGCCATCGGGGTCTTCCACGTACTTCGAGCGGTAGGCCAGGTTGACGATCTCCGTGCCGACCTTGGCCTTGGCCGCGGCCGCCTGAGCGAACTTCCGCTCATCCAGGAAATCCACCGCGATGACGATGTCTTCCAGGTTGTAAAGCTCGGATCGGGAGACCCAGTTGAAGTAGGGATGAATGAGCAGGTCGTACTGGTGTTTGAGGGCGGTGAGATAATGGCCCCAAGCGTCGCCGTGGCCCTGCGGATAGAGGATCATCGCATCATGCTCGTCGACGAAGCCGTCAATATTGACATCGAAGATGCTGTAATTGACCGCATAGGCCACTTCGCCTTCGCCCTTGGTGAAATTCCAGAACAGGCGGTTATAGACAGGACGCGCTTTGAAGTCATCCTGGCCCCGCAGCAATGCCAGTTCCTCTTCGAGCAGGGACGACACCTGGTTTTGGAAACAGAAGACGGCGGGCGCCAGGTTGCCGTAGCCGACGTTGGCGCCCGACAAGTCCACGTCGTGGGCGTCGCTGCCGATGCCGATGGTCGGATTGAGCGCGTCCACGTACGCTTCGTTGCCCAACAACATGTAGAAATCCGCCAAACGCGTGCTGGCCAGTTGCAGGGCGGTGGAAATTCCCGAGGTGGAAATCGGCGTGGACAAATCGATGCTCAGGTCGCGGGCCCGCTGGAAAATCGTCTCGTAAAGTTCGATCAGGCCGACGTTCTCGATCACGTTTTTGTCCGGATTCAGCGCGACCGGACCTTCGAAGCGCGGACCCAGTTGTCGCATGATGGTCGAGGCGGTGGAGGGATTGTCTCCCTCGAACTCGCGAATGCGCGCTTCGTAGGGATTGACCGCGTCGAGCACGCGTTTGACCCAGCCCTGGGCCAATTGCGGCAGGTAGTCGGGAAAACCGTCTTCGTTCAGGTCCTTGGGACTGGAGTTGCCCGCCCCGGCCCACTGGTAGAGGTTGGCCGGCCAATTAATGCCGACATGCGGATCGTTCTTGTGCCGGTAACGGACGAAGAACAGGGTGTCGGCCAGCAAAACTTCCGGCGCGCTCGGGTTTCCCTTGAGGGTCAATTGGAAGAAGCCTTGCCCGCGCCGGCCACTCGGATCCGCAAAAAGCTTCCAGCGACCGGGCTCGACATCCGGCGGGCGCGCGTCCGTGCCATCTTCGGGGCGATACCACCACTCGAAGACGAGGTCGTCGGCGTTGGCTCCGAAGTCGCCGGTGTGACGCAGGATGATGTTTTCGTCAAAAACGTTGTCCGAAAGAATCGTCTTGATGGCCCCGCGGTAACGCTGCGTGCGATCCACTTTGATGATGTGGAGAACGACCGGGGCCGAGCCAAGGCTCGGGTGATTATTTTCCGCCAGCGTCAGGTAACTGATGGCCGGGGTCGGTTTCAACGGATCGAGAAAATCGGGGTTCGTCGCCAAGGCCAGGCCGGGCCCGAAGGCCTGTTGCCGCACTGGCCGGTCGACCAGCACGACGAGGCCGTCGCGAATTCTGCCCACCACATCGGCGGCGAAGCCGAGTCCTTGGAGGACGGTGCCAAGGTTCCCCCCGAGCGCGGCCACGCGCAGCGCCGTCAATTGCGCATAATTGGGTTCCCGGGCCGGTTGGGGCTCGAGCCCGACGAAGTAGCCGAGATCGGGCTGGTCGTCGCCGTTCAGATCCAGGCCCGACGGATTGCGCGAGAGGCGGTAAAGCGCGTTGACCGCGTTGAGCCAATCGGAATTGTCCGGTTGCAGGTTCAGCAACGCCCCCTGCTCTTGCGCGGTGAGGATGTTGGGCTCCAGCACATAGACCGCCGGCGGGGCGGCCGTCAGCGTCGGATCGGAGATGTCCTTGTCGTTGAGAAAGCCTTTGAGGCCGAGCTTGCCTGTGATCGGGTCGTAGTAAATCCGCTTTTGCAGCGAGGAGGAAAGCTCGGTGAAGATGAACCGACCGCCTTTGACCCGTACTCTGCCCCCGGCGGGCTGCAAGCTGGCCGGGAAGTTGGCCACGGGCAGGGCCACGGTCCGGTCCTCCAGCACCGGCATGAGGCGCGCGGTCCACTGCGAGAGGAAGTTGAAGTTGCTATTGGTCGGGTTCCACAGATCGAAGACGACCTCGCCGGAAGCCCAAGCGAGCACGCCGGGTAGTCCCTCGGTCGCGACCGTGCGCACTCCGCCATCGTCGGTGGAGATGACCGTGTTGGGGTTGTCCGTGCGATATTCGCCACCAGGAAACGTGAGCGTCTCGCCGACTTTCAGCACGGCCACGTTCTCGGGCCATTTGGTGGTGTATTTCACCCCTTGGAACGGAGGATCTTGATCGTTGCGCCGGTAGTCGAATGGGCTGCCGTCGCGGTTGATCGCAAAATTCGTTGGCGCATACCCGGCGTAGGTCGGCAGGTTTGGCAACCACGCCACGCAGTCGCCCGCTTGCTTCGGAACCGCACTGTCCGGCGGCCACCAAAAATCCGGCTGGAGCGGGTAAAAGAAATACATGAAGAAGAAGCCGTCGCCCGAGACGGCCCACGCGGTGTCCTTGTGGTCCCGCCAATAAGTGACTTGCCGTGTGGGCTGGCCGTCCTTGCCGTAGGTGCCCGGACAGGGAGTCGCGCCGATGACCTGCACGAGCGGATAAAAGGGAATGACCGGTTCGCCGGCTTCCATGGACTGGACGAACTGGTAATTGTAACTGCGCTCGCCGAGGGTGAAGTTCGCGTCCTGATTCGTGACGCTGTAAACCTTCATCTTGAACTCGCCCTCGGCCGAGTCAAAGAACTGGGCCAGCACGTAGGGGTCGGAGGTGTAGGAGGTATTCCTGGTCGTGACGTTGAGATCGCCAACCCGGAGCGCGTAAACCGCCGGCGGCCTGGGCGAGACGGCCGCGCTGCGCAGCGACGGAGCGATCACGCCGTGCTCTTCGTTGGGGTTGTAGCCAGCCTGCGCGGGATCCGGCTGACTGTAAATCGACACTTGTTGGAGGCGCGTTGGGTTGAACGTGGTTTCCTCCGGCACCGGGATGATGTCGGTGACCGTTCCGTCCGCGTCGCGGACGAAGAGCGTGGTCGCTTCGGCCACGACCTGGTCGGTGCCGTTGCTGGCGACGCTTTCATTGCCGAAACGGCTGGCGATGACGATGCGGTCCAGTCCCTCGGCGCTGGTCGGCCACCGGGGCATGTACTGGGCGGCCTGGTATGGCCACAATATCTTGTCGCGCCGCTCGTACCACACCACCACCAACTGCTCACTCTTGCCCGCCGTCGGGTGCAGGTTCACCGGGATAATCGGTCCGGTAACGTTGGGTCGGTCGTGGATGAAAACGTTGTAGCGAGATTTCTCGTTGAAGAGATATCCCGTACCCAGGCCGGCCGTGTCGAACGGACTGGTAATTTTCCGGCCAATGATGGCCGCGGCCGAAGGTGGGCCGTCGGAATCGTAGAGCCGGGTCCGGACCACTCGCACGCGGAGCGTCACGATCCGGCCTCCGCGCCCGCTGCTGCTGATTTCGTTGAACAGGAGCACCGAATTGCCGGAGTTGCTGGCGCTGAACTTCCTATTCTGATCCGCTTGCGCGCCGTTCTCGGTGTATTTGATCTCCTTGAACTCCAGCATGTCGTTGGGGTCCGGATCCAAATTCACCGGCGCGGTGTTGGCGATGTGCCGGAAATGCGGCTCGGAAGGATACTTGATGTTGATCACCGTAATGATGCGCGCCGCCGGATCCGCATCAGTCGTCTTCCAATTCAACCGCACGATGCCGGGCCGCAGGGGCAGAAACCGCTTGGCCACGTCGTCCCAAATCCCCATATCCGCGCCCGTGCTGCCCTGAGGTCCAAGGACGACTTCCACCGGGTCTGGCGGCAAGTCCATCCGGATCCGGGACTTGATTTCCGGGTCGTCCACGCCGCTGAAGGTCACGTAATTGCCGATGTCGACGGTCTCCCCGAGCACGCGGGCGCCGTAATTCCACATCACTCGCGCCGGTCGGACGAGGTCGCCGATGAGGAAGGACAGGTAATTGCTCGTGCTGCCGGGAGGATAGGTGAACGAGGATGGAATCTGCTCTTTATTGCCGGTGGCCGGGATCACGGTGCCATCGCCGTTCAACCAGCCGGTCAATTCCGACAAGCCTTCCTTCTCGCGCGTGCCAATGTGCAGGATCGTGTGTTCTTTGTAGAAGTAGGTGCCGGCACTGGCGCCATCGGGCTGAAGCGGCGTTTGACCGGGTCGACCCGGATCCTGCGTCACACCGATGCGGGCCAGGGAATTGGCCAATGGGCTGGTCGTGTCGACCTGGATGCCAATCTTCAGTTCCCATTGATACTCGATGGTCGCGGGCCCCGACATGATGAATTCGGGCACCTGTTGACGTCGCTCGATCTGATTGAAGGCGGTGAAATCCGATCGCGTGAGCACCGCAGGGGCCAAGGTGTTGGGAGGGCCGGAGGCGTTGTAGCCCAGCACGACATACTTCACGGGCAAGCCCGGATAAGTCGAAAGGTCCAGCACTTCGCCGTCGATTTCCGCGATGACACTTTCATTTCGGCCGATCCAGTGCTTTTGCACTTCCGGCAACGGATTGCCCGAAGCCGGCGAGATCAGGCCCGGGATGCCCGGCGTACTGCCATCGAGCGAACCCGTCCCTCGAGTCCCGTCGAGATTGGATTTGATCCGCAGGGCATGTTCCACCGCCCACTCGAAGGTGACCTTGGTGTCCTCACTCGCCGTGAAGGTATAGCTGGAAGCATCGCCGGTGGCGACGTTGTCATTCACCGAATAGCCGGTCGAACTGATCCGCGTCTCGGCCTCCTGGTCGATCTTGTCGGCATCGCCCAGGACGGCCTCGGTGTTGTCCACGCCGTGGATGTCGCGATAGAGAACTTTTGGAACCGAGACGGTGATGGCGGAGCCTTTGATGACCGGCTTGGTATTGACACCGGAGACTTCATCGGGCCCGGGAGCGCCGAACGGTTTGACCTGCGTTTTGCTGGCGCCGAATTCGGAGAAGACGGTGAGCTTGACCTGTTCGGTAATATCGCCATTGGGCTCGAAGACGACCATGAAACCGTTGTAGCCCGCCAATGGGGGATCGAGCTGGGCGCCTTGATCCCCGATGGTGAAGGTGCCATTGCAATAACCGACCCAGGAGAGCCGCTGGCTGGTCGCGTTCCAACGGACCCGGCCGGTCTGAAACTGGAGGTTTTGTCCGCTCGGTGTTTTGGCCCATTGGAAATTCATGCCCGGATCCAGTTTCGCGACAAACATCCATTGGCCCGAGTCGGTGGCGGCGGAAATCGTCCCCCATCGGCTCGGGTCCGGGCTGTCGAAGTAGTCGCCGGTGCTGGCCAGATCCAGCGCGCGATCCGTCGGCCCGATCAGATAGGCAATCCCAGGACCATAGCTGCCCAGGAAATACACATTGCCATCGTCGTCGACGGTGATGCTGACGCCGTAGACATCGGCCGGACTCTTGACGGTGGCCCTGGCATCGAGCCTCAATGAGGTGTCCAGCTTGTGCACTTCGATGTCGGGGTGCCCCTGGCCGCCTTGCATCGAGCGGTCGCCCTTTTGCAATCTTTCATAGTGGTCACCGGTCGGATGCACATCCCTTACGTCCGTGACATCGGTCCAATAGTCGACGGCGTAGATAAAGCCTCCCGCATAGGCCAGCTCCCTCACTTCCCCGCCATAGGTGCCGTAATTGGCGGTGCTTTGCGGAACATAGATGTCCAGGGCCAAGGACAAACTCGAGTTCCATTTCACGATGTAGCCCTGCTTGCCTTCGGCTCCGAAGTCCAGACCGAGCAGCCCTTGGCCATTGAGATTGCGCTCGCCGGAATCGGTGCCCAATCTGCCCCCCACGTAGACGTTCCCGGAATCGTCCAGCACCATGGCATTGGCCGTGTTGTTGCCCGGATATCCCCAGGTCCGCGCCGCCGTGATGCCCGAGCTGGAATCGGCTGGAATTTTCAGGACGACCGATGAATTCGCGCCGTAATTGATGTACGGAGTGCCATCCATGGTGGCACCGTAGTAGTTGCCGCAAGCATAAAGGTAATCGCCCCGCCGCACCACTTTCTCCAGCGAAATCCCGGAGACCGGAGTGGTCCACACCCCTCTTGGGTCGCCCGTGGCCAGGTCGAATTTATAAATCCTGCCAAAGAAGGTGGCGACGTAGATGACCCCGTGGGCCGAATCGACGTGCAGTGACGTGGCCGCATCGGAAAAGAAGAAGAAAAAAGTACTGAATCGAACCACGTCCCCACGCCAGTTGTCGCCGGTGCCGATTTCCAGTCCGCTCTGGTCGATCTTCTTGATCGCGCCGTTGACGGAAACAAGATAAGTGAAACCCTGGGCGTCCACCGCGGCATCGGCGGTCACGAAATTGGGAAAGCCAACCAGGAACGGCTGCACCGCCCACAGGTCCCTGGTCGCGCCGCCCAGCAGCAGGGCCGCAGCGCACAGAACAATCCGCAGTCCCCACCAACTGCGCGATTGAAATTGCATGTTCATGGGCTGGGACATAGCGCTCCGCGTCACTGGTTCAAACGGTCCACCATGCTCAGGCGGTTCAAAACGAAGCTGCCCGCCGTCTTTAAACCGATGTTCCGATCCGGCCCAAGCGGCTTATGCAGTCCGTGAATCTCTTCCTTGTAGATCCCTTGCAGCCGATCCACGCCGTAGCCGCCAGGTTCAAAACTCCCGCCGGCCGGCGGCAAAGCCACCTCCAGCTGAATCGTCCGAATGATGCTGTAGCCCGCCGTGTGGTCGGGATGCCGGCGATGCCGGAAAGGATTGTTCCGGTGGAAAGCCCCGAGATAAAACGTCCCGCCAACGGATCCGCCCGCTTGCAAACTGCCGCCCAATTCCACCTGGTTGAGGTTGAGCGTGTCCGCTTCCGCAAAAGCCGCGGTCAAAGCTTTCAATGCCGCCGAACTTGCCGCGTTGGCAATTTCCTGAAACACCACGCCGGGTTTGGTGGAAATCGGATACGCCGCCCGGGTGGCTTCCAGCGCCGCACTCGTCGCCGCGGCTCGGAAAGCGGGCGCGGTGACGTAGGCGGTGTAGCCGGGGGACGACGGCAGCACCGTGTTGGTGGCCGCGTAAACCACGGCGTTGCTCATGCCCGCGAGGGCCGCGGCGTAAATCGCATTGGAAGAACCGTGTCCGTTGGCCACCGTCGTGGCCGCGCTGGCGACCACCTGGGCGACATTGCTCAGAGCGAGGTAGGCTTTGAACTCTCCGAAGTCGAACGCCACCGCCGAAATGCGCCGGGCGATGCCGCGAGAATTGGGATAGAGCGATTCGTCCGTCACCAGCGCCGGGTTCGGCGTGTCGTTGGTCGACTGGTTGATCACCGCCACGCTCCGCAGCAGGCGCACCTGCCCGTCGGCGTCCACGTGCAGGATCAGGCGCAAATGAGCCGCGTCGGCCGTGGGCGTAGGCACGTTCGGATCGGGAGCCACCACCACATTTTGCGCGTTCACCGCGACGCTGACTTCGTTGACGTTCGTCAGGGTGACTTCGCCGACCCAAAGCCCGCGCGAGGGATGAGGCGCCGCCTCGAGCGCCACGGCCGACAGCCAAAGCGCCGCCGGGAGGACAAACGCGGCACACCGATGGCCGAAGAGAGAGTTCTCCCTCGTTTCCCCCTTGCGCCTTTGATCTTTGGCTCTGGTCCCTGGAATTCGCATGGCGTCTCGACTCAAGGGGCCCCTCCCAGGTCTTCCCGCTGCGCGGCCAGCGGGAGCCAAACGATCGTGCCAACGTCGGTGGAGAGCTTGAGCAGGTCGGACTGCACTCCCTGGTTCATCCGCTCGGTGCGGACCTGGAGGGTGAAGTAGCTCTTTGCGCCCGGCTCCAGCACAGGCAAGGCATGAGGTCGCGGCAGGTCCACGAAAAGGCTCTGAATCTGGCTGTTCCCCAAAGCCGTCAGCACATACGCCAGCGGGATGGTCCCGCCCTGCTGTTCGACCCGAACGGACAATGGATCGACCGAATTGTTTCCGAGCGTGATTCGCGCCCGCGCCTCGTTTCCGAACACGATGGCGCGCCCTCCGGGAATTGCGGCCACAAGCGGTCCCTGGTAATCCGAAGCGCCCTGGCAGTAGACCCAAAGGCCCTCGCCCGTTCTCATCGGGGTCGCGTCCGGGTCGGTCACGCGGCCCCAGCGCTCGTTGACGAGCCGATAGATTTTCCGCTCGCGATGGGCCTGCGAGCCGGCGAAGAACTTGCCGAAGGTCGGCGGCGATTGCGGATCAACGCAAAAGCCGACATGGTTGAAGGAATCGCTCTTCCACCGGACGGCCTCGAAGGACACGTAGCCGTCCACCGACCAGGTAAACTCGCTCTCGGAATAGACCAGGTAAGCCCGATTCCCATCAATCGCATGCAGGTTGGAGAGGAACGCATCCGTGCGACGCGGCGCATACCAAACTCCCCACCCTTCCTTTTTGAAGTCGATCCGGACCGGATCGCGAAGGAACTCCACGGAGTTGGCCAGCGGAAAATAGGTGGCCACGATGCTGACCGGCGAATTGAGAAAGACCACTTCGGGCACGCTGTTGGAAGGAAAGACTTCGAGGAAGATGGAGTTCCAGCCCTGGTGCAATTGGATTTGCTGCGTGCGGAGTGTCCCGGCCTGGACCGACCGAGCGGCCCCGGCCAGCAATGAGACGAGCAGGAAGACGAGCAAGATGTGCGACCGGCAGCCGGACGCAACACCAGCAACACCACGCGCGCGCGCCGGCCGCGGCTGCTCCCCAGCCGGTCGGATCCTCGGATTGCTCAACAAAACAAATCTCACGTCACATCTTTCAAAGCTGGATCGCGGAGTTTCCTGTTCCCCTGCCCTGCCTTCAGCCCGTCACTCAGAGCCCTTCGCCGACTGGAGAAGCGCGCGGACTTTTTTCCGAAGCCGCCGGTTGATCCGGTAGTAGGCTCGTCCATCCACGCCATGCTTTTCGAGCACCAGTCTTTGGGAAACCAATTCATCTAACGCGGCTTTGACCTCGGCCACGGTCCACTCGATCCTGTTTTCCAACAGCCACCATTCCGCAACGCCTTCCATGGTGTCCTGCCTGTCCACGTGGCGCGCGAAACATTCCAGTATTTCGTGGAACAGGGCCGGCGCCCTTTGCGCGGCGGACTTTTCAGGCATTATCGGATGCGGCGCAATCAGCAGCCGCCATGCCGGAAGGAAACCCCCGCCAATCCGTCGCTCCTCCGCGAGACAGCGGACAAAAACATCCGTGCCTTTTCCTGCAATGGTGTGGCTTTGCTGCGGAAGCGGACGATTCCCGGTCGGACAATTTTGTCCTGCCAAGACATCGATTTGTCCGGGCAACTGCGCGCTCGGCTCTGGGGCGTCTCGAGCGGGAATCCGAAACGATTCAGGTGGCGTTGGCAACCTGGCGAAGCAACCGCTGAACGCTCGGACCGAAATGAGCGGCGATTAGCGGAGATTAGCGGTTCAACGACTCACCTGAACCTGACCGGAAATTCGAATCCGGCGGTGGCCGCTCCCACCGAGCCGAAGCCAGGCGTCAGGCGCAAGCTGGTTGCGCAACGGTGATGCGGTGTTTGCGCATCAATTGCCAGAAGGCGCGCCGGTTCTTCTGCGCGGCCTTGGCGGCCTGAGTGATGTTACCCTCATTCACCAGGAGCAACTGTTGGATGTAATCCTTCTCGAAATCTGCCACGACCCGCGCCTTGGCCGCTTGAAACGACTCCGCTTCCCCGGGACCAGGCGTACCCGGCAAGTGAATGTCCTCGGCTTGAATCGTGGCCAACTCGGCCAAAGCGACGGCCCTCTCCACGACGTTTTCCAGTTCGCGGACGTTGCCTGGCCATGAATAGAGCACCAACTTCTGCAGGGCGGCCGGGGTAAAGGTTTTCGGGTCCTTGGCGAAACTCGCGGCGTACTTGGTTTGGAAATGGCGAGCCAGCGCAGGGATGTCTTCCTTGCGATCGCGCAACGGGGGCAGGTGGAGGGACAGCACGTTCAGCCGATAATACAAATCCCGGCGCACCCGGCCGGCGTGCAGTTGCTCCGCCAGGTCGGCGTTCGACGCCGCCACCACCCGAATGTCAGCTCGCCAGATTTTGTTCGAACCGAGGGGCCGGAATTCCTTTTCCTGCAGCAAGCGCAACAGCTTCACCTGCGCCGCCGGCGGCAGACTATCGACTTCATCCAAAAAGAGCGTGCCGCCGTTGGCCTCGCGAACCACCCCGAAGGCTGAGGCGGTCGCGCCGGTGAACGCGCCCGGTTCGTGCCCGAACAGCTCGTTTTCGACCAACTCCACCGGGATCGCCCCGCAGTTGATCGGGAGGAAGGGTTTCTCCGAACGTCGGCTCAGGTAGTGGATGGCGCGGGCGCAGATCTCCTTTCCCGTGCCGGTTTCGCCCGTGATCAAAACGCTCGCGTCACAGGCCGCCATCGCCGGAATATTCCTGATGGCCTCCAGAAACACCGGGCTTTCCCCCACGAACTTCGCCAGGCCGAGGGTCTGCTTCAGTATTAGAATTCGCGTGTCGTCCATCGGGTCTCCACCTTCTGATCGCTTGGCCCTCGCCGGAATCGGGCGGACGATAACCGATCATTGCCAATTTGAAAGACAAAATTTGTGACAGTCTCGCGCCAATTCGCTAGAGTGCCGTCCGGGTTAGGTCCAAGTCAGGCTGGACCGATGGCCCTGCAAAGTTTCTGTGGTTTGCCGTCGCAAAAACAGGTAAGACCTTTCTCCACGTATGAGTAATAAGATTGTAATCGTCGGTCTGGGTTATGTCGGCCTGCCGCTGAGTCTTCAGTTTGCCCGGTCGGGAGTGGCCGTGCTCGGATTGGACATCGACCCGGCGAAAGTAAACGCGCTCAGCAAAGGCCGCAGTTACATCAAGCATGTTCAGGACTCGGAAATCTCCGACCTGGTCCGGGCCGGAACATTTGAGGCCTCGACCGACTTCACCGGGGTTTCCCGCGCGGAAGCGGTGATCATTTGTGTCCCCACCCCGCTCAACAAGAACCGGGAGCCCGATATCTCCTATATCCTGAAAACCGGCAAAGCCATCGCTCCATTCCTCGTCAAAGGTACTCTGGTCGTCCTCGAATCCACGACCTACCCGGGGACAACCGACGAGGACTTGCGCGCCGTCCTGGAAAATGACTCTGGGCTGAAGGCCGGGATGGATTTTCATCTCGCCTTTTCGCCCGAACGCGAGGACCCGGGCAACCCTGAGAGCAAGGTTGCCACGATCCCCAAAGTCATCGGCGGTTACTCCCCGGCCTGTCTGAAGCGGGCGACCGAACTCTACAGTCGGGCCATTAAGAACGTCGTGCCGGTCTCCTCCTGTCGCGTGGCCGAAGCCACCAAACTTCTGGAGAATATTTTTCGCAGCGTCAATATCGCCCTGGTCAACGAGCTGAAAATCGTCTACGGAGCCATGGGCATCGATGTCTGGGAGGTTATCCGGGCCGCGAAAACCAAGCCCTTCGGGTTCATGCCGTTCTATCCCGGGCCCGGCCTGGGCGGGCATTGCATCCCCATCGATCCGTTTTACCTCACCTGGAAAGCCCGGGAGTATGGCCGAAACACCCGGTTTATCGAACTGGCCGGCGAGATTAATTCCGCCATGCCGGAATACGTGGTTCAGCAGGTCATGGACGCGCTCAACACCCTGGGCAAAGCCATGAAAGGCTCGAGAGTCCTGGTCGTCGGGCTGGCTTACAAGCCCGAGGTCGATGATGACCGCGAGTCGCCCAGTTACGTCCTGATGGAGTTGCTCCAGAAGCGCGGCGCCCAGGTGGCCTATTACGATCCCTATGTCCCGGTCATTCGACCGAACCGCGAGCATCCCCACCGGGCCGGCATGCGCTCGATCTCTTGGGATCGCGCCGCCGTGGAAGCCTTCGACGCCGTGCTCATCGCGACCAACCACAAAGCGGTGAACTACCACGACCTGGCCAACTGGGCCTCGTGCATTGTCGACACCCGCAATGCCATGGCTGAAGTCAAAGCCCGCCCCGGACAAGTCTGGAAGGCCTGACCTGCCGGGCACGAACGACCCGACGCGTCCGCCTCCGGACCACGCTCATGACTGTTCATCCGACACTAACCGAAAAATTATTGGGACAACCCAAGGTCTGGCTGGTCACCGGCGTGGCGGGATTCATCGGCTCCAACCTGCTGGAAACGCTGCTGCGCCTGGATCAGAAAGTCATCGGGCTGGATAATTTCGCGACCGGATCGTCGCGCAACTTCGAACAGGTGCGCGCCCTGGTCGGCCCGGAAAAATGGGGCAATTTCCGCCACATCCTGGGCGATATCCTCGAGCCGGCGGCGTGCCAGCGCGCCAGCCAGGGCGCGGATTACGTGCTGCACCAGGCGGCGCTGGGATCGGTGCCGAGGTCGATCGCGCACCCACTCGACGCGCATGCGAATAATGTGACCGGCTTCCTCAACCTGCTCATTGCCGCCAGGGACCACGGCGTGAGACGATTGGTCTATGCCTCCAGCAGCGCCGTTTACGGAGATCATCCCGGCCTGCCCAAGGTCGAGGACAAGATCGGCCAGTGCCTTTCCCCTTACGCGGCCACCAAGCGGGCCAATGAACTTTATGCCGAAACTTTCGCCCGGTGCTATAACCTCCAGACGATGGGCCTGCGATACTTCAATGTTTTTGGTCCCAGGCAGGATCCCGACGGCCCTTACGCCGCCGTCATTCCGAAATGGATCGCGGCGATGATCAAGGGCGAGCCCATCCAGATCAACGGCGATGGTGAAACCAGCCGCGACTTCTGCTATGTGGCCAATGTCGTTCAAGCCAACCTCCTCGCGGCCACCGCGCAGGAACCCGAAGCGATCAACCAGGTTTATAACGTCGCCGTGTGCGCCCGGACCACTCTCAATCAGCTCTTCGACTTGTTGCGCTCTAAACTTCTGCCTTTCTGCCCCCATTTGAAGGGTTGCCGGCCGGTCTACCAGGGCTTCCGTCCCGGCGATGTGCGCCATTCGGAGGCGGACATCGGCAAGGCGGCGCGGTTGCTCGGCTACGCGCCCTCGCACAGCATCGACCAGGGCCTGTCCGAAGCGCTCGATTGGTATCGAGAGAACTTGAACGCCAAGGGATCAGGGGAAGGGAACAGCTCAAAAGGTTGACATGAGTTGGGACCATGAACCTCTTAGACTTGTAACTGGTAGCTGGTAACTGGTAACTGGAAATTGAAAAGAGGGTCACACTCGGGATGAGCATCCGCAAATCGCCAGTTACAAGTGACAAGTTACCAGTGACAAGTCGGTTCACGCCGTTCGTCCCAAGTCAGATGATTCCCCGGACGAAACGGTCGTAAGGTTTGTCGTCGTTGAAGGCGCGGACGACGTAGGCGCGATAGCGCCAGGCGAACGGTTTTTGGCCGTCGCGCTCGTAGCCGTTGCTCTGGGCAAAGCGCGCCACATCGAGCCAATGCCGGGCCCAGCGCTCGCCATATTGCGGGCGCGAGAGGAGATCGTCGAGGAGCTGCTCGTAGGCGCCAGGCGACTTGTCCTGCTCAAAAGCCGCGACCTCTCCCGGCTTTGGCGGCAGGCCGATGAGGTCGAAGTAAACGCGGCGCATGAGTTCGCGCCCGGTCGCGGGCCGATTGGGCGCAGGAGGCAGCGAGGGTTGCCGCCAGAACGAGCCCTGACAGGGCGCGCCAAATCGCCACGCTGGAGTCACAGGAGGCGACTGCGCCGGGACCCAGGGTGGTTCTTTTCATCGGCTGTCGGAACTGTTCAGGTGAGAGGTTGAACCGCTAATCTCCGCTAATCTTCGCTAATGAGACCAAGAACATTCCGCGGCCGGCCTTTGAGGATGCATTCGATGTCTTCCCTGGGGCGGAACGATCTGCCTCGCGTTTCCAGTTCGATTTCGAGCCACTCCTGGTAAAGCTTCATGGTAAATCTCTTCCCAGAGTCCGTGACCGCGGTCGTGCGAGATCTCAAACGCCTCGCCCATCAACTGATATCCCTCATCTTTGTGAATCTCAGTTTTCATCCCTTTTCTTTTATTAGCGCAGATTAGCGTGGATTAGCGGTCAGAGACTAGCGGTTCCAGTAAGAGGTTACAAAATGAACAGAGCAAACCACGGATGGCACGGATTTCACGGATGACAAGGTGGCGAAATGGTCACTGTTCCATGAAAAAACATCATTGAAATGCGTCCATCCGTGGTCCAACTCCTGTGTGGGTCGCTGAGGCTCTGAGCTCAACAGGTCGTCCGCCGTCAAGCTCGCCTGGCCGGTGGCCTGGCCGAGCAAGTCCCACAACGCGATGTCGATCCCGCTGATCGCGTGTGTCACCGAGCCACCGTGGATCAGAACTGGAAGTAAATGAACGGCGAGGCGTCGGTTGCTCCCAGACAAACAATCAGGAGGACGAGCGCGGAGTAGGCCAGGACGCGCACCAGGACGTGGCGTTGCAGGAGTTCCTCTGACCAATTGTTTTGCTTGGACACCAGCAGATGGACGAGAGAGACGGCGAACAATGCGGCGAGGATCTGCGGTGAAAGAACCCGGGCACCGGTGGTTTCCCAGGTGAGAATCCGGCTGACCATCTGGCAGGCATCAACCAGGTTTCGTGCCCGAAACAGGATCCAGCCGAGGAGCACGACTCCGAGGGTCAGCCCAAACGAGCAGAGGTTCCAACCCAGTTTGGGCACGCCCCTCAACCGTTCGGTGGCGGAACCAGTCACGGCCATCCAGTATTTGTGTGTCGCCAGGGCGACCCCGTGCAGGCCACCCCAGAGGACGAAGTTCCAACTGGCCCCGTGCCACAATCCGCCCAGCAGCATGGTGAGCATCAGGTTGAGGTAGGTGCGCGCGTGGCCCCGCCGGTTCCCACCCAGCGGGAAGTACAGGTAATCACGCAGCCAAGTGGACAGTGAGATGTGCCAGCGGCGCCAGAACTCTGTGATCGTGAGAGCACCGTAGGGCATGCGGAAGTTATCCAGGAACCGGAATCCCATGATCCGGGCGCAGCCGATGGCCATGTCCGAGTAGCCGGAAAAATCACAGTAGATTTGGAGGGCGTAGCCCAGTGCCCCTTGCAGCAGAGTGAGCGCGTCAAACTGGGACGGCGACGCGAAAATCATCTCCACGTGAGGCGCAATTTGGTCCGAAACCACGATCTTCTTGACCGCGCCCAGGGCGAAGAGCGCCAACCCGGCTTCCACATCCTCGGCCGTCCCCCGGACGCGTCTCATGAGTTGCGGAAGAAAGTCGGCCGCGCGCACAATGGGTCCCGCCACCAGTTGCGGAAAGAAAGCGACAAAGAGCAGAAAGTCGCGGCAGTTTTGGCACGGCTGGAGTTGACGCCGGTAGACGTCAATCGTGTAACTCATGCTCTGAAACGTGAAAAACGACACCCCCACCGGCAACAAAATGTCGAGGTGGGGGAGAGCAATCTTCCCTCCCAGCAGCGAGGCTGCGGCCGACACGTTGTGGAGAAAGAAATTGGTGTATTTGAAGAAACCCAGAACGCCCAGGTTCAGCACCAGGCTGATCACGAGAAGGAGTTTGCGCTGTCCCTCACCTTCCAGTCGCCCCAGACGCCGACCCACCCAATAGTCCACCAGGGAGGTGAAGAGGATCAGTCCCAGGCAGGGCACACTCCAGCTCATGTAAAACAGGTAACTCGCTCCCAGCAGAAACCATTTCTCTTTCTCGAAGCTCCGCAGCCACGGTCGCACGAGCAGCACAATCAGGAAAAACAGGACGAACTCGAACGAGGTAAAGATCATCGGATAACGGCCAACTCCTTCAACCGGTGGATCATTATTTCCGTGGCGATGGCCTGGCCTTCCACATTCAGATGGACCAGGTCCCAATAGTACCGTGTGGAATGCAGCTCGGAGACCAGATCCAATCGGACCCAGAGGATCTCCGAGGTCGATCGCTTCAGCTCGGCCAGCAAGTTCTCGAACAGCAAGCTCACGTCCTCATCGATGAATTCATTGTAGTAAGGGGGTGACACCGGGAGGACCACGACCACCGCCCTGCCCCGCTGAACCGCCCGGCTTAAGAGGCGTTTCAAGGCCAGCCGTTTCGGCCCCCCGAAACCGATCCGGCCCTGGCAACTGGCCCGAGTGGACGCCAGGTTGCGCCACATCCGTCCCGGCGGCCAATCCTCGATTCGCGCTGCCGCGGGCGATAAGGCGTTCAAGGACGGACCGGTCTCCGAACCGCTGCGCGCTTTTCCCAATAGGCCCCGCGCCTTGGCCCGCATCCCGACCATGACGCCCGTCGACCGGCCCGCCGTCGGAAAGAGGATCCGCAGCCAGCTCAGGAGGTACTGGCTCACGACGCGCTTGGTGAAAGGCCAGTCCGCTCCGCTCGCTCCCAGATCCCGAATCGCCGCCTTCAGGGGGACAACTTCAGACCGGAAATCGCTCAGAAAATACTCGTTCAAATCATACACGGATATCCCCACCACGGTAATGTCCGGGTTCGGCACTGTTTCGTAAATCAGTTCGAGTTCGCACGGGGAGGCCGCCGGAACACCGCACTTCGTGACAGGCCGATCGGTTACCGCGGCGATTTTGTCCCAGTCCAATCCATAAAAAGTCAGCGAAGAACCCGCCGCGCAGATCGTGTTGGATCCGCCTGGCCGCCCGATCGGCTCACGGAAACGAGGGGATGTTTCAATGCCGAGAAATCCAATGGTCAGGTGGCTGGCCAGGGAAGTCAGCGCCAACGGTACCAGGACAAGGGCCACCAATTGGCGTCGTCGATTCATGAAATGGGTTCCATCTTATTCCAGGACAGGCCCAAAAGCAAATTCCCGAGGCGCGCCCGGAGAGTCAATTTCAACCGATTGGTGTCGCCACCCGGCCCGGCAAAAGTCTGCGTGACCCTTGCCTGAGGCAGCGCGGGATGAATCCGGCGCGGGCCAAAAAAGGGTTGCATCCGGACAATGCCTGCGAAGCACCGCGCGGTCCGCTGTGTTAATCCAGCGGGTGATAGCAAGCGGGCTACCGTCAGCCAACGGGAGACGCGAACAACGAACCAACTAACTGGCGTTTACCGGCGGACGATGCCACTGAATTCGTCGGCATTGAAGGCTTGCATCGTCTCGGTGCGGACGTTGCCGGCCGCGGCCAACTCGCTCAGGCAATGCAGCGCCTTGTTGGGGTCGGCGGCGCTGAGAATAAGCAGGCCGTCCCAGGCGCCGGCGGTCCAGTACTGTCCTTCGATTTTCACGCCCGCCTTTTCCGCGGCCTGGCGAAAGGCCTCGGCGCGGGAGGTGGACTGTTGCAGGTTCTTGGCTCCCTGTTCGGTGAAACGGATGAGACTGATATATCTGGCCATCGTAATTCCTTTCTCTCTGCTTTGCACTGTCTCTCCGCCGTTGGCCGGCCGGGGCCGGCCGGCGGATGGATGATTCCGCAAGAACTACACCGCGTCGGCGCGCCGGCGTCAACCAGGCGCGATAACAATTATTCGCTGCCCGGTTCCTGGCCTGGTATGCTAAAAGCGGTCATGCAAGTTCCCCTCGACGCGATCTTGTTGCGGATTTTCATCGGCGAAAGCGACCGCTGGCATCACCAACCGCTCTACGAAGCGATCGTCCTCAAAGCCCGCGAACTGCACCTGGCCGGCGCGACCGTGCTGCGCGGGCCAATGGGCTTCGGCAAGTCGAGCCGACTGCACACCTCGAAAATCCTGCGCCTTTCCATGGACTTGCCGTTGGTCATCGAAATCGTGGATAGCGAAGAGAAGATCCAGCCGTTCCTCCCCGTGCTCCAAGAGATGGTGCAGGGTGGGCTGATCACGATGGAAAAAGTCAAAGTCATCGGCTATCGAGGCAAAGCCCCGGCCGAGTGACCTGACGCCGGAGAGCGCCAGCGGAACGACCATGAGCGAGCAGCGGGAACTCCTGGCGATCCTCATATTCGCGCGGGGATCAAATATAGTACATCTTTTCCTTGTCCAAACCGTCGTCGAGCAGTTGCTGAAAGGTGATGGCGTCGGCCGTTTCGTCCAGCGCGGTTTGGAGTCGCTGCCAGGCCGCCCGCAATTCGGGAGGACATTGCGCATCGCCCAGGGCCGGAGGATCGAACACCCGCCCGTGCACGCAGCGGAGGACGTCACCCAGGGTGATCTGCGCGGGAGGCCGCGCCAGCAGGTAACCGCCTCCTTTTCCCCGGAGGCTTTTGACGATGTGCCGCGCTTTCAGTTCGATCAAGATTTGCACCAGGTAGTTGGCGGGGATGCCGTTCTCCGCCGCCAACTCCTCGACTTTCAAAGCCCCGCCCGTCTGGTAATGCCGCGCCAGGCCGATGACAGCGCGCGCCGCATAATCACTCTTCACGGACAGTTTCACGGGCGGAAGTTAGGCAGGCAGGCCGGGAAGCGCAATCCCAGACATGCCCAATCCCTGGCGCATGAGGCTAACTGCCGCTTTGGTTGTGCCTGTGTTAGTCCGTGCCATCTAGCCGAGCATCTTGCAGGTCTCGCGGGATGGCGAGCGTTGCTCGCCTATTTGCGAACAGCGCCAGGAGTTACCAATCAATCTCGCAGCGCGCCTAAGGAAGAAGTCAACCGCCATCTCCTAGCCTGACCAAGCCGGGGCTTGACCCATGCAATCGTTCCGTGCTATCGGCTAGCTATGGCAAATAACTTACTCTTGAAACTGTCGGTTCAGCAACTTCGCCGCGCCGTTGCCCTCAAGGAACAGATCGCGGCTTTGGAAGTCGAACTTGACCATCTACCCGGTACTGCCGCGACGGTGCTCCGCCGAGTCACACCTCGTGCCCGAAGGCATAAGATGTCCGCAGCCGCTCGAGCCAGGATTTCTGCCGCCCAAAAGGCGAGATGGGCAAAGCATAATGGGAAGCCAGCTTCACGATCCGGGAGAAAAGCTAGAAGAAAGCTCAGTGCCCGGGCGCGGGCCAGACTGGCCGCGCTGGCGAGGGCCCGCTGGGCGAAAGTCAAGGCGGCTGGTAAAAAGACGCTGGCGAATTAGCAAGCGGCCGCGGCAATCCCGAGCCAGGCAAAAGCACGCCGTGGTGGGCTGGATAACCGCGCGAGGCAACGGCTGCCCTGGTCGCCAAATCCGCTGCTTAGTTTATGGGGGAACGAATAGGACGATGATTGGTCCCATTCGCGCACTTGCCGTTGGCGATTGATGAGCGTGGTAGCTCTCCGTTCGAGGAGGTCTCAACCGCGCCGAGGCTTTCCGCATGTCTCGGAAATCCGTTCGTGCCGGCGCGCCTGGCTTGGGGCGCACCCTTGGAGGGAATGCCTGCCGGCGTCGTGCGGCCATGGGTGAGGCCGTCGAGGCCGTTCCTGTTGGTGTGAGCATGGAGCTCATTCCCATTCGTGTGACCATTGAGTCCGTTGCCGTTGGTGTGGCCGTTGCCGTTGCTATGACCGTTCAGCCCGTTGCCGTTGGCATGACCATTGAGTCCATTGATTTTGGCGTGACCATTATGTCGATGGTCTGCCGTCGGACCTGTCCGCAAGCGAATTAATTTCGAACCGGCCGAGCCGTTGCCTCGAAGTGAGCCGTTGCGGACCCGAGCGGCTGACCAGGGTTCGATCCCCAATCGAATGGCTAATGCGGCAATTCTACGCCGGCACTTGATGATGGTGGGATGGGAAAGATTTAAGCGCCGGGCGATTTCTCGGGGCCCCACCAGGCCTTGGACCAGGCATTGCAAAACAGCCCGCTCACGCACACTCATGTGGCGCGACAACACCTGGACGATCTCGCGCGCCGCCACCAGGGGAACGACCGAATTCTCGGCCATCGGCCAGAGCAACAAGTCGCGCGATTCATCGTCCTCCGGCAACTCGATCCGGAAGGCGCGCCGTTTGCGCGAATCGACGCTCCGGCCGGAGGTCAGGCAATGGCGCATGTGGAAGGAGCAACTTTGCAGGTACCAACTGAGGGTTTGGCCCGGCCGTTGATCCTCCATCTTCCAGAAATGTATAATCGACTCCTGCATGAGATCTTCACGCAGGAATGGATCATCTGTCATCCTATTTACCACTTTGCCCAACTGCTTCCTTGTTGACGCTTGAAAAACTATCATACCCTAACCTCCGCAGTTTTTGGATTACCTTGGGACTACCTGTCTGGATTCGCTTCGGAATACGCATTTGATACCTAAAAAAGGCATCCCAGTCGACTAAAAAATTGAAGAGTTTTCGCGCCATACCTCATTTCTCTAGGCTATTTTTGCCGGTTTGGCCCGCGGTGAAGTGCGCGCCGCGGGCCGCGGTTTGCCCTGCGATTGGACGGGAGGAGTCGGGGCGCGGCTGGCTCCTTCCGAAGTTTTCGCGGTGCGTCATGGATAGATCTCAACTGTCAATTCACATCACGAACGGTACGTGACGCTTGATCAACCGATGTCCAGACCACCGCCGCAGCCGGACCGACGATCCATGCTGCGAATATTTCAGCCCATTCCCTGTGCACCAGTCTGGTCGGAAGTGCGACGAGACGCAATACGGTAAACACCCTATACCGTGATTGAGACAATTCGTCGGGAGAGATGCGCCGGGCGGGACCCGGCGACGCGCGGATCCTGCAGGCAAACAGGGCGGGGCGGGTGAGCCGCACTTCCAGCCGGGCCGCGGCGCGGCGGCTTGCCCGCGGGCCTGCGCGCCAACCTGCTCGAGTCAGGACGCGGCCGACTCGCCGGCGCTCCCGTGAACTTAAACCTTGGTCTTCTCGCGCCCGAGATGCAGGGCGTAACGTCCGAGCTTTTCCCGCATGGTGGGCCGCGAGACGCCCAGCCATTTGGCCGCCTTGGTCTGGTCGCGTTTGGCGCGGCGGATGGCCTGGCCGTAAAGCTCGCGCTCGATCACCTCGGTGAGATCCGCGACGATGTTTTCACGTTCTCCGCGTTGCGCGCTGGCCAACACGTTGGCGACATGGGTGGCGAAAGGTTGGCGCGTCGCCGGAGAAGGCGGCCTGGTTTGGTCGAGCGCCCGGCGGATGATATCGGTCGTGATGGTGTAGCCGGAAGCCAGGAGGAGCGCCTTGCGAACCACGCTGCGCAATTCCCGGACATTGCCCGGCCAGGTCTGATCCTGCAGACACATGATGGCCTCCGACTCGATCGTGGAGCTGGCCGAGCCCAGCTCCGGTCCGTAACGTTCGACAAAATAGTTGACCAGCGGTCGGATGTCCTCCTTGCGGTCTCGCAACGGCGGCAAGGAAATCACCGCCACGTTCAACCGGAAATAGAGATCCTGCCGAAACTCGCCATCCTCGATGGCCAACTCGAGATCGCGGTGGGTGGCGGCGATGATGCGCACGTCCACCGAAGTGGGACCTTTGCCCCCGACGCGGTCGATGGTTTTTTCCTGGAGCACTCGCAACAACTTTTGCTGGAGCTTCAAATCCATGTCTCCGATCTCGTCGAGGAAAATGGTCCCGCGGTGCGCTTGCTCGAAGCGGCCAATCCGCCTGATTTTTGCGCCCGTGAAGGCACCTGGCTCGTGACCAAACAGCTCACTCTCCAGGAGGTGTTCCGGGATGGCGGTGCAATTGACCACGATGAAAGGCTGGTTGGCCCGGTCGCTGTGGGTGTAGATGGCGCGGGCGACCAGCTCTTTGCCCGTGCCGGTCTCGCCGCGGATGAGCACGGTGGCGGGAGTGGCCGCGACTCGTCCGATTTCCTTGTAGACGTTCTGCATGACGCGGCTGTTGCCCACGATCCGATCGCTGATCGGCTGGCCAGCCGTGGCGGTTTCGTCCGGGAGTTTCACCCCCGCCATGAGCTGCTTGCTGGTCGCCGCCTGGTCGATCATTTCCACCAGGTCGGCGCGAAACGACTCGTCAAAGATGCTGACCGGTTTACAGAAGTAATCAAAGGCCCCCTGCTTGATCACGTCGATGGCGATCTCGGCGGTATGACCGCCGGTCATGAGGATCACCGGCAGATGCGGATGGGCCGCGCGCAATTGCACGACCAGGTCCCGACCCCCATCGCTCTTGGCTCCGCCCAGGTAGAGGTCAGTCAGCACGACGTCAAAGTTACCGGTGGGGACTCGGGCCAGGCCTTCCTCGGCGCTGGCGGCCAACTCCACCTCATACCCTTCCTTTTCCAACAAATGCCCGAACATCTGGGCATCGGTGGGATTGTCTTCAATGATCAGGATCCGCGTCATCATAGCACTTCCTCTTTCCGGGCACCTTCCTTGAACGGACGCAGATTGTAGCGCGCCAGTTTTTCCCGCATGGTGGGACGGGAGACGCCGAGCCATTTGGCGGCTTTGGATTGGTCCCCTTCGGCCAGGCGAATGGCTTGCCCATAAATTTCGCGCTCGGCCCATTCGGTGAGGACGGCGGCGACGCTTTCGCAATCTCCACGCTCGGCGCAGTCCAGGAGTTCCGCCACGTAAGCCGCCAGGGGCTGGTCGGCCACCGGGGAAGCGGCGTCCGACTGGTCCGGAACGCGGGAGGCCAATTTGGTATCGCCGAGCACGCGGCGGATGAGGGCCAGGTCGATGCGGTGTCCGCGGGCCGAGAGGAGCGCCTTGCGCACGACGTTTCTGAGTTCTCGCACGTTGCCGGGCCAGGGATGTTGCTGGAGCAGCTCCATCGCGTCGGCATCGATGGCCGATCCGGTGGCGCCCAGTTCGACGGTATGTTGCTGGAGGAAGAATTCGGCCAGGGCCGGGATGTCCTCCTTGCGATCGCGCAGGGCCGGCAGGCGGATGACGGCGTCGTTGAGCCGGTAGTAGAGGTCGCGGCGAAATTTCTTTTCTTCGACCGCCCGCTCCAGGTCGCGATGCGTCGCGGCGATCACCCGGACATCGACCTGGAAGCTTTCTTTGCCGCCGACGCGATGAATCGTTTTTTCCTGCAGCACGCGGAGCAGCTTGGCCTGGGTGCTCAGGCTCATGTCGCCGATTTCATCGAGGAAGATCGTGCCGTGGTTGGCCTGCTCGAAGCGACCCACCCGCTGAGCGGTCGCGCCGGTGAAAGCCCCCTGTTCATGACCGAACAACTCGCTCTCCAGGAGCGATTCGAGGATCGCCACACAATTGACGATGACGAACGGGCCGCCCGCGCGATCGCTGTGCTCGTGCAGCGCTCGAGCCACCAGTTCTTTGCCGGTACCGGTCTCCCCGCAAATCAGCACCGTGACGGGTCGGGCGGCGGCGCGGCCGATTTGCTTGAGCACGGTTTGAATCGCCCGGCTGCGGCCGCGGATCTCGTGTTGGCCTGCGTTCGTCTCGGTTCTTTCCGGCGGTTTGACCGGGGGCAGGGAGGCGGCCAGCGGCGCGACGCAGAGGGTCAGGTCCGCCGCAGGCATGGGTTGAGGGGACTCGGCGGCGGCGCGGACGGTCTCCACCAACTCCTCCATCTCCTGGTGCGTGCCCGGTTTGGTGACATAGTCATAGGCGCCGCGTTTGGTCGCGTCGATGGTCGTGTCGGTGGCAGGATAGGCCGTCATGAGGATGACGGGCAACTGGGGTTTGGTGCTGCGGAGTTGAGCGATCAAATCCAGTCCCTTCGGTTCGTGGCGCGTCGAACTGCCGACGCGCCAGCGCAAGTCCGCCACGACGACGTCGAAATCCTGTTTTTCGGCCAGCCTCAGTCCTTCCTCCGCCTCGGTGGCGATCTCGACGGTGTGCCCCGCCTTGGCCAGCGCGGCTTGCAGCGCCCTGGGCACGCTCTTGTCGTCGTCGATAATCAGGATTTTCGCCACAACTTCATTCTCCATCGTGACAAACCGGCAGGACCACGCCGAAGGTCGTGCCTTTGCCGGGCGAGGACGTAAACTCCAGCGCGCCGCCGTGCTTGTCGATGATCCGGGCGGCGATCGGCAGACCCAGGCCAGTGCCTTCCTGTTTGGTGCTGAAAAACGGCTCGAACAATCGCTCCTGGACTTCCTGGGGAATGCCCGGGCCATTGTCTTCGACCTCGATGATGACCGCCTCGGTCGTCCGGCCTTTGAGGGGCACCTTGTCCTGACGGGCGCGCAGGGTGATGGCCCCATCGTGCTGGATGCTTTCGGCGGCGTTTTGCACGAGGTTGGTCAGAACCTGCTTGAGTTGCTGCGGGTCGGCCCGGAAGCGAGCGTCCACCGCCGACTCCAAATTCAGTTTGATGGATTGCTGTTGCAGCCGCGGCTGGAAGAGTTGTTGGATCTCTCGCAGGGTCGACTCCGCCTTCACGGGAACGAGTTTCGGTTCCAGGGGCCGGGCCAGGTTTAGAAAATCTTTCACGATTTGGTCCAACCGGTCGGTTTCCTTGCGGATGGCGGTCGCCACGGTGTGTTCCGGCGTGCCTTTGGTGAGGCTTTCCTGCAAAGTCCAAAGCCAGGCGGTGATGGCAGTCAGAGGCTGTTTCAGTTCGTGCGCCTGCCAGACGGCCACTTTCTCGAAGTGCGCCAATTTGTTTTCGGTCGTGCTCTCGTAGAGTCGGGCGCGAAGTTTTTCCACCACGACTCTCCGGTAAATGGCCGCGAGCAGAAACACCCCCAGGCCCATCTGGGCGAAGAGCAGTGGATAAAGCGCGGTGGAAAAGCTTGAGGAGAGAAACTGGTTTTCTGAAGTGGTGCGGGTCGCGCTGTTCAAGTCGTTTTCCGCGATCAGGAAATCGTTGGTTTCCAACCGCGCTTGCGCCTTCAGGATCGCTTGCGCCTTGACCACGGCGATTTGCAGTTGGCTGGCTCGCTGCTGGGCTTCCGAGCGCCACTGCGATTGCAGAAACGTTTGCATGGCCTTGCCATCCATCCGGGATTGCCGAGCGAGTTCGAACAAGCGGGCGGCCGCCTGCCCGGCGCTGTTCAAGTGGGCCGCGACCCGTTCCCCGGTAATCGGCTTTCCCAGGTTATCGATGGCATATTGGGCATCGGCCAGATAGTTGGTATAAGTTTGAGCAACCTGGGCAAGCAGCGTGCCCAAGTCTGTCGCCATCGCTTGCAGGGGGGGCGCCCCCGGGGGTTGTTCCCGGCGAATCCAATCCTTCAACTCCCGGCTTCTGGCTTGAAATCGCTCCACCTCCGACCGCGCCTCTTCCTTGGCCACCCAGTTCTTCAAATCCTGGCTCCGGCGCTGGAAACGCGCCAAAGCGCCGGCACTCCTGCGACTGACGAAGTTGGTCAACGACGTGTGCACGTCGTTCACACCGGAATCGACTCCCTCGGCAATGCTCCAATATTCTTCCTGCAGCTTGAAGGCATCCGGCAGCTTGAAGGCGTCCTCCATCTGGGCTTTGTCCAGTCCGGTCAATCCATTCGTAAACTCCAGTTGCAGCTCACTCAACACCTGTTGCATGCGCTGATTCTCATGGTGAAAACGCTGGGACTCCCGCTCCAGGCGATTCTTGGTTTCCTGGCCCACCTCCTTGATGTTTTGTCGATTCTCTCGCTCAATTTTCAGCAATTTGAATTCCGCCCAACCAATGATCCCCGCCACTAAAATGAGGGAGAGCTCGAATAAGGGCAGACGTTCTTTGAGCGAAGGAGTCATTTCCTGTTGTTCAGGTCGCAAGCCGAAGATTGGCAAGAAACGCGGCGATACCTCGAGCGAAACCCAACCTGCGGATCTCTCGGCCCACCCAGGGATGGTTCCCGACAGGAACTCGCATGCAATAGTCGACGGTTACAGAGTGGTTGAAAATGCACAAACTGTGATCGGATCAGCGTTCGCCGCAATCATTGCGCCTGGTCCACCCCAGTACCAGCGCACCGCCGGAAAGGATTTCCGACGTTAACCCATGTCATTTTGGCACGGCTCACGTTTGACCTGACCCTGATTCCACACCGGCCAATCGGCGCCCACCATTACTTGAAGAACTTAAGCCATTTGAGCTACCTGGAAATCATAGGATTGATCTGAATGAAATCAAGGATTTAATCCTCCGCCCAGCGCTTGAGCTCAACTTTTCGGCTCTGCCGCCGGCCGATTATTTTAAGAAACAGTGCGGATCGGCGCTGAAGTTTAATCGGCCAGCCACCGCTCAATATCTTCTCGCGCAAGCGATGCCGAAGCAGACCCGAGTCCCGGATTCTTCTGCATCCAGCGCATCAACTCTCCGGCGCTTCCTGACGTGCCTAGGGAGATTACCCCATTCACTTGTACCCGACCTGGGTCCAAATTCTCCCGCGACGCGAAAAATTCTTTCGCATTTTCGTAATACCCGGACATCGCAATCGTATTTAACGAGTATGAATGATGTGCAATCTCTGAAGTCCGGTCCCGCCGACGGGAATAAGGTTAAGCTGACAACAACTGATGGCCGTCGAAGCCCTCGGCTGAGTTTGGTTGGCGGTCTTTTAGTGTGCGCTTTTTTGCTCACCGGAACGGTGGGCGCAGAAGCCGCTCCGCTCAGCGGAAAATCGACTCGCCACCAGGCGGTTCTCTCATCGGCGCCGGTTTTGCGTGCCGGAGACGTCATCTTTACGGACTCGGAGGCCGCAGTCTTGAGGCTGGATGGCGTCACGGGAGAGGTTTCGCTCCTGGCCGCGGGTGGAGAGTTGGTCCGGCCCTGTGGTGTGGCCATCAGTGCCGAGCAGACGGTCTATGTGGCCGACACCGGAAGTCTGGCGGTGATCGCCATCCACCCGGCCACGGGGGAGTCGGCTGTTCTATCCCGCGGCGACAAGCTCGGTGTGCCCTTCGGCATCGCGGTCAACGCGGAAGGGGAAATTTTCGTGGCCAACAGTCACGCCGTGGTGGGGATCGATCCGGTCGATGGCACGCAACGGACAGTGTCATCCGGCGGCGTCCTCAAGGCCCCGCTGGGCGTGGCGGTAGGGCCCAATGGCGACCTATATGTGGCCGACATGGGCGGGTTGATCGTGCGGATTGATCCACGTCATGGCGACCAAAGCATTGTGTCGGCAGGACAAAGCCTGATGACGCCGGTTGGAATCGCGGTCAAGGATCGGAAAACCATTTATGTCTCCGACTCGACCGCCCGCTGCATCCTCCAGATCGATCCGCGCAACGGCGCCCAAACCGTCACCTCAGCGGCCGGCAGTCTCACCACTCCGTTCGGGATTGCCGTGTGGGGTGAGAGCGATCTTCTGGTGGGCGACCCGGATGCCTTTGATCTGGCGGGCGGGATCCTCCGCATCGATCGACGCAGTGGCGCACAGGTTCCGGTGGCGATCGGCAGCGGCAATCTTGTTAATTATCGCTGCGTGGCGGTCGTGCCGGGAGATTCGACTCATCCGTAAGGGTGCCGGGCTTCGCCGCCGGGAGTGGAAATCAGGGAGCAGAGGCAACTCTTCTTCGTTTCCCGAGACAACTTGGTTTCAGAGCCGGGCCCGTCTGACCGTGTCCGGCTGACGCAACCTCTTGGGAATGGGGGCTGGGGAGGCGATGGTGGAGTTGGCAAGCCTGATGCAAGAGACAACGGCATGCCGGCAAAAACAATTTTACTGGTCGAAGACGATCCGGCGGTGCGCGAAGCTTTGGAACAGGCGCTGGCGTTCGAGAATTATCAAGTGGTTCCGGCCTGCGATCCGCAGCAGGCGATGCGCCGGTTCGCCGAGAACCACATCGACATCGCTCTGCTTGATTTGAATCTGGGTGTCGAAACCGGCTGGGACACTTTTCAGCGCCTGGCCAATCTTCGGCCGCGTTTGCCCATTATCGTGATGAGCGGCCGCCCCGATCAGTTCTCTCACGCCTCGGCGCGCAATGCCGCCGGCCTGATGGAAAAACCACTCGATCTGTCCTACCTCTTTCAGAAGCTGGCGGCGCTTTCGCCCTAGCGGGCTTCGGCTGGCCTTGCCTCCCGGCGCGCGGCCGGTCCCAGCCCGCCGCGCGGGGCCAGAACCGGCGCCATCGAACGACTCGGAGTCTCGGCTGCGGGCGTTGCGCTGCGCGCCGGGACGGCCCGCGGGCTGCGCGGCGGACGACCAGCCAGAATTCTTGACACCTCGATCGTCGGCTTCTACGGTCAGCATTGAATGCAACCCCTTCCATCAACTTTTCCGACCAGGGCCAGGGAGCATCCGTGGCATAGCAGCAGCAGGCTGGCCAGGCAATTTCTCCTGGCGTTGACATTGACTTGGCTGGCTTTCCTGCAGGCAAGGGCAGCCGATCTTGGGTTGCAGACACTCTCTGAATTCGGCTTTAATCCCAAGAATCCACAGGGGGGCTTGGCGCAGGGCAATGACGGCAATTTATATGGGACGACCGCCTTTGGCGGGACGAGCGGTGAAAATGGGACCGTCTTCAAGATGACATCGGACGGCACCCTCGACTCGCTGTTCTCCTTCAACGGCACGAATGGCAGTCATCCATTGGCCAGCTTGCTCCTGGCAAACGACGGAAATTTTTATGGCACGACGGCCTTCGGCGGATCGAACGCCAACAATGGCACCGTCTTTCGGATCACCCCGAGCGGCACATTCACTCTGCTCTATTTTTTCAAGGGCTCGGACGGTAGTTCGCCGATGGGCGGCTTGGTCCAGGGAACCGATGGCAGTTTGTATGGGACCACGTCGACTGGTGGAGCGAGTGGCGCCACCAATGGCACCGTGTTTAAAATCACGCTGGGGGGTCTGTTCACGTCGTTGTTGACGTTTCCCTCGAACGGCCGGAGCGGCCGCGCCCCGATGGGTAATTTGGTCCAAGGCAGCGATGGCAGTTTTTATGGAACGACGTCTGCCGGCGGGACGAGTGAAAATGGCACCGTGTTTAAAATCACGCCGACCGGCACGTTCAGCTCGCTGGTTTCTTTCAGCGGCCTGAACGGGAGTTTCCCGGCGGCGGGTTTGGTCAGGGGAAGCGACGGCAATTTTTATGGGACCACTCAATTTGGCGGGGCGCACGACGATAACGGCACGGTCTTCAAAGTTACCCCCAGCGGCGTGTTGACCAGTCTCTTTTCCTTTAGTGGTCCCGACGGCAACTACCCCGTGGCCGCTTTAGTGACTGGCCCCGAGGGGAACTTCTATGGGACGACCTCCGGTGATCGGTCGTTTGGAGGGGCCAATACCTTCGGCACAGCCTTCCGCATCACGCCCGCCGGCGCGCTCGGGACGCTGGTTTTTTTCCAAGGCACGAATGGGGCCTGCCCGGTCGCGGGCTTGACGCGGGGCGGGGACACCAACTTTTACGGAACCACCTTCCAGGGCGGCGCCGGCAGTGGCGGCACCGTCTTCCGGTTGGTCGCGCCACCCAGGATCTCTGCGATCAGGGCCGCCGGCGGCAATGTGACGCTGACCTGGAGTTCGTTCACCAATGGCACCTACCGGGTTGAATATAAATCGGCGCTGACGGCCCCGAGTTGGACGGCGCTGAGTCCCGACGTCAGAGCCACGACGGGTCAAACTTCCATCACCAATAATCCTCAGGGCGCCACACTCCGTTTTTATCGGGTCAGTTTGCAGCCCTGAAAAATGTTTCCTTGCTGGTTCTTCGCATGGTTTACGACGCCTCTCAGGCCGAGCGCCAGCGGCCGGGGAATTTCGCGGTCAACGCATGACCCGTCTGGCGGCTCTGACCGATTTTCTGGCGCTGCGACGTAACACGGCGCTGCTGCTGGTGGCCCTGGTCCTGGCGGGGACGGGCGAGCGGCTTTGGCTCGGTTTCGCCCCCAAGTATCTGGAAACGCTCGGCGCAGGGGTTCTGATCATCGGACTGTTCGACGCGCTGCAAACGCTGCTGGGCGCAGTTTACGCCTATCCCGGCGGCTGGCTGACCGACCACTGGGGCCAACGGCGCTCCCTGCTGCTCTGCAGTGCCCTGTCGCTGGCGGGCTATGGGCTCGTGCTGATCTGGCACCACTGGCTCGCCTTGCTCGTGGGTGTGTTTCTGTTCCTGGCCTGGAGCGCGCTCTCCTTGCCCACGACCTTCACCGTCGTCGCCACTTCCCTGGACGCACGCCAGCACACCATGGGCGTCGGTGTGCAGTCGATGGTGCGCCGCATCCCCATGATGGTTGGTCCGGTCGTCGGCGGCGGGCTCATTAGCCGCTTTGGCTGGGAGGAAGGCGTGCGCCTGGCGCTCCTTGGCTGCATCGCCCTGAGCGCGGCCACGGCCGTGTTCCAATGGTTTTTGACCGAACCACCGGGCCAGTCCGGGTTGGCTCGGCCCGCCAAGCCTCCCACTGTCTCGTTGCTTCGGGTGGTGCAGTCGTTTAACCCGACGCTGCGCGAGTTGCTCCTGAGCGATATCCTCATTCGCTTCTGCGAACGTCTGCCGTACGCGTTCGTCATCCTCTGGGCGATGAACCACGGGGGCGTTGGCGCCCGGGAATACGGCTGGCTCGTCGTCCTCGAGATGGTCACCGCGATGATCTGCTACATCCCCGTCGCCCATCTCGCCGACAAATATGGCCAGCGTCCGTTCGTGCTGGCGACGTTCGGGTTCTTCACGTTGTTCCCGGTGTCACTGCTTTGGGCCGATCACTTCGGATGGCTGGCCGTGGCCTTCGCCGTGCGCGGCTTGAAAGAATTCGGCGAGCCGGCGCGCAAAGCCCTCATCATTGCCCAAGGGCGGCCTGAACTTCGTGCCCGGACCTACGGCGCCTACTACCTCATCCGCGATTGCGTGGTCACGACCGGCTCATTGCTCGGCGCGTGGCTGTGGAGCCTTGACCCGCGGGCGAATTTCCTCGGCGCGGCAGTCATGGGCGCCGCCGGCACGGCCTGCTTCTGGTGGTTCGTTTATCGCGACCGGAAGTCAGGCGCAAACCGCGCGGCGCCCCGAACTAGCTCATGAAGTTCCGGCTCCGGGAATCTCATGGCGTGCCCGTGTTCGCTCCAGGCACGCGGTAGGAAACGTAGTAGAAGCCTGTGCTCGCCTTCTCCTCAACATAGAAGCTGAGCGGTCCGTCGGCCGTGGCGCTGTACTGGTTGCGATCGATCGCTCCGGTGTGCGACATGGAAAACGGCAGCGCCTGCCACCCCAGGTCGGCCAGGGTGGAGTTGCCGTAGAGCTCGTAGGTGTAGCCCGTGGCGCCAGTCACCGTGATTCTGTACCGGGCGTTGCCGCCGGCGGGACCGGCCGCCGCGGCCCCCGCCACCACCAATCCCCCGCCGCCGGGATAGGCAGGCTCCACCGGAGTCAAACTGCTGAGGAAGTCCCAGGTTGTTTGGACTTCGCCCGTCGTCGTGCCGGGCACCGCCGTGTAGGTCAGGATGACGGACGCCTTTTGCGCGGCATCGGAAATGCCATTGAGGACCCCGTCATTCGCGTTCCCCGATTCACCGCTCCAGTAGGTTTGAGTCGTGAAACGCGACAACTGTCCGGGGATGGTGATGCCCCAGTGGAAATGCCGCGTGCGCCCCGTATACAGTCCCGCCCGGATGGTGCGGAATTTGTATCGGCCGCTGGCGCCGGTCAGGAATTGGCCGAAGCCTGCGAAGTTCGGATCCGCCGCCGGATTGCGTCCCACCCCGGTGGAGTAGATATAATTCCCGTTGGCGTCGGCGTGCCACAGTTCGACCAGCGCGCCGCGAATCGGGTTTCCGCTCCGGTCGAGGATGCGGCCAGGATTGGATATGTCGCCAGCAGAAGTTTGCGGATGGGGGCAGAACCTTACTTCAACAGCCCCATCGTTACGGCGATGGCTTCCTGGCGCACGCTCAGAAGGCGGCGAAGTTCTTCCTGAGCCTTCTCCAGCCTGGCTTGCTTCTCCTGGCGCGCATCACGCAGAGCGGCGAGCTTGGTCTTGAGTTCTTCGGCAGGAGCATTGGCTTCGATCGCCTTCTGCAACGCTTCGGCTTCTGCATCCGGTTCCCGATTAATTCCTCCCGGACCTCCGAACCCCCCACGGAATCCGCCCGGCCCGCCCGGCCCGCCAGGACCACCGGGCGCTCCTGGGCCACCAGGGCCGCCAGGGCCACGTGGTCCACCATCCTCCGGCGGACGGAATCCTCCTCCACCACCCGGGCCGCCCGGCGGAGGGAAACCGCCCGGCCCGCCGATGGCGCGCCGGGCCTCCATGACCGCGGCGACGCGCTGGGAAATGGTTTTCCATTCGGCGTCGTCCTTGACATCAAACTGTTCGCGCAGTCGTTCCATCATGCGCTGCCGCATTTGTTCCGGATCGAAATTTCCTGGACCGGGCCGGTCCTGGGCGGAGAGGTTGCCAACGCTGGCGAGCAGCGAAGCGGCCAGGCCGAGCGCGCCAACGGTCGTGATTCTGGTGACTATCTTCATTTGATTTGTAGCGTTTAATTTTTAATTGCTCCCTTCGACCGCCTGCGCCATTCCTGGAGCCTTCAGTAAAAACGGTTGAAGGGCATTGCACTTTTGTCGCGCCCATCTTACCGCCGCTCCGATTAAGACGGCATTAAGCCAAGAAAAACTTTCCGAAAAAATTTCCCGGGCCACGCCGGTCAACTTAATGATCCCTTAATCCATCCCCGGCTAGGCTGTGAGTCTTGGCGGCAGCAAAAGACGTGTCCCTCCCGCTCAACCGTGCTAAAAGCTGCCGAACAATGCGGCCATGAGAATTCTGATCGTGGAAGACGAACCTCGCTTGCTCCGCAACCTGGCCAAAGCGTTGCGCGAGGAAGGCTACGCGGTCGATACGGCCGACGCCGGGGACGACGGCCTCGACAAGGCCGAGAGCTACGACTACGACGCCATCATCCTGGATGTGATGCTGCCGCGTCTGGATGGGTGGGAAGTGCTGCAGCGTCTGCGCCAGCAGAAGCCCACGCCGGTGCTCATGCTCACCGCCCGCGACGACGGCCGGGACCGCGTGCGCGGCCTCGACACCGGCGCCGACGATTATCTGGTCAAACCTTTCGACCTGCCGGAACTGCTCGCCCGACTGCGCGCGCTGATCCGCCGCGCGGCCGGCCAGCCGCGGCCTCACCTCGCCGTGGGCGACGTGCTCATCGACACCCGCGCCCGCGCCGTCACGCGCGCCGGCCAGCCGGTCACGCTCACCGCGCGCGAGTACGCCATTCTCGAATACCTCGCGCTCCACCGCGGAGAGGTCGTGACTCGCACCGCGCTTTACGAGCACCTCTTCGACGAGAGCGATGATACCTTGTCCAATCTTCTGGACGTGCATGTCTTCAGCATTCGCAAAAAGCTCGGGCACGAGCTGATCGCGACCCGCCGAGGCCAGGGCTACTGCATCGAATCCTGAACCCAGCCCATGTTCCCGAAATCCATTCGCTGGCGCTGGCAGTTGTGGCTGGCCTTTCTGCTCATTGGCGTGCTGAGCGGGTTCGGGGTTGCGGTCTATCAACTCCAGCGCGTCAATCAGCTGAAGCAGATCGACGAGGAACTGGAGCGCCGCCTGGCCGCGCTGAGCAGCGCCGTGCGCGGAGGACCACCGCCAGGGTTTGGTCCGAGACGCCCTCGCGAGGAAGGCGGTCCGGGTGAGCCCGCCCCCGACGACGGGCCCCGGCGACTGCCGCCGCCGCCGCCAGGTGGCCCGGATGCGCCGCGCCCGGGTGGGCCGCGCGAAATGCGGTTCGGTCCGCGGGAGTTCCGGCTTTCGTCGGAGACGGCCGCCCTGTTCGAGCCGACGCGAACCCACACCTTCTACTTCGCGGCCTGGTCGCGGGACGGCCACCTGCTCAAGCAGTCCACCAACGCCCCGGCGGATCTGCCGCCGCCCTCACGCGTGGCCGACACGCTCACGCACACGCGCCTGCGCGACCAGTTCCGGGAAGCCTTCCACTTCACGGAAATGGGCGACTGCGTGCTGGCCGGCCGCTCGATCCGTGCGGACCTGCAAGCCCTGCGTCGTTTCACATGGTGGCTGCTGGCCGCCGGTGGCACGGTGCTCGCCTTCGGACTCGGAGGGGGTTGGTGGCTGACTTCCCGGGCGGTGCGCCCCGTGGAAGAAATGAGCGCCGCCGCCCGGCGCATTTCCGCGGGCAACCTTTCGGAACGGATCCACGGGGCCGACCTGGACAACGAACTGGGCCGCCTGGCGGCGGTATTGAACTCAACCTTTGCCCGGCTGGAAGCGGCCTTCGCGCAGCAAGTGCAATTCACCGCCGACGCCTCCCACGAACTGCGCACCCCGCTGGCCATCCTCATCTCCGAAACACAAACGGCTCTGGCGCGCGAACGCAGCGCCGCCGAGTACCGCGAAACCGTCGTCGCCTGCCTGGAGACGGCCCAACAAATGCGCCAGTTGACCGACTCGCTCCTCGAGTTGGCCCGCTTCGACGTCGCCCAGGAACAAATCGAGCGGACATGCTTTGACCTGGCGGAAGTGGCGCGCGCTTGCGCCGAGCGGCTCCGTCCGCTCGCCGCCGCGCACGGCCTCCCGATTCACTGCGACCTCGCGCCGGCCGAAACGTTCAGCCATGCCGATCGACTCCGCCAGGTCATCACCAATCTTCTCACCAATGCCATCCACTACAACAAACCGAATGGAGAGGTTCGCGTCCGCACCCGCACCGAAAACGGCGCCGCGGTTCTGACCATTGCTGACACCGGGCACGGCATCGCGCCAGAACACCTTCCCCACATCTTCGAGCGCTTCTATCGCGCCGACCAGGCGCGCTCCCGCGCCAACGGCCATTTCGGACTTGGCCTGGCCATCTGCAAGGCCATCGTGGACGCGGAGGGCGGCCGCATCGAAGTGGCCAGTCAACCCGACGCCGGCACCAGCTTCACCGTGCGGCTGCCGGCGGAGCAATCCGAGTAGGATTCACGAGCCTATCGGTAGGTAGTCTCCCCGCGGCCATCAGGGGTAATTCTGCGCATTTCCCTTCCCGGAGTACGAGTGCAGCTTCTCGCGCTTAGCCACGCTCCACTTTCCGATCCATTAGGGCCGGTGCGCGCCAGGTCTGCGCAAGCGGGCAACAGAAGCAAACGTGTCAACAACGATTAGAGAATTATGAATGCGAACCGAAGTAGTAGAACACACCGGCTCAAGGGGCTGTTTGCCTTAGCGCTCCTCACCGGCTGCGCCTGGGCCATGACTGCCGCGGGGGCCACCGCTCCGGTCAGTCCACCCGCCGGCGGCTTTGCCATTGATGGGGACCTGCTGGCGAACACGCCCGTCAGCGGCGTTGGCGATTGGGTCTCCAACTCCGTCAGCGGCGGCTTCGTGCTCTTCACCAACGGCCTGCCGGTCGATCCCACGACCACTTTCCACTTGATCGATGCCTACAACAGCGGCACCGACAACAATTTCGCCGGCGGCGACAAGGTGCACGATGATCCAGGCACTTGGGCGTGGGTGCTCAACCCTGTCGGGGATAAGCAGGACATGCACCATGCCCTGGTGCACTTCACCCAGGACGCCAGCGGCCACTTCTGGATCGTCGTGGCCGCCGATCGCCGGAGCAACAACGGCGATTCCTACGTCGATTTCGAGTTTCTGCAAAATCCTCTGACCGTCACGACCAATGCGGGCGGCTTGACCGGCGGGTTCGTCTCCTCCGGACCCAACTGCGGGCGCACCGCCAACGACTTCATCCTCACGCTCTCTTTCACCAAGGGAGGCAAGACCGCCGGCTTCTTCATTTCGCGCTGGATGGCGACAAATTCCCAGACGTGCGGCTTTAATTATGTCGACGTCACGGCCAGCATTCCCACCAATAAATACTTTGCCGCGGTCAATACCAATTCGATCCCTGTGCCCTACGGCGCCTTCGGAGCCGCCTCCTATGTTGAGAACACTTTCGGCGAGGGGGCCGTTGACTTGACCGCCCTCCTGGAGGAGATGGATCCTTGTCTGAACGCCGGGATCAAAACCATCTTCATCAAAACCAAAGAGTCCCAGTCCTCGTCTGCGAACATTGTGGACTTCATTGCGCCGGTCCAAATCAATTTCAAACTCGGATCGGTGGTGGACGCGGGCTCGGACCAGGCCAGGTGCAGCGAAGGCGCCACCACGTCCTTTACCATGAACGGCACGGCTCAAGCCGGTCCCAGTCCCAGCGTCTCCAAAACCTGGAGCGTGGTCTCTGGCCCCGCCAGCATCACTTCGCCCACTTCCCTGAACACCACCGTGCTCGTCACCGGGAGCACCGCCACCGCAACGCTGCGCTTGACGGTTCAGGATCAGGCCGGGTGCACGAAGTCCGATGACGTCGTCCTGAAAGTCAATCCGCTGCCGCCTTGCCTTATTACCGGTCCCGACCAGGCCAACGCCGGCGACACGGTGACGTTCAATGGACCGGCAGGCCTGGTGACTTATGCGTGGACAGTTTCCTATAATGGCGGAGCGCCTGCGCCCGTCGGCGGCAATTCCTCCAGTGTCACTCTCGCGCTGGAGAATGTTCTCGGCACATTGACGGTGGGTCTGTCCGTCACCGACACCAACGGCTGCACCAGTCAATGCTCCAAGGATGTGGAAATCAATCCGCCGGCGGCGGGATGCATTGTCAGTAACGGGACCCATGGCTGCCCGTCGACCTCGGTCACTTACAGCCTGGGCGTAGGTTACCCGCAGAACTCGACTTTTCTCTGGCAAATCATTTCCAGCACTTCGGCCGGCGCGCACATTGCAGGAGCGGACACCGGCCCGAGCGTCGCCGTCATGGCGGGCGGCTGTGGCAGCTACACCTTGCAAGTGACCATTACCTTCCCCAATGGGCACATTGAGTCCTGCCAGACCACGGCCAGTGTGCAAGACAACATCAAGCCAAGCATCACTTGTCCCACGGGCGTGACCGTCCAGTGTGATGCCGACGTGCCTCCGCCGAACTTTGCCGGCGGTTCGGTCAGTGACAACTGCGATCCAAACCCGGTGGTGATACACCTGGGCGACGTGGCCAGTGGCTCCTGTCCCACGACCATCTCCCGCACCTATCAGGCGATCGACGCGTGTGGCAACTTCGCCACCTGCACCCAAACCATCATCGTGCACGACACCACGCCGCCGGTGATCAGTTGTCCGGCCGACCGATCGCTCCAGTGCGGGGACCCGACGGATCCAGGCCACACCGGCTCGGCCACCGCCACCGACAACTGCGGCGGGACCGTCACGATCAGCTCTACCGACGCGGCGGCCGCGCCGGGCTGCACGGGCGTGCCGGGCATCGATCGCACTTGGAAGGCGATGGACACCTGCGGGAACGTTGCCACCTGCGTCCAGCACATCACCTTCGTGGACACCACACCCCCGGCGATTAATTGCCCGGCCGACCGGCAGCTCAATTGCGGCGACCCAACCGATCCGGCCCACACTGGCTCCGCCACCGCCACGGACAATTGCGGCGGCGCCGTCACGATCGGTTTCACCGATGTGGCCACCCCGGCCGGTTGTGCGGGCGTCCCCGGCATTGACCGCACCTGGAAGGCGACCGACGCCTGCGGCAATGTCGCCACTTGTCTCCAGCACCTCGCGTTCGTCGACACTACGCCCCCGGCGATCACTTGTCCGGCCGACCAACAACTCAATTGCGGCGATCCATTCGATCCGGACCACACCGGCTCGGCCACCGCCAATGACAATTGCGCCGGCACCGTCACGATCAGCTTCACCGACGCCGCCAGTCCGGCCGGCCTCGACCGTACCTGGAAGGCCACCGACGCCTGCGGCAACCTCGCCACCTGTGTTCAGCACCTCACCTTCGTCGACACGACGCCCCCGGTTATCACCTGCCCGGCCGACCAGCAGCTCAACTGCGGTGACCCCACGGATCCAAGCCACACCGGCTCGGCCACCGCCACCGATAACTGCGGCGGGACGGTCGCGATTAGCTTCACCGACGCAGCGGCTCCGGCCGGTTGCGCCGGAGCGCCCGGCATTGACCGCACCTGGAAAGCCACTGATGCCGCTGGCAACGTCGCCACTTGCGTTCAGCACATCACTTTCGTAGACACGACGCCCCCGGTCATCACCTGCCCGGCCGACCAGCAGCTCAACTGTGGTGACTCCACGGATCCGGAACACACCGGTTCGGCCACCGCCACCGATAACTGCGGCGGCACCGTCAGGATCACTTTCACCGACGCGGCCACTCCGGCCGGTTGTGCCGGCGTGCCGGGCATCGACCGCACCTGGAAGGCGACTGACGCCTGCGGCAACCTCGACACCTGCGTCCAGCACCTGACCTTCGTCGACACCACGCCTCCGGCCATCACCTGCCCTGCCGAGCAGCAGCTCAACTGCGGTGACCCGATCGATCCAGCCCACACCGGTTCGGCCACCGCCACGGACAACTGCGCAGGGATCGTCACGATCACTTTCACCGACGCGCCTCCCGTGGCCGGTTGCGCGGGCCTCGCCGGCATTGACCGCACCTGGAAGGCGACCGACGCCTGCGGCAATCTGGCCACCTGTGTCCAGCACCTGACCTTCATCGACACCACGCCCCCGGCCATCTCTTGCCCCGCCAATCGGCAACTCAACTGCGGTGACCTGATCGATCCAGCCCACACTGGCTCGGCCACTGCCACGGACAACTGCGCAGGGATCGTCACGATCAGTTTCATCGACGCGGCCACCCCGGCCGATTGCGCGGGCCTCGCCGGCATTGACCGCACCTGGAAGGCGACCGACGCCTGCGGCAATCTGGCCACCTGTGTCCAGCACCTCTCCTTCGTCGACACGACCCCGCCGGCCATCACTTGCCCGGCCGACCAGCAGCTCAATTGCGGTGACCCGACGGATCCAGCGCACACCGGCTCCGCCACTGCCACCGACAACTGCGGCGGCCCGGTCACGATCACTTTCACCGACGCGATCACCGCGATCGCTTGCGCGGGCGTGCCAGGGATCGACCGCACCTGGAAGGCGACCGACGCCTGCGGCAATCTCGCCACCTGCGTCCAGCACCTCTCCTTCGTCGACACCACGCCCCCGGCCATCACCTGCCCGGCCGATCAGCAGCTCAACTGCGGTGACCCGATCGATCCAGCCCACACCGGCTCCGCCACCGCGACCGACAACTGCGCGGGAATTGTCACGATCACTTTCACCGACGCGGCCACTCCGGCCGGTTGCGCGGGCCTGCCTGGCATTGACCGTACGTGGAAGGCGACCGACGCCTGCGGCAATCTCGCCACCTGCGTCCAGCACCTCTCCTTCGTCGACACCACGCCTCCGGCCATCACCTGCCCGGCCAATCAGCAGCTCAACTGCGGTGCCCCCACCGATCCAGCCCACACCGGCTCCGCCACCGCCACGGACAACTGCGCAGGAATTGTCACGATCACTTTCACCGACGCAGCCACCCCGGCCGGTTGCGCCGGTCGGCCTGGCCTGGACCGCACCTGGAAGGCGACCGATGCCTGCGGCAATCTCGCCACCTGCGTCCAGCACCTCTCCTTCGTCGACACCATGCCCCCGGCCATCACCTGCCCCACCGACCGGCAGCTCAACTGCGGTGACCCGACCGATCCGGCCCACACCGGCTCGGCCACCGCCACCGACAACTGCGGCGGCACCGTCGCGGTCAGCTTTACCGACACGGCCACCCCGGCCGGTTGCGCCGGCCTGCCTGGCATTGACCGCTCCTGGAAAGCGACCGACGCCTGCGGCAACGTCGCCGCTTGCGTCCAGCACATTACCGTGGTGGATGGGACACTCCCGATCCTCGCCTGCCCGGCGGACAAGCAACTCAACTGCGGTGACCCGACCGATCCGGCCCACACCGGCACCGCTACCGCCACCGACAACTGCGGAGGCGTCGTCACCATCAGCTTCACCGACACCGCCACCCCGCCCGGTTGCCTGGGCGTGCCTGGAATTGCCCGGACCTGGACGGCGACCGACGCCTGTGGCAAAGTCGCAGGCTCCGTCCAGCACATCCGCTTTGTGGACAGCACGCTGCCCTCGATCGCCTCTTGTCCGCCGGACACGACGATTGATTGTGGCGGCACACCCCAGTTTGGAGATCCGACGTTCCAGGATGATTGCGATCAGAATCTGACGGTGACCCATACCGACTCGGTGGCCACCGATAATCTTGGTCAATCAATTTACACCCGGACCTGGACGGCCACGGACGATTGCGGGAACTCGGCCACCTGCCACCAGAGCATCACTGTGGGACTCTGCGGAGGATCAGGAACGGTTTGCGCGGTGAAGTTCTATGATGCCAATACGGATGGATTGCAGAGCTTCGGCGAACTGGGCATCGCGGGATGGAAAGTTATCCTGGCCGGTGGACCGAACAACCTCACGCTAGTGGGCTGGACCGGAGCCGATGGCAGCTACTGCTTCGATAATCTGCCGGCCGGCACTTACACCATCAGCGAAGCGATGCCCCTGAACTACCACTGGAGCAACGTGACGCCCAAATCCTTCGTGGTGCTCGTGGGCAGCGGCCCGGTGACCAAGAAGTTTGGCAATATCTGCCTGGGCGCAGGCGGGGGCGACGGCACCCCCGGCTTCTGGGGGAACAAGAATGGTGAGAACATTATAAAGGACCCGCCGAACGGGGCCACTCCAGAGCTGACGATGCTCAGCGACTTGTGTCTGCGCACGGCCACTGGCGCGAACTTCGATCCGAAGAATTACGCGGACTTCAAGACCTGGCTGCAGCAAGCGACGGCGAACAACATGGCTTACATGTTATCCATCCATCTGGCCTGCCTGGAATTGAGCGTGGAGTCAGGCCGGATCAGCAGCACAGCCTTGATTTACGCTCCGAACACCACCAGCGCCAATGCCCAGGGTTTCGCCACGGTCAATGCCGTCATGCTGGAAGCCAACGCTCTGCTCAGTAAGAATGGATTCATCCCATCCTCCAGCCCGGACCGCCCCTATGCCTCGGCGCTGAAAGATGCTTTGAGCAACGCGAACAACAATCTCAACTTCGTCCAGCCTGGTCCGTGCCCGCACACCTTCTAAGGCGCGGGAGCGAGCATTCCTTGCCGCGGCTTTCGCAGAACGGCGATGCAGCGGATGCCAATGGGAAAGTTCAGCCACTGACCGAGCGCGGTCTCGATTCTCAGGACGATGTCCAGCGGCAGACTGCGGCCCGTGCGGCGGATTTGATGGGCGATAATCTCCTTCTTCCGCCCGGCGGGCAGGGAGAGCAGCGCGCGGTTGCGCCGTTTCACGAACGTGAAAACGGGATAAGCAAACCAGCCCAGATGCGTCGCCTCGAGCACCTCAAACCCGGCGGCGCGCGCCCGTTCCTTCAGGTCCGCCAGCCGGTAACGCCGATGATGCATCAGGTGCTCATCATAGATGTCGTAAAGGTGGGGCCCGGCCGGCACCTCGACGTGCGCGATGCCACCGGGCCGAAGCACGCGGTGGATCTGACGCAAGGCCAGGGTGTCGTCGTCGATGTGTTCCAACACATTCAAACAGGTGACGGCGTCGAGCGATTCGTCCGGCAAGGGGCACCGGCGCAAATCAAATTGCAGGATGGGCACGCCGCGAAGCCGCAAGGCTACTCGCTCGAGCAATTCGGGCAGGTAGTCAGCTCCGAGGATTAGCGCCCCCGGCAGCGCCACGCGCAGTTCCTCGATCAGGTAGCCCGAAGAACAGCCCACGTCGAGCACGACCGGCTCCGGTTGCGCGTTCCACCGGCGCAGCGTCCGCACCGCCAACCGCCGGGAAGCGAGGTCGATTGGATGATGCGCGCCACATTCCTCTTCGTGCAGACGCGTCAGTTCCTCGCTCCAGTTGCTCGCCTGCCAATCGTAGCAGAGGACCCGGCACACCCGACGCCCGCCGATGAGAAATTGTTCGCCGGTCCACTGCACCACGCCCGGGTCCAACGGGGTTTGCGGGAACGGATAATTCCGGGTTGCTGAAGTCACGGGCGCCGCGGGGTCGAGTGCTCGATTGGCCAAAGGTCGTGTCAAGGAGAACCGGGACGACTTTTGCCAGAGACTAGGCTTCGAGTCCTGTCCCGCAAGCGGATTTTTCTCCGTCTGGATTGCAAAACGCCTCGGCATCGCGTATAAGGTTATCGTTCCCGAACCACCGTGGCGCATACCTTAATAGGAGAGGTGTGTCTTCACGCGTTTGAGGATCCACTCGATTCCATGAAAACCTCCGTGTCGCCGGCGAAGACCATTCTTTTCATTCTCCTGCTCTACGGCCTGTTCCTGGCCGAGCGGGGTGACGCCGCCAGCTGTCCCAGCCCCAGCTACGTGCCGGTCGCCACGTTTGGCGCAGGGAGCCAGCCGGTCAGCGTCGCCGTGGGCGATTTCAACCGCGACGGCAAGTCCGACCTGGTCGTGGCCAATCAGTTCTCGGCCAACGTTTCTGTGCTGCTGGGCAAGGGCGATGGCACTTTCCAAACCGCGGTCAATTACGACGCAGGATCGGGACCCTCTTCGGTTTTGGTCCGGGACTTCAACGGCGATAACAAACTCGACCTGGCCGTGACCGATGCTGGCACTTCCAACGTCTGGGTGATGCTGGGCAAAGGCGATGGCACCTTCCAAACCGCGGTTGGTTATACAGTGGCCAACCTGGCGCAAGCGTCGGCGGCAGGTGACTTCAACGGCGACGGCAAGCTGGACCTGGCCGTGACCATCCGCGTCTCGGGCGTCATCTCAGTGCTCATGGGCAATGGGAATGGCACGTTCCAGAGCGAGGTGGATTACGACACGGGAAACGACCCGCTTTCGGTGGCCGTGGGCGATTTTAACCGCGATGGCAATCCCGACCTGGCCGTGGCCAATGCGGCGCTCTTCGATGACACCTTGTCCGGCGTGTCGGTTTTGCTGGTCAGGGCAAATGGCACGTTCGCGGCCGCCGCCAACTATGACGCCGGCGTCAGTCCCCGTTCGGTGGCGGTGAGCGATTTCAACGGCGACGGCAAGCTGGACCTTGTCACCGCCAATTTCGGCGGGTATGACATCAACAACAAGTTCACCAACAGCACGGTCTCGGTATTGCTGGGCAATGGCGATGGCACATTCCAGCCCCCGCTCAACTTCGTCGCGGGAGAGGGTCCCATTTCCGTGGCCGTCGCCGACTTCAACGGCGACGGCCGATCCGACGTGGCCGTGGCCAACTTTCGCTCCCGGACGGTGTCGGTGCTTTTCGGCAATGGCGATGGAACCTTGGCGGCCCCGGCCAACTACAGCGGGGGATTCAATCCCCATTGGGTGGCAACAGGCGACTTCAACCTCGACGGTCTGCTCGATTTGACGGTGGTCAACGACAGCGGTGCCCTCGTGCTGTTGGGCGCTTGCATCACTGGGGCGGATTTGTCGATCACCCAAACCGACGCCCCGGATCCAGTTGGCGCAGGCAACAACCTCGTTTACACACTCCATGTCTCCAATAATGGACCGGAAGCCGTTTCCGACGCGAGTCTCACAGACCCTCTGCCGGCGGGTTTGAGCTTCGTCACCGTGACCGCCAGCCAGGGCAGTTGCTCCAACGACAACGGCACGATCAACTGCACGCTGGGGAACATGGCCAGCGCCGCCCAGGCGACCGTCACCATCACGGCAACCACATCCTCCGCCGGCAGCGTCACCAATACGGTCACGGTATTCTCCCCCGCCACCAGCGACCCGAACTCGACCAACAACACCTCCACGATGCTCACGACGGTGTTGCCGAGGGTGAGCCTGACCGCCAGCGAGCCCAACGCTGCGGAGACCGGTCCCGATCCGGGTGTCATCACGGTCAGCCGGACGGGCGGCACCACGGGCGCGCTGACCGTCAATTACACCGTGGGCGGAACGGCCTCCGCGGGGGCCGACTATGCCGCGCTTTCCGGGTCGTTGACGATCCCCGATGGCGCCGCGGCAGCGACCATCACCGTCATGCCAGTGGACGATCTGACGGCGGAACCAACCGAGACAGTGATCGCCACGCTGGCTGCCAATTCGGCCTACTTCATCAACTCCTCTTCCAACAATGCCACGGTCAACATTGTCGACAACGACGTCTCGTCGCTTTCCATTAACAATGTGGCGATCGGCGAAGGGAACACCGGCACGACCAGCGCCCTCTTCACCGTCAGCCTGTCACCCTCAAATGCTCAGACGGTCTCGGTCAGCTTCTCGACGGCCGACGGCACAGCCGCCGCCGGGACCGACTACGTGGCCACCAACGGGTTCTTGAGCTTTGCCCCGGGCACGACCAGCCAGACTGTCGCCGTGGCCGTGTTCGGCGATCGGTTCAATGAACCCAACGAGACGTTCTTTCTTAACCTGTCCAGCCCCCTGAACGCCGTCCTCGCCGACGGCCAGGGGACCGGCACGATTAACGATGATGATCCCCTGCCCGGCATATCCATCTCGAACGTGACGTTGTCGGAAGGAAACAGCGGCACGACCAACGCCGTCTTCAACGTCCGCCTCTCCGCCGCCAGCGGCCGAACCGTAACGGTCAGCTATGCCAGCGCCGATGGCACTGCGACGGCCGGGAGTGACTACCAGGCCAGCAGCGGCCTCCTCAGCTTCTCTCCGGGCACGACCAACCAAACCGTCACCATCAGCGTGCTCGGTGATGGGCTCAATGAACCCAATGAGACGTTTTTCCTTAATCTATCCAACCCGACCAACGCGACGATCTCCGGCGCCCAAGGGTTGGGCACGATTAACAATGACGATCCGTTGCCCGGCCTCGCCATCAATGACATCACGTTGGCGGAAGGTGACAGCGGAACCACCGACGCCGTCTTTTCGGTCAACCTGTCGGTCCCGAGTGGCCAGACCGTGACCGTGAACTTCGCCACTGCCAACGGCACGGCGACGGCCGGGAGCGACTACGTGAGCACCAACGGCTTGCTCAGTTTCGCCCCAGGCACGACGAACCAGAGTGTCACGGTGAAGATCGTCGGGGATACCCTCAGCGAAGCCAGCGAGACGTTCTTCGTCAATTTGTCCAACCCGATCAACGCGACCCTCAGCGACGGTCAAGGCCTGGGGACGATTACCAACGATGATGGAGTGCCCGGTGTGTCCATCAACGATGTGACGGTGCCCGAAGGAAACACCGGCACGACCAACGCCGTCTTCACGGTAAGCCTGTTGTCTCCCAGCGCCCAGACCGTGACGGTCAACTTTGCCACGGCCAACGGCACCGCCTCGGCCGGGAGCGACTACACCGCCACCAATGGTTTGTTGAGCTTCGCCCCGGGCACGACCAATCAGAGTGTCACGGTGCGGGTGACGGGAGATCGGCTGAGCGAAGCCAACGAGACGTTCTTCCTCAATCTGTCCAACCCGACCAACGCGTCGATCAGCGTCGGGCAGGGCACCGGCACCATCATCGATGACGATCCCTTGCCCGGTCTGTCCGTCACCGACGTCACGGTGACAGAAGGCAACACTGGCACCTCCGCCGCGGTCTTCACCTTGCAGCTGTCTGCCCCCAGCGGCCAAACCGTGACGGTCAATTATGCCAGCGCGGATGGCACAGCCGCGGCCGGCAGCGATTACGTGGCCACGAGCGGCCTCCTCATCTTCCCCGCCGGCACGAGCAACCAGATCGTCAGCGTGAGCGTGATCGGCGATGGGTTCAATGAAAGCAACGAAACGTTCTTCCTCGATCTGTCCAACCCGACCAACGCGCTCATTACCAGCGGCCAGGGCCTGGGCACGATTAACGATGATGATCCCTTGCCCGGCCTGTCGATCAGCGACGCGACCGTGAACGAAGGAAATACCGGCACGACCAACGCCGTCTTTACGGTGAGCCTCTCCGCCGCCAGCGGCCAAACCGTCACCGTCGGCTATGCCAGCGCGGATGGCACGGCCACGGCCGAAAGCGACTACGTGGGCACCAATGGAATCTTGCGCTTTGCCCCGGGCACAATCAGTCAAAGCGTCACCGTGACCGTGCTGGGGGATCGGTTCAATGAAACCAACGAGACGTTTTTCATCAATCTATCCAACCCGACCAACGCGGTCATTACGAGCGGCCAAGGCCTGGGCACGATTAATAATGATGATCCGGTGGCTGGACTGTCGATCAACGACGTGACGGTAACCGAGGGGAACACCGGCACGACCAACGCCGTCTTCACCGTGAGCCTGCCGTTCGCGTTCACCCAGAAAGTGACCGTCAACTTCGCCACCGCCGATGGCACGGCCACGGCCGGGACCGACTACATGGCCACCAATGGACTCCTGACCTTTAACCCGGGCGCGACCAACCAGAGCGTCAGCGTGGCCGTGCTCGGGGATCGGCTGAGTGAGGCCAACGAGATCTTCTTCGTCAACCTGTCCAACCCGACCAACGCCTCCATCACCGCCCCCCAGGGCACGGGCACGATTAACGATGATGACCCTTTGCCTGGCCTGTCCCTGACGGACGTGACGGTGACGGAAGGCGACAGCGGCACGACCAACGCGGTCTTCACCGTGCGCCTCTCCGCCGCCAGCGGCCAAACCGTCACGGTCAACTATGCCAGCGCGGATGGGACAGCCACGGCCGGGAGCGACTATGTGTCGACCAGCGGCCTCTTGAGTTTTGCCCCGGGCACGACCCTCCAAACCGTCACCGTCCCCGTGCTCGGCGACGCAATAAATGAAACCAACGAGACGTTCTTCCTCACCCTGTCCAACCCGACCAACGCAGTCGTCACCGACGCCCAAGGGAATGCCACCATCAACAATGACGACCCCCTGCCCAGCCTTTCGATTAATGATGTGTCGGTGACCGAGGGAAACGCCGGCACGACCAACGCCATTTTTACCATCAGCCTGTCCGCCGTCAGTGGCCAGACGGTAAAGGTCAACTTCGCCACGGCCAACGGCACCGCCGCCGCCGGCAGCGATTACGTCGCCACCAACGGCACCTTAAGCTTTGCTCCGGGCACAACCAGCCAGACCCTGACCGTGAACGTCAATGGCGACAGTGTCAGCGAGACCGATGAAACCTTCCTCATTAACCTGAGCAATCCAATCAATGCCACCCTCGCGGACGGCCAGGGGGCGGGAACCATCGTCAACGACGATTTCCTGCCCGGCCTTTCCATCGGCGACGTCACGGTGATGGAAGGAAACTCCGGAACGACTGGCGCCGTCTTCACCGTCAATCTTTCATTCGCCAGCAGCCAGACCGTCACGGTCAGGTTTGCCACGGCTGACGGGACGGCCCTGGCCGGCAGTGACTATGTTTCGACCAACGGCACCTTGAGCTTTGCTCCCGGGACGACAAACCAAACGCTCACCGTGCTGGTCAACGGCGATCTTCTCACCGAGGCCAATGAGACCTTTTTCGTCAACCTGGCCAATCCAACCAACGCGGTGCTCGCCAAAGCCCAGGCCACGGGCACGATTAGCAATGATGATGCCCTGCCCGCTCTCTCCATCAGCAGCGCGACCGTGACCGAAGGCAACACCGGCACCACCAACGCGCTTTTCACCGTCCGACTCGCATCCGTCAGTCCTCAAACAGTCACGGTCAACTTTGCCACCACCGATGGCACGGCCAGCGCCGGGACTGATTACATTTCCACCAACGGCACGGTGACCTTCGCCCCGGGGGTGACCAACCAGAGCCTCGCCGTGACCGTCCGGGGCGACCTGCTCAACG